>R22__coassemble_589_pt1 | contig 22772 bp, 14 predicted proteins | sample R22__metabat2_low_PE_033 | metagenome-assembled genome bin R22 | reverse complement strand
CACAAGAGATTCTGGTCCTCTTAGTGGCGGTTCGAATCCGTCTACCTCAACAAAAGTGAGGGCGGGGTAGCTCAGTTGGTCAGAGCGCATGATTCATAATCATGAGGTCGCCAGTTCAATCCTGGCCCCCGCTACGAAGATAAAAACCGCAGGTAGAAGCCTGCGGTTTTTTTATGCACTGCGAGCCCAGAATCAAGCCAGCTTGAATTCGTGGGCTCACGGTGCATAAAAAGTAAGGCGGGCCGCAAGCGGCGTGCCTTTATCTTCGGGCTGCTCCCGCGCGGAGCGCCCAGGAATGCGGAGCTTCGCGCAGCGAAGCGAGCAAAATCCTGGCCCTATCGCGCCAGCAGAACCACCGCATAGGCGGAGATGCCTTCTTCGCGGCCGATCGGCCCCAGCTTCTCCGTGGTGGTGGCTTTGACGGAGACGCACGAAAGATCCACCCCCAGCAGCGGAGCGATCACGGCGCGCATCTGCGGCACGAACGGCGCAATCTTCGGTTTCTGCGCCAGCAGCGTCATGTCGGCGTTCACCACCTTCCAGCCGGCGTCGGAGACCAGCTTCATCACCCGCTCCAGCAACTTGCGGCTGTCGATTCCGCGGAACTCCTCCGCGGTGTCCGGAAAGTGCTGTCCGATATCGCCGAGAGCCAGGGCACCCAGCAGCGCGTCGCAGAGCGCGTGCAGCAGCACGTCGCCGTCCGAATGGGCTATACAGCCCTTCGTATGGGGAATCTTCACCCCGCCCAGCACGAGCGGCAGTCCCTCGCCCAGCGCATGAATGTCATAGCCGTTGCCAATCCTGAAATCTGTCATAGAAAAGATTCTGTTCTTCCTCCGCAAAACTACACATTAATTCTTGAAGCCGCAAACACCCAATAGTGCGTCTGCCGTTTCCCGCTGCGCTCCGGGGCGTCTTTTTGTCCGTTCCCCGCGGCGCTCCGGGGCGGCGGCAGCTTGCCGCCTCGGGAACGACGTATTTACTGGGGCACTGCCCCAGACCCCTCGCTCCGCGCTTGCTATTGCGCCGGCCATCGCTGCTCGCGCTACGCTAGCGCCTGCAGGCGCTTTCTCTGGCGTCATTTAGCCTTGGAAAGCGAGCTTTCCCGGCCGAATAACTTATATCCGCCGGGCCCCTTCCCCTTCCCGTGTCCGGGGATGGACGCGTCCCTCCCCGGCAACTGCCCGTCCGCCCGCTCCGCGCCGCTGAGTTCGCCCAACTGGCCACGAAAGGAATACTGTGGCACATCCGTCCCTTTCGTGTCCGCGTTTGGGAGGAAGATCCCGGATTCTCTGCCGCGAAAGGCGTCGTGCAGCTCTTTCATACCTTTCGTGGCAAAAGCGAGGTTTCTTCGCGGGAATTCTCTATCTTCGCAGAAAAGCATTTCGTCGGTGCGGTTGACCGCGGCGGACGGACAGTGCGAATGAATTGTGAAACAGAAAAACGAAATGCCATGAGAAAGACCTGTCACATCTGTCTCTCTTCCCACGATGAAGTGATGTTCCGGAGCGAAGCCGACTTGATCCGCGGCTTCAATTCGCTTGCGGTTGCAGTATTGGAAACGGACTCCCGCCTTCTCTCCGAAGGATTCATGTCCACGCATTTTCACGGACTGATCCAAACTGACAATTCCTCCGAAGTAATGCACCGGACCCGGTACGCATATGCCAGATATTTCAATTCGAAGTATCGTCGCAGCGGCCGGTTGGGAGAGAAGCCGTTCTTTTCGCTTATCATTGAAGGCTTCCATCACACGCTTGCAGCATTGAATTACGTGAACCGGCAGGGCATTCACCACGGACTCTCGCAAACGCCGTTTGGTTATAGGCACTGTTCTGCAAGAACCTTTTTCCGGCGGGAACTGGGTGTTCCGGAAACGGCGTCGTTGATGGCGGCGGATCAGCGTTATAAATATCTCCCCAAGGGTGTATCCCTGCCGGACAAATACCGGATGGACATGAACGGACTCTTGCTTCGGGAAAACATCCTCGATACGTCTCAGGTCGAGGCGATGTATGTCTCGCCGAGAAACTTTCTCTATCAGATGAACAAGGTTGGGGACGAGATGTCGGTGCGAGAGCAGCAGGAAGAAAACTCTTCCACTCAGATTATCACGCTGGGGGTGATAGAGCCCGGTTTCTCGTCAGAAGAGATCAGTCAGTTCCTCCGAAACGAAAAAGGCCGCTTCAATCCGGCGTTTATCTCGGATATAGATCTCTGCCAACTGATTGACGGAACGTATCTGCCGAAATACCATAGATCTTCGACCCTGTATGACTTGTCCGTCGCTCAAAGAGCAAGACTTTGCGACCGTCTATGGAAAGAGTTGTGGCCGCTGACGAAGAAACGGACAACAGAAACTCAACTCAAGCGGTGTCTCGCGCTTTAGCTCAGGCCGCGAAAGGAATGTAGAGCCGTCTCCGTCCCTTTCATGACCGCATTTAGCCGGAAAAGAACAATATTCTTGTCACGAAAGGCATCGCAATGCTCTCTCATTCCTTTCGTGACCGCCGGACAAAAAGTACGCCTTTCGCGGCAAGATGGCAAGAATATCAAACCATTTTCGTAACTTTGTACTTTGTACAAAAATCGACGGAAGCATGGCAAGAATCACTTTTTTCAGTACGCCCGAACCGCGGCAGTACAACTACACGCCGCGTTACTACGATGAGCGCAAAGAGCGTCTGGAAGAGCTCTATAAGAAATATGGCCGCACCCCGGAGGGAATGCGCAGGGCAGAAGCGGAAGCGGCGCTCAAAGATGCTGCCGACGGCAACCCCGACCATTACGTGCCCGGTTCGCTGATTCACGGCGCCTATGCCCGCGCCCGCCGCAACAGCGAAGAGCCGCGCGCCAAGACCCGTTCCCGGATGAAAAAGATCCTGACGGTAGTCTCCGTGGCGCTCATCATCGTGCTCGCCTGGTTCCTGGGGCAGGGCTTCCTTCGTATGATTCGATAGACCGCCTCTTCTATGCTGAAAGTCCTTCCCGAAAATCTGTCGAACCTGATTGCCGCCGGTGAGGTGGTCGCCCGTCCGGCCTCCGTCGTCAAAGAGCTGATGGAGAATGCCGTGGACGCAGGCGCCCAGACCGTCACCGTCTCCGTGCCTCGAGCGTCACGCCACTTCCAAAATCAGCGCGGCCGCCGACCTGGCACGCATCACCCCCTTCGGCTTCCGCGGCGAGGCGCTTCCCTCGATTGCCGCCGTGGCGGAGGTGACGCTCAAGACCCGTCGTCCGGACGATACCGTCGGCACGGAAATCGTGATGGCCGCCTCCAAACAGGTCTCCGTCAGCCCCGTCTCCGCCCCCTCGGGTACCAATATCGCCGTCCGCAACCTCTTCTATAACGTTCCGGCCCGCCGGAAGTTTCTCAAGAGCGACAACACCGAACTGCGCGCCGTGATCCAGGAGTTCCTGCGCGTGGCGCTCACCCGTCCCGAACTGACACTGCGCCTCATTTCGAACGGCAAGGACCTCTACAACCTGCGCACCGTGACCACGCACAAGCAGCGCATCCAGGACGTCTTCGGCCGCGAACTGACCGCGGAACTGGCCGAGGTAGGCGAAGAGACTTCGGTCGTGACGGTCCGCGGTTATGTGGGCGCACCCGAAGCGGCCCGCAAGACGGTCGGCAACCAGTATCTCTTTATCAACGGCCGCTACTTCCGCTCGCCCTACCTGCACAAAGCGGTCTGCCGGCCCTACGAAAAGCTGATTCCGGAAGGCTATAACCCCACTTACTTCCTCTGGCTTGAAACCGAACCCGACAAGGTGGACGTCAATATCCACCCCTCCAAAACCGAGGTGAAGTTCGCCGAAGAACAGATGGTCTTCGAGATGCTCGCCGCCGTGGTGCGCGAAGGGCTGGGCCGCAACGCCATGATGCCGGCCATCGATTTCGACATGAAAGGCGCGCCGGAGATACCCACGCTGCAGTCTACCGTTTCGCGCGGAGGCTATGTGGCCCCGCCCAAGATTGACTACAATCCGCTGTTCGATCCTTTCAAAGCCCCCCAGAATACGGAATTCCTGCAGACGGAAGAGCCGCGTCCCTACGACCGTACCGGCGTCCGCCAGCTCTTTGAAGACGCGCCGGCCTTTGCGGAAGACGAATTTATCCTGCTGCGCGGCAAATATGTCGTTACCAAAACCGACCAGGGACTGCTGGCCGTCCATATCGGCCGTGCCCGCGAGCGCATCTTTTACGAGCGCTACCTGGAACGGATTGCGGAGCGCATGCCGGTGGCCCAGCAGACGCTCTTCCCCGTGTCGCTGCAGCGCACGCCCGACGAAGTCCTGACGCTCGAAGAGGAGGCCGAAACGCTCGCCGACCTGGGATTCGACATCCGTTCGCTGGGCGGTGGCGCGCTGGTAGTCAATGCGTTGCCGGAAGGTTATCCGACCGATCCGGAAGGTGTGGCCAAAGCCGTGGACGAACTGATCGCCGCCCTGCGCGACGAATCCCTCTCCGACGACTACCGGACCTTCCTGGCCGGCAAGATGGCACGCAGCGCCGCAGCCGCCGGAAGCGGAACGCTCACCCGTCAGGGGGCACAGGATTTGCTTGCACAGCTGTTCCAGTGCCGCCAGAGCCAGCGCACGGCCGACGGCCGCAAAGTTTCCGTTTTAATCACCCTTGAAGATCTCGACAAACAATTATGAATTACTATACAGGCCGTCCCAGATTATTCTCCAACCTGCCGCCCGTAGTCCGCAACATCGTCATTATCAATATCGTAGTGATGATTGCGACCTGGTTGGGCGGAGACCGGATGTACGGGACATTCGCCCTTTTCTCCTTCGGATCGCCCCTTTTCCGCCCCTGGCAGCTGGTTACCCACATGTTCATGCACGGCGGATTCTGGCACATCTTCTTCAATATGTACGCCCTGGCCATCTTCGGCCCGGTGCTGGAAAATCAGTGGGGAAGCAAGAAGTTCCTGCTCTTTTACTTTGTGGTGGGACTCGGCGCAGCCCTCTGCCACAACCTGGTGATGCACCTGCAGATCACGAGTGCCGCCTCCGCGGGCAATATAGCGCTGGCCCAGAGCTTGATGCGCGTGCCTACCGTCGGTGCTTCGGGCGCCATCTACGGCGTGCTGCTGGGCTTCGCGATGCTCTTCCCGAATGCGGAACTGCGGCTGATTTTCCTGCCCTTCTTCCCGCTGAAGGCGAAATGGCTGATCCTGATTTTCGCCGCAATCGAGCTGTTGACCGGCGTGATGGGTACGCAGGACGGCGTGGCGCACTTCGCTCATCTGGGCGGCATGCTCTTCGCCCTGATCCTGGTTGTTTACTGGAAGAAACACGGACAAATGTATAACTGATGGAAAACGAAAAAGCTCTTTTTGACAAGGCCGACCTCGACGAGGCGATTGCTGTCCTGAAAGCCGGCGGCGTGATTCTCTATCCCACCGATACCGTCTGGGGACTGGGTTGCGATGCAACCAACCCCGATGCCGTGGCCAGGGTCTTTGAACTCAAGCGCCGCGCGGAAAGCAAGGCGCTCGTCACACTGGTGGCCGATGCCGACATGATAGGACGCTACGTAAAAGAGATTCCCGAGATGGCCGTCAACCTGATCGAGGTGAACGACCGCCCGATGACCATCGTCTATCCCGGCGCGGTGCACCTGGCTGCCGGCGTGGTGGCGGAAGACGGTACGGCCGCCATCCGCATCCCTTCCGGAAGCGATTTCTGCGTGCAGTTGATCCGCCGTTTCGGCAAGGCGATCGTCTCCACCTCCGCCAACTACTCGGGCGAGCCCGCTCCGGTCAGCTACGAGGAGATCCCCATTGATATCATAGAAGCGGCCGACTGGGTGGCCGATCCCTGCCTGGAAGAGGGCGCTACCGGCGAACCTTCCCAGATCATTCAGGTAGGTCTTCACGGCGAAATCAAGATTATCCGGGGATAAGCGATGGAAAAGCCGGTTACCTGTTTCGTTCCCTATCATGACGACGCGCAGGCCGCCGACACCGTAGCGGCCCTCCGCCGTCAGGCGCCCGTCGGCGACATTTTCCTGCTGGACGAGCCCATCCGCTCCACGGCCGTCATCCGCGAGATTGCCGCCCGCGCCCAAACGCCCTACACGCTCCTTTTTACCAAGTATACTTCGCTGGATTTCATCCTCTTTTCGATTGAACGGATGATCGAGGTGCAGCGCTCCACCGGTGCGGCCATGGTCTATGCCGACCGCTTCTTCCGCAAAGACGGCGTGGACACGCCGGCACCGGTCATCGACTGCCAGCTGGGTTCGCTGCGCGACGACTTCGACTTCGGTCCGGTGACGCTCTGGCGCACCGACGCCCTGCAGGAGGCTGTCTCCCGCATGACAACCGACTACCAGTTCGCCGGCCTCTACGACCTGCGGCTGAAGGTCTCGCAGAAGGGGGCGCTTGAGCACATCAACGAGTTTTTGTACTACGACGTCGAAACCGATACCCGCAAGAGCGGAGAGAAGCAGTTCGATTACGTGGATCCCAAGAACCGCGATGTCCAGATTGAAATGGAGGCGGCCGTGACCGACCACCTCAAGGCCATCGGCGGCTACCTGGCTCCGGTCTTCAAGAGCGTGGACTTCGGCCACGACGACTTCGAATTCGACGCTTCCGTCATCATTCCCTGCCGCAACCGCGTGCGGACCATCGGCGACGCCATCGCCTCCGCACTCGACCAGAAAACCAAATACCGCTACAACGTGATTGTGGTGGACGACAACTCCACCGACGGAACCGTAGACGTAATTAAACGTTTCCAAACGGATAAAAAGCTGATCTACATCGCCCAGGATCCGAGCTATCACGCGATTGGCGGCAACTGGAACGTGGCCCTGCACCATCCTTCATGCGGCCGGTTCGCCCTGCAGCTCGATTCGGACGACCTCTACTCCGGTCCCGACACCGTAGAAAAGTTCGTGAACGCCTTCTACGAGCAACAGTGCGCCATGGTGATCGGCACCTATCAGATGACCGATTTCCAGATGAATCCGCTCCCGCCGGGCATCATCGACCACCGCGAATGGACGCCGGAGAACGGCCGCAACAATGCCCTGCGCATCAACGGCCTGGGCGCACCGCGCGGCTTCTGGACACCGCTCTTGCGCACCTTCAACTTCCCGACCACCAAATACGGCGAAGACTATGCCGTGGGGCTGCGCATCTGCCGGGAATACCAGATCGGCCGCATCTACGAGCCCATCTACAACTGCCGCCGCTGGGAAGGCAACTCCGACGCCGCGCTCGACATTGACCGCGTGAACGCCAATAACTTCTACAAAGACCGCATCCGGACCTGGGAACTCAAGGCCCGGATAGCGATGAACGCCGCTGCCCGATGAAACCCCAGCGCCAGCTCTCGGTAGGCATCTTCTCCGCCCCGCAGGTCGCGTTTCGCCTCCTGCAGCCCTGCATCGTGGCAGGCAAGCGGTACGAAGGCCGCCAGGAAGCTGAATGGCGCGACGGGCGCATCCTTTTTGACGGCCGTCTCTACGACGAGTTGATTTTCTCGCCGGAGCTGCAAGCCGCTCAGAATGAACCCTTTGCTCCGGCATCGTTCGTCCTTTCCGACGTCACTATCGGGGTGGAATTCCACTGGCAGCGCAAAGAGGCGCAGCGGTTTGCCGGCGCACTCAAACTGATGGTTGAGGGGGAACGCCTCACCGCCGTCAACCTGATCGGCATCGAGGATTACCTGCGCTGCGTGATTGCCTCCGAAATGAAGGCGACCGCTTCGCCGGAATTCCTCAAGGCCCACGCGGTCATCTCGCGTTCGTGGCTGCTGGCGCAAATTGAGCGGCGCGGCATCGTCCCCGCCGGACGTCCTGAATTCGTGGAGACGGAAGATACCCTCATCCGCTGGGCTGACCGCGAAGACCATCTGAACTTCGACGTCTGCGCCGACGACCACTGCCAGCGCTACCAGGGACTCTCGCGCCTCTCTTCGCCCAAGGCAGACGAGGCCGTGCTGGCCACCTGGGGAGAGGTCCTGACCTTCGAAGGCGCCCTCTGCGACACCCGTTTCTCCAAATGCTGTGGCGGAATGACCGAACGGTTCAGCACCTGCTGGGAGAACCGCGATTATCCCTATCTGGCACCGGTCCCCGACGCGCCTGCCGAAGGCGGTCCCGATTTTTGCGATACCGCCGACGAATCCGTCCTCTCCCAGGTGCTCAACGATTACGACCTCGAAACCAAAGATTTCTATCACTGGCGGGTGGAATATGACCGTCGTGAACTGGCCGACCTGATCCGCCGCCGCTCCGGCATCGATTTCGGTGAAGAGATTCGCGCGCTGGAGCCGCTGGAACGCGGTGCTTCCGGCCGCATCCGGTTGCTGCGCATCGTGGGTTCCGCCCGGACCATGACCGTGGGCAAGGAACTGACCATCCGCCGCTGGCTCTCCGAAAGCCACCTCAAAAGTTCCGCCTTCGAAGTCTCCTACCCGGACAGCCGCATCGTGCTTGACGGCCGCGGCTGGGGTCATGGCGTAGGACTCTGTCAAATCGGCGCCGCCGTGATGGGCCATCGCGGCTACCCGTATGCCGGTATTCTGGCCCACTATTATCCTGGAGCTCAACTGACTCTCCGATGAAAGCGACCAAAACGACCTCCCCGTGGATCTGGGTACCGACCCTCTACTTTTTCGAGGGGTTGCCCTACTTCATTGTCAATACCATCTCTATCCTGATATTCAAGGATTTGGGAATGGATAACGGAAAGGTGGCCCTGCTCACGAGCCTGATTGGCCTGCCGTGGCTGATCAAGCCGCTCTGGAGCCCGTTCGTGGATATTTTCCGCAGCAAGCGGTGGTGGATTCTAGTGATGCAGCTGCTGATGGCGGTTTCCGTGGCGCTGATTGCGCTGACCTTGCCGGCCCATTCCCCTTTCACGCTGACTATCATCTTCTTTGTGATAGCCGGATTCGCTTCGGCCACGCACGATATTTCCGCCGACGGTTTCTATATGATCGGACTGGACGAGCGCAACCAATCCGCCTTCGTGGGCATTCGCAACACCTTCTACCGGGTGGCGATGGTATTCGGCCAGGGAGTGCTGGTGGTGCTGGCGGGCTGGCTTGAAACCCGCAATGGGACCACGGTCGGCGCCTGGCGCACCACCCTGCTTATCACGGCCGGCCTTCTGGCCCTGCTTTCCTGGTTCCACGCGCTACTGCTGCCCCGTCCCGCGGACGACCGCACCGCCGGCAAAAAGAAGCCTGCGGAGGTGCTGCGCGAATTCGGCCGAGCCTTCGGATCGTTCTTCACCAAACCCGGAATCGGGCTGGCCATCGCCTTTATGCTGCTCTTCCGCCTGCCGGAGGCCTTTTCGGTCAAGATGCTCTATCCCTTCTTCAGCGACGGCGTCGCCCTGGGCGGCCTGGGCCTCGACAAGACGGCATTCGGGCTGGTCTACGGCACCGCGGGGGTGATTGCCCTGCTTGCGGGCGGAATTCTGGGCGGACTGGCCATCTCGCGTTTCGGCCTGCGGAAGTGCCTGTTGCCCATGGCGCTCAGCCTTGCGCTGCCCTGCGCGGTCTATCTGGTGCTGGCGCTGCTGCAGCCTGAGTCTCTTTGGCTGATCGGCGGCCTGGTGGTCTTCGACCAGTTCGGATACGGATTCGGATTTACAGCCTACACGGTCTATATGATGCGCTTTGCGGACGGCCCGCTCAAAACCTCGCACTACGCCATCTGCACGGGCTTTATGGCCCTTTCGATGCTGCTGCCCGGCGCGGTGGCCGGCTATCTGCAGGAGGGACTGGGCTACACCGGTTTCTTCTGGATGGTGATGGCCTGCTGCCTGGCTACGGTCGGCGTCACGCTGGCGGCCCGCCGCAAGATTGTGGCGGTGCTTCTGGCACTGCTGCTGGCCCCCGCAGCCTTTGCCGCTCCGCCGCAGCCGGTGGTCAAGACCGGACTGGAGGTGCTGCGCGACATGAACTTTGAACCGCTTCACGGCAAGCGCGTGGGGCTGGTGACCAATCCCACGGGCGTGGACCGCAACCTGGTCTCCACCGTGGATATTCTCTACAATGCCCCCGATGTGGAACTGGTGGCTCTCTTCGGCCCGGAGCACGGCGTGCGGGGTGATGCCTATGCCGGCGCCCGCGTCACCGATTCGCGCGACCCGGCTACCGGTGTCAAGGTCTGGTCCGTCTACGGCAAGACGCGCAAGCCCACTCCGGAAATGCTGGAGGGAATCGACGTCGTGGTCTATGACATCCAGGACGTCGGCTGCCGTTCCTATACGTTTATCAGCACGCTGGGGCTGATGATGGAGGCCTGCGCCGAAGCGGATATCGAAGTGATGGTGCTCGACCGTCCCAACCCGCTGGGCGGCGAGAAGATAGAGGGCTGTATCGTGGAACCGGGCTGTTTCTCCTTTATCAGCCAGTTTCCGATTCCTTACGTTTACGGACTGACCGTTGGTGAGCTGGCCACGCTGCTCAATGAAGAAGGGATGCTCCGCGGACAGAAGGGTGACGCCCCGAACGCCGCTCACTGCCGGTTGACCGTCATCCCCATGACGGGCTGGACCCGCGATATGGTCTACGAACAGACCGGCCTGCCCTGGGTGCTGCCTTCCCCGCATATTCCCACGGCCATCACCGCCTTTTACTACCCCGCTTCCGGGCTGATAGGCGAACTGCCGGGCTGCCTCTCCGTAGGCGTAGGTTATACCCTTCCGTTCCAGACCTTTGCGGCCGAATGGATTACCGATCCGGATGAATTCTGCCGCCGCCTGAACCGGCGCGGTATACCGGGGGTTCGGTTCCGCCCCGTCGTCTTCAACCCGTTCTACGGATTCGGTCAAGTGAAGACGCTTCGCGGCGTACAGTTCTTCTTTACGGACTACGCGGCTGCGGTGCTTTCCGAAACGGGATTCTATGCGCTGCAGGTGGCTGCTGAAATGTATCCCGACCAGGCTGCATTCGCCGACCCTTCCCGCAGAATCGGCAACTTCGACATTGCCGTCGGTTCCAAAAAGATCCGCGAAGGATTCTCCCGTAACCACCGGTTCGAGGACATCAAGGCCTACTGGCATAAAGACGAGGAGGCCTTTCGTGAGACCTCCTCGAAATACCTGCTCTATCAATAATACAGTTTATCAATAAGCTCTTCTATAACAATCACTGTTTTTGTGGGCTAATAGTTTTCATCAAAGTATTTCCCCACATTACTTCCCAATGCTTCTCGAATATCAAGAGCAATATCATCGTCAAGAATTAGATTAATGTATTATCGTCATTGAATGAGTACTTCGGAATTCTAGCCTGAGAAAACTTTTGGCGCAAGATATCTGTTATAAATGAAAATTCTTCTTGAGTGAGTTCAGGGGTCATATTCCTATCTGTTTATTTCACACTATTAGAGAGTTTAATAACTGTTTTGGCGTGAGTCTGGTGGACCGTTACCACAACTCCTGTTCGAGGATTGTAAATAACGGTAGCTTTTGTTCCTATTATTATAATACTCGGTTGTCCAGTAGTTCAGAATACGACTCTTCAACTACAAAGATGAATAGAAAAGGTTTATGATTACTGTTAAACTCAGGATATGAGTTAACGTAGCTATAGGATTCTGAACAGGATCTTTTTACAAAAGCATTATAATCTTCTCCGACTTGTCTATTCGAGTACCAATTATCTCCTGTATAATGAATCAATCCATCTTCGGATATGAACACAACGTCACCTCCGAGTATAGGAACTAAATAAAGTTCACATAAAGCGATAAATTGCTGGGATATCTTTTTTGACAACGCCCAATATTGTATAGAATCACAACCCGCTAACACATCTAGTTGAGAGGCAAGGTAAAAGCCTTTAGATGAAACGAATGACATCAATGTCGAATAAGGTTCTTTCATAAGGGTCTGAATAATCTATGGTTTATTATTCCATTTGCATCTTTGATAAATTCAAAAACCCCATCTGTTCCATTATAAAATCCTGGAATGGAGAGTTTTTGATATATCTTACCATCATTGCCCATGATAAATTCAATAGTGCCGGCACTTTGATAGTTTTCAACTATTGAAGGAAATCCATGGTAAGAATCTGTTTTCATTTGGCTCAATACCTTGTCAGAGAACTCGGCCCCTTCAAAGAAATCAGCCGCATTGTCGATACTTTTCGGCTTTGCGAGGTAATCTGTGAGCTCAGAGGATATTGCATAGGTTGAAATACCAACTGCAGTTCTCATTACAAAGTCATTGAAAGAGACATTCTGCCAACCATCGCCGGTTATATCAAGAGCCGATGAGAGAATGATTTCACCTGCTTTAATCAAATTTTGATTCTTAAGCCACCATAGACCAATTCCTCCTATAGATTTTCCTGCCTGTAGCGAAGCTCCAAATCCCGCTGTCAAACCAGAGATAATTCCCGTCAATCCAACATCGAACCAATCTATCTTCTTAAACCATATATCGTTTCGTGTTATAGTATCGTCCGTTTTTGATGCTTGCCAATTATTGAAAACCTGAAAACCATAGTCTACCAACATAGAAACTGCCGTAACCGCAAGTATCGTAAGAAATACTGACTCCCCATTCTGATCTTTAAACTTCAGCGGATTGTTCAGGCAATAGGCATATCTGTTGAAACTCTGCGAGAAGTCGGGCATCTGGACATAGGGGTCCGGGCTGTAGAAGCGGCCGGTGAACGGGTCGTAGAGGCGGGCATTCATGTTGATCAAGCCGAACTGCTCCAGATGCTCGTGGCCGCAGTAACCCCGGTGTAAGACGGGGCTTGAAACGGTGGCAGTTGTTCGAGATTCTTCCTCTTCATCACTGCCCGGCAAGGGACCGTATGACGCAAAGGCGTGCGTAGCAGGATCCCGCTGCCGCCCCCAGGGATCGTAGCTGAACTCCTGCAACAAGGTCCCGTTCGCTGATGACAGATGAGTGATGCTGCCCTGAACATCCCGTCCGAGGTTGTAGAGCGCTCCGCCGGTTCCGTTCTCCCGGTAGAAGATCATCGGGGCGCTATAGGCATCGCCGCCCAGGAAGAGTGTTTCACGTGTCGTGTTGCCAATAATCTCCCTTTCGTACTGATTTCCGATATAGTAACGTTCCCAGTTGGATTGGGACGGTCCATTGTCTACATAAATGCTTGAGACTGCCGAGACTCGCTCGCCCGCATCGTTGTAGGTGAATTCCACCAGTCCTGCTGTCCCTGCGATATACATCGGACGATCATAGCAGGTATAGCCCAGGATAATGTTCGGATTCTGGCACCAGGCGAGTTCCCCGATTATTCCTCCGGAAATTCTGTACGGATGGTTTTGGCCGTTCTGGTAGTAGAAGACGCCGTTTCCGTCAATCGAAGTGACATTTCCCGGATTGCTGTAGGTCACATTCCGCGAACCGGACAGCAGGTTGTCTCCCATTGTGGCGAGGCGGTTCAGCCCGTCGTAGGTGAATGTCTCATGGGCGAAGTTTTCATTGGAGACTTCACGTGTCGCATCTTCGCGCCAGGTCATATTCCCCGTGGGGTGATGGTAGCTGTAGCGGAAGTCCATCGTCGTGGCCCCCTCTGCGCTCTCCATCTCCCGTTTGATTGGGAGCCCAAACGCGTCATAGCCGTATCTTCTGATAACTGACCCGGTATAGGCCAGCGTTGGCTGTCCAAGCGCGTTCTCTCCAAGCAGTTGCCAGACGGCGGTGTTCATCGCCGTGGTAGCCGTATGATAGCCATTCGTGTAAGTATAACTCTCAGTTACTGAGATTCCAGAATCGGTCGAGTAGGCGGTTGCGGCGACACGCCCCGCGGTATCATATGAGAAGGCCCGTTGCAGCCACCGGCTTCCAGGGATGTTCTCTCGCCGCGTTGCGATGCGTCCATAGGCGTCGTAGGTATAATATGTTGATGTTCCGTTGTTTGATACGGCGGAGAGCAGATCTCCATAGTTGTTGTACGTATAAGTCGTGTTAAAGTTGACAGGACGCAGGTTCTCCTGTTCTTCATGGACAGGTAACGAAGCGTTGTCGTGGCGCTGAATCTGTGTGATTCGGCCCAGGTAGTCGCGGTAAGTAGTCACAGTACCGTTTGCGGTCGTATGGACAACGCTCGAACTGCCGTCGGCGTTGTCTGTATAGGTATCCGACCGGGTTCCGGCGGAAGGATCAACGACCGAGGTGCGGCGGCCGTAGTCGTCGTATGTGAAAAGGGTCGTCGCCCAGACCGGAGATGATACCGTTCCGGCAATCAAGACACGTACCGAGTCCGGCTGGCCGTCGGGACGATAGTAATACTGGATGTCCCCGCCGGAATCGTGGGATGAGTACAAGTTGCCGTCTGCACCTACGCTCCGGGTAATCGTTATCCCCTCCTTGGTCGTTCCCGTCGTTCGTCCATTATACGAATACGATGTCACGGCACCAGAAGCCGCATTGACGGAGACGACCCGTCCCAAACTATCATAGCTGGTCGTATTCCACCGGATTGTGTCAACAGGTGTCTTATAGGGCAGGGACTCGCGCAGGAGACGTCCGCTGCTGCTGTACTGCCTGTCGGTGTAAATAATATCGCCGTTGAACCGTTTCACGCCTGTCCGCAGTTCCTGACCGAGGCTGCTGTACCATGTGGTCTGAGTGGGTGATGCGTTGCCGCTGACCGTAACCGTGTAAAGGCTGCCCAGGTCTTGATCGACCGCCCACTGCCGGACAGTGTTCTCAATGCGGCCGTCGGGATGCAAAACGGATGTGAGATTGCCCCAGTTGTCGTACGTGTAAGAGGTTACATTACCGCGAGGGTCGGTGACGGTTGTGGGTTGGCCGAAGAGATTGTATCCGGAGTAATGTGTCGTCAATCCGGCGGCGTCGGTCTCACTGAGTAAAAAACGTCCCTGTGGGTCGTATGTATAGGTTGAGCCATGAAAAACCGTTCCGCCGTAGTAAGCAGACTGCTCCGAGGTTACGTTGCCGTGGGTGTCGTAAATGTAATGAATCTCGGAGAGGAGGTTTTCGGCTTCAAAAATACCCTCGTAATAATCCACGACTCCGACATAAGTGAGTGCGGTGTTCGGCTTATTCTTCCGGGCGGCGAAAGTATAATCTGTGCGCTCTTCCCAGCCTTGTTCGGAATAACCGTTGAATTTGGTGACGACTTTGGAGGTGATATTTCCTAGCAGCCAAAGGCTGTCAGTATCGCTGATCTGATGGCCATACTGGTAGTATGTATCCGTATTCAAGGCCCAACCAGGATCGGAACCCTCGTCCAAGGCGTGTTTCACAGAACGCTGGGATGAAACAAAATCGTAAACTTCGTAAGAAGTTCCCATTAATATTTTGAAGCCTCTAAGATTGTCTAAAACTATGACAGAGTCCAAACGTGGCGTATTCTTACGATATGGGTGATACTTTTTGGTATATACATAGGATGTAGTATCTACAAGCGGGCCGTCGATATTACTTGATATTCTTCGGGTTACACTACTGATGACGCCGAAGTTCTGGGGATCGTAAACAGAAGTTGTATAGAACTTCGTGCCGCTACCGGTATTGTCGAGATTGGAATCGTCCTCCGTCACGATGTAGCCAAACCCGCAGAAACCAAGCCCCTGTAGATGAGAAATAGCATCATAATAGTAATAATGATTCTCTCCTGACAAGGCACTCGGTATAAATGTCTGCGCGTATTCATCACTTACAACAAATAATGTCATCGGTTTACGGGCATATCCATCTGACGAGGAATAAGATTTGTCCCAATCCGCAGAGTAAGTTGAACCCACTCCCGTCGCGATGTCCTGAAAGTGACTGTAAAGGTAATTGCCATAGCTGTCATTAGAAGAGGTAAGCAAACGGCACTGTAGTCGATTGTAGCCATATGAATACGGATAAAGAGTAGTTCCCGAAAGAGCGATCAGGGAACCGAGCCCCCCAAAATCGGAGACATTTGCCGGGACTAGCTCGGCGCCATTTGTTAGCGTGGTTTGTGCAACCCTTGATGAAGAGAAAGCGGCTTTGTCACTGACAAATACGCAGATTGTGTTACCTCGTCTTCTTGCGATATCACCGAATCCGTCCTTGTTGATATCTGTAATGAAGTATGAGTCTCCGCTCGTCCAGTCATAGTCCGTCAGCAGATTATGGTAGGAGAAACAATTACCGTCATAACTATAGCAGTTCAGTTTCGTGGAATCGTGCGGTGCGCAGACAATGTCCAGATATCCGTCGCCATTGAGGTCGCCTATAGCGACCATATCTTGAAGCTCAGAATTCGTTGGATAGTCCATCGTCACTATCGCGGAATATCCCTCATTGAAACGATAAATGGAGAGGATCGTTGATGTTGCCCGGCAGACTTCCGTCACGCCGTCCCCGTCAATATCATAGGTAAACATATTCGTACCCGTTTCGTTCGGATTGAAGGTCGTACCGTCATACACTGTCTGGTGGGTCCCCAGATCAATGATTTTTGTGTGCAGATTGCTTCCGTCAATGGCAGCATTGATGATTAGCAGTTGGACGCGTCCTTCACCGGTGAAATCTCCGTAGTGGTAAACGAATCGATCCGGAGCAATATTAAAAAGAGGGAAACCGAACTTACCATGCATTTTGAATGAAAGCGTGTCCAAGGGAAGAGGCGTATTGCCGGTTTCGGAGTAACCATATACAATCACTTTGAAACAGGTACTGTCCCCGGAAACACCGTTATAATTGATTCTCACAATCTCGTCCCGGCCATCTCCGTTAACGTCAATCGCTTGAATATCCTGAAACCCGGGCCCACAATACAGCGTCTGATGGGCCTGTCCAGATGCTACTTTCTTATAAATCAGTATTTCCTGATCAGCCGGATATTGGCTCCCGTAATGAATAAAATCACTTGTTCCGTAGCTTTCAAAAACAGGAAGGATAATTAGCCCGTCAGAATAGGATCCTGGCTTCATCTTTCCTCGAATTACTCGTATCGGCACATCTGATTCGAAATCGTTGATGAACATTGGGACAGATGCATTCAATGCGTCTATTTCCGGAATGGGCTCATCGCCTTCACTAAGCTCTGCGTACCAGAATCTCAGCGGATTAAGTCTCTGCTCGCCACGGGAACGGGAGATTTTGGAAACAAGAAGGGTTCCGTAGAGATGCGAATGAAAGAGACTGTCCGTCGCAATTTCCGTCAACCCATCACTACTGACAACCGTTTTAAGAATCTTGGATGCGCTGTACGTCTCACCTGCCTGCGAAGCGGGGATTGCGGGCGCTAAGCGATTATCATACTGAAAAGTGATACTGCTCTGTTGGTTGTTACCGTAGGTTATCTGATGGATATAGTAGGGCAATTGACCGGCATTTAGATATTCATAGCGTATGGAATTACCGTAGATATCTTCCATCTCGGTAATCGGGTAAACCGCATGTGGAGAATCCGCTTCAGTCATACCATATACCGCGCGGCGGCCGTCGGGGTAGAGGGCCTTGAAATAGAGTACTCGATTATCTTTGTCTAATACCTTCTTGACAAGAATGTGTCCCGTCACCGTTTCGTAATCATAGGACGACATCGCAACAACCGAATTCTGCACCAGAGGGATACCATCGAGAGTATATGCCTGGTCACACTGCCAGTAACGGGCACCTTCAGCCACATTGTCGTAGTAAATCGATTTATTGCGGACGGTGATGGTTGATATGCCGGCTATGTCCCATCCGTAACCGGCATTCCCCTCGCCACCCTGGCTATTGTAAACCAGGCTGACTTTCGGTACGAAACTGTAGCCCGCCGCAGTTGGGATCGGGACGGAATAGACACGGGCACCCGACGGAGTGACCGTGGATGAAAAAGGGACTTGGCCAAAAGCAAGTGTGGTGTCAGCCCCTTCATTCGCATCGTTCTGCGTCCTGGCCTGTATTTTTGCCAACAATCTGCTGCGGCGCTGGGCGATGCTGTCCTTATTGAAAACCCGGGAAGGGGTTATTGGCTTGTTCTCATTTTGTGCGGGCTGGATGCCAAGATGGGTGAGTATCTGTTCTTTGGTGAAAAGACTGTCGTGCGAAAGCGATGCCTGAAAGAAGCGCGCATCACCTCCGGATGCTGTGCGATTCGTCAAATCACCGGCAGTGCTGTGGGAATAGCTAATCGTCCCTTGAGCGTGAAGGAAGGGGGCAAAAAGAAATAAAGCGAATGAGAGAAACAGTGTTGAGGGAAAAGAGCGCATAATTCCAGAGGCAGACAATTTTCTCGAAGTTAGCACATCCTGCCGAAAATAGCAAATGGCCCCAACAATAATAAACGCTAGGGCCAATCTTACAAATCTGTATTCCTTGAGAGATATTAGTAGTAGCGGGGCGTCAGGTTGGCTACGACTTCGAACCAAATCTGTCCGTCCAGCACAACTCTCTGATAGAGCGTGTTATCTACCTGATAACCGGTTCCGCCGTACATATCTACGCGGTGGTAGTCGTACGGTAATTCGGGGATGATGGCGCCTACCGGCGGTTCAATCACGTAGAAATAGCGGCCGCTGAGGCGGTAGAAGACGCCTTCTGCATAATAGCAGTCGGTGTAGTAAGTCTGTGCGTAAGGGCTGAACCAGACCGGTTCCGGCATAAAGCCGAACTTGGACCAGGCGATCCGGTATCCGTAAGGCGGACGGCAGACGCGGTAATAGTGGTTGACTTTCTGGTAGAAGACGCCGTCTGCGTAGTAATAGCGGATGCCGTTGTAGCGGCGCGAATAGAGTCCGCGCGGCGGCTTCGAGATAAAGTAGCCGTAGAAGTGGTCGCCGTAATGATAATAGGGCTTCGGATAATAGTAGCCAGGACGGCTGGGCGGAGGCGTGGGCATCGGCTTGCGTTCGTGATACGTATGTCCCGGCTCGGGACGGCCTCCGTAGTGTCCGTCGTAACGACCGGAAGGACGGTCACTGGGCTGATGTCCCGGCTGGTAACCGTGCGATTCGCCGGGTTTATTACCGGGCTTGTTGCCGGGCTTTTCGCTCGGCTTGACGACTGCACCGCCGCGGTGCGTGTCGTTGGTGCTGCCCACTACGTGCGAGTTGCCGGAACTGCTGCCGCCGCTCGGTTTGTTTGGCGTGACGGAGGGGTTCGAAGGCTTCGAAGAGGGCTGTGACGAGGGTTTGGTCGTCGTTCCGCCGGACGGCTTCTTGGCGCCGCGGTCTGCGGCCGTCGTGACACCCTGCGACTTGGAACGGTCGCTGGAGGTAGTCGTCGACTGCTTCTTCGTGTCGTTCTGGTTCGTCGTCTGCGTGGTCGTACTCTTCGTGGTGTTGTGAGCCCGGTTCTGGGCAAACGCTTCCGGCGTCGCAGCCAGGAGCGCGACGGTCACGAAGGCCAGTGCATATTGGATGAATCGTTTCATGGCTATCTGTATTTAAACGTTTATTTCCGTATAAAGTCGGATCAGGTTCAGGATTACCTCCGTGGCCTTCTCCATGCTCTCAAGCGGCACGAACTCCATCTTGCCGTGGAAGTTCAGTCCGCCGGCAAAGATGTTCGGGCAGGGGAGTCCCATGAAGGAGAGCCGTGCACCGTCGGTGCCGCCGCGGATGGGCTGCACCTTGGGTTTGATGCCGGCCATCTCCATGGCCTTGATGGCCTTCTCCACCACGTGGTAGTGCGGCTCCACCGCTTCGCGCATGTTGTAATACTGGTCTTTCATCTCCAGCGTGACGATCTCTCCGTAGCGGTGGTTGATCTCCGCCACCGCAGAGCTCATCTGCTCCTTGCGGCGCTCGAACCGCGCGCGGTCGTGGTCGCGGATGATATAGCTGCAGTCGGCCTGCTCCACGGTGCCGCGCAGGTTGGTCAGGTGGAAGAATCCTTCGTAACCCTCCGTATGCTCGGGCCGTTCGCCGGCGGGCAGCAGCGCATCCAGTTCGTGTGCCACGTGCAGCGCGTTGATCATCTTGTTCTTGGCGTAGCCCGGGTGGACGTTGCGCCCCTGGATGTGGATCTTGACGCCGGCCGCGTTGAAGTTTTCGTATTCGAGTTCGCCGATCGCACCGCCGTCCATCGTATAGCCGTAATCGGCCCCGAAGCGCGGCACGTCAAAGTTGTCTACGCCGCAACCGATCTCTTCGTCGGGAGTAAAGCCTATACAGAGCTTGCCGTGCGGAATCTCCGGATGGGCCAGCAGGTATTCCATGGCGCACATGATCTCCGCGATGCCCGCCTTGTCGTCGGCGCCGAGCAGCGTGGTGCCGTCGGTGGTGATCAGGGTCTGCCCCTTGTAATCGGCCAGCTCCGGGAATTCGGAAACCTTCAGCGAGAGCCCGGGAACCCCGCGCAGCGCGATATCGCAGCCGTCGTAGTTCGGAATGATCTGCGGATTCGTGCAGGCGCCCGGGGCGTCGGGCGAGGTGTCTACGTGGGCCATAAAACCTACGGCCGGCACCTTTTCACAGCCCGGCGTAGCGGGAATGGAGGCCATCACGTAGCCGTTGTCGTCCAGCGAAGCGTTGGCAATGCCCATCGCGTGCAGTTCGTCCACCAACAGGCGCGAAAGGTTCAGTTCGCGCTCCGCGGAGGGTTGCTTGCCGCCTGTGAAGGATTCGTCGGACTGGGTATCGATCGCGATGTATCGCAGGAATTTATCGAGTATCTTTTCCATAATCAGGCGCTTTTTTCAACTTTCATCGAAGAGAGGATCATGTACAGGATGATGCCGATCAGCGGAATGATGGCGATCACCTCGCCGTAAGCTGCATTCCAGGAGCTGAGGAACCAGTTGACGTTCGCGAACTTCAAGATAGCGCTCACGACTCCCATCAGGGCACCGCCTGCAATGAAACCGGATGCAATGAGCGTGCCTTTTTCCTTGCGGGCCGCGTTGATCTTCACGTCTTTGCTGCGGGTGCTGACGAACCAGGAGATGGCGCCGCCGATCAGCAGCGGAAGGTTCAGGTCGATCGGGATGAACATACCCAGGCAGAAGGCCAGTGCCGGCACTTTGAAGAGGGTCAACAGGATGGCGATCAGCGCACCGATACCGTAAAGCAGCCAGGGGGCGTTGCCGCCGCTCATCATGGGCTGCACGATAGCCGCCATCGCATTGGCCTGCGGCGCGACGAGCGCATTTTCGCCCGTGAAGCCGTAAGCCTTGTTGAGAATCAGGATCACGCCGGCCACCGTAACGGCTGCCACCAGTACGCCCACGAATTTCCACTTTTCCTGGTTCTTCGGGGTGGTGCCGATCCAGTAACCGATCTTGAGGTCGGTGATCAGCGCGCCGGCCACCGAAAGTGCGGTGCAGACCACGCCGCCTATGATCATGGCCGCCACCATGCCCGAGTTGCCCTTCAGTCCGCAGGCTACCAGCACGATTGCGGTGATGATCAGGGTCATGATGGTCATACCGCTGACCGGGTTGGTGCCCACGATGGCAATCGCGTTGGCCGCCACCGTCGTGAAGAGAAAGGCGATCACAGCCACGATCAGCAGTCCCACGAGGGCCTGGCCGATCGTATTCACCACGCCGCCGAATGCGAAGAACGCGAAGACCGCGAGCAGTGCCACCGAGATGCCGAACACCACGGTGCGCATCGAGAGGTCTTCATCCGTGCGCTCCGGTTTGACCGTTGTGCCGCCCTTGCGCGAGAATTCACTGACGGCGATACCCACGGCCGATTTGATGACCTTGGACGATTTGATGATGCCGATAATGCCGGCGGTTGCGATACCGCCTATACCTATATGACGCGCGTAGGTCTTGAAGATCATGTCAGGACCCATCGACGAGACGGTCTCGGTGATGCCCGTGTTCATCAGGTCAAGCACCTGCGGACCCCAGATCAGGTTGATGAGCGGAATGATTACCAGCCAGACGAGGAACGAGCCGCAGCAGATGATGAAAGCGTATTTGAGGCCGACGATATAGCCGAGACCCAGCACGGCCGCGCCGGTATTGAGTTTCAGGACCAGTTTCGCCTTGTCGGCAACCACGGCGCCCCAGTGGGTCACGGTGGTGCTGATGGTCTCAGCCCAGGTGCCGAAGGTGGCCACGGCAAAGTCGTAGAGACCGCCGATCAGACCGCTGAGCACAAGGGTCTTGGCGCTCTTGCCGCCGCTCTCGCCGCTGACCAGCACCTGCGTGGTGGCTGTTGCCTCAGGGAAGGGGTACTTGCCATGCATCTCCTTGACGAAGTATTTCCGGAAGGGGATGAGGAAGAGGATACCCAGCACGGCGCCCAGAAGCGAGGAGAGGGCCATCTGCGTGAAGTTGACATCCAGATCCAGGATGTAGATGGCCGGCAGGGTGAAGATGCCGCCCGCCACCACTGCGCCCGAGCAGGCACCGATGGACTGGATAATCACGTTCTGGCTGAGAGAGTCCTTCTTGCGGGCTGCACTCGAGAGGCCGACCGCCAGGATGGCGATGGGGATGGCCGCCTCGAAGACCTGGCCGACCTTCAAGCCCAGATAGGCTGCGGCGGCGGAGAAGAGAATCGTCATCATGAGTCCGACGGTGACCGACCAGGCGGTTACCTCTTTATATTTTTTCTCGGGGGAGAGAATCGGACGGTAGCTCTCGCCCTCTTTCAGCTCCCGATAGGCATTTTCCGGGAGCGATGTGGATTTTTGTTCCTGAGGTTCCATTTTCTGCGAAAATAAATTGTACAAATTTGTCGAAAAAATTTGGAGATTGCAAAAAAGTAGTTACCTTTGCAGCCCGTTTCGGAAAAGCCGATTTCGAAAGGCCTCTGAAACACAGTTCGTTGACTTATTGAGAGAGATAACGAGGTAAAAAACTGTAAGCAAAAGATAGTCTGAAATTTTTACAAGAGTTTTTCCTGTAAT
>R22__coassemble_566_pt1 | contig 23461 bp, 15 predicted proteins | sample R22__metabat2_low_PE_033 | metagenome-assembled genome bin R22 | reverse complement strand
ATCTCTTGTGCTGCCATTACACCATACCTCAGTGTTTTGGGACTGCAAAGGTAAAAAAAATCTTTATTCTGTGATATATTTTTGAAAAAAGTTGTCCGACAGGACGCCAGAGGGTGTGGCAGGTGGTCCATTGTTTGGACTACCTGCTACACTTTTGGGGGTAAAACGTGCCAGGTGGTCCGCTGTTTGGACCACCTGGCACGATCAAGTAAAAAACATCAGAATCCTAGTCGGCGTAGAGGCCGTCGCGGGAGAGCAGGTGGTCGAGGTTGGCGATACCGTAGGCAATCACGGCGGTGACGACAGCCGAGTGCTCCATGTAGACGGGAATCACCTTGTTGTAGATGTCGTTCTCCGTGTGCCAGATCTCACCGTAGTTGAAGTTGTAGCCCAGCGGATCCGTGCAGTTGAGCGAAACGGCTGCACCGCCGGCCATCTGGAAGTGGGCATGGTCGGAACCGCCGGCGCGGGTCGGCTTGGGACGGGGTGCGCCCTCGCGTTTCGTTACCTTGAACGGAATGCCCGGGGTGTATTCAGCCACCGGTTCAGCCGCCTTGACAAAGTCGTCGTACATGGCCGGCGGAACCACGACTCCGGAGGAGGCGGTAGGGCCGCCGTCGCGGTTGAAGTAGTTGGAAATCTTCTCGATAGGAACCGTCTTGTTCTCCACGAAATACTTGCTGCCCAGCAGGCCGTACTCCTCGCCCGTCCAGAGGCAGAAGAGCATCGTGCGTTTGGGTTTGGCGCCGGCTGCGGCGAGCAGGCGGGCCGCTTCGATCGCGACTGCAGAACCGTTGCCGCAGTCCACGGCGCCGGTGGCGATGTCATACGAATCCAGGTGGCCGCCCATCATCACGTACTCCTTGGGATACTTGGTCCCGCGGAGGATACCGATCACGTTGTGGTATTTGACCGGACCCTGGAAGAAGTGGTTGCGGATGTCGAATTCCAGAATGATATCCTCGAACTGCTGCACCTTGCGTTTGATGATTTCAAACTGGTTCTTGTCCAGTTTGATGTCGCAGACGCGCGGCAGGGTTTCCCAGGTGATTTTCTGGAAGTTGTCGCGGTCGCTCAGGCAGGTGATGGGGACCTCGGAAGCCTGGATGAAACCCAGTACGCCGGCCTCCACCATCTGGCGGTAGAAGAGCGCCGGGTACTCCTTCACCTTATGAAGTTCCTTCCGGTCGTCGGGGTTCATCCAGTTGTGCATCCGGATCTCCGCATTGAGCGCCTCAATCGAGTCATTCTCCGCAATCAGTGCAGCGCGGCGCTCGTCGGCCTTTTCAGACCAGTCGAGCGGAGCACCGGAAGAGCGGCTGTCGAGCAGCACCCAGGCCCCTTTGAGGCGGGTTTTGACCCGTTCCAGGTCGCTCGTGCTCTTGGGTTCGAGCACCACGTGGCCACGCTGTGCGCCCTTGGTTCCGGCCGTGTAGGAAGGCGTGCCGAAGTGGAGAATCATCCCGTCGGCCGCGAGCATCTTACCGCTCCACGGTCCGCGGCTGAAACCCACGGCAGCTTCGCCGACCTCCTGCACCAGTACCTCCAGGCCCAGACTCTTGAAGTAGTTCTCAGCCCAGCGTTCGGCATCTTCCAGATTGTGGGAACCTACCGGACGGCCGCCGATCACATTGGCGAGCACATCCACATGTTCCATGACTCGATTGTCAGTGCGGCCCAGGTCAAGCACCTTGCGGACCACCTTATCCTCTGCCCGCACGACGGAGACGGCCGCGAGCAGCAGGACGACAGAAAGAAGGATTCGTTTCATAAGCGAGTGATTATCGTATCATTTATTTTTCAGTGTAGACGGAGATCAGCCGGCCTTCCGCGCCGATCTTGCGGGCCAGGTTGCGGACATCCTTAGCCTTAACGGAGCGCACGACCCTGGCGTAATCGTAGTCGTAATCAATGCCGCAGCGGCTGTAGAGTTCGAGTTCGGAAAGCTGGAGACCCACCGAAGAGGAGAGGCGCGGGCGGAACTCTTTCTCGTGTTTGATCAGGTATTTGCGGGCGGCATCCATCTCGGCGGCAGTCGGACCCGCAGCGGCCATGCGCTGCAGTTCCTCCTCCACATCTTTCAGGAGAATCTCCTCCATTTCCGGCCGGGTCTGGAAGGCGACCGTGGAGACCGGATTGCGGTCGGGCGCGTCGAAGAGTTCGGTCCGGAAACTTACATGGTAGGCCCCTCCCCGCTCCTCGCGGATAAGTGCCACGTTGCGCTCGGACATCACGTAGTCCAGGAAGGCGTAGACCATCCGGGTTTTGGTATCCTTGCGCGCTGAAGTGCGGAATTTGCAGTTGACGTCGGAGAGCGGAGCGGAGACGGGCGGATAGCTTTCGCGCAGTTCAGCGCGCCCGGTAAAGGCTTCGCGCAGCGGATGGAGCGTGCCCTGCGGGGCGGGATCCGTGACGGGCAGAGCGGCGATGTAGCGATCCACCCAGGTGCGGACCTGTGCCGGATCCAGATCGCTGCAGAGGAAAAGTTCCGGCGTGCCGCTGAAACTGCGGTCAAAGACGCTGCGCAGGCGCGCGGGGGTGACGGCCTCAACGGCCGCGGAGTCGGTCTTCGCAGCCCAGGGGTTACCGGAATAGAGGACTTCGTTGTAGCGGTCGTCGAACTTGTCGCGGTTGCGCTTGGATTTCGCAAAACCTTCCAGCGAGTTTTTCTTGTATTTCTTCAGCTGGGCAGGGGTGCCGAACCAGGGGTCGGTCAGCTGCAGGCAGAGGGCCTTGAAGGCATCCTCGGCTCGGTCCGCTCCGGTGTTCATGGAAAGTTCGGCAGCCTCCGAGGTGAGGTGTGCCTGCAGCGAAACACCCAGCAGTTCAGGATAGTTGCGCTGCGCCATCTTGTCCACTTTACGGAAGCTCAGGCTGCGGGTGATATACCCGGCGGCATAGCGGTCGGCCGTGACGGCTGATTCGTCGAAAACACCGTAGCCGGTGGGATAGCGCAGGGTCAGGGCCAGCCGCGTAGCGCTCTTATAAGGCTCGCTTTGGCGGTAATAGACCTTGATGCCGTTGGAAAGGGTCCAGACGGCGTTGCCTTTGGCATCTTTCTTTTCGGCGACGATGCGGCCCGGGGCGAAGTCCCAGGTCAGATCCAGGTTGGGATAATCGATGAATGCGGGCTCGAGCGGAGTCTCCGCCGCAGCGGCCACCATGGCACGGAAATCGGCTTCAGGAATCGGCACATCCGGATCATCCACAGGGTTGTAGCAATTGGAATAGATGGCCTCCGCATCGGTAATCATCTTTGCGGGATAGGCAGCCACCTCTTCCGGGGTGAGGGAGAAGAGAATGCGGCGGTTCAACGCATCCTCGTCCACCGGGTTGAGCAGCGGATAGTTGCGCAGGAAGTTCTCGATACAGACCTTCACCAGGTCGCCCGAACGGATCTCCTCCGGATTGCGCTCGCGGTCCAGATGAAGCCGCTGACAGACATTCAGCCGCGCCACCTCGAACTCTTCCGGGGAGATGCCGTGCTGCAACAGACGGTTGATCTCGCGCAGCGCGAGTTCGGTGGCGCCGGCGAGCTGGGTGCGTTCACGCGGGGTGATGGTGCACATCAGCAGGTTGAAATCCGGCGTGTTGGCGGCATTGACGGCCACGGCCGACTTGGCGGGAGAGCCCTCCTGGCGGGTGGCTTCGCGGAAGCGGTCGGAGAGCACGGAGGTGACGATCTGGCGGGCAAAGAAATCACGGACGGCTTCCTCGCGGTGGCGGGTTTCGGCATCCGGGAAGCGGTTCTTATAGATAAGTTTCACCGCCTGGTAGCGGATCTGCGGATCAGTCTGGTCTGCATACATGGGCTCGGGCTGTGCCGGCGGGATGCAGGGATCTTTCGGGGCCGGATTGACGGCCGCGGGGATGTCGGCAAACTTAGCCCGAACGCGGGCTTCCATGTCGTCGAGGTCAATATCGCCCACGATGGCGATTGCCTGCAGATCAGGACGATACCACTTATGATAGAAGTCCAGGATCTCCTGGCGCTTGAAACCGTTGATCACCTCGAGCGTACCGATCACGGTGCGGTCGGGGTGCTTGGCACCCTTATAGACGAGGTCGGTCTGGCGGCACATCATCCGGTAGCGGGGTTCGTCGCGCAGGCGCCACTCTTCGCTGATGACGCCGCGCTCCGCATCCAGGTCGGCCTGCTCGCAGGAGATGTCGCACGACCAGTCGTGCAGGATGAGCAGTACCGAATCCACGAAGCTTTCGCGGGTCAGGGGTACGGCAGAGATATTATACACCGTCTCATGCCGGCCGGTGTAAGCGTTCACGTTGTAGCCGAAGCGCACGCCGTCTTTGGCCAGGAAATTCAGCAGGTCCTTGCCGGGGTAGTGTCGCGTGCCGTTGAAGGCCATGTGCTCCAGAAAATGGGCCAGTCCGTTCTGGTTGTCCTCTTCCTGCAGTGCGCCCACGTTGTGGATGATGTAGAACTCCGCTACGCCGGCAGGATTCTCATTGTGATAGAGGTAGTAGGTCATTCCGTTGTCCAGGCGGCCAACGCGAAAGGCGGGATCGTCGGGGATATACTGAGCGGCGGCGCTGAAGCACAGGAGTGCCAGCGCAAGGGTGAAGAGGAATCTTTTCATAACGATCAGAATGTGCAGCCTACCGTCAGGGTGGCGGCGTTGCGGATCCGGCCCTCCAGGTATTGCGGGGTGGTGAGCATCAGGGTCAAACCGTCCTGCAGGCGGACAAAGGCCGAGAATTTTTCTGAGAAGATACGGGTGTAGGTGCACCCGATTCCGAGACCGGCGCAGGGCGCGGTCTCGTATTCGAACTGCCGGTTGAGCCGGGCGTCGAAGGAAAGCGGAGCGGGTGAAGAGCTCGAAGCCAACTGCTTATCGGAGGCCGGATTGCCGAAGCCCATCCGGAAGAGGCCTTCTCCGCGGAACGAGAGCATATCGTGTGCCCGCACGAAGTTGCGCTCGCCGTAACCGGTTGCATTCAGCGTAATAATCTGGGAGGTACGCTGATACGGATAGATAGTGGTGACGCCATGGTGGAATGTACCGTCGAGCGCCGCACCGAAGGCGGTCTTCGCGCGGAAATTCTCTACGCCGCGCCAGGCATCCCAGTCTGCGTGGGCAGAGGCGTCCATCCCGGAAAAGACGTGATTCTTACCGTAGTAAGTCACTACGGTCTGTTTTCCCGGCTCCGTGGTCTGTTTAAAGATATTCTTGTCGTTGGAGAGCGTGGCGAAATCCGCCGCCCAGGAGAACCGGTCCGTACTTGAACCCTTTCTGGAGAACGCTTCACCAGAGTATTTGATTTCGTGTCCGTTGAATTCGCAGAAGACGATGCTCGAGGAAGCCCGCTTGCCGTAGTAGCCGTCGCGGAGCATATAGGAAAGTTGGTGGAATCCGCCTCCTTTCGTGTATAGTTGGAGCGAACCGCCCAACCGGGTGTTGTCCATATAACGCGGGTTGCTCAGGGAGACATAATTGTCATCGCCCGAGAAAAGCTCACGGACTCCGTAGCATGCACCGTAATCAATGAACAGATAGAACATCTTGTCGGTCGTGCCGAACTGCCGGGCCCGGAGTTCCTCCAGGTCGCGGTTGTAAGCCAGGTTGGCACCCAGTACCGTACCGCCGGCGAGCGTCCACTGAACACCGGCCGTCAGATCAAGATACATCAGGTTGCTGCGGGAACGGGGGTCGCGCAGTTTGGTCTGCGAGCCGGAGCGGTAATCCACCTTGATGCCGGCCGACCAGCTGTCGTTGAAGGTATAGGACATGGCGCCGACCAGACCGTAGCGTTCGATCTGCCGGACGGCGGCCGTTGAGTCGACCGTCTCGTAGAAATTGACAGGAGCCGATGAGGAGCCCGCCAGCAGCGAGCCCCCCATCTCCTGTCCCTGGAAATAGGAATAGTGCATCCTTCCGTAGAAGGCCACCTTGTCGGAGACCTTCACATACGACTCCGTCTCGCCGGTGGCGCACCAGTCGTCTGCCGACTCGGCGGGGCCCTTCAGGCCACCGTTGTCTTTGACGAAGCCCCCTTCGGCCACAGCGATCCGTCCGGTCTGCAACCGGCCGATGCCGGCGGCGTTGTCGAGTTTCAGGAAGGGGTTGGTCGATACGATATAGCGGTAATCGCGCAGCGCGTCACGCCCCTGTCCCCCGGCCGGAAGGACGAGGGACAGCAGCAGTGCCAGCGTAAGGAGTTGTGTACGGAGATGCATTATTTCTTGATGGAAGCGACCTTCCTCTGGTGGAAGTCGTTGGTGGAGTTATTGGTATCCATGTAGATGATGTGGGCGCCTGCGGCGATGGAAGCCTCAGCGTCAATGCCGGAAGGATCGGTGGTACCATGGTCGGGATCGACATCCTTGGTACCGCCGGCATAGTTGTAAACCAACTTACCTTCGTTCTCTGCAAGAGCTTCGGTAGCTTCCTTATCCACATTACGATAGATCGTGTAACCCTGGCCGTTGGTGAACTTCGCATAACCTGCGTCGATGGTCGGGATGAAACGGGTCTTGCTGTCGGCAAGTTTCGGGATGTTGAAAATCTCTACGCCATCCACGATAATGGCCTCGCGGATGATGGCATTCGGCATCGTAGCGCCCATGGTCTCATCAAGGTTGGATTTGTCTTCGGTGTAGGTAGCAGGGTTGTCCAGTTTGAAGAGGAAAAAGCCCGGCGAGAAGTTGGAAGTCACCCAGCCGGTACCCAGACCGTACTTGACAGCCTTCATGTAACGGGTAGCGTCGGTGAAGGCCGGTGCGGGATAGTAGGAAGCCATGTTGAAACCGCTCTCCTTGTCGTACATTACATAATCTGCATTGGAAAGGTCAACGGAATTGGTGTAGGTAGCGGTATGATCGACTGCGCCCATGATGGAGATGACAATCTGGGAATACGGAGCAATCTTCACCGTAGTGTTGAAATACCAATAGCCATAGCCTGCAGGCAGCCAGTTCGTATAAGAGAGGTTACCTTCAGTGGTGTAGTACTTGTTGGAAGCATGTGCGTTCGGCGGGTTGATATGGCCGATGCAAACCTTGGAAGCATCCACCTCCTGGTCGGAGTTGTTGTAGAGGATGATGTACTTGTCGTTGGCATAAGTACCGGAAGCATCGTTCTTCTGGCAGCCACCGCCGTATACCTCTTTGATGATGAGCTGGGATCCCTGAGAAGCGACGATCGGGAGTTTGAAGTCGTTGACCGCATTGGGATCTGCCTTCTTGTCGGCGACGGTGATGGCCGTCTTGCCGTTGCAGTTGGTCACGACACCGTTTGCGTCGATACCACGGAAAGCGACGGTAACGTCATAGATACCGACCGGAAGGGTGAAAGAAGCCACACCCTTTGCGTCGGTAACTGCTTCGAAGGTGGCAGCACCGGAAGCGATCACCGTGATTCCTTCTTTTTCATAGTTGACGTCATTCTGCGTCAGCTGGATCGTAACATCCTGCGGTTCCTCTTTGGGCTCGCAGGAGAAGGTAACCGCCAGGGCGGCAACCATTACGAGGAGAGATAGTGCTTTTTTCATACTGAATGATATTAAAAGTGGTTAGAATTTCAATCGGACAGTCAGGCCGTAGTAGAAGGAGGGAATGTAGCTGGAAACGGACTCATAATTCCCCGTCTTGCTGGAACGGACCTGTGCGAGGTTGTTATAGAAGTTATTGGCGTAGAACGAAATCGATGCAAGATCGCCGATCTCCTTGGTTACGCTGATGTTGGCGGAGAAGTAAGGAGTGATGTATTCCGGCAGGAAGGTGTTCGTGTAGCTGGTGAGCTTGGCCAGGCCGCGCAGGTCTTTGGCCAGGGCGGTGTTCCCCGATTCGACGGCTGCCCTGTAGTCCGCCAGGAACGGGCGGAGGGTGGTCGGGTCGTCGAAACTGACGTAGTAGTCCGGGAAGCAGACCACGTAGTGTTCGCCTTCGTAGAGCGACTCGCCCGTGAAGGAGAGCAGGTCGTTCCGGTCGGAGATCACATAGGAACGGGGGGTTCCGTCGGCCCGCTCGCTGGTTGTCTGGACATACTTGAGCAGGGAGGTCTCTACCTTGAGCGAAAGAATCATACGGACGCGCGGGATGTGCGTGGTGATCGTCACATTGGTGTTGACGTTGGAAGTCCTGCGGCCATTTGCATAGGTATCATCACCATAGAAATAACCTACATATTTGAAAGGAGAGCCGTCCGCCGCCGGCAGGTTGGTCTGGTAGAAAGAGGTCATATTGGAATTGAAGGTCCGGTAGTTGTACCAGGTACCGTCGATTCGGACCGTCGTATTGATGGATTTGATCTTGGGAAAATCCACCACCCATTCCAATCCGTAACGGGTCATCGGCTGCTCGGCATTGGTTACGTAGGGCGTGCTGGAAAACTCATTCTTAACAATGTATGGCAACTCCTGGGCCGCCAGCGCGCCGGTGCGGTCGCTCACCGTCACCACGCCCGTCGTCTTGTCGATGCTGTACACACGGTTCGACTCGGGAATCAGACAGCCTGCCAAGGCCGAAGTCTGGGTAAAGAGGTAGGTGTGCGGCGCATAATTGGAGGTATAGACGTATGCGTCCAGGGTCCGGTTGTAGAATCCGGCCAGGGAGATATTGGTGCCGCCCAGATTGGCCTCGACGCCCACCTCGCTCTGACGGTTGCGCTGGAACTTCAGGTCCGCGTTGTACTCCATGGTACGGGGCATGGTCTTATAGGCCATGTAGGAGTTTCCGGCAGCGTCGGTCGGCGAAGCGAAGACCTCCCGGTCGTAGTAGGTCGGCGTAGGATACAGAATCGAATAGGAAGGCAGCTTGACGGCAAGGCCCCAGCTGGCACGGATGGCGAGTGCCCGGAAGAAGTCGTGGCTGTGGTCTTTTTCGGAGAAGACCGTGTACTTCATGTTGAAACGCGGCGAGAGGCTGGCGACCGTTCCGTAGTGGGAATCCCGGATCATGGTCCGGTCCTGACGGATGCCGGCAATCAGGTTCAGGCGGCCTTCGCGGCCCACCGGAATCATCATGTTGTCTTCCGCATAGAGGGCCAGGTTGTGCATGAAGGGCTTGTCGCTGTAGAGCCAGTCGCGATACGAGGGCGCGGTGGGGAAGTGCGTGGAATAGACGCCGCGGCCGAAGTTGCCATCGCCCGTCCAGTCGACACCCACCTTCAGCTTGTTGTTGATTGCTCCGAAGTTGCGGGCCCAGTTGGCCTTGATGCCCAGTTTCCAGGAGAGCGGGCGGTTGTCTTCCACCATCTCGTTGTACCAGTAGCCGCGCGGGATGATCAGCACGGTGCCGGTCGGGTCGTCTTCGTAGGATTTGGCAATGTAATAACCCTCCTCCTGTCCGTGCAGCACCACCTTGCCCACCGCGCTCGAATAGTTCGTGTTCTCGCGGCTGAATTTGTCGCTGTAGGAGATGGAACCGTTCATTTCGATGTTGGTGATCCAGGGTTTGCTGAGCAGCCAGTTGAGGGAGAAGTTGCCGCGGACCACATTGTCGCGCACCTTGGTGTAGGTATCCTTGAACTGGTCGGGATCGGCCGAACTGTTGTAGCCGCCCATATTGCCCGTCACGCCTGCCGAGAAACGGATAGGCGTGGATTCCAGAATGCCCCGGTTGAAGAGGTTGGACCAGGTGAGCGAGAGCTGCGCGCGTTCGTAGGCCGTAAAGGGCGACATGGGTTCCGAGATACTGCGGGTGTACTCCACGCTGCTGTTGAGCACGCCCCGGGATCGGCCGGAAGCGGTCTCACCCAGGCCGAAGCCCTTGCTGGCGGAAGCCTGCTTGGTGTTGGGGCTGGTGGAGAGGGTCACCATCCAGGGGGTCTTGCCCTTGCGGGTGTTGATCTTGACCACGCCGGAGGTCATATCGCCGTACTCTACGGAAGGCACGCCGGTAATCACCTCCACCGACTCGACGTTGGAGGAGGCGATGTTGTTGGTGGCCGAGCCCTTCATCTGCGAAGTGGAGGAGAACTGACCGAAAGTACCGTTGTTGGAGATTCGGATGCCGTCCACCTCAACCGCCGTACCGAAGGAGGCGTTGCCCTGCTCGGCTGAGGAAGCGCGAATATTGAACTGCTGTTCGCTGGTCAGGTTCGGGTTGGTCGTGGCGCCGCCCGGCATCAGGCCGGAGATGCTCGATACGTTCATCAGCTGCACGTGGTCGAGCGCCGTCTTGTCGATCATGCGGGCCGTGGTGGCCGAGTTGCTGCTCTCCTGCGCCGTGACGACCGCCCCTTCGAGGGCCAGGTTGTCCTGCGCGAGCTGGATCTTGAAATTGCGGATATCCTTGGAAACGGTGATTTCCAGTTTGTTCTCCACGTAGCCCACACAGGAGACTGTGACAGTGGTTTTGCCGGCGGGTACCTTGGCGATGGTGAAGGCGCCTTTGGCATCGCACACACCCCACTGGCCGGTGGCGAGCACCACCGTGGCAAATTCAACCGGCTCTCCCGTCCCCTTTTCGGTCACCGTGCCGGAGAGGGTGAAGAGCTGCTGCGCCCGCACACCCGGGCCGGAGCCCAGGACGAGGAGCGTTACGAGGAGGATTCGGAGGATTCGGGACATATTCCGCAGATAATCAGGTTATTTAAGGCCGCGGGCGCGGAGCAGTGCATCCGGGTCGGGCTGCGCTCCGCGGAAGCGGACGTAAAGGGTCATGGGTTCTTCGCTGCCGCCCTTCTCGAGGATGTTGTGGCGGAAGCTCATCGCGGTTTCCGGATCGAAGACACCCTTCTGCTTGAAGAGTTCGAAGGCATCTTTGTCCAGCACTTCGGCCCAGAGGTAGCTGTAGTAGCCGGCGCTGTAGCCGCTGTTGAAGATGTGGTTGAAGTAGGTGGTGCGGTAACGCGGGATGATCTCGTCAATCAGCCCCATCTCCTTGCAGACCTTGGCCTCGAAGGCCTCGATGTCCACGTCCTCCACAGAGGAGAGTTCGTGCCACTTCATGTCCAGGATGGAGGCGGCGCAGAGTTCTGCGGTGCGGAAGCCCTCGTTGAAGTTGCCGGCGGCAATCACCTTGGCCAGCAGTTCGTCGGGAATCACCTCGCCCGTTTCATAGTGGCGGGCATAGCCGGCGAGCACTTCGGGATCGAAGGCCCAGTTCTCGTTGATCTGCGAAGGGAGCTCCACGAAGTCGCGGGCCACCGAAGTGCCGCTCACCGTGTGGTAAGTGCACTGGCTCAGCAGGCCGTGCAGCGCGTGGCCGAACTCGTGGAACATGGTTTCCACGTTGTCGATGCTCAGCAACGACGGCTTGTCGGCCGTAGGTTTGTTGAAGTTGCCCACGTTGACGATGATGGGGCGGACGTTCTCTCCTTCCGGCGTGCGGTACTGGCCGCGGATGTTGTCCATCCACGCGCCGCCGCGCTTGGTCTCACGCGGGAAGTAGTCGGTGAGCAGGATACCGATCAGCGAACCGTCGGCATCGGAGACGCGGAAGGCCTCCATATCGGGGTGATACTTGGGAGCGTCGGCGATGGGTTCGAACTGCAGGCCATAGAGGCGCGATGCGGTGGAGAAGACGCCCTCGCGGACGTTTTCCATCTTGAAGTAAGGCATCACGGCATTCTCGTCCAGGTCGTATTTAGCCTTGCGGACGCGCTCTGCATAGTAGAACCAGTCCCACGGCTGGATCTTGCTTCCCACGGGCAGCAGGCCGGAGGCAATATCGCCGTCCATGATCTTCTGCATGTCGAAGACCTCGGCCTTGGCCTGGCGGACAGCGTATTTCATGATGTTGGCCAGGAAAGCGTCGACCGCCTTCGGAGTCTTGGCCATCTTGTCGCTGAGGATGAAAGCGGCCGGGGTGTCGTAGCCCAGCATCTTGGACTTTTCGATCTTCAGGCGGAGAATATCGAGCACGATCTGCTTGTTGTCGTATTCGTTGCCGTTGTTGCCGCGCATGGAATAAGCACGGAACATCGCCTCGCGGCGGTCACGGTCTTCGCAGGAAGCCATCGCCGCGGGATATTCGGAGATGGCGACGTCGAACGCAGCCTTGAAGGCGTTGTTCTCTGCAAGCAGGTTGTTGCCGAAACGGAGCGAGAGGGTCGCCAGTTCGGTATTGATTTCACGCATGCGGGCCTGGCCGGCTTCGTCGAGGGCGATACCGTTCTGCACGAAGGCGCGGTGGGTTCTCTCCAGAACCTGCTCCTGCTCGACGGTCAGGCCGAGCTCAGCCTTCTTGTCGTAGACCGCCTTGACCTTGGCGAAGAGGCCGGCGTTCATATAGATGTTGTCGCTGTGCGCGGAGACAATCGGGGTCACCTCCTCCACGATCTTCTGGATGCCGGGGGTGTTGGTGGACTCGGAAAGGTTGAAGAGCACGCTGCTCACCTTGTCGAGCAGCGCACCGGAACGGTCGAGGGCTGCGATTACGTTGTCGAAGGTCGGCTCTTCGGTGGAAGCCACGATGGCGTCGATTTCGGCGAGCTGCTGCTCGATGCCGGCATTGATGGCCGGAACGTAATCAGCGTCCTGGATCTGCTCGAAGGGCGGAATTCCGTACGGAGTGTTCCACTCGGTGAAGAAAGGATTGGTGCGGTTGCAGGAAGTCATGGCTGCCAGAAGGGCTACGGTCGCAAAAATGTATTTCAGTTTCATAACAGGTGTGATTTATCAAATGACCGTTTCGAACTCGCGAAGGAAACGGATGTCGTTTTCAAAATAGTGACGGAGGTCCTTGACCTGCCATTTGAGCATGGCGATACGCTCGATGCCCATGCCGAAGGCGAAGCCGCTGTAGACTTCGGGATCGATGCCGTTGGCGCGAAGGACGTTCGGGTCCACCATGCCGCAGCCCAGGATCTCGAGCCAGCCGGTGCCCTTGCAGATGTTGCAGCCCTTGCCCTTGCAGATGTTGCAGCTTACGTCCACCTCGGCCGAAGGCTCGGTGAAGGGGAAGTAGCTGGGGCGCATCCGGATCTGGGTGTCGGGGCCGAACATTTCGCGGGCGAAGAGCAGGATGGCCTGCTTGAGGTCCGCGAAGGAGACGTTCTTGTCAATGTAGAGTCCCTCCACCTGGTGGAAGATGCAGTGTGCGCGGGCGGAGATGGCTTCGTTACGGAAGACGCGGCCCGGACAGACCACGCGGATCGGGGGCTGCTGGCGCTCCATGGTGCGCACCTGCACGGAGGAGGTGTGGGTGCGGAGCAGGATGGGGTTCTCGCCGCCGGGACTCACGAAGAAGGTGTCCTGCATATCGCGGGCAGGGTGTTCCGGCGGAAAGTTCAGGGCGGAAAAGACGTGCCAGTCATCTTCGATTTCCGGGCCTTCGGCCACGCTGTAGCCGAATTTGCGGAAAATGGAGAGAATCTCTTCGCGCGTGACGGAGATCGGGTGGCGGGCACCCAGCTCCATCCGGTCGCCCGGTTTGGTCAGGTCGAACGAAGCCTTGGAGGCGTCGGCAATCTGGTCCAGCGCTTCGCGCAGCTCGTTGATGCGGTTCTGCGCCGCCGTCTTGAGCTGGTTCAGGCGCTGGCCGAACTCGCGTTTCTGGTCGGGCGAAACCGTACGGAACTCCTCGAAGAGGCGGGTGATTTCACCCTTCTTCCCGAGCCACTGGATACGGATCTCTTCCAGCTCCTGTTCTCTGGCCGCCTTGAGTTCCCGGAGGGCGGCCTGCAATTCTTCAATCTTCTGTTGCGATATCATAGATAACGATTCTTTTCCCGAGCCGTCAGGTCGGTGACGAACTCCTTAACGTATTTGTCGTTGCGCGGGCAGATCATCAGCACGTCGTCCGTATCGACCACGAGGAAATCTTCCAGGCCGCGGACCACGACCAGCTTGTCGCCGTTCTTTTCACGGATGAGCGTGCCGCGCGAATCCTGAACGATGGCTTCGCGACTCTTGACGATATTTCCGTCCGCATCTTTGTCGGGCGAAAGTTCATAGACGGTCGTCCAGGTACCGAGGTCGGACCAGCCGAAATCGGCGGGCTGCACCCAGGCCTTCCGGGTCTTCTCCATCACACCATAGTCGATGGAGATGTTGGGGCAGTCACGGTAGGCGTTCAGCACGAACTCCTCTTCTGCGGGGGTGTACCAGACGTCGTCGCCGGCGGCAAAGATCGACGCTACGTCGGGCAGGCAGCTTTCGTATTCGGCAATCAGCGAACGAATGTTGCTGATGAACATGCCGGAGTTCCAGAGGAATTCCCCGGTGCTGCAGAAGACTTTGGCCGTCTCCACGTCGGGTTTCTCCGTAAAAGTCTTGACCGCGTAGATGGGGCGCCCCTCGACCTTGCGGTGCGAAGCGCGGTTCATCTGGATGTAGCCGTAATTGGTATCGGGACGGGTCGGTTCGATGCCGATCGTGAGAATCTGGTCGTTGTGCGCCACGAAGTTAAGCGCGCGCGCAACGGTGGAGGTGAAGTTGGCCTCCCCGGCAATGAAATGGTCGGACGGCGTGATTACGACGGAAGCATTCGGGTTCTTCTTGCGCAGCTTGTAGATGGCGTAGGCAATACAGGGCGCCGTGTTGCGCTTGAGCGGCTCAAGCAGGATGTTCTCGTCGGGAATCTGGGGCAGCTGGTCCTTGATCAGGTCACGATACTGCGCAGAAGAGACAATCAAGATATTCTCCGGCGGAATAATCGTGGTGAAACGGTTGAAGGTCATCCGGAGGAAGGTCTTGCCCAAATCCAGGATGTCCAGGAACTGCTTGGGCTTTGAGACGCGGCTCAAGGGCCAGAAGCGGGTTCCGGATCCGCCCGCCATGATGATACAGTAACGGTTTTTGTCCATATCTGTGCTTTCTTTTTTTTCAACCAATCGCGAAAAATGCTTCCGGAATGTATTCGACATGCATCTCTCCCCGTTCATCCTCCAGCACCGAGACGATATCGAAATGTACCTCCTTCGTCACTTTCAGCTGCCGCAGGTAGTGGTCGGCCGCCAGGGTCAGGTTCCGCTGCTTTTCCGGTCCCACCTGTTCCCAGGGCTCTATGGGCGCGGGCGCGCGAAGCGTCTTTACTTCAACGACATGCAGCCACCGTTCGCTCTCCATGATGAGGTCGATCTCCTTGTGGTTCCAGCGCCAGTTCCGCTCCCGCAGCACCAATCCGCGCGCCTGCAGCCACTCCAGCGCCACATCTTCTCCTTTTCGGCCCCTGTCACTCGCCTTGCTCATAGCCGACACTCTCGGTCAATCTACAAAGATATAAAAAAAAGGGAGACCTTGCGGCCTCCCTTTAAAAAAATGTCTAACCGTTGATTAGTTGAACATGTAGCGCAGACCAATCTGGAAGTTCCAGCACTGACCGTAAGCGGTCTTGCCCGGATAGTCGTAGGTCTTGCTGTAGTAGTTGCCATCGGAATCCTTACCCATCTCGAAGGTCGGTTCGCCTGCAGCATTCTTGCCCTTGTAGGTCAGGATACGGCAGTTGTTCGAAGCGGAGTTGGACTGCCAGATGCCCCACTTGCTGTTGAACATGTTGCCGATGTTCATGAAGTCAACCAGGATCTGGAAGTTGTGCTTCTGGCCGCCGGCCATGAATGCGAGATCCTGAGCGATGCGGAAGTCGAAGCGGTTGCTCCAGGGAGCGCGTGCCGCATAAGCTTCAGCATACTGGCCCTTGTGTGCGCTGAGGTACTTGTCCTGAGCGAGGAATGCATCGTAAGCAGCTGCCTGAGCCGTTGCGGTGGTTGCATCAGCCCACTTGATGTCGTTACCACTTGCGTAGATGTACATCAGGTCGTTGTTGATGCCGTCACCATTCATGTCGTTGGTGTAGCAGAAGCTGTTGCTGTAGGGAGCATAGCCCGTGTAGAACAGGTTCAGGTGGGTCTTGAAATCCTTGAAGATGGGAATCGTGTAGCTGATACTTGCGATCGCCTTGTTCGGAATCACATACTGCGAACGCTGGCAAGCAGCGAAGTTCGGACCGTCAACGGTAATCAGGCCCTGCCAGGTAGAGAGCGGGTCGGAACCCGGGAGGCCGGAGACCTCTTTGGACTCGGTCTTGGTGAAAGCGGCCATGATGTCGAGGTTCTTGACCGGGGTCATGTTGATGGTGATGTTGCCCGTGTAACCGTAGCCCTTGGTGGTGTTGGTCAGGTACGGAGCATTCTTGCCGGAGTTGAGCGCACCCTTGTTGGAAGGATAAATCATACGGGTATCTTCGCCCTTGAAACGCTCCCAGGAAGCGGTGTTCGGGTCGATGTTGACGTTGTAGACGTTCACACCGTAGAGGGTCTTGTGGTACATACCTTCGAGGGTGACGGTGAACGGGAAGTCAACGGGAACCTGATAGTCCACTGCGAGAGAGGTCTTCCAATCCTGCGGCATCTTGAACTTGGGATCCACGCCCGACATGGTGCTGCCGGCCTTGTGGTTGGCATCGGTCAGGTCTTTCTGGAGATTGAGTTTATCAATTGCCGTAGCGACATCGGTAATCATACCGCCGTGGGTGCCGGTCGAAGCGAACTGGCCCAGCTGAGCCGTATTGATGGAGGTCAGGTCACCGTCAGTCCAGGTACTCTTGTACTGGACGGAGTTCTGGACCATACCTGCGTTGGTCGGCATGTTGGTGAAGTACACCAGCGGGAGACGGCCCTGGAAGATACCGGTACCGCCGCGCACCTTCAGGCTCTTGTCGCCGAATACGTCATAGACGAAACCGATACGCGGGTTGACCTGGATCTTGGTGGTGGGCCACTTGCCGGTGTCGATATTGACGGTGTTGCCGTCAGCATCTTTGAAGTTGTAGGCAAGGATCGCCTTGTTGGTAGCGATGTCGGACTCATCGAAGAGGATGGTGTCGAAGCGGACACCTGCAGTCACCTTAAGATTGTCATTGACAGCCCATTCGTCCTGAGCGTAAGCGCCCAGCTGGTGGAAGGTAACCTGTGCGTTCGGGTTGAGGTTTCCGTTCCAGCCATAGGTGATGGCGAAGGATTCCGGCGTACCGTTCAGCACATCGATGATGTTTGCCTGATCGGTCCACGCATAACGATAGTACATCGCACCGTTACGCATGTACGCGTTATTTGCGAACTGGTATTCGTAGTTCACACCGGCGGTGATCTTGTGAGCGCCCAGGGTGTAGATCAGGTCGTCCTTGATGGTCACGACGTTGTTGTGCACACCGTTATTCCAGGTGAAGAGTTCGTAACCGAGGGACATGTACGGCTGCCATTTTTCGCCGTCCTTCTTGATGATATCAACGTGAGGGAACGGGTCGGAGTTGGAACCGCGGATATCGTCGATCTTGGTGTAGGTGATGAGCAACTGCTCGGAGAGGTTGTCGGAGAGACGGCTGTTGTAATCGAGGGAAAGGGTCTGCACCTTGTTGTCCATCGAGTACATGTTGTTAGCGAAGGCCATCGAATAGTCACCCACGCGGTAGGTACCGTTCAGGCGATAGCCGGTATCGGAAGAGTTGCCGTTCGGAGCATTCCAAGCCGTATTCTTCGTAAAGTTATAACGGAGGCTCAGACGGTGGTCACGGTTGATGTTCCAGTCGAGACGGGCCAGAATCTTGGTGTTGGACTCGTCGCCTGGGAAGTCGGTGTAGGAACCGGTGTCGTAACCGTACTTGGTCTTCATATACTCCTGAACGGCGGCCAGGTCGGCTTCGGTACAGCGGGAAACGCCGGTATTGGTGTAAGATTCACCGCCCTTGTTTGCGCGGTACTTGATCACCTGACCCGGGTTCTTCTCCTGTTCGAAGTTGACGAAGAAGAAGAGTTTGTCCTTGATGATGGGGCCGCCGATGGTGGCACCGATAATGCGGTGGGATTCAGCCTTGCGGTCGCCACAGTCAACGCCGGCGACGGTGTTACCGCGCATGTCCTGGTTGCGGTAGTAACCGTAAACCGTACCCTTGAAGGTGTTGGTACCGGACTTGGTGACAGCGTTGATACCGCCGCCGATGAAGTTGGTCTGGCGGACGTCATACGGCGCAATCACCACCTGGATCTCTTCGAGAGCATCCACGGAGATCGGGGAGCCGCCGCCGGGGAGCTTGTCGGAAAGACCGAAGTTGTTGTTGAAGTTGGAACCGTCGACGGTGAAGTTGGTGGAACGACCGTCACCGCCGGCGAAGCTCATGCCGTTTGCATACGGGGAGACGCGGGCGAGGTCGGAGATGCTGCGGTTCACCGTAGGCATCTTCTGCATCTGCTGGCTGTTGATGCTGGTAGAAGCACCGGTCTTCTCAGTGGCGAACTTCGAAGCCGTAGCGACGACGACCACCTCTTCCAGCTGGGTAGCAGCGGACTTCAGCGTTGCATTCTGGACATACACTTCACCGAGGTTCAGCGTAACGCCCTGATAGATGACGGTTTCGCAACCCATCATCTGAATCTTGACATCATACGGGCCGCCCGGACGCATACCCATGATGGTGTAACGGCCTTCGGAGTTGGAGACAGCGTAGTACTGCGTGCCCGAAGGGGTGTGGGTTGCGATGACAGCAGCACCGGGAACGGCGCCCTGCTCATCCACGATCTTACCGCTCATCGAAGAGGTGGTCACCTGTGCGGACATCGCAAAGGAGACGAACAGGCCGAGAGCGGCCAAAGCAAAAAGCTTAAAGGTTTTTTTCATAAAAGGTTATAGTTAAAAATGGTTGGTTTTTGTGACTATTACAACATGCAAATATATGTATTCTCTACGGATATTTTCATAGAAAACAGCGCGATTTTTTAACACATAATAAACATTTTGCAAATCCGGATTTTCGCCGTACCTTTGCCGGACACAGTGGATGGATTTGACTGCTTGCAACCACTCTAAAAAAGGCTAAAACGAACCTCTTTTTCCGGCTTCGGCCGGGCGTCAAATCCTCGCACTGCGCAGGATTTGTTTTTTTATACAACCATGTATCTATTTACTTCAGAATCCGTTTCGGAAGGCCATCCGGACAAGGTGGCCGACCAGATATCCGACGCCGTCCTGGACGAATGTCTCCGCAAAGACGAGAACGCCCACGTGGCCTGTGAAACTTTTGTAACCACCGGACTGGTGGTCGTAGGCGGCGAGGTGACCACCCGGACCTTCGCCGACGTGCAGGCCATCGCCCGCGAAACCATCCGCCGGATCGGCTATACCCGCAGCGAATACCGTTTTGACGCCGACTCCTGCGGCGTGGTCTCCGCCATCCAGTCGCAGAGCGGCGACATTGCGATGGGCGTAAACCGCGCGGAAGCCGCCGAGCAGGGCGCCGGCGACCAGGGCATCATGTTCGGCTACGCCACGAACGAGACCGACAACTACATGCCGCTCCCGCTGACCCTCTCGCACCATATTCTCCACGAACTGGCGGTCATCCGCCGGGAGAACCCCTCCCCCATGCCCTATCTGCGGCCCGACGCCAAGAGCCAGTTCACGATTGAATACGACGAGGCGGGCGTGCCGCAGCGCATCCACACGATCGTGCTCTCCACGCAGCATGACGAAGGTGTCACGCGCGAGCGCATTGAATCCGACGTGCGGGAAATCCTGATTCCTCGCCTCGTGGCCCAGCTGCCGGAAAAGACGGCGCGGCTGTTCCGCGGCGACTTTATCCTGCACGTCAATCCCACCGGCCAGTTCATCATCGGCGGGCCGCACGGAGATACGGGCCTGACGGGCCGCAAGATCATCGTGGATACCTACGGCGGCAGCGCATCGCACGGCGGCGGCGCCTTCTCCGGCAAGGATCCGAGCAAGGTGGACCGCAGCGCCGCTTATGCCGCACGGCACATCGCCAAGAACATGGTGGCCGCCGGCGTGGCGGACCGCACGCTCATCCAGCTCTCCTATGCCATCGGGATCGCGCGCCCGGTGAGCATCTTCGTGAATACCTACGGAACTTCGCACAGCCGCCTGAGCGACAGCGAACTGGCCGTAAAGATCGGCGAAACGTTCGACCTGCGTCCGGCCGCCATCATCGAACGCTACGGTCTGAAGAATCCCATCTACGAACCGACGGCCGCCTACGGCCACTTCGGCCGAGACCCCTTCACCCGCGAAGTGGAACTCGTCCGCGACAAGAAGCCCGTCCGCCGCACCATCCAGTTCTTCGGCTGGGAGCTTCTCGACGCGGTAAACCTCTGCCGGGAGAAGTTTCTATAAGAACAACCGCGAAAGGCATGAGGGAACCGCGGCATACCTTTCGTGGCAAGAAAACACGGCATTTCCGGTTAAATGTGGACACGAAAGGAGCGAAACCTTCCGTACGTTCCTTTCGTGGAAATCTCTTCCGCAAAACCGGAACAAATTGAAACTATGCGCCGAAGGCAAAAACACTGCGGCGCGGGTAGCACTTTAAATATCTCGCTGTCACACAGCGAGATAAGTGCCAAGGCTAAAAGTTCAGCGCGAAGCCGATGCCATTTTTCGTAGCGCCAAATGAGACGGAAGCGGTCGTAGGTTTCGGGCCATAGCGCTGAGAATAATCATTCAGCATCCAGTCGAGTTCTTTCCGGCCTTTCGACCATAGCGGAATACCTGCGCCCAGGCTTCCCGCCAGGGCAACACCGCCGATGATGGCAGGAACGGGGCCGCCCTCATCGATCCCGTAAACGAGCAACAAGCCGCTCAGGGGCGCAACGACCGTAGAAAGGAAAATACCCCAGCCTTGATTGTCTTTTGCCTTGCGGTAGCGGCTTCCATATACGGAATAACCGACGGCGTCATTGAAAGGAATCCAGCCATTTATACCATAGCCAATCGTGATATTCTGGCCGGCCGGATCGACAAAGATTTGATTTGATTCCGGTCCTTGAGACCATCCATAATTGATACGCTGAGCATTGGCGACCAGCCCGAGGGAAAGCAGTGCAAACAACAGTGTGATTCTTCTCATGGCATCAGATATTACAATTCGCTAAATAGAAGTACAAATAACATGCCGTGCGACTGGAGCCGGAACTGGGCAGCCATGGCTACTGTCCCATTTTGTGTGTCAGTAGCCACAAAAAGCCGGGAAAATGCGGCTACTCCCTCGAACAACGGGACAGTAGCCACGGTAGGAACAGTAACACTATGCGCCGAAGGCGAAATAGACGGCGGCGGTCGCAGCGATGGCCGCCGTTTCTATGCGAAGGCGGCTCTCACCCAGCGAAACGGGCAGCCAGCCGGAGGCCACAGCCTGCGCAATTTCCGCACGGGAAAAGTCTCCTTCCGGCCCGATCATCAGAATCACGGGGCGGGCGGCGGATCCGGGGGAAGCGGCATCGGTGCCGGGCGGAAAAGCTTCGCGCAGCACTTCGGTCAACGGTCGCTTCTCGACGCCCAGCGAGGCGGTATCGTCGCAGTAGCAGATGCAGCGCAGCGCGTCGTCGTCCGCATGGGCGGAGAGGAACTCTTTGACCGTCACGGCCGGCTCCAGAGAAGGGATCGCCCCTTTGTGCGACTGCTTGGCGGCGCTCACCAGAATGCGTTCCACACGCTCGGGCTTGAAGACCTTGCGTTCCGAGTTTTCGCCGAAGAGCGGGGTGATGATATCCACGCCGATTTCAGTGGCCTTCTCCGCGAACCATTCGAACCGGTCTATATTCTTGGGCGGAGCGACGGCCATCTGCAGACGGTAGGGATGCGATCCGAATCCCTCCTGGCGCTCCAGAATCCGGAAACGCACGCCTCGCGGGTCGGCCTCTTCGATCTCGCAGAGATAGCGGTTGCCCGTGCCGTCCACCACGTCGATCCTGTCTCCTGCACGGTGGCGGAGCACCCGTACGCAGTGGTTCGATTCGTCAGCGGGCAAAACGGTGCCGCCCTGCGCGATATCCCGTGAATAAAAGAGTTCCATCGCAGACAAAGGTAACACTTTTTCGCAGCGTGCAGAAAAATTCGTACCTTTGGAAACTTTCTTCGGGAAGCGGATGGCAACCATCGGACTCATATCGGATACGCACGGCCTGTGGGACGCCCGGGTGCGGGATTTCCTCGCGCCGGTCGATACCGTCTGGCATGCCGGCGACTTCGGCACGCTGGCCGTCCACGATGCGGTCGCGGCCTTCAAACCGCTGGTTGCTGTCTACGGCAACTGCGACGGGGCCGACATCCGCCGCTGCTGTCCGCCGGTGCAGGTTTTCACCGTGGAAGGGATGAAGGTACTGATGATGCACATCGGCGGCTACCCCGGCCGCTACGACGGCAAAGCGCTGCAACTGATTGCAGCCCACCGGCCGAATCTCTTCGTCTGCGGCCATTCGCACATCCTCAAAGTTATGAACGACAAGCATTTCGGGATGCTTACGCTCAACCCGGGCGCTGCCGGCAACTTCGGTTTCCACCTGGTCCAGACCGCCCTGCGATTCCGGATTGCCGACGGAAAGATCACCGACATGGAGGTCGGACAATGGGAAAAACAGATCAAAACAACTCTATAAAACTATGAAAGCAAGACTCTCCTTAACGCTGGTTCTCCTGCTGTGCTGCGGCGCGGCAATGGCCCAGCCCAACTACGAACTCGCCGACCAGTAATCCGCAAAGAAGGTCCGCGCCATGGTTCACTCCCTGGAGGTGCGTCCGCACTGGTTCAGCGACTCCGACCGCTTCTGGTATCGCTGGGAAACTTCGGAAGGCACACAATATTATATTGTTGATGCTGCCAAGGGAACCCGCACGCCTGTCTTCGATATGGAAAAGCTGGCGATGGAACTTTCCGAAATCGTAAAGGATCCCTTCGATGCCAAGCACATTCCGCTCATGAAACTCAAACTGCGTGACGACAGCAAGTTCACCTTCGAAATCAAGAGCACGCAGATGGTAGAAAAGAAGGACAAGAAGAAAAAAGACGAGGTGAAAGAGGGGGAGAAGAAGGACGAGGCAAAGGACAAGAAGCCCGAGAAGCCCAAGAAAGAGAACAAGATTTTCCGCTTCGAATACGATATCGCTTCCAACACCCTGAAGGATGTCACGGAAGAAGATGAAATCAAGGATTATCCCCGCTGGGCCAACATCTCGCCCGACGGAACCCGCGCGCTCTACACCAAGAATCGCGACCTCTACTGGATGAGCATCGACGACGTGCGCAAACTGATGGAAGACGACAAGGATTCTACCGTCGTGGAGCACCGCCTCACGACCGACGCTACGGCTGAATTCTACTACGGCGGCAGCAACTACCGCGCAGCCGAGGTGAAAGATACGACCACCCGCATGTTCGCTTCCGCGCTCTGGTCGCCGGACGGCAGCCGCTTCGCCATTCCCAAGTTCGACATGCGTCCTGTCAAGGAGCTTTGGGTAATCCGCGCTACCTCGCAGCCGCGTCCCACGCTGGAATCCTACAAGTACCAGATGCCCGGCGAGCCCGGCCCCGTCGACTATCTCTGCCTCTTCAACATGGCGGATGAAAGCCAGCGCACCATCAATGTGGATGCTTTCAAGGACCAGACCATCGACATTCTGAACAAACCCATGCTCAACAAAGACGCCAATGCGGATTATCCGCAGTTCGTCTGGCTGGGCGACAACGAAAAGTTCTACATCCAGCGCACCAGCCGCGACCTCAAGCGGGTGGATATCTGCACGGTGAACGTGAACGATACGATTGCGAAGCCCG
>R22__coassemble_562_pt1 | contig 23526 bp, 23 predicted proteins | sample R22__metabat2_low_PE_033 | metagenome-assembled genome bin R22 | reverse complement strand
GTCCAGGGTGGAACCGATGGTGATGGGGGCGAGGCTGCCGAGGGGTACGGCAATCTCCTTTTCAAACAGGGTGATGTCCTTGTTGTAGCCTTCGGAGATGTCGTATTCCGAGTGGGAGCACGAAACCATCATCGGAAGCAACAGCAACAGGAGGTAGTTCTTGAAGCGTTTCATATTGTGAATCTATGATTAATCCGAGAGTCCGAGTTCGGCCGCCTTCTTCTCCATGAAGGCGTAGGCGGCGTCGAAGTCGTTGGGAATCACGCCGTCCAGGATGGCCTCTTTGACAGCCTCCTTGATGATACCGATGGTGTTGCAGGGCGGAATGTGATACTTCTCCATCACGATTTCGCCGGTGATGGGATTCTTGAAGTTGCGGACGGCGTCTTTCTCTTCCACCTCCACCAGTTTGCGCTTGAGTTCTTCATACTGCTGGCGGAAATGCTCCACCTTGAGGGCGTTCTTGGAGGTAATGTCGGCCTTGCAGAGAATCATCAGATCGTCGATTTCGTCGCCGGCGTCGAAGAGCAGGCGGCGGACGGCGGAGTCGGTCACCTCGTCGGTCACCAGGGCTACGGGGCGCAGGTGCAGCGCAACCAGTTTCTCCACGTAGTGCAGGTCTTCCGTCTGCGACATCTTCAGGGTGGCGAAGATGCCTTTGATCATCTTGGAGCCCACATATTCGTGGCCGTGGAAGGTCCAGCCGATTCCCGGTTCATAGCGCTTGGTGCGTGCCTTGCCCACGTCGTGCAGCAGGGCGGCCCAGCGGAGCCAGAGTTTGTCGGAAGCGGCCGCCACGTTGTCGAGCACCTGCAGCGAGTGGCGGAAATTATCTTTGTGACCGCGGCCCTCCACCGTCTCCACCCCCTTGAGGGCATCGAGCGCCGGAAGAATGGCCGGCAGCAGGCCGCATTCGTCAATCAGCAGCCAGCCGACCGAAGGCCGTGCGGTTTTCATGATCTTGTTCAGTTCGTCGGCAATCCGTTCGTGCGAAAGAATGGAGAGGCGTCCCGCGTTGCGGCGGATGGACTCCTTGGATTCGGGCACGATCTTGAAGCCGAGCTGGGTGGCGAACCGGATAGCGCGCAGCATGCGCAGCGGGTCGTCGCTGTAGGTCGTATCGGGGTCGAGCGGGGTGCGGATGATACCTTCGTTGAGGTCGCGGATGCCGCCGAAGGGGTCGACCAGATCACCGTAGTCCGCACGGCAGAGGCTGAATGCCAGTGCGTTGATGGTGAAGTCGCGGCGCTCCTGGTCTTCCTTGAGGGTGCCGTCTTCCACGATAGGTTTGCGCGAATCCGACCGGTACGATTCCTTGCGGGCGCCTACGAATTCCACCTCCATGCCCTGGTAGCGGAGCATCGCGGTGCCGAACCGGCGGAACACGGAGACCTTGGCGTGCACCCGGGCCGCCACCGCTTCCGCGAGCGCGATTCCGCTGCCCTCCACGACGACGTCAATATCGTTGCAGGGGCGCTTCAAGAACCAGTCGCGCACGTAACCGCCAATCACGAAGGCGCGGACGCCCTGCGATTCGGCTTCCTCTGCAATGATTCGGAAGATCTTATGGTTCAGTGCGTCGGTCATTCTTCAATCATTTCCGGGTAGGCGGGAACTGCGTTGGCGGTCACATAATGGCCCGCGGCGGCATCCCACCTGCAAAGATAAGCGGTTTTTCCGTTGCTGATGAGGATATACTTCACCTGCAGGGTGCGGTTGTAGCGCAGCACCTGGTCGATCACCGATTCGTCCAGCTTGACCTCCGGCGCCTTGCATTCGACCAGCATCAGCGGACGAAGCGAACGGTCGAAGACCAGGATGTCCGCCCGGTAGCGGCGGCCGTTGTATTCGAAACCGAATTCGCTGCGCATCAAGGTCTGCGGCACCTTCCGGTCGGCCACAAGCCAGGCGATCAGCTGCTGGCGCACCTCCTCTTCCGGCGTGCGGGCCACCATTTTCCTGCGGATCGGATCGAAAATCTCCATAACAACCGTTTTCTTCTTGCGAAGGTAGGCAATTTTATTCATACCTTTGCACAGATGGCCAAACAGAGCGTCGATACCACTGCCCGATTCCGTGCCCTCCGCGAGGAAATTCTCGCCGGGGACCTCAAGCCGTTCTATCTGCTGTTCGGCAAGGAGCACTACTACATTGACGAGCTTTGCCGCCTGATCATGGAGAAGGCGCTGCCGCCCGAGGAACGCGACTTCGGCCAGATTGTCTACTTCGGGGCGGACGTCAAGCCTGCGCAGGTGGTGGCCACCGCCCGCCAGTTCCCGATGATGGTATCGCGCCAGCTGGTGGTGGTCAAGGAGGCACAGCTGATGGACAACCTGGAGGAGATTGGCGTTTACTTCGACGCGATGATGCCCTCTACCGTCCTGGTAATCTGCTTCAAGACCAACAACGACATCACCCGCAAGGGGAAATCCGTCGACAAGCGAACCTCTTTCTACAAGAAGGCCTGCAACGTGGGCGTGGTCTTCGAATCGGAGCAGCTGCCGGACTACAAGATGGCCCGCTGGATTGAAGAGTACTTTAGCACGCGCGGCCTGAAAATCTCGCCCGACGCCGCTGCCCTGCTGGCGGAATATGCCGGCGTGGATATCGCCAAGATCGTGATGGAGACCGACAAACTGCTGAAGGTACTTCCGCCGGACACGCCGCTCGTCACGTCGGCCGATATCGCAGCCAACGTGGGAATGAGCCGCGACTATTCAGCCTTCGAGCTGACCAAGGCACTCTCCATGAAGGACATGCAGAAATGCTACCGGATTGTCCATTTCTTTGCGGAGAGCGAGAAACGCTTCCCGCTGGTAATGATCATGGCGGCGCTTTCCAGCCACTTCCTGAAGATTCTGCGCTACCACGCGCTGCTGCAGGCGGGCGTACCCCGCAACGAAATTCTATCGCAACTGGGCATCAACCCGTACTTCGGGGGTGAATACGACCAGGCCATCCGCAACTATCCGCTGCGCAAGACCATGCGCGTCATTTCGCTATTGAAGGAGTACGACCAGCGCAGCAAGAGCAATGCACGCGGCTCCGCCTCCGACGGCGAACTGCTCAGCGAACTGGTCAGCAAGATTCTTTCGTAGCGTCTTTCGCTTCGCGCTGGCGGGCCATCAGCATCATTGCCGCGTAATTCAGAAAACCGAATCCCGGTAACAGGTAGACCTGCAGTTTGGAACTGAAGGCCGACATCATCACGAAGAAAGCCGCAAACACAATCAGGAAAAATCGCGGGAGCGGATCGATCGCCGCGCGCCGCTGCCGGTGGACGCGGGTGCGGAGAATCACCCAGAGCGAGATTAACACGGCCGGGGCGGCAGCATACAGGATGGTATAGAGATAGTAGTAGAAAGGTTCCTTGTGGTGGAAGGCGTTCACCGCGCGCCCGAAGGTCTGATGACCCAGCAGTTCCTGCAGATAGGCCGCGCCGCCCTCACGCCACGCGCAGAACCACCAGAGGCCGCATCCCAGCGCCAGAATCAGCCAGGTGCGCCAGCCCCAGACGCGTCCGAAGTCGCGCCAACCGCGGGTGCAGGCGGCGTAGACCAGCAGGCAGACGAAGGGCATCAGGAAGCCCACCGGACCTTTGGTAAAGATGGCCAGGAAGACCCAGAGTCCGAAGAGCCACCGGTCGGCGGGTCGTCCGTCCCCGCTTCGAATCTTCCAGAAGGTGTAGAACGCCAGCGTGATGAAGAGCGCCATCAGCATATCCATCCGCACCACCAGGGCCGACCCCAGGAACCAGGCGGTGGCCAGCATCAGCCACTCCGCCCGCGGAATCCAGCGGCCGGAAAGGCTGCCGTAACGGCTGCACCAACGCCCGAAGATCAGCAGGATACCCAGTGCCGGAAGAAGCGAAAAGAGCTCCAGCAGCGAGGCGCAGTGGCAGCCCAGCAGCTGCCGGCATCCCATCACGATCCAGAGATAGAGCGGCGGCTTGTCGGCATAAACCGCGCCGTCCAGGTACATGCACCAGAGGTGGCCATCGCGAAGCGCCTCGTCGGCAATCGCGAGGTATTTCAACTCATTGGTCGGAGTGAGCGGCCGGAAAATCAGCACCGGCAGCAGCAACAGCAGATAGAGACCCGCCCGTCCCCAGGGTGAACGGATCAGCCTTTTGAGTGGGTTCTGTTCCATATCATCAGGTTCCGGGTATAGGAGATCAGGCCGAGTCCCTGTCCGAGAATCAGCACCGGATCCCGGCGGATGATGGCATAGGTGACCACAATCAGCGAGCCGGTCAGCGAAATGATCCAGAACCCTTTGGGCAGGATGGATTCACCGCGGCGCGAAGAGTAGATGAACTGGTAGAGGAAGCGCAGCGAGAAGATCAGCGTGCCCGTGGTGCCGAAAAGCAGCAGCCACAGGGGCAATCCTTCGTTCTTGAAGAGCGAATCGGTCACCGCGCTGCCGCGGGTGATGAGCATGGCGGAAATGGCCACGACGGGCAGCAGGATAAAGGCCGTGACCGCCATCCGGCTGCCGACCCGGCCGAGCTTCTGCCAGACCTGCTTGGCCCAGAGGTTCCAGATGTAGACGTAGTAGCCGATCACCTGGCCCAGCATGATGGCGAAATCCTGCCGGAGCCAGCCGTAGATCACGTAGATCACCGAAGCAATCAGGCTCAGGATCCAGAAGAGGCTGGGCGAAACCACCTTGCGCTTCTTTTCCGAAAGGAGCCACTGCACCAGCACGCGGGCGGAAAAGAGCCCCTGTGCCGTAAAACCGAGTGCGTATACCCACCAGCTGCTTGTCATACTCTATTCAAGGTTGCCGCCCTTGATGCGGATTTTGAGGTAACGTTTTTTCATCCAGCGCCAGCCGAAGCAGTCCACGAAGGGACCCACCAGCCGGTTGGCGAGGTTGTACTTGGCCTTGCCCGCGGTGCGGGGATAGTGGCGCACCGGAATCTCCTTGCAGCGGCCGCCCACCATCTGGACGCAGGCGGGAATGAAGCGGTGCATCCCCTTGAACATCGGAATCTCCCGTGCGCAGTCGGTGTGCAGTACTTTGAGCGGACAGCCGGTGTCGGTGATGCCGTCACGGGTCATCATCCGCCGCCAGCCGTTGGCGATTCTGGAAGAGGCCCGCTTGACGAATCCGTCTTTGCGGTGCGTGCGGATGCCCAGCACCAGTTCATACTTGTCGCTCTCGGCGAGCAACAGGTCAAAGTCGTCCGGATCGGTCTGCAGGTCGGCGTCGATATAGCCCACCAGGCGGGACCGGCAGGCTGCAAAGCCGGCCTTGAGTGCGCCGCTCAGCCCGGTGTGTTCCAGATCCAGAAAGTAAAAATTCGGATTGCGGGTGCAGGCTTCGCGGATGAGCGCATCTCCGCCGTCGGTCGAACCGTCGTTGACGAACAGCACGCAGGCTTTCACCGGACAGTGTTCCAGATAGGCGCCCAGCTTGTTCTCCAGTGCAACGGCGTTCTCCTTCTCGTTGAAGAAGGGGACTAGGATCGTGAAATCGTACTGTGCGGTCCGGTTCTCTGCGTACATGGGCGGCGGAATTGGGATGACAAAGATAGTAAGAAACTTTTCTAAAACACGATAATTTGCAGAACACGAAACTTTTCGTACCTTTGCGCTCCGCTAAAAAGGGAATCCTTTTTGGTGTAATGGGAGCCGGACCCATTCCGGCTTGAGTAACACATTTTTAGACATTATGAAACATCTGACTCTCAATGGCAGTCTCCGCACTGTCGGCAAGAAGGCTGACGTCAAGGCCGTCCGCCGCAACGAGCAGGTTCCTTGCGTCCTCTACGGCGCAGGCATCGAGAATGTAGCATTCTCCATCGATGCAAAGGACCTCAAGGCTCTCACCCACACTCCGTATTCCCACATCGTTGACCTGAACGTCGACGGCAAGGCTTATGTTGCCAAGCTGCAGGCTATCCAGTATCATCCGGTAACCGACGAAGCCCGCCACGTGGACTTCCTCGTGCTCGACACCAACAAGCCCGTCACGATCGACGTGCCCGTCAAGATCTTCGGTAACTCCGTAGGTGTCCGCCAGGGTGGTAAGCTTTATCAGGCTGTCCGCAAGCTCCGCGTCAGCGGTCTGATCGACAATCTTCCCGACGAACTGCCCGTCGACATTACTCCGCTGGGTGTCGGCAAGCAGATCTCCGCAGGTGACCTCTCGTTCGACAATATTCAGATTGTCAGCCCGAAGGCTACACTCGTCTGCGCCATCAAGGCTACCCGTGCCGCTGCAACCGCTGCGACCGAGGAGACCCCCGCTGAATAATGAACTACCTCGTTGCTGGGCTGGGTAATATCGGTGACGAGTATGCAAATACCCGGCACAACGTAGGATTTATGGTATTGGATGCCTGGGCTCAGGCATCCAATACTCTTTTTACGACCGGTCGCTACGGTTCTACGGCGACGGTTTCTTTCAAGGGTCACAAGTTCACCCTGCTCAAGCCGTCCACCTTCATGAACCTGAGCGGCAAGGCGGTCAATTACTGGCTGCAGGCCACCGGCATTCCGCGCGAACGGCTGCTGGTGGTGGTCGACGACCTGGCCCTGCCTTTCGGCACCCTCCGCCTGCGTCCCCACGGCAGCGACGGCGGCCACAACGGCCTCAAGAGCATCGACTACAGTCTCGCTAGCGACGACTACGCCCGCCTGCGCGTGGGCATCGGTCACGGGTTCGCCCAGGGCGGCCAGATCGATTACGTGCTCGGCGAATGGCTGCTGGAAGAAAAGAGGGTGCTGCCTGAGATTCTCACTCAGGCGGTCGAGGCAATCAAGTGTTTTGCCTTGGAAGGAGTGGATCGGGCGATGACCCGCTACAACCACTCGGTCATCGAATCATAAAGCTCATCCATCTGGCGGCGGTCCTTCTTGGTGGGCCGGCCGGCACCGCGGTCCCGTTTGACGAAGAAAGTCTCGACGGGCGCGTGGAGTTTTGCCATTTCGCTCTCGGGAGTGAGGTTTTCGGCAAAGCGGGCCACGTCTTTGGCCCCGATGCGTTTCTCGAGCGGAGCCAGCACCTTGAAGGTATAGTGGACCGCACCCTTGCGGACCTGGATCACATCGCCGGCCTTGACCTCCTTGGAGGGCTTGATGTCGGCGCCGTTTACCGTAATCTTGCTGCCCTTGCAGGCTTCGGTGGCGTCGGTCCGCGTCTTGAAGACCCGGATGGCCCAGAGATACTTGTCAACCCGTACGGCGTCCATTATGCCTCCTCCTCTTCGTCGGGCAGGGTGGCGGCCACGCTGGGGTCGATATACTCGTCCGGTTCCTCCGGAATCGGCGGAATGGTGGCCTGAAGCAGGGTGACCCCTTCGGGCCCGGGAACGATGACAGCCTCGCCTATGCCCCAGGGAATCAGCACGCTGCCACCCCGGCTGACGGTGGCCTCGTCCGGTGCGCCGTCGCTGCGGAAGGTGGCGGAACCCTCCAGGCAGATGTAGACGATACAGCTGTTGAAGCGGTCCATGTCCAGCGTAGCGGGTTCCTTCAGCGTGAGCCGGCGGACGGTGAAGTGCGGGTTTTCGGCCAGCACGTCCACTTTTCGGGCGTCCTTGATGTGGTAGGCCGCATCGTCGTAGCGCTGGTAATTGATGCAGTCGATTGCCTCTTCCAGATGCATCTGGCGGGCGGTTGCAGGATTGTTCTCGCGCCCCCAGTCGTAGAGCCGGAAGGTCATGTCCGACGACTCCTGCACCTCGGCGATCTCCAGTCCGCCGCCGCAGGCGTGGACCGTTCCCGCGGGGATATGGAAGAACTCCCCGGCCTTGGGGGTATAAACGTTCAGCAGATCTGCCGCCGTGCCGTTCTTGCACTTTTCGTAAAACTCCGCCGCGCTCGTGTCGCGCTTGAAGCCCATGTAGACGCGGGCGTCCGGACCTGCCTCCATGATGTACCAGCACTCGTCCTTGCCCCACTGGTCGTATCGCTCGGCCGCAATGGCGTCGTCCGGATGCGACTGCACGGAGAGCAGTTTTTGCACGTCCAGCAGCTTGACCAGCAGCGGGAACTGAAGCTGGTAGGAGTCGAACACGCTATCGCCCACCAGGTTGCCCAGGTAGGTTTCAAGCAGGTCGGAGAGGGAATTCTCGGCCAGGAAACCGTTTTCCACCACCGATTCCTGTCCCTCGCCCATCGAGGAGACGATCCAGGTTTCACCGCCCCACACGCGGTCCTGCTGAATGGGGACGAAGGTCAGGGGATAGAGTTTTCTTTTCATCGTGCTTCGGGTTTAGGAAGGTATTTGCGCAGCAGCCAGAGCGAGAGGAACAGCCATACGGCCGCTCCGGCATAGAGCGCAATATAGCCGCCGGTGGGCATCAGATTGATAAAACCGGAATCGACGCCCATCTCGGGAATCATCCGCGAAAGCAGGGTGGAGAGGCTGTTGTTGAGGCAATGCAGGAAGATTGTGAGCCAGAGACACCCCGTGCGGTGATAGACCCAGCCGAAAAGCAGGCCCAGGATAAAGGCGGGAATCGACTGCCAGGGATTCATGTGAACCAGCGCAAAGAGGAAGGCGGACCAGAAGATACCGCTCTTCACGCCCCGGGCCCGGGTGACACCCCGCTGAACCATTCCCCGGAAGATCAGCTCTTCACAAAGCGGAGCCAGGATGCAGGTGGCGATGATGGAATCCGCGAGGGTGGTATTGAGAAACGCCTTTTCCATCAGCGCTTTGAACCAGTCGGGCATCGGCATCACGGCACCCAGCGGGTCAATCAGGACGGTTGCCGAGAGCATCGCGACCGCTGCCAGCGCAAAGGTGGGGACGCCCTTCATCCTGCCGAAATCGGGTCGGTTGAGGGAAACCGCCGGTGCGCCCTGCCTGCGCTGCACGCTTCCCATATAGAAGATGAACAGCAGCGGGAAAACCATCGAAAGCAGGTAAGAGAGGGTAGTGGTGGTCCAGAGCGGGTTCGGCCAGATGGCCTGGAGCACGGCCAGCCCCAGTCCGAATATCAGCTGGCCGGCCAGCAGCAGTGCAAACAGCAGCCAGCTGCCGCCCAGCGAAGGATAGTAATAATCGAGTCGTTTCATAGTTCAAAAGTACGATAAAAAGATTATTTTTGCGAAAGAAATCAGACAGGATGGGACTGAAAGGAAAAATCAGGGCGTGGCGCGAGTCGCTGCGCGGGAAAGTGGCTACGGCCAAGCAGAATCACCGCTGGGTGCGCATTCTGCTCGACAAGTACGTCCTTCTGACCCTCATCTTCCTGATCTGGATTCTCTTTATCGACAAGAACAACGTGATGGTCTGGCTCCGCACGCAGCGGACGCTCCGCCACCAACGGGTACACATCGAGCAGCTGGAGGGCGAAATCGACCGGACCGAGGCCCGGATCGACCAACTCTCCTCGCAGCGGGATTCCCTGGAGCAGTTCGCCCGCGAGCAGTATCTTTTCCACGAACCGGGCGAAGACGTTTACATCGTAAAATAAAGCAACTGCCATGTCAAAACACATCTTTTCCGGCATCATACCCTTTATGCTGTCGCTGCTGCTTTTCAGCGGGTGCGATCCCGAGGCACGGGAGGGACGGCGGAAGGATCCGCAGTATGATTTGAAGGTTTACTACCGCGACAATTTCTTCAACCCGTACTATTACTGGGTCCATGAGCAGCTTCCGGTTGCCAAGTCCCTCAAGCCCTACGACACCCGGGATATCTACGAGTACTTCGATGCGCTGCTGTATGCCAAGGACCGCTGGAGCTGGATGACCGACGGCCGTTCCTTCGCTTCGAGTGAAACGGGGCAGATGTCGGGAACCTACGGCGTTTCCCTGTCCCAGCCCGTCGAATATTATGGCGATTACGCGGTGAAGGTCGCCCTTGTGTACCCGGGTTCGGTTTTTGCCGCACAGGGCGTGACGCGCGGCTGGACGCTGACCCATATCGCCGGGGAAACCACTGACAAGCTGATTCGCGAGGGACGGTTCAGCCAGGCCTTCTATACTTCGCCCCAGAGTTTTACCATGGTCGACCTGGAGGGAGAGACGCATACCTTCAACCTGACAGCGGCTGACCTTTCCGTCAGTCCCGTCCTGAAGACGACTGTCCTCACGGCCGCCGATTATCCCGGCCTCACCGAACCGGTGGGATATCTCAACTATCTCTCCTTCAAGGTCAACTTCATGGACGATATTGACCGGGCGATGGAGACGCTCCACGACGCGGGCGTGCGTTACCTGATTCTCGATCTGCGTTATAACGGCGGCGGCGACAGCCGGTGCAGCCAGAAGATGGTCGACTACCTGGCTCCTGCCTCTGCCGTCGGCCAGGTCTATGTGCGCCGCACGCACAACAGCAACCTTTCCTACTATGACAGTGCCTACAAGGTTGAGGGCGAGGCCAAATCGCTCGATTTGAAGCGGCTCTACGTCATCACGGGACCCGGTACCGCCTCCGCCAGCGAGATGGTCACCAACGGCCTCCGGCCGCTGATGGACGTCAAGATGGTGGGCGATACCACGTACGGCAAACCCAACGGCATGTACGTGATGTACTATCCGTATGGCAAATCAGACCGGAAGCGCTACGACCGGGGTGATTACTCCGGTCTCGAATGGGTCTTCCTGCCCATCTCCTTCTTCAACAACAACGGCCTCGGAGAATCCATCCCCGACGAAGGGTTCGTCCCGGACAACTACCGGCCCGACGATCTTTACCACGACTTCGACGTGAACGAGGATAACATCAAGGCATGCCTGTATCACATTGTCAACGGGGAGTACCCGTCGCTTCCGGTCGTGCCTCAGCAGATGAGCAGGGCCTGGACAGGAGCCCGTCTTCTTACCGAACCGGAACGAAATCCGCACTACGGACAATACCTGGTACGCACGCTTCCCGGAGTAGCGGAAGAATAAATAATTCTTTATAAAAATTTGTTTTTTAATTATTTATCGCATATATTTGGAGAAATATCCGAAAAATCATTTTTTAACCTTTAATACTTAAACCTATGAAGAAACTTGTCGACAAGATCAATGCTGAGATCGCACTGTTCCAGAAAAATGCTGAAGCTCAGGTAGTTAAGGGCAACAAGGCTGCTGGCCTCCGCGCTCGTAAGGCTGCTCTCAACCTCAAAGAGCTGATGGTTGAGTTCCGTAAAGCTTCCATCGCTGCTGGCAAATAAGCATTAGACAAACAAGAAAAAGAGGATGATTCCAATCGGGATCATCCTCTTTTTTTATTAAATAATCCTGGCGGTCATTTGCCCTTGCAATAGTCGAACGGAGGCTCCCGGTCGCCCATCAGCGGCACGAACTTGAAATCGTGGCCGCGGACGGAGTAGTACTCCTCCCAGGCCGCTTCAAGCGTCTTGGGACTGTTGAAGAGCTGGATGGCGGTGAGGTAGAAAACCTTGCCCACGTTGAGCAGCGCCTTGGTGCCGACGGTGGTGCCGCCGATCGAACATTGCTGCCAGGAGTGGAGGCCGGCGTGCTTGACGCAGGTGCAGATCCGCATAGAGGCGAGCGGGGCCATCTGGGAGACGTTGCCCACGTCGCTCGATCCGCCGGAGAATCCGCTTCTCACCGTGCGGTCGTACGCCTCGAAATTGCTCAGGTCGACCTCCCAGCCGGAGTTGCGCATGATCTCGGCGCAATAGGCCTTTTCCCGTTCGTCGAGCATCACGCCGCCCACCAGCTGGAGGCTCTTGTTCATCACCTCTGCGATTACGCTGTTGATGAGCTTTTCATAGTTTCCGTTGACAATCTCGTAGGTCATCGTGGTCCCGGTACCCATCGCCGCCCCTTCGGCAGCCTTCAGGGCGCGGTTGAAGATGTCCAGCACCACCTCTGCCCTGGGATGGCGGATGTAATAGACGACCTGGGCCGTGGCGGGAACCACGTTGGGCGCTTCTCCGCCGTTGGAGATGATGTAGTGGATCCGGGCCTCGGTCGGCACATGCTCGCGCATCATGTTCATCATATAGTTGAACGACTCTACCGCATCGAGCGCGGAACGGCCTTCCCACGGCGAAACGCTCGCATGGGAAGGGGTTCCGTGGAAGGTAAAGTTGACGCGCACGTTGGCCAGGCCGGAGGTCAGGCTCACGCCGTTGTAGTCGCCGGGATGCCAGTCCAGAATGGCGTCACAGCCGTCGAAACAGCCGGCACGGGTCATATAGGCCTTGCCGCCGCCGCCTTCCTCCGCCGGACAGCCGAAGTATTTCACGGTGCCCGGATGCCCCTCTGCCAGCCATTTGGCGGTGGCTACCGCCCCGGCGGCAGGACCGGTGGCAATCAGGTTATGGCCGCAGGCGTGACCGGCCGCGCCGGGGACGAGCTGATGGTCTACAGTCGAAGTATCCTGCGACATGCCCGGCAGGGCGTCGTATTCGCCCAGCATTCCGATCACCGGCTTTCCGCTGCCGTAAGTGGCGATAAATGCCGTGGGAATGCCCGCCACGCCCCACTCGATGGTGAAGCCGTGGGCAGCCAGATGGTCGGCCATCGCCTTGGAGCTCTTGAACTCCAGGTAGCCGGGTTCGGCATAATCGTGAATGGTCTTCTGCAGCACGTCATAGGCGGTGAAGGTCTCCGGTGCGTTCAGGTACCGGTACCCCGCCGTCTGCAGCAGATTCTCTTTTTTGCGGCCGGCAGCCGGAAGCGCCACGAGCGCCGCCAGCACCAGGCAAAGGATACGTTTCATAACAGATTATAAGGTCTTGTATTTCCTGCCGTATTCGAGCTGCTGCTCCAGGAAATCGTTGCCGTAGACCACCTGGTAGTCGGTCACGGCGCCGTCCTTGCCGGTAACCGGCACGATGTCCGGGTTGATGAAGCCGCGGTAAGGTTTCAGGCCCAGGGTAGCGTAACGCTCGAGTACCTCCTTGTGGAGATCCGGGTCTATATTGACGGCATACTTCAGCACCAGTGCCCTGCCGGCCTCGTAGTCGCCTTCCGACTTGATGCGCTGGATCTCGCCAAGCAGTTCGCCGAAGAGGCCGCGCAGTGCGGTGAAGTCGTTGATGACGAAGTAGGTCTTGCCGTCGCGTACCTTCTTTTCAATTACGTTGTCTGCCAGGCCCTTCTCATAGCACCAGTCGGCAATCAGTTTGCGGTTCTGCATGTGCGCCTCGGTATTCTGCTTGCCCAGCTCGATGCGGGTGAACTGGGTGAAGATACCGTTGCGGATATAGCTGCAGTACTCAGCCTTGTAGGCCTCCTTGTCGGGCAGGATGCCCAGCTCCACGAGCTTTTCATCTGCCAGATAATAGAGGGCGAAGAGGTCGGCGCGGGCCTCCTCCAGCGTGGAGGAGAACTCCTTGAGGGCGCCGGACGGGGTCCCCGGAAGCAGCTGGCCGGAGCCGTGGCCCAGGCACTCGTGCAGGTCGGTGTGGAGGTCGCTGGTCAGCGAACCGTATTTGCGGCAGAGGGCGATCTCCTCTTCATCCCATGCGAATTCGGTCAGGATGCTCTTGGGCGCCTGCGCCGTAGCCTGGGAATAAGCGTCGGTGATGTTGGCGATGGTCACCGACTTGGAACCATACTCCTTGCGGATCCAGTCTGCGTTCGGCAGGTTGATGCCGATCGCCGTTGCGGGATAGTTGTCGCCGGCAATCACGGCCACGTTGATCACCTTGGCGCTCACGCCCTTGACCTCAGCCTTCTTGAAACGCGGATCCACGGGGGAGTGGTCTTCGAACCACTGGGCGTTTTCGCTGATCACCTGGGTGCGGTGCGAAGCCTCGCTGTCGCGGAAGTTGACGATACCCTCATAAGCGGCCTTGCGGCCGAGCGGATCGCCGTAATCCTCCACGAAACCGTTCACGAAGTCCACGTCGGATTCGGTGTCGCCCACCCACGTGATATTATAGGTGTCCCACATCCGGAGGTCACCGGTGCGGTAATACTCGATCAGTTCGCCGATGTATTTCTTCTGGAGATCGTTCTCCGCCACGGCCTGCGCCTTCTCCAGATGGGAGATAATCACCCGGATGGCCGGGCCGTAGAGGCCGTCTGCCTTGTAGACCTTCTCGAAGATGCGGCCTTTCTCCTTGACCAGCTGGCTGTTGAGTCCGTAGGAGATGGGGTGCGGGTCGTTCTTGTCGGCCATCCGGTCGTAGAAGCGGTTGACTTCGCGGGCCGTCAGGTTGCCGTCGTAATAGCCGCAGCTGGAGGCGGCGATGATGTCTTTCTCCGTGCCCTGGTATTTGTTGGTCGGGTAGAGGTCGGGCTCGCAGATAACCGGCAGCAGTTCAGCGGCTTCCTGTGCTTCCACGCCGGAAGCGGCCATCAGTGCGGAGAGATAGGCGCGGCTGCATTCGGGCAAGATCTTGTCCTTGCCGTAGTGGTGGTGGATGCCGTTGCTGAAGAAGACGCGTTTCGCGTAGACCAGGAATGCGTCCCACTCCTCGCCGCTGCGCTCGCCCTGATAGTTATCAAAAATAGCTTCCAGTGCGTGGCGGATGCGGAGGTTGTACTTGAAGTTCTGTTCCCAGATGATGTCGCGTCCGGCTTTGGCAGCCTCGCAGAGATGGTAGATGTACTCCTTCTGCTGGAGGGAGAGCGCCTCCCAGCCGGGAATCTGGTAGCGCAGGACTTCGATGTCCGCAAACTGGTCGATCGAATATTGGAAATCGGCCTTTCCGCCCTGGGCGGCGCCGTCTTTGCAGCCTGTCAGGCCCGACAGGCCCAAACCTGCAATCAATGTCATTACAAGAATCTTTTTCATAGTGCTACAAAGATACAAAAAGTGTTTTCACTATCTTTGTAGTCGATGAAAAGATTTATTACCCTTGCGCTGGGAGTGCTGGTGCTCTCCTTCGCTGCGTGCCAGGCGGCAGACCAGCCGCGCTACGGCCGCTATTTCACGGATGACCGGCTGCGGATCGACCTGATCTTCGCCGGCAACGCCGCTGAACAGTTTGCATACCTGGACGGTCTGGTATTTGAAAAGGGGTGGAGCGGAACCCGCACCCATCTCATTCCGCCGTTCGATTACGGCGAGTATGCCACCGACGTCTATTCGGCCGACGGCCGACTGATCTTCAGCCGCGGTTTCAGCTCGCTCTTCCAGGAGTGGCGCACCACCGCGGAGGCGGAGAAAGTCAGCAAGGCCTTCACCAATTCCGCGTGGATTCCCTTCCCCAAGGGCAAGGTGACGGTGGTGGTGACCGCCCGCGTCCCGGAAACCGGCGGCCACAGGGAACTGCTGCGCTTTGACGTGGATCCCGCCGACCCGGCCATCTCGCGCGAAGCCGAGAACGACTTCAAGGTGATTCCCTGGATGGTCAACGGCCCTTCCGACAAGAAGGTGGACCTCTGTATCGTGGCCGAGGGCTATCGTGCCGAGGATATGGAGAAATACCGCGCCGACGTGGAGCGCATGATGACCTTCCTCTTCCGTATCGAGCCTTTCCAGTCGCGCAGGAACGACTTCAACGTCTGGGTGGTGGAATCCGTTTCGCAGGATGCCGGCACCGATATCCCGCACCAGGGCATCTGGCGCAATACGGCGGCCTGCTCCAACTTCTACACCTTCGGGATTGACCGCTACCTGACGGCGCCCGACCACAAGGCGGTGGCGAAGCTCGCTTCGGGCGCGCCCAACGACGCCATCTACGTGCTGGTCAACGAGGAGAAATACGGTGGCGGCGGCATCTACAACTACTACGCGCTGAGCACGGCCGACAATTCCCGCACCGAATACGTCTTCGTCCATGAGTTCGGCCACAGCTTTGCCGGCCTGGGCGACGAGTATTATGAATCGGACGTGGCGTATGAGAACATGTATCCCGCCGGCGTGGAGCCGTGGGAACCCAACATCACCACGCAGGCGGATTTCGCAAGCAAATGGGCGGACCTGATCGTGCCGGGCACCCCGGTACCGACCCCGAACGACTCCTCCTATATTGGTGTGGTCGGCCTCTTCGAGGGCGGCGGCTACAGTGCCAAGGGGGTCTGGCGGCCCTATTATGAGTGCCGGATGAAGAACAACACCGCACCCGGTTTCTGCCCGGTCTGTGAACGGGCCATCAACAAGATGATCGATTACTACGTGAAGTAAGCTTCGCGTCAGTGAACCCTGAGAATGGTTGCACCGCCTTGTACCGCAAGACGGTGCAATTCGTCTTGGGACACGAGTTTTGTGATACGCTTGTCGGCCACGCCCACCAGGATGGGGCGGTGGAACTCGTCACGGAAACGGGCAAGGTTGCGCAGCAGCGTCAGGCTCTCCTCCGAGGTCTTGGAGAAGCCGATTCCGGGATCCAGGATCCAGTCGATGTCAAGCGCATCGGCCTGCGCCGCAAAGACGCGGAAAAAGGCAAGCACCTCGGCGGTCACATCGTCGTAGTGCCACGCATCGTGCATCGTGGAAAAGGTGCCTCGGCGGTGCATCGCCACGTAAGGCAGTCCCAGGAACGAGACCGTTCCCAGCAGGTTGGGATCTTCGCTGCCGCAGGAGATGTCGTTGACCAGGAACCGGCCGCCAATGTCGTAGGCATGCTTGACGATCCGGCTGCGGAAGGTGTCGACGGAGAGTTCCAGGTCGCTGAATTCCCGCGCCCAGATGCGCAGCACCGGCTCCAGCCGCCGCCACTCCTCCTCTTCGCTCACATAAGCGGCCCCCGGACGCGATGAAACGGCACCTACGTCAATCAGGCGGATGCCCCGCTCCCGCAGCGCCTCTACGCGGCGGATGAAAGCCTCCTCGCCGGCGGCGCGGCTTTCCGCGAAGAAAGAGTCGTCGTTGACATTGACGACGCCCATCAATTTGACCTGTCCTGTTTCCATAATCGAGAAATTAAATTAACTTTGTGGGACTGCTTGCAAAGATACACATTTTGCCCTATGCTGATTGTTCTCGAAGGACTCGACGGAGCCGGTAAATCCACCCAGCTGAAGATGCTTACGGACCACCTTGCCGCCAAGGGATGCCAGGTCGACTATCTGCACTTCCCGCGCTACGATGCGCCGGTCGTGGGCGGAATGATCGCCGGATTCCTGCGGGGCGATTTCGGCGCCATCGACCAGGTTCACCCGCAGGTCGTGGCCTATCTCTTTGCAGAAGACCGCCGGGACGCCGCACCGCTGATCCGCGAGAAACTCGCCGCCGGCCATTGCGTGATCCTGGACCGCTACGTCTATTCGAACATCGCCTTCCAGTGTTCCAAGATGAGCGACGATGAATCGGCTGAACGGCTCCGCGACTGGATTTTCGATACCGAATACAATATCTACGACATCCCCAAACCCGATTTGAACCTCTTCCTGGACGTGCCCATCTCCTTTGTGGACGACAAACTGCACCACTCGCGCGAAGGGGACGACGACCGGGACTACCTGAACGGCAAGGCGGATATCCACGAGGCAAGCATCGAATTCCAGAAACGCGTCCGCAAGGTCTATCTGGCCCAGTGCGTGCGCGACCCGCACTTCCTGCGCATCGATTGCGGGGATGCGGAGGGCCGGATGTTGCCGGCGAAAGAGATCTTTGCCAAAATCGCGGCTGCGGCCGACCAACTCTTTACCCGATGAAGTTTCTCGACCGGTTTTCGCGCGTATTGCTGGGGCTGACCTTCTCGATGGGCGGCCTGCTGTTGCTGCTGGATCCGGTGGCGACCGGCGGATGGATTGGATTGGGCGTCGTTGCCGGCGTCCTGCTGGCCGGACTGCTGATGCTTACGGGCCTCGGCACCCTCTGCGCCCTGCGGTGCAAGACGATGTCGATCGTCGCCCTGGTACTGACCATCTTCACATTGGGGTTCTCTCTGCTGAGCGGCCATATCCGCGTGGCAGGTCTCAGCCTCATCCTGCTGCCCATGACCATTTTCCACGGGGTCTACAGCTGGCGCGAAGGGAACGGCCGCGCACCGGCCTGGTTCGACCGCGTGGCGCTCGGCATCTTCGCGCTCTTCGTGCTGGCCATTCCCGCCGATGCGCTGATCAACCTGCCGCGGGTGGAGTTTTCACCCTATAAGGTGGGGACCGACCTGCGCCAAACCCCGCTCGTGACGGAAGAGGGGCCGCTGAACACGGAGGAAGGTCCGCTCGTGACCCTCCTGCCCTGGGGCAACGTGCGCTCCTGTGCGGTTCTGGTGGCCGACGACCATATCATTGCCAAGACGCCGGCCCACCGCGCCAATGCGCCCCGTTTCCTGCAGAAACTGCAGGACGATCCGGACCGCGTGATGGCCTCCGGAATCCTGGCCGGCCGCATCTATGTGGTCTGCGTGGCGGCCTTTCTTGCTCTGCTGATACTCGTTTGCGGACTGATCCGCCGAAGATTTTGAATCATCAAACAACAACCCATAAAACCCAATTGAACTATGAATAAGAAATGGATTTGCACCGTTTGCGGTTATGTCCACGAAGGACCCGAGGCACCCGAGCAGTGCCCGCTTTGCAAAGCTCCTAAAGCTAAATTCAAAGAAGTCGTCGAGAATGGCGGCGGACTCAATTTTGTCACCGAACACAAACTGGGCGAAGCCAAAGGCTGCGATCCGGAAGTTTGGGAAGGACTCCAGAAACACTTCCAGGGCGAGTGCACGGAGGTAGGTATGTACCTGGCCATGGCCCGTCAGGCCGACCGGGAAGGCTATCCCGAGGTATCCGAGGCGTTCCGCCGTTACGCTTACGAAGAGGCTGACCATGCCGCACGCATCGCTGAGTTGATCGGCGAAGTGGTTTGGGACACCAAGACCAACCTGCAGAAGCGAATGGAAGCCGAAGCTGGCGCCTGCGAAGGCAAGATGGAAATCGCTGCCAAGGCAAAGAAACTCGGCTACGACGCCATCCACGACACCGTCCACGAGATGGCAAAGGACGAAGCGCGCCACGGCCAGGGATTCCAGGGCCTCTTCAACCGCTATTTCAAGAAATAAGGGACGTTATTCTACGAGTCCGGTGGCCTTGTTCCAGGCCAGCGAGGTGTAGAAATTGTTCAAGTACGTATATTCGGGTCTTGGCAGGTAACTGCTGAGGCCCGAATACTTTGTAATGGGGATGTACATGAAATCCGGCGTGGACGCCTTGTAGACGATCACCTGGTTCAGTGCGGTCTGGAAATCGGCGTATTCGGCCGGTGTGGCCACCTGCTCCACGATATCGCCCAGGTCGAAGAACCAGTGCCAGTTGTATTGGTAATACTTTTGCACGCCGTTGAAATCCAGCGTGTAGATAGCGTCGCGGTGGTTGGTGAAGACCGTCCGGCACGACTCGGCCAGCGTCTCCAGGTTGGCGGTCTTGACCAGGGTCACGGTTCCTCCGGTGGCGCTGCCATAGCCCTGTTTCCAGAGCTGGTAGAGATTGTCGTAATAATTGTAGTACTCCTGGCAGACGGCCTTGAGCGCCTGCTCGGTGGTCTGTCCGTTCCAGAGGGCCTCCAGCATCACGTAGTAGGGGAAACCCTTTGCCATGATTTCAGTGGGCGAGAAGGCGATATAGTCGCACTTGTCCTTCAGTTCGTAGGCCACCTCCACGCCGCCCATCAGGCAGCAGTCGAAGAGGATGAAGTCGTAGTGGAAGGGGAGGGCACTAGCCAGATCCGTGATTTCCATCTCCTCCGGATAGTCGTAGTCCGAACCGAAGGAAAGGAGCGATGGCTTGTCCGACTCGACCGGGTTGGCGGTATAACCCGTGGGAAGATACCCGGTGGCGTGCGACCAGAGGACCAGTCCGTGATGGGCGGCCGGGGCAATCGCCTCCGCGTCCAGGATGACCTGGCGGAGCGTTTCGGCCGATGCGGAGTTGGTGGCCTGATCGTAAATCTTGATCAGCAGCGTATCCAGTCCGGTGCCGTTGGCCCGGCGGGTGAGCTTCATCAGCTTGGGGGCGCTCGACGGCATGTGGCAATAGACCAGCACTTCGCACTTTCCGGTGTTCCGTTCGGGCAGATACCCTTCAGTCAGCTGGTACATGAAGTCGTAGGCCCAGCCGGAGAGCGAGTTGTTCGCCTCCATATAGAAGAGCACCGACGAAGACTCCGGGTCGGGCCATTCGTCGTGCCCGCAGCCGGTCGTCGAAAAGACCAGCGCGAGTGCGGCGAAACCGCCTGCCAGATATCTGAAAATGCTCTTCATAAGGTGTTTAGAGTTTGCGTTTGATCTCTACGATCTCGAATGCCTCGATCACGTCGCCCACCTGGATATCGTTGTAGCTTTCAATATTCAGGCCGCAGTCGAATCCGGCTGCCACCTCCTTCACGTCGTCCTTGAAGCGCTTGAGCGATCCGAGCGAGCCGGTGTGGATCACGATACCGTCGCGGATGACGCGTACCTTGGCGGTACGGGTCAGCTTGCCCTCCTTGACCATACAGCCGGCGATGATACCGACCTTGGAGATCTTGAAGGTCTCGCGGACCTCGGCCGTTGCGGTGACCTCTTCTTTCTGCTCAGGAGCCAGCATGCCTTCGATACCGCTCTTGACCTCTTCGATCGCGTCGTAGATGACCGAATAGAGACGGATTTCGATGGATTCCTTCTCGGCCAGCTTGCGGGCACCCGGCATCGGGCGGACCTGGAAGCCGATGATGATGGCGTTGGAAGCCACGGCCAGCAGGACGTCGGATTCGGAGATGGCACCCACCGCCTTGTGGATCACGTTCACGCGGATCTCCTCCGTGGAGAGTTTGATGAGTGAATCGGAGAGCGCTTCGATGGAGCCGTCCACGTCGGCCTTGACAATGATGTTGAGTTCCTGGAAGTTGCCCAGTGCAATGCGGCGGCCGATCTCCTCGAGGGTGATGTGGGTCTGTGTCTTGATGCCCTGGATGCGGAGCAGCTGCTCGCGCTTGGCGGCGATATCGCGCGCCTCTTTTTCGTCTTCGAGCACGTTGAGGTTGTCGCCTGCGGTCGGTGCGCCGTTCAGGCCCAGGATGGAAACCGGGGTCGAAGGGCCTGCCTCCTTGATCTTCTGGCCGCGCTCGTTGAACATGGCCTTGACACGGCCGGTGTAGCAGCCGGCGAGCATCACGTCGCCGATGTGGATGGTACCGCTCTGGATCAGTACGGTAGCCAGGTAGCCGCGGCCCTTGTCGAGCGACGACTCGATCACGCTACCCACGGCGCGCTTGTTCGGGTTGGCCTTCAGATCCAGCATGTCGGCCTCGAGCAGCACCTTCTCCAGCAGGTCTTCCACGCCGATACCCTTCTTCGCGGAGATCTCCTGGCACTGGTATTTACCGCCCCAGTCCTCCACGAGGATATTCATGTTGGCGAGCTGCTGCTTGATACGCTCCGGGTCTGCACCCGGCTTGTCTATCTTGTTGATGGCGAACACCATGGGGACGCCGGCAGCCTGCGCGTGGTTGATGGCCTCGATGGTCTGGGGCATCACGGCGTCGTCGGCCGCCACGATAATGATGGCCAGGTCGGTGACCTTCGCACCGCGGGCACGCATAGCCGTGAAGGCCTCGTGACCCGGGGTATCGAGGAAGGTGATCTGCCGTCCGTCCGGCAGCGTCACGTTGTAGGCACCGATATGCTGGGTAATACCGCCCGCCTCACCGGCAATCACGTTGGTGTTGCGGATGTTGTCGAGCAGGGAGGTCTTACCGTGGTCCACGTGACCCATCACGGTGACGATGGGCGGACGCGGCAGCAGGTCTTCCGCCTTGTCGGCCTCTTCGTCGATCGCACCCTGGGTCTCGGCCTTGACGAACTCGATCTTGTAACCGAACTCCTCGGCCACGAGCACGAGCGCCTCGGCGTCGAGACGTTGGTTGATGGAGACCATCAGGCCCAGGTTCATGCAGGCCTCGATTACCTTGGTGACCGGCGTGTTGTCCATCAGGATGGCCAGCTCGTTGACTGTCACGAATTCAGTGACCTTCAGGATGTTGCTGGTGCGCTCCTGGCGCTCCTGCTCCTCCTGCATCTTCTGGGAGAACTCTTCGCGTTTTTCGCGGCGGTGCTTCGAGGTCTTGGTCTTGCCCTTGCCCTCTACCATCCGTGCGTAGGTCTCCTTGATCTGCTTCTGGATTGCATCTTCGTCAATCTCGGTGTGTACCGGTTTGAATCGGTCGCGGCGGTTGCCGTTGCCGCGGTTGTTGTCGCGCTGCGGCTGGGCCGGCTTCTCGCGGCGGTTGCTGCCTTCGGTTGCGTTGATATCCACCTTGGCGGGGCCGCCCTTGTGGATACGCTCGCGCTTGCCCTTGTCCTTGGCGGCCGCAGGCTTGGGTTTCTTCTCGAACTGCGAGAGGTCGATCGTGCCGCTGATCTTCGGACCGGCCAGTTTCTCGACCTTGGTCTCGATGTGCTCGGGAACGTTGATCACGGGTTTCTCCACGACCGGTTCCGCAGCCTTGACAGGTTCAGCAGCGGGCTTCGGCGCCTCCACCGGCTTCTCCACCGGTGTCGGTGCGGGAGCCGGAGCGGCCTTCTTCTCTTTCTTGGGCTTGCTCAGGTCAATCTTGCCCAGCACCTTCAGCCCGGCGGCGTCATCGGGAGTCTTGACGCTTTCAACCGGTTTCGGTTCGGGCTCTGCGGGACGCTCGGCGGGCCGTTCGGTGGTGAGGACATTGGTCTTGATGAAGACCTCCCGGACGGGCTCCTCTTCGCCGGCGGCGGTGTGCTCCTTCTCGGCAGAAGCAGCCTCTTTCAATTTGTTGCTGACCTGTTTGGACTGTGCCATCAGCAACTGCTGTTCATTGCCGTACTCCTTGAGCAGCAGGGAATAGACATCCTCGGAGACCTTGGACGTAAGCGTGATCTCCTCAGTTTCAATGCCCTTCTTTTTCAAATAGTCGGTAAAAGTTGGAAAACTGATATTGAAGTCTTTCAATATCTTGTTGACTCTGATGGTTCCTTCTGCCATAATTGTTTCTCCCGAATAGTTAATGGTTTATTCCTCCCCCTCGAATTCTGCCTTGAGAATCTTGAGAACGTCTTCCACGGTCTCGATCTCGAGGTCTGCGCGCTCGGCGATTTCGTCTGCCGGAATGGCCAGAACGCTCTTGGCCGTGTCGCAGCCGATTTCCTTCAGGGCATCGATCACCCACTGCTCGATTTCGTCGTTGAAATCGTCAAGCAGGACGTCTTCCTGCTCTTCGGCGTCAGCGCGGTAAACTTCGATCCGCTTGCCTACCAGCATGCCGGCGAGCTTGATGTTGGAACCGCCCTTGCCGATAGCCAGCGAGATCTCTTCTTTCTTAAGGTAGACGCGGACCTCGTCCTCGAGAAACTCCATCGAGGAGATCTTGGCGGGCGAGAGGGCGCGCTGGATCAGGATCTGGACGTTGTTGCTCCAGTTCACGACGTCGATGTTCTCGTTGCGAAGTTCGCGCACGATGCCGTGGATGCGGGAGCCCTTGACGCCGACGCAGGCGCCGACCGGGTCGATACGGTCGTCATACGATTCCACAGCAACCTTGGCGCGGTCGCCGGGGACGCGGACCACCTTCTTGATGGTGATCAGGCCGTCGTAAATCTCAGGCACTTCCTGTTCGAAGAGACGCTCCAGGAAGAGACCGGAGGTACGCGACAGGGTGATGACCGGAGAACCGTTGCGCATCTCCACGCTGGTGATGACCGCCTTGACGGTATCGCCCTTACGGAAGAAGTCGGAGGGAATCTGTTCGGTCTTGGGG
>R22__coassemble_558_pt1 | contig 23610 bp, 22 predicted proteins | sample R22__metabat2_low_PE_033 | metagenome-assembled genome bin R22 | reverse complement strand
TTATGAAAAAGCGCATTCTCACAGAGTTTTCCAATCGTTTCGGCGGCCAGGCCAGGTGCTGGTCAGCGGCCGGCAGAATAAACCTGATCGGTGAACACACCGACTACAACGGCGGTTATGTGCTGCCCGGCGCCATCGACAAGGTAATCGTGGCGGCTGTCCGGCCCAACGGAACGGACCGCGTGCGGGCATTTTCACTGGACTATGCAGAGTCGGTGGAGTTCAACCTGTCGGATGCAGAGGCACCTTCTCCGCGCTGGTCCCGGTACATCTTCGGCGTCTGCCGGGAAATGCAAAACCGGGGTGGCCGGGTGGAGGGATTCGACACCGTCTTTGCCGGGGATGTCCCGCTCGGTGCCGGGCTTTCCTCGTCGGCTGCGCTGGAGAGTGTTTTTGCCGTTGCGCTGAATGAATTGTTCGCTGGCGGACTGGATCTCTTCACCCTCGCTCGGATCGGCCAGGCGACCGAACACAACTGGTGCGGCGTCAAGTGCGGCATCATGGACCAGTTCGCCTCCTGTTTCGGAAAAGCCGGACAGCTGATCCGTCTCAATTGTAAAACGCTGGAATATCAATATTTCCCCTTCAATCCGCAAGGCTACCGCGTTGTCCTGATAGACACCTGCGTCAAGCATGAGCTGGCCTCGTCGGCCTATAACCGCCGCCGCGCCTCCTGTGAAAACGCCGCTGCCGCCATCCGCAAGCGGCACCCGGAGGTCGAGTTCCTCAGCGATGCCAGACGCCCCTGGCTCGACGAGGTTCGGGAAGAGATTCCGGAAGAGGATTTCCGCCGCGCAGAATATGTGATTGGCGAAGAGGCTCGCGTACTGGATGTCTGCGAGGCGCTCGAGAAAGGTGATTATCTGCGGGTAGGGGAGCGGATGTACGAGACCCACGACGGACTCAGCCGCCTCTACGAGGTCAGCTGTCCTGAACTTGATTTTCTGGTGAAACTGGCCCGCAGGCAGGGCGTCACAGGCGCCCGCGTGATGGGCGGCGGATTTGGCGGCTGCACCATCAATCTGGTCCCGGAGGAGAAGTACGACGATTTCCTGGTTGCGGCCCGCAACTGTTTCTCCGCCGCCTTCGGTCATGCCCCCAAAGTCTATCCCGTCGTCATTTCCGACGGCGCGCATGCGCTTTGATACAGATAATTTGCTATTTTTACAGAATATTACTCTACAAGCATGTCCACCCATCCTACTCTTGATCCGCAGAGAGAGGCTTTGCTAGCTCAGTTCCGCACCCTGCGGCCGGTCCTGGAGAAACTCTCTGAAGTGATTCCCCAGAAACTCAAGGACTTTTTTGCTGAAGCAGGCATTATCGTGGCCGCGCTGGAACACCGTGTCAAGGAGGAGTCCTCCCTCGCCGGGAAGATTCAGCGAAAAGGCGGTAAATACCACGATATCCTGGATATTACCGACCTGGTCGGGTTCCGCGTGATCACTTTTTACAATGACGACGTGGACAAGGTTGCCTCCGTCCTGGAGCGCCTGTTCGAAATCGACTGGGAAAATTCCGTTGACAAGCGCAAGGCGCACGAGATAGACAGTTTCGGCTATCTCTCCCTGCATTATATCTGCCGGATTCCCGAATCCGCTTTCCACGATCCCAGCCATCCGGAAGTCAACCGGATCCGGTTCGAAGTTCAGATGCGCACCGTGCTGCAGCACGCATGGGCCAACATGAATCACGACACCGGCTACAAAAGCGGCGTGGAGATTCCCCGCGTGTATTTGCGCAACCTCAGCCGGCTGGCCGGCATGCTGGAACTGGTGGACGATGAGTTCAGCCGCATCCGCCGCGAAATCTCCGATTACCGCCGCCACGTCCAGAACCTGGTCGCCTCCGGCAATCTGGAAGAGGTTTCGCTCGACGGCGATTCCTTCCGCAGTTATTTGACAATAAGGCCCTTCGACGCGCTCACCCGCCGGATTGCTTCGCTCAACCAGGCGGAGATTCAGGAGGTGGATCTCTCCCGCTTCCTCCCGCTTTTCGTGGGGATGGGATTCAAGACTTTGGGCGAGATTGCCGCCATGGTACAGAATTACTCAGAGGCGGCATACCAGATAGCCTGCTTCCAGATCGGACTCACCGATATCGATATTCTTTCGTCCGCGCTTGCTCCGCAGAACCTCTGCACCGCCTATATCCTCAAGAACGGCGGCGGCCGGGCCGGTCTCCGCTTTATGCTTGACACGCTCAACGGCCCTTCGGAAAGCAACGATGCGATGGCCGGTTTCCTGTTGGAGCAGACAAAAGATTTACCTTTTATGAATCAATAGTTTATGGCTAATAAACCGTTGGATACAAACCTGCTGGATAGCGCCATCATTTTCGCGGTACGCGCCCATGCCGGGACGGAACGCCGCGGGAAGGGCTATCCCTACATCGTGCACCCGATGGAAGCGGTGGAAATCGTGGCGACCATGACTCCGGACCAGGAACTGCTGGCAGCCGCCGCCCTTCACGACACGGTGGAAGATACCGATGTGACGGTGGAGCAGATTCGGGCCGAATTCGGCGAACGTATTGCCGCTCTGGTGGCCGCAGAAAGCGATGAGATGCCCGCAGGGGTCTCGGAGGAAGAGAGCTGGCATGCCCGCAAGCAGGCCGCCATCGACCGGCTGAAGAGGGCGAGCCACGATGCCAAAATGGTGGCTCTCGGCGACAAACTTTCCAATATGCGCGCCATCGCACGCGACTATGCCGTGAAGGGAGACGCTTTGTGGAACATCTTCCACGTGAAAGACCGCAAAGAGCACGAATGGCATTACCGCGGACTTGCCGACGCACTCCGTGAACTGGAGGGAACTTTCGCCTTCCAGGAATTCGAACAATTGATTAACCAAGTATTTTCCAAATAGATGGACCCGATTAAAATCACTCTGGACGATTATGTTCTCTCCGGCGGCGGTGCGAACGGCGAGAGCTACGACCACAAGACCGACCCGTCGGTGATGTTGAAACTCTATTTCCCGGGCAAGATTCAGCAGCCGCTCGACGAGATGCTGCTGGCGCGCAAGGTTTATGATATGGGCATCCCGACGCCGGAACCCGGTGAATATGTGGTAACCGAAGACGGCCGCTACGGCATCCGCTTCCACCGCATCGTGGGAAAGAAGTCCTACTCCCGCGCCACGGCCGACAATCCGGAAAAGATTCAGCAGTTCGCCGAGGAATTCGCTGCGATGTGCCTGAAACTTCACGCGACTCACGTGGATACGAAACTCTTTGAAAATGTGAAGGACCGCTACTACCGGCTGCTGGCCGGGAATCCTTTCTTCAAGAAAGAGGAGAAAGAGAGGATTGCCCGCTTCATCGCGGACACGCCGGATGAAGATACGGCCATCCACGGCGACCTGCAGTACAGCAACGCCATTTTTGTGGGCGAGAAGCGCTACTTCATCGATCTGGGTGATTTCTGCTATGGCAACCATCTCTTCGACGTGGCGATGGTCTACCTCTGCTGCAACCTCAGTCCGGAACCTTTTATCCAGGAGACGTTCCATATGTCCAAGGCCCTTGCCATCGAGTTCTGGCGCAAGTTCGCGCCGGCTTACTTCGGTGCGGACCGCCCGCTGGCCGATATTGAAGCTGAAATCCGGCCTTTTGCCGGTCTCAAAACCCTGATCATCGAGCGTGACATGAATCAGCCGATGCCGGTCTTCCGTGATGCGCTTGCCAACGTCTTATGAAAAAAGCAACCACAGAAAAGAGGCAACTGAGGCGATCGGTCGGGCAGGGGCTGCTGCTGGTGATTGTGGCCGCCCTGACCCTGGAGGCGACTTCGCTCGTGCAGTTCATCTACTCCCAGAAGGAGATCCGGCGGGAGGCCTCCCTGCGGGCGGAAAGCCAGATGGAAGCCACCCGCAACCGGATTATGGATGTAGTCAACCAGACCGAGGCGGCCGTCCGCAACAGCGTTTGGATTACCCAGTGGGCGCTTGACTATCCGGACAGCCTGTTTCGCGTGGCGCAGCGCATCGTGGAGGAAAACCCCGTCGTGGTGGGCTCCACCGTGGCCCTGGTTCCCGGTTACAACCGGAAGCACAAATTGTTTTCACCCTATGTCTGCGTAGGCCCGGACGGTAATACGCTGTTCCGTTCGCTGGCCACCGAAGAATACGATTACCCTTCGCAGGAGTGGTTCGTAAAGCCAATTGAACTCGACACCGGCTATTGGTCGGAGCCCTATATAGATATTGGTGGCGGCGAGATGCTGATGACCACCTATTCTCTCCCCATCAAGGACCGGTTCGGCCGCACGGCCGCCGTGCTGACCGCCGACATGTCGCTGGACTGGCTGACGGACCTCGTGGGCAGCGTCAAGGTTTACCCGAGCGCCTACAGCATGATGATCAGCCGCAGCGGCCGGATCATGGTCTGTCCGGACTCGTCGCTCGTGATGCAGCAGACTGTAGGGGAAGTCGTCTCCCGGATGGATTCTCAGGATACCGCCACCCTTGGCGACCTGAGCCGGCAGATGCTAGCGGGGAACGCCGGCAATATGACGGTAACCTACAGGGACAGACGTAGTTCGGTCTTTTTCGCTCCTGTGGAGCGGACCGGATGGTCCATGTCGATCGTCATTCCCGAAGAGGAGATTTACGGCGGCCTCCGCCGGGTAGGCAAGATGGTCTTCCTGCTGCAGGTGATCGGCGTGGCGATGCTGCTCTTTATCCTCTGGTCGATGGCCCGCAGCCAGATCCGTTACCGCAAGCTTAACGAGCGGAAAGACAAGATGGCCCGCGAACTGCAGATTGCCAGCAATATCCAGATGTCGATGGTTCCCAAGATCTTCCCGCCCTTCCCGGAACGGAACGATTTGGATATGTCGGCTACCATCGTCCCCGCCAAGGAGGTAGGGGGCGACCTGTATGACTTTTACATCCGCGACGAAAAGCTCTTCTTCTGCGTGGGCGACGTGAGTGGCAAGGGCATCCCGGCCTCCCTGGTGATGGCCGTGACCCGGACGATGTTCCGGACCGTCTCCGCGCACGAAGATTCTCCGCAAAAGATCGTGTCGTCCATGAACGACAGCATGGCGGACATGAACGAAAGCAATATGTTCGTCACCTTCTTCTGCGGCGTGCTGGATTTGAAAACCGGACATCTGCGCTACTGCAATGCCGGCCACAACGCCCCCTTCACGCTGACCGACGCCATCAAGCCGCTGCCCGTGCAGCCCAACCTGCCGTTGGGCATCATCGGCGGGATGAACTTCTGCGAGCAGGTGATGGCCCTCTGCTACGACGATGCGCTGTTCCTCTATACCGACGGCCTCACGGAGGCGGAGAACCTTGCCCACGAGCAGTTCGGCGAGGAACGCATCTGCGCGACGCTGCGCGGGCGCAAGCCTTCGGATGCCCATCTGGAGAACATCAAAAGGGCCGTGGCAGATTACGTGGGCGAGGCGCCCCAGAGCGACGATCTTACGATGCTCTTTATCCATTATCTGGGCAGGCCCGAGGAGAGTGGGAATACACGTAAAGTCGTCCTTCACAACGACATCCATGAAATCCCGGCACTTGCAGAGTTCGTGGATTCGGTGGCCGAAGCGCAGCAACTGCCCGCCGATACAGCCATGAACCTGAACCTGGCACTGGAAGAGGCGGTCTCCAACGTGATGCTCTATGCCTATCCGGAGGGAACGCAGGGCACCGTGGAGATCGAAGCGATACCGGCGGCCGGAACTCTGACGTTCATTCTCTCAGACAACGGCAAGCCTTTCGATCCTACCGCAGCGCCCGACGTCAATCCCGATGCCGGCCTGGACGAGCGCCCGATCGGCGGCCTGGGCATCCACCTGGTCCGTACCATCATGGACGAAATATCCTATGAACGTCGCGGAGACAGAAATATTCTGACAATGATAAAAAATATATAACCCTATGGAAATCAGTATTAAAAAGCAAGAGAACGAAGTATTGGTCCATCTCGCCGGCCGTCTCGATACGCCGGCTGCGCAAGATATCGCCAAAGATGTGGAAATGCTGGTGCAACTTGCCGACGGCACGATTGTCATGGACTGCAAAGAACTCACCTATATCTCCAGTTCCGGTCTCCGGATTTTCCTGACGCTCCGCAAGGCTGCGGCGGAAAAGGGCGGAAAGGTTATTGTCCGCGACATCAGCGACGCCATCCGCAGCGTCTTTATGATGACCGGGTTCCTGAACCTGTTTGAAATTCAATAAGGTAAGATATGAAAAGGACAATCTTCGCGCTCTCCCTGCTGCTTGTTTTCGCGCTGACTGCGTGCCGGCAGAATGGCCCGAACGACACGCCCAAGGAGGCTGAGATGCGCGCTGCCGGCCTGATTGACATCCATGACCTGGATTCGACCATCGCTGTGCATCTCGTTTACGCGGACCCCTACAACTTTATGGGCCACCAGCTCTACCACGGCTTTACCAAGGCCTTCATGCGGCCGGAACTGGCTGAAAAAGTGGTGGCTGCCGCAAAAGAACTGAAGTCGCTCCGCGCAACCGCCAACCTGATTATCTACGATGCCGCCCGCCCCATCAGCATCCAGAAAGAGATGTGGGATTCGGTGGTAGGCACGCCGGGCGAAGAGTTCGTGGCCAACCCCTACAAGGGCAATGGCCTGCACAACTACGGCGCGGCGGTGGATGTCGCCATCATTGACTGTACCGGCGCTGCTTTCCAGATGGGTTCCGAATACGATTTCTTCGGCGACGAAGCCCGCACCGACATCGAGCAGGAACTGCTGGCCAAGGGCCGCATCACCCAGCGCGAATACGAGAACCGTCTCCTCCTGCGCAAAGTGATGACCGACCAGGGGCTGCTGCCCATCGCCTCCGAGTGGTGGCACTTCAACCTGATGCCCGCTTCCGAAGCCCGCGAAAAACTGAAGGTTATCGATTAATTGATTATGTCGCGATGAAAAAGACGCTTGCATTTTTTCTCGCCGCCCTGCTTTTGGCGGCCTGCACCGGCGAAGACCTTCCTGAGTCCGAGTTCTCCCTGTCGGATTATCCGGTGAACGATCCTGCCACGGCCTTGCCGGCCGGAGGTACGGTGGAACTTGTTTTGAAATGGGACGAATCCTGGACAATTACTTCCAGCCAGCCCTGGCTGTCGGTGAGGCCGTCCGAAGGAAAAGCCGGGAAATACAAGATCAGACTGACTACGGAACCCAACGAAAGCGCGCAGGTCCGGGATGCGGTGCTGACTCTTTCATCGGAATCGAAGACCAGTCAATTGACCATCAGGCAAAACCCGAACATTTACAATAAAACCTTCCTGCAGACCAAAAAGGTATTCTGGTCATTCAGCTGGATATATAACAGTTCCGCCCACATGTCCCGTTCGCGGTTGCTGATGCCCTATCCGGAGACTTCCGAATACCAGGTCGTCCGGGACCAGTCTTACGGGACCGCCCAGCTGAAAACTTCGCGCGACGGCGTAAAATACCTGCTCGACGACCGTAGCGGCGTCTTCCCTGCCTCCGGGGAGCCCTTTATCCAACAGACCTTTACGGTGGATTACTATGACGTCCGTGTCGATTTTGACCGGATTGTCGACCGAAACATCCCCTACGACAAGGCCTCAGCCGACTATAAACGCTATACGGCCCAGATACGAGATGATGACGGCTCCTTTATGATAGATCCGCAGGACGGCCGTATTGTCCAGGTTTCACAAACCCTTTGGGAAGAGTCCGACGGAAAACGGATTGAATTTGCCCGCCTCTGCTACAACTGGGTGATGGACAATATTACTTACGGGATTTACGACGGTCCCAATTCCATCAACGATATCCTGAACCGGATGAGCGGTGACTGTGGTAACCAGCATGCTGTCTGGATGTCGCTGATGCGTGCCTCAGGCATTCCTGCCCGGCCCATTGTCATGAAGGCCCCGGATCCCGACGGGTATTCGCATGTCCGTGCTGAATTCTATATGCCGGGCTACGGATGGATTCCGGTCGACCCTACCAATGAACAGGGGACGGGTGAGGACTATTTCGGCGCCTTCAAGTATGAACCCCTCGTCATCATGAACCACGACTTCGGTTTCATGGCGGAAGACAGAACGAACCAGCCCTTTATCTGCGGACTGCTGCAGGGCCTGAGTGTCTGCGTCTGGGGCAGCGGGGATTTCGACGGTAAGGAAATCTTCAAGTTCGTGGAATAGCCACCGTTTCTCTCAAAAAAAATAGGATGCACAACCGTGCATCCTATTTTTTTGAGCCACTCATCAGGCTCGAACTGACGACCTGCGCATTACGAATGCGCTGCTCTACCAACTGAGCTAAAGTGGCTTGCTACCCAAATGGGACTGCAAAGATAGTAAAAAATCAATATCAAATAAAAAAAGGTGGGACGATAAGCCGGGTTCTGTGTCCGCGGACCGCATCTACATGCGCGCGGCGTCCGTCATTTATCTGACGCAGCCTACCCCCCGGCATCGGGCGAGCAGCCCTCATCTGCCGGTATATTTGGCCTTGCAGCCCTCCGAAGCGTACGCCGGTAATGTCACCGTCACCGGCCGTGAGCTCTTACCTCACATTTTCACCCTTACCTGCGGGCGAACCCGCCGGCGGTTGTTTTCTGTTACGCCCCTCACAAACTTACGCCTGTCTGTGCTTTCCACAGGGAGGTGCTCTGTGCTGCCCGGACTTTCCTCCACGGTTTGCACCGCGGCGACGGACTGTCCCACCTTTTGGGCCGCAAAGATACGGATTTATTTGGTTTTCCGGATGCGGAAGAGCTTTGGCCAGTACTTGCCCGTGACATAGAGACCGCCGTCGGCCGGGTTGTAGGCGATGCCGTTGAAGACATCGGTCGAGGGCTTCTTCAGCTGGGGGAGAAGGATGCCGCGGCAGTCGATATCTTCAATCACGTTCCCCGTCTCGGGATCGATGCAGACGATGATTTCCAACCCGTAAACGTTGGCCCAGATGTGGCCGCCGAAGTACTCCAGTTCATTGAGCCAGGCGAGCGGCTGCCCGTTATAACGCACGGAAAGCTCCCGTTCCACATCGAATGTCCTTGGGTTGCGGAATCGGATAACGTCCGTTCCGTCGCTCATGATCAGGTTCTTGCCGTCGGTCGTGAGTCCCCAGCCTTCGCCCCGGTAACGGAGTTGGGCTTTGGGGTTGAGCGTGACGGGATCGCAGACGAAACAGATGTTCTCTTTCCAGGTCAGTACATAGAGCAGGCTGTCGAGCACGCAGGCTCCCTCGATGAAGTATTTCCTCTCAAAATTCTTGCGTTTCAAGACCTTGCCGCTTTCCAGCTCCACGATCCGGAGGGAGGACTCCCCGTATTGCCCGGTGCTCTCGTAGAGTTTGCCGTCGTAGAAGAAAAGTCCCTGCGTATAGGCGCTTGCATCGTGCTTGAAGTCGCCCGTAATCTGGCAGTTCCACCGGACAACCTTTACGGCCGCCGCACCGGGCTTGACGTCCTGAGCTTGAGTAACCTGCCGGCCGCCCCGGGAGAGCGCAATGGCACCGGCACCGCAGAGCACCAGCACGAGAGCGATCAGCAGGATTTTTTTCTTCATCCGGAAACCTTATACGAGTGACAAAGATATACATTATTATTGTATCTTTGCGCCCGGAAATAATTTCACAAGGGGTGCCAACTCAGGCTGAGAACATACCCTTTTAACCTGATCCGGATAATACCGGCGGAGGAATGAGAAAATGAAAAAACTGCTTTTATCGGCAGCCATCGCGCTGCTCCCGCTCTGCGCCATCGCGCAAGACGAAAAAATCGAAACGCTTGACAGTACGGTGGTAACCGCCTTCCGGGCCGGTGCCAGGACGCCTGTCGCTCACACCGATCTCACCAAACAGACGCTTCGTTCGGCCAGTACGCTCTCGTCGCTGCCCATGATGCTCTCCCTGCAACCTTCGGTCGTCTCCATGAACGAAGGCGGTACGGGGCTGGGCTACTCCAAACTGCGTCTGAGAGGCAGCGACCCTTCGCGCCTCAATGTCACCATCAACGGCATTACCCTGAACGACGCAGAGTCGCAGGAGGTCTTCTGGGTGAATATCCCCGGCATTGCGGGGATGCTGAACTCCGTACAATTGCAGCGCGGTCTGGGTACCTCGGTCAACGGCCCCGGTGCCTTCGGCGGCAGCATCAATATGCTGACGGCCCTGCCGCAGGACGATCCCTACGGCGAGGCGGAGCTTTCGGCCGGTTCCTATCTGACCGGCGTAGCCACGCTGTCGGCCGGCACGGGCAGGATGGAGAACGGCCTTTCGGCAGATATCCGCTACTCCGCCAACCGAACCGAAGGCTATCTGGACAACGCCTGGGCGCGCCTGCACTCCCTCTTCGGCTCGCTGGGCTGGCTCAAGGGCAACAATTCCATCAAGCTGAACTACATCATGGGCTTGCAGCACTCCGGCATCACCTGGGAAGGCTGTCCGCCCGAGATGCTGGAGACCAACCGCCGCTACAATCCGACGGTCTGCAAAGGCCAGATGGAGGGCTACCGGGGCGACTCCGACAACTATCTGCAACAGCACATCCAGGGGGTCTATACGCACCAGTTCAATCCGCACCTGGTCCTGACCTCCACGCTGCACTACACCGACGGCCGGGGCTATTACGAAAACTACAAGAGCAAGAACAAGGAGACCGGCGTCAAGGGCGACTTCTGGCTGCGCCAGGCGATGGCAAACAGCTACTATGCAGCCAATTCGGTGCTCAAATGGACGGAACCGACGCTCTCTGCCGTGGCCAACTTTGCCTGGTCTTACTATGACGGTGACCACTTCGGCTACTACCTGAATGCGGACGGTACGCAGGACGATTCCTACTACCTGAATACCGGCAGGAAGCAGGACTTCTCAACCTTCCTGCGCAGCGAGTGGCAGCCCTTCGGCGCGTTGAACCTCTACGCCGACCTGCAGTACCGCCACATAGGCCTGGATATCACCGGTAACGACAAGGATCACGTTTCGCTGGTCTATGGCCGGGACTACAACTTCTTCAATCCCAAGGGCGGTTTCACCTGGCAAGTGATGCATGGCGCAGCACTTTACGCATCCGTGGCGATGGGTCATCGCGAGCCGAGCCGCAGTGACATCAAGGAGTCCATCAAGGCCGGAAAAACGGATGACATCAAGCCCGAACGGATGCTCGACTACGAGTTTGGTTTCCGCCTGGAAAAGCCCCGCTGGGCCTTCTCGGCCAACGTGTACCTGATGGAGTACAAAGACCAGCTGCTGGCCACCGGCAAACTCTCTGAAACCGGGTATGCCATCAAACAGAACGTTCCGCGAAGCTATCGTCGCGGCGTGGAACTGGTGGCCGGCTACCAGCCGCTGCCCTGGCTCAAGGCGGAGGGCAACCTGACGCTGAGCACCAACAAAATCCTGGATTATACGCAGTACATAGACCTGTACGACGACACGGATAACTGGAACCTGGTGGGGCAGAAAACCGAGCATTACGACAAGACCGACATCCTCCTTTCGCCTTCTGCGATCGGGATGGCAGCTGTGACGGTTACTCCGCTCAAGAGTCTGGAATTCAAGCTTGTCTGGAAATATGTTGGCAAGCAGTATTGGGACAATACCGCCAGTGAAGACCGAATGCTCAAGGCCTACGACGTTTTCTCGCTTCAGGGCCATTATGCACTCACGGAAAACATAAAGTTTTCTATCTTTGTAGATAATTTGCTGAGCAGGAAGTACGAGGCGGATGCCTGGGTTTACCGGGCTGCATTCCAGGACGGCACCACCTACACGGAGGCCGGCTTGTTCCCGCAGGCGCCCTGCAACGCAATCTGCAAAATGACCGTATCTTTTTAACGCATGGAACTCTTCTGGAAAATCACTGAACTGCTGGCCATGGCCTTCGGCGTGACGTACGTCGTACTTGAGGTCAAGAAGGCACACTCGATGTGGCTCTTCATGATTATCGCCTCGGTGCTCAATATCCTCGTCTATTTCCACAGCCGCTTCATCTCGATGGGACTCATCCAGTTCTATTACATTGTCCTGTCGGCGTACGGCATCCGGGCGTGGGCAAAGGAGCGCAAGGCTGCTGCCGAGCAGCATGGCGGCGTCAATCCGGAGACGGAAGGGAAACTGCTTGTACGCCGGTTCAATCCTCGCCGGGCGCTGATCAGTTCCGCTATCGCGCTGGCCGGTTTTGCCGGTCTGGCCGTGTTGTTCAGCTATCTGAACGCTCCTGCCCAGGGCGATATCCCCGGCAAACCTATCTGGGACGCCGGAGTGGCAGTTCTGAGCATGCTGGCTACCTACTGGCTCAGCCAGTCCTGGCGCGAGCAGTGGTACATCTGGCTGGTGGTCAACGTGGCTGCGGTCATCATGTTCGTCTATCCCTTCTTCCACGGCGGTCAAGCCCTCATCTGGATGGGCCTGCTCTACGTGATTTATATTGTGTCGTGCATCGTGGGCCTCTACAAGTGGTACCGCCAGAGTGTAATTGTGGAGGAGTAAGATGAACGCGATCCTGATTGCGGACAGCGGCGCCACCAAGGCGGACTGGAGAGTGGTTGCGGCGGACGGAACGGTCCGTGCGTTGACAACCTCCGGCATCAGCCCGGTCTTTCTGGATCGGGACGGGATTACCAAGGTGCTGCGCGAAGAGTTGCTGCCCAATCTGGAGGGCGCGCAGATACAGAAAGTTTTCTTCTACGCGGCCGGCATCGTGTCGGACGAGGTTTCTGAAAAGGTGTGCGATGCGCTCTCTCAGGTTTTTCCCGATGCGGTCTGCGAGGCGGCTTCCGACCTTCTGGCGGCGGCACGCGCTCTCTGCGGCGACAAGCCGGGAATCGCCTGCATCCTGGGTACCGGCTCCAACAGCTGCTTCTACGACGGTGCGCAGATCGTATCGAATGTGCGTGCCGGAGGTTTTATCCTGGGCGACGAGGCAAGCGGTGCCTGGTTCGGCAAGCAGCTGCTCGCAGATTTCGTGAAAGGGCTGTTGCCCCAAAACCTGACGGACGAGCTGGTTCGCCGCTTCGGAATCGACTATCCTACCATCGTGCAGAAGGTTTACCGGGAGGTACTTCCGAGCCGCTATCTGGCCTCGTTCGCTCCCTTCATCCAGGAACACGGCAACCATCCGTACATCAAGAATCTGCTTCGCAACGGTTTCGAGGCTTTCCTGCTTCGCAACGTCGCGCAATACGATTATCGCCGCTATCCGGTTCATTTCACCGGTTCGGTGGCCTGGCATTTCCGCGACCTGCTCTCACGCTGCCTGACGGCGGCCGGGATGCGGCAGGGAACGATTATTCAGCGTCCCATCGAGGCTTTGACGGAGTATCACAGACATGAACAGCTATCACTCTGAATTGCTCGCCGAGGCGGTTGAACAGTTCGCCTCGCTGCCCGGGGTGGGGCGCCGGACGGCCCTCCGGCTCGCCCTGCATATGCTCCGGCAGCCGCGCGAGAATGTGGACCACTTTGCCGAATCGTTCCGCCGGCTCAAGACGGATCTCCGCTTCTGCCCGCAGTGCGGAATGATCTCGGACGACGACCACTGTCCCTTCTGCGACGATCAGCGCCGCGACCGTTCCACCGTTTGCGTGGTGGAGAGCCTGCGCGACGTATTCAGTATCGAGAATACCGGAGAGTACCGAGGCCTCTATCACATCCTGGGCGGGATCATTTCGCCAATGGACGGCATCGGCCCCGGCGATCTGCCGATCGACGCGCTCGTGGAACGGCTGTCCCGCGGCGAGATCCGTGAAGTGATACTTGCTTTGAGCACCGGTATGGAAGGGGAGACCACCTCGTTCTATATTTATAAACGGATCGCCGACCTGCCCGTGCAGGTGACGGCCATCGCCCGGGGCGTAGGCTTCGGTGACGATCTTGAGTATACCGATGAACTGACGCTGGGACGCTCAATTGCCAATCGTCAGGTTTTCAGACCGTAGCAATGCAGCACGAGTTTCCCTTCGCCTGGTTCCTGGCAGCTTTCGCCCTCTACACCGTTCTGCTGTTCGTCATTTCCCATGTGACGGCGCGTCGTGCGGGCGGGCGGGGCTTTTTTGCCGGCGACCGCAAGGCGCCCTGGCCCGTGGTGGCCTACGGAATGGTGGGGGCCTCCATCTCAGGCGTAACCTTCATTTCAGTTCCCGGCAATGTCTGGGTCCAGAACTTCTACTATATGCCCCTCGTGCTGGGCTTCGTAGGCGGCTATATCGTGGTGGCCAAGGTACTTCTGCCACTCTACTATCGGATGAACCTGACCTCCATCTACACCTGGTTGGGCGAACGGTTCGGTCCGGCAAGCCATCGCACCGGAACCGTGGTATTCATGGTCTCCCGGCTGCTGGGCGCTGCAGTCCGCATCTTTGTGGTGATGGTGGTCTTTCACGCCTTCCTGCCGCGCGAATGGACGGTCGGAGGCGGTGTTCCTGCCTTCGCCCTGGTCACGCTGGTGTTCCTGATTCTGCTCTACCTCTATACCTACAAGGGCGGAGTCAAGACCATTATCTGGACCGATGTGCTGCAGACAACCTTCATGCTGCTCGCCGTTGGTCTGGCCATCTGGCAGATTTGCCGCGAGCCCGCCATTACCTGGGCGGCCGTCTCAAGCCACACCGCCTGGTTCGACTGGAACTGGGGCGCAGGAACCAACGCGCTCAAGCAGTTCATTGCCGGCATTTTCATCACGGTCGCCATGACCGGCCTGGACCAGTCGATGATGCAGAAAAATTTGGCATGCAAGGATTTACGCGCAGCGCAGAAGAATATGTACACCACCAGCGCCATTATCGTGGCGGTCAACCTGTTTTTCCTGCTGCTGGGCGCGCTGCTCTGCGTCTATGCGGAAAGGCTGGGCGGATTCGAAGCACTCGGCATTACCAAGACCGACCAACTTTTCCCGACCATTGCCAGCCGCTACCTGGGATTCGGGGCGGGCATCTTCTTCCTGATCGGCCTCATCTCAGCCTCCTATCCATCTGCCGGCGCGGCCATGACCTCGCTCACGACTTCGGTCTGCGTGGATTTTCTGGGCTTCAACGAGCGCAAGGACTGGGATGAATCCCGCAAGAGCCGCATTCGCAAAGGGGTGCAGGCGCTCGTGGGGCTCCTCTTTTTCGTGCTGATCCTGCTGCTCTTCCTCTACAGCAACGACGCGGTCATCAACCTCGTCTACAAGCTGGCCTCCTATACCTACGGTCCGCTGCTGGGTATCTTCTTCTTCGGCATTCTTTCCAAGCGGGGGGTGTGCGACCGCGCCACACCGTGGATTGCGCTCGCCGCACCGCTGCTCTGTCTGGCCATCAATGCTTCATGCAAGCGTTTTCTCGGGTTCGACCTGGGCTTTACCCTGTTGATTGTCAACGGTGCGCTGACCTTCCTGGGGATGTGGATCTCCTCGCTGACCGCTGCGCGTAAAACTGTGAAAGCATGAATTTCTTTGAAGTCTTCCTGCTGGCCGTAGGCCTCTGTTTCGATACGCTTGCCGTTTCGCTGGTGGGCGGCGCCTGCATCAGCCGGCTCCGTGCGCGCCAGGCGGCCAAGATCCTCTTTTTCATGGCCTTCTTCCAGGGCGGATTCACCGCGCTGGGCTGGGCATTGGGAGAGACATTGGAACAGTACATCTCCCGCTACGATCACTGGGTGGCCTTCGGCCTGCTGCTCTTTATCGGCGGCAAGATGATTGTCGACTCTTTCTCCAAAGAGGAACAGAAGCAGGTGGACCTGCTGAACACCGGCAAATTGATTCTGGCCTCCGTAGCCACCAGCATCGACGCGCTGGCCGTAGGCGTCTCGATGGCGATGGCTGGAACGGTTGGGCTCCAGATACTTTGGTATTCCCTGGTGATTGCTGTCGTGACGGCTGTCGCAGCGGCCATCGGACTGAAGGGCGGCGGCCGGCTGGGCAGGGTGTTCGGGCCGCGGTTCAATCTGCTGAGCGGCCTGATTCTCATAGGGATCGGGGTAAAAATTCTGCTCGAACACCTGTTTTTCTGAAAAAGTTTGTACCTTTGCCGCCGTTATGATCCGTTTCACCCTCATAAAAAATTTCTACGGCATTCGCCGCGCCAAGCCCCGAGCCAGTTGGTAATCCCGTTATATTCACGGAGTTACTAACCATCTAAGCGCGAGGAAATGGTACAGATTTTTTATAATGTAAACGGACAGATTCTTACAGCTGAGTCCACCGACATACTCAAGAATATTACAGTCAAGGATGCCCTCTGGCTCGACCTTTTCGATCCTACCGGTGAAGAAAAGCGCGATGTCGAAGAGTTTCTGGACACCAATCTCCAAAGCCGTGCTCAAGCGGAGGAGATTGAGAGTTCCTCCCGTTATTCGGAGGATACCCACTCCATCTTCATCAACACGGACTTCCTGATTCCGACCCCGGACAATTACACGATGGAGTCGGTCTCCTTCATTCTGACCGGTTCGGTCTTTACCTCCATCCGGCAGGTGCCGCTGCGCAGTTTTACCGACATCCAGCGCCGCATGCAGGTCAACCGCAAACTCTACCCGACCGGCTTCCATATCCTGCTCGGTATTCTCGAGACCCGAATCGACCTCGATGCCGACATGATCGAGCTGATGTCTAAAGAGATTGCCCAGTACAGCAAGCGCGTCAGCCTCGGCGAAGACGTGAAGGATGAGTTCCTTCTCGATATCAATCAGTTGCAGGAGAACACGATGATTGTCCGCGAGAACATCGTGGATAAGCAGCGCATGATATCCGCCCTGCTTAAGAGCGAAAAGACCCCGAAGGCCATCATCACGAAGCTGAACATCCTGCTCAAGGACGTCTCTTCGCTGATCAACCATACCAACTTCAGTTTCGAACGTCTCGAATATCTGCAGAATACGGTTCTCGGTCTGATCAACCTTGAGCAGAACAAGATCATGAAGATCTTCACGCTCGTGTCGCTGCTCCTGATGCCTCCTACCCTGATAGCCAGCATCTACGGCATGAATATCAAGCTGCCGCTCGTGGGCGGTAACTGGGACATGCTCGTGGTGGGCGGCGTGATGGTGCTCACCGTGCTGGCCTCCATCATTATCTTCCGCAAACGTAAAATGATGTAAATATGAAACGGCTCTTGATGGCTTCAGCCCTGCTGCTCTGTGCATTTGCACTCCTTTCCTGCGGCAGCGCGAAGCGTACCCAGAAAGCAACGGAAATGACAACGAACGAATCGGTGCAGGCCGAAATCAAACACGATATCGCAGGCGATTGGGCTCCCATCCGCGTCTCGCAGAACGAAGTGGTATTCGGCCCCGAAGGCGGTAAGGCCGTCATCACCAACCAGAACTATGACAAATGGTGGCTCAACGACGCCCAGGTAGCCGGTACCAAGACCTTCTTCCACGCGGATCCCGGCGAGAACTATACCTACGAAACGCTCGACGCGGAAGGTATTTCCGCTCGTATCGTTTCCAAGAACCAGGTGGAAATCAAGGTCACGCCTGCCAAGCAGGAACGTGCCTGGATCCTCCACCTGCAGTCCGGCAACGCCTTTACCTCCATTTCCGTCAAACAGATCGCAGCCATGAACGCAGAACGAATCACCAACCCGACCCTCGAATCCATTGCGAAGCGCACCAGCGTCCGCTCTTTCACCGACCAGCCGGTAACCGACGCCCAGATGGAGGCGATGCTCCGTGCAGCGATGGCCGCTCCGACCGGAATGAACGTGCAGCCCTGGAGTTTCGTTGTCCTGCGCGACAAAGCCCGCTATGAAGAGGTTTTCAAGGGCAACTTTAACCTGCGCATTTTCCGCACCGCTGCTGCGGTGGTGGTCTTCTGTGCCGATACGACCGTGACGCGTGCACCGCGCAACAACCCGCAAGGGGAGAAGGTCACGATGCCCAACGGCACCTGGCGTGACGATATGGGCGCTTGCACGGAGAACTTCATGGTGGCGGCCGCTTCGCTCGGCCTGGGGACCGTCTGGACGGCCAGCTATCCCTATCCCGACCGCTATCTCCCCATCAAAGAGGCGCTGGGGCTGCCTGCAACGGTGGTTCCTTACAGCGTAGTGGCAGTCGGTTATCCTGACGGCGAAGTGCAGCCCAAGGATAAATGGAAGCCGGAACGCATCCACAACGAGCGCTGGTAGACTTTTTTTCCAGATTTTTTTGCGGATTTCAAAATTCATTGTATTTTTGCAACCCCAAACCCCGCCCAGGTGGTGAAATTGGTAGACACGCCAGCTTGAGGGGCTGGTGCCTGTTAAAGGGCGTGCAAGTTCGAGTCTTGTCCTGGGCACGAGAAAAAAAGCATCGCAATCGCGATGCTTTTTTTCGTACAATTAGTACCTTTGCACGGTTATGCAAGAGATTAGAAATATAGCCATCATCGCGCATGTGGACCACGGCAAGACGACGCTCGTGGACCGGATGATCTGGCAGTCGCAGATTATCCGTGGCGGCGCAGAGAAGACGGGCGAGCTCATTCTGGACAACAACGATCTGGAGCGCGAGCGTGGCATCACCATTCTGGCCAAGAACGTATCGGTTCCCTATAAGAACTGCAAAATCAACATTATAGACACTCCGGGCCACGCCGACTTCGGCGGTGAGGTGGAGCGCGTGCTCAATATGGCGGACGGCGTGCTGCTACTCGTGGATGCTTTTGAGGGTACGATGCCCCAGACCCGTTTCGTGCTGCAGAAGGCCATCGAAATGGGCAAGAAGCCCATTGTCGTAATCAATAAGGTTGACAAGTTGAACTGTCGTCCGGACGAGGTGAACGAAGAGGTCTTCGACCTGATGTTTTCGCTCAACGCCACGGAAGAGCAGCTGGACTACAAGACCATCTACGGCAGTGCCAAGCAGGGCTGGATGTCGGAAGACTGGCGCAAACCCACGAACGATATCACCGCGCTGCTCGATGCCATCATTTCCGAGATTCCCGCTCCGGAAGTGCGGGAGGGTACGCCCCAGATGCTGATCTCTTCGCTGGAGTATTCCCCGTATGTGGGCCGTATCGCGATTGGCCGCATCACCCGCGGTTCGCTGCGCGCCGGCATGCCGGTATTGCTCTGCAAACGCTACGATATCGTCGAAAAACAGAAGGTTAAGGAGCTGATGGTCTTCAGCGGCCTGGAAAAGAAGAAGGTGGAACAGGTGGATTGCGGCGACATCTGCGCCGTGGTGGGAATCGAAGGGTTCGAGATCGGCGATACGATTGCCGACTTCGAGAACCCCGAGGCCCTGCCGCCCATCACCGTGGACGAGCCTACGATGAGCATGCTCTTCACGATCAACGACTCTCCCTTCTTCGGCCGCGACGGCAAGTTCGTCACCTCGCGCCATATCAAGGAACGCCTGGAGCATGAGCTCGAAAAGAACCTGGCGCTCCGCGTCAAACCGGGCAACAGCGCCGATTCGTTCGTGGTCTACGGCCGCGGCGTACTGCACCTTTCGATCCTGATCGAGACCATGCGCCGCGAAGGGTTCGAATTGCAGGTTGGCCAGCCCAAAGTGCTGGATAAGACGATCGGCGGACAGCGCTGCGAACCGATCGAGTTCCTGACGATTGACGTGCCGGAAGAATTCGTGGGCCGTGCCATCGAACTCTCCACGCGCCGCAAGGCTGCCCTCATCCACATGGAGGGACGCGGCGACCGTACGCACCTCGAATTCGAGATTCCTGCCCGCGGTCTGATGGGTCTGCGCAGCAACCTGCTGACCGCCACCCAGGGCGAAGCCGTCGTGGCGCACCGCTTCAAGGGTTACGAACCTTACAAGGGCGAAATCGAGAAACGCACCAACGGTTCGCTGGTGGCCAACGAGACCGGCCTGGCCGTGGCTTACGCCATGGACAAACTGCAGGATCGCGGCCGCTTCTTCATCGAACCGGGCGAAGACGTATACGCAGGACAGGTGGGGGGCGAGCACATCCGCGATTTCGACCTGAACATCAATGTCTGCAAGACCAAAAAGCTGACCAACGTCCGCGCTGCCGGATCCGACGAGAAAGTTATCCTTCCGCCGGCCGTCAAGTTCTCGCTGGAAGAGGCGCTCGAGTACATCCAGGAGGATGAGCTTGTGGAAGTTACGCCCCACGCTATGCGTATGCGCAAGACGATTCTGGACGAAACGGCGAGAAAAAGGGCTCAGCGTTAGCAGATTAAAAAAAATTTCGTATATTTGCAGCCCAATTTTGCAAGATGGAAGCACTGGCCGATACCCTGATTATCCCCATTAAAGGGCTTCCCAAGGGCGAAAGCACCTTTCATTTTGCGATTGACGGATCGTTCTTTTCGAAGTTTGGGAATACCCGGATCAAGGATGCAGACTGCAGCGTCAAGGTTTCGGCGCGGCGTCGCAGCACGATGATGGAGATTGTCTGCCGGATTGGCGGATTCGTCGTCGTGGAATGCGACCGCTGCCTGGACGACCTCCCGCTCAAGGTCGATGTGGAGCGAATGCTCACCGTCGGTTTCGGCGCGGTTGACGTGGATGATGCGGCAGATGAAGACGACATGATGGTGGTCAGCAGTTCCGACTCCGTCATCTCGCTGGACCAGTTCGTTTACGACTACGTCTGCCTGAGTCTCCCGATCGTTATGGTGCATCCCGAGGGCCGTTGCAATCCCCAAATGCTGGCCCGCCTGGAATCCGGTTCCCATGCTTCTGAAGAACACGCCGAAGGAAACAATCCCTTCGGGAAACTGAAAGAGATGTTGAAAAAATAGAAACAATTAAAATACACCAACAATGGCACATCCGAAACATAAGATCTCCAAGCAGCGCAGAGATAAAAGAAGAACTCACGACAAGGCAATCGTCCCGCAGATGGCAGTTTGCCCGAATTGCGGTGCAACCGTCCTGTATCACCACGTATGCCCTGAGTGCGGTTTCTACCGCGGCCGCCAGGTCATTGACAAGGCTAACGCCTAGTGCGCCCTTGTAGTTCAACGGATAGAACGGAAGTTTCCTAAACTTTAGATAGCAGTTCGATTCTGCTCAGGGGTACGAAAAAAGGCTGGCTTTTGCCAGCCTTTTTTCGTACCTTCGCTTCACCATGAAGGAAAAGGAATCGGATACTTGGCAGGAGGCGCTGACGGGGTTCAGGAGTTATCTGAAGCTCGAGCGTTCGCTGTCGCCCAATACGCTTGCAGCCTATGGACGGGATGCGAAGGCGCTGTGCGACTTTCTCCAAAAGAGGGGGCTGCCGGGTCCGGAAGCGGCCGGCACGCCGGTTATCGAGGCCTTCATTGCCGACAAAGTGGGAGAGGGGCTCTCCAAACGTTCGCAGGCCCGGCTGGTCAGCTCGCTCCGCTCATTCTACGACTTCCTGGTGGAAGAGAAGCGCCTGAAGGACAATCCCTGTGACAGTCTGGTCATTCCGCGGCTGAACCCGCACCTGCCCGGCGTGCTGACCTACGACGAGGTGAAGGCCATTCTCGAATCGGTAGATCTGTCCAAGCCGGAAGGCCATCGCAACCGCGCGATGCTGGAGGTGCTCTACTCCTGCGGATTGCGGGTCAGCGAACTGGTGAATCTCCACATTTCTGACCTTTTCCCGGACGACGGGTTCATCCGGATTATCGGCAAGGGGAACAAGCAGCGCCTGGTGCCGCTCGGCGAGCCTGCGCGTGACCAAATCAAATTCTGGATGGAAGACCGGCGCCTCCTGAAACCGAAAAAGGATGCCGAAGACATCCTTTTTCTGAATCGCCGCGGCGGCAAACTGTCGCGCGTGATGGTATTCAATATCGTGCGGGATCAGGCCGCGCTGGCCGGCATCCGGAAGGAGATATCACCCCATACGTTCCGCCATTCGTTTGCCACGCACCTGGTGGAGAATGGGGCGGATCTGCGCGTCGTGCAGGAGATGCTGGGTCACGAGAGTATCCTTACGACGGAAATCTATACCCATATCGATACCCGCAAGTGGCAGGAGACCATTCTCCGCTATCACCCTAAAAACGGGTAATGCTGGAAGCTCCCTTCGAGCGGACATTGGTCTCGCCCGGGCCCGTAAGGTCCAGCGAGCAGGCTCCGGCCAGTTCTCCCTTGATGGTACCTACATTGCAGATGACTGCGTCGCAGGCGCCTGCCAGGTCGATTTTGGCCTTATTGGCTGTGATGTAGCGATCGCGCGTGCCGAAGTTGCATGCGCCGGCCAATTCCACCTCCAGCGAGAGAACGTTGCCGTCCACCCAGTAGTTGTCGGCTCCGGCAGCATCAACCTTCAACTCTTTGAGGTTGCAGGTGAAGACAACCCGGTTTGCTCCCGCGCTCTCGATCTCGAGCTTTTCACCGACAATCGGGTCAATCGCTCTGAAGTTGACGGCACCGGCGAGGGTAATCTCTTCCAACAGGCCCGGAGTCGGGACGGTAATATCAAGTTTGTCCGATACGTTGCCTACTGTTGCTTCCTTGATATTGACGAATTTGATGCCCTTGCGCTTGAACAGCTTGCTGCTGGCGTCAATCGTCAGGGTTTTGTCGTCGAGCACGACACTCACGGCGGCTACGAGGATACTGTCGCCGGTAACGGTGATGGCGGTGGCCGTAGGGTCGAGCGTCACGTTGACGCCGCCCTTCACTACCATTTCATTGAAGGTACCCGGATGGTCGATGATCCGGCTGTCAGTCACTCCGGAGAGTTCGGTTCCAAAGTTGCAGGAGACCAACATCAGCGGAACAAGGAAAGAAAGGAATTTGTTCATAGTTATGTGATTGTTTTTAAAAGTTCTGCCCGTTAGACTGCCGAACCGGCTGAAAGGTTGCAGCCTTATATTACAAAGGTATGAAAAAAAATTCCTTACTTTGGAAACCTTTTGTCACGCAGCGCAGTCTAACTGGCAAAACTTTAAAACACAAGCCTTATGACACTACTTGAAGATTTTCTCCTTCCTATTATTATCTGCGTGTTGCTTCCGATCGCGATCGTTTGGATCTGCGCGGCTTACAGACGCATGAATGTCAACACCAAAGCCGAAGTGCTGATGAAGGCACTCGAAAAGGGTGCTCCCTGCGACGTAGACGGTTTTGTTTATGACAAAAAAGCCAAGAAGATGAAAGCCGAAATGGAAAGATCGGTCAAAAACAAGATGAACGAACGCATTCAGACCGGTTTTACCCTGCTGGCTATTGGCGGCGCCTTCCTCGTCTGGACTCTGTTGAGAGGTGCTGATCTCATCTTTGTGGCTGCTATCCTGTTGCTGCTGGGTCTGGCATTCACCTGCAGCGGATTGATCGGCCGAAAGATGTATGCAGAAGAGATTGCTGCGGAAACCAAGAAAAACGTTGAAAAAATCGGTCAGGACGAGACCAAATAAATGACGCGCGAGCAATTCGTGGATTTGGTTAAACAGGAGCAGGAGCCGCTCAGACGGTTCCTGCTTGGCCTGTGCAGCGGCAACGAGGCCGAAGCGGACGATATCGCCCAGGAGGCGCTGATTCGAGCATTTCTGGCAATCGACCGTTTCGAAGGCCGTTCCCGCTTCTCCACCTGGCTCTTCCGGATTGCTTACAATTGCTTCTACGACCGGCTGAAATCCGCTTCGCGCGGTTCTTTCGAGTCACTCTCGCCGGCAGCCGAAAGAGTCTCAGGCGGGGAGATACCGGACGAACAGTTCCGCTATCAGGCCCTCTACCGGGCCATCGCCGCCCTGTCGCCAGCCGAGAAAGCGGTGATC
>R22__coassemble_543_pt1 | contig 24026 bp, 18 predicted proteins | sample R22__metabat2_low_PE_033 | metagenome-assembled genome bin R22 | reverse complement strand
GAAACGGGACCTATTACAATTATCATGCGGGCCGTTACCTGATTGCCTTCCAACCCAAGGCTTCCGAAAAGAATGAGCGCACTTCGATCGGCATCCATGCTGATTGCGGCAAGATGCTGATGTTCAGGCAGATTGCCGGCATCCTGGCGCGTCGCATCGTCTGCTACGCGCGCGAAGGCGAACGGGTGGAGCAGTCCGAGCAGGCCGGGTTTATCAAATTCGGGTCGCGCATCGACCTTTTCCTGCCGCTCGACACTGAACTGCTCGTCAAGAAGGGCGATGCAGTCTATGGTCAGGAGACCGTGCTGGCCCGATTCAATACAGAATCTTAAAGGTTTTACGATATGAAACGTTTCATCTTTGCGCTGGCTGTTTCAGCCCTGGCACTTGCTGCCTGCGGGGGAGAAGACAATCCGCCCAAGAAGGAGATGCAGCCCCTCGAGGATATTGTCCTGACGCAGGAAGAGGCCGCTGTTCAATCCTGCGAGAATGTGTTTGCTCTCCGGCTCTTCCGGGAGATTGCCGCCCTGGAACAGGATAAAAACCTGATGATTTCCCCTTTCAGTGCGTCGCTCTGCCTCTCGCTGGCCGCTTCGGGTGCCGGCGGAGAGACCTTCACCCAGATGGCCTCCACGCTGGGCTTTGACGGCTTCAGCGCCCATCAGATAGGCAGTTACTACAAAGCCATGTGCAAGGGACTCTATGCCGTCGATACGACGACCCGGGTTTCGATTGCCAACGCCATCTGGCCGGCCATGGATTTTCCGTTGAAGACGGCCTACGCCGATTTTGTCCGCAACTGCTACTCCGCCGAGGTGGAGAACCTGAATTTCGCCACGGAAGCGGCGGTCAATACCGTCAACGGCTGGGCTTTCAAGAATACCAACGGGATGATCCCCAAACTGATGGACGAGCCCGATCCGTCGATTCGTCTGATGCTCGCCAATGCACTCTATTTCAACGGAAAATGGGCTGGCGGCAAGATGGATTCCCAGGAGAAGCCGTTCGTCAGTTTCGCCGGTACGAAGGCCAATGCCAAGTTTCTGGGCAGCACCCGGGAGATGAGGTGGTACGCCGGTCAGGGTTTTACCGTCTGCAGCGTTCCGTACGGCAACGGCGCATACCGGATGGTCATCTTCCTGCCCGATGAGGGTAAGTCGCTTTCTTCGCTGGTTGCATCCCTGACCCCGGACGTATGGAACCAGACCATGCAGGGGCTTCGCGACTGTGAAGTCATCTTCTCGATGCCGGTTTTCAAGAGTGAATACGCGATGAGCAAAATCTTCAAGAATACGCTCGTAGCGATGGGAATGCCGCTTGCCTTCAGCGGCGCAGCCGATTTCTCCGGTATTTCCGACGAACGTGTTTACGTAGACGAAATTATCCAGAAGACCGCCATCGACGTGAGCGAAACCGGAACCGAGGCGGCGGCCGTCACGGCTATGTACATGAAGACCACTTCCGTCGGCAATCCGGAGCCGCCCAAGGTCTTCACGGCCGACCATCCCTTCGCTTATGCAATCGTGGAACACACCTTCAACACCATTCTCTTCATAGGTATCCACGGCGAATAAACCGATACAGGCAAAAAGAGAAAGCCGGCCCCGCGGGACCGGCTTTTTTTGACGCGTCTTAATTTGTATTAAGCCTGCTCGATGGCACCCATCGGGCAAACGCCTGCGCAGGTACCGCAGTCGGCGCAGAGGTTCGGGTCGATCTTGTAGATGTCACCGGCGCTGATAGCTCCGACGGGGCATTCGTTGATGCAGGTACCGCAAGCAACGCAGTTGTCAGTAATTTTGTAAGCCATGGTTTATTTGTTTTAAAAGTACGGCCCGACCGGCGGCCGAGCCGTACTGCAAAGATGCATCTTTTCTGATTAGTAACCAAAAATATCTTCGAGCTTCACGCGGCTGATGGGACCGTACTGCTGCAGGGCCTTGAGGTCCATGTCGCTGGTGCGGCCTACGATACCGATGCTGTAGGACTTGCCTTTCACATACTCCTGCTGGAATTTCACCACATCGTCAAGCGTGAGAGCGGGGACTTTCTCGTAGATGACCTTGTTGAGATCATAGTCGAGGCCGCGCTTCTGGGCGTTGAGGTAAGAGGTCAGCACGCGGCTGCGAACGGTACGCGCCGTGCGGAGGTTGGAAATCAGAGACTCCTTGGCAATGTTGAATGCGTGCTCGGAAACCGGCATTTCGTTGATGATCTCGTCGAATGCCTTGAGTGCGTCAATCAGCTTATCGTTCTGCGTGCCGATCGAGAAGGTGAAGAGTGACGGGTGATCCAGGTCGCCCGGGATAGAGTAGTTGGCACGTGCGCTGTAGGCCAGACCGCGTGCCTCGCGGATCTCCTGGAACACGATACCGTTCATGCCGCCGCCGAAGTACTCGTTGTAGAGGGTGATGATCGGAGCGGTCTCCTCGTTGAACGGAAGGTTGGTGTTGCTATAACCCACCAGGTTGAGCTGGTTGGCATCATACTGCGAGAGGACGATGTTCGGCTTATCGGTCGGGAGATACTGGAACGGGTTGCCCTTGACCACGGGATTCAGCTGTTCGGGAACGTTGTGGATGCGGTTGATGGCCTCGACAATCGCGTTCTCAGCGAGCGGGCCGTAGTAAAGGACCTCGTGCTCGTTGTCAAAGAGGTGGTGGACCTTTTCTAGCAGCGCCTCGTCGGAGAGTTTCATCAGTTCTGCCGAAGGAATGACGTTGGTCATCGGGTTCTTTGCTCCGTAGAGGGCATAGGCGGATATGCGCGAGGAGTTGCTGCGCTGGTCGAGTTTCGCGTTGCGGCGCTCGTAGAGCGTATTGAACTTGAGCATCTGGAGCGCTTCCGGGTTGGCCTTGGCGTTGGCAATCACCTTCTCGAGCAGCTGCATAGCCTCTTCCATATTCTCTGACAGGCCGCTGAGCGATACGTAGGTGCGTTCGCCGGTGCAGCTGACGCTCATGGTGCAGGCCATCCGGTAGAAGGCTTTCTGGACCTCTTCCGGCGTCATGTCGTCGGTGCCGAGATAGCTGAGGTAGTTGACGGCGAAAGGCATTACCTTGTCTGCGTAGCTGCCGGTCTCGAAGAGATACTGGAGCTCGAAGATGCCGTTGGCCTCGTTCTTCTTGTAGAGAACGGGGATGTCGCTCTTGGCGGTTGCAATCGACATATCCTTGCTGTAGTCAACGAACACCGGTTCGATGGGCTTGACAGCGGCAGCGGAAGCCTGGATGTCGCGGAGGAACTGGCTGGAAGCGTCACGGTTCATCATGATCGGGGTGATGGCCGGCTTCGCAATCCGGACGTCGTTCGGGTCACGCTTCTCCAGCTTGTTGATCTGAACGTAGTTGTCTTTGAAGTGCTCGTTGGCGAAAGCCACAACCTGTTCCTTGGTGATCTTCGAGAGTTCCTCGATTTCATTGACCACGTCTTTCCAGGGGATATCCATGATGAAGCTGTTGACTTCGGCGCGGACCATATAGCGGGAGCTTTCAATCATCCGCATGTACATCAGCTTCTGGTTGTTGATGATGGCGGTGAGCAGGTCGTCGTCGAATTCGCCCTTCTTGACCTTCTCAATCTCGGCCAGGGCGATGTTCTTGACCTCTTCGAGGCTCTGGCCCTGGAGAGGCTCAGCCGATACGAGGAATGCGGAGTAGTCAGCCAGACCCTGGTTGCCGGCATACATGGAGAGAACCTTCTGCTGCTGGTTCACGTCGAGGTCGATCAGGCCGGCCTTGCCGTTGGAGAGAATACCGGAGATCAGGTCGAGGTATTTGGTCTCGGGGCTGTTGGCACCCGGGAAGCGCCATGCGAGCATGATGCTGGGAGATTCAAGGCCGAGGACCTCTTTCACGATCGGTTCGGTGATGGGATCTTCGGGTTCGAATTCCATCTTCTTCAGATTCTTGTTGGGTTTCAGCTTGCCGAAGTACTTGTCGATTACCTTGATAGCCTGTTTGGGGTTGAAGTCACCTGCAAGGCAGACGGCCATGTTGTTGGGCACGTACCATTCGTCATGATACTTCTTGACGTTGGTGATGGAGGGGTTCTTGAGGTGATCGCCCCAACCGATTACCGGGGTGTGGTACGGGTGCTTCGGGAAGAGGGCTGCGAACAGCGCCTCGTACATCTTCTCCTGGTCCATCACGGCGTACATGTTGTACTCTTCGTAGATGGTCTCCAGTTCTGTGTGGAAGCCGCGGAGAACACAGTTCTCGAAGCGGTCGGCCTGGATCTTCGCCCAGTTCTCGAGTTGGTTGGAGGGAATGTTTTCCGTGTAGCAGGTCACGTCGTTGCTGGTGTAAGCATTGGTGCCGCGGCCGCCGATTGCGGACATCGCCTTGTCGTACTCGTTGGGGATGAAGATCTTGGAAGCCTCATACGAGATGGAGTCGATCTGGTGATAGAGGGCCTTGCGCTCAGCGGGATCGGTGGTCTGGCGATAGACCTCGAACAGGGCCTCGATTTCGTTGAGCATGGGTTCTTCCTTCTCGTAGTCCTGGGTTCCGAGTTGTTTCGTGCCCTTGAACATCAGGTGCTCGAAGTAGTGAGCCAGACCGGTGGTCTCCTGCGGGTCGTTCTTGCTGCCAACCTTGACGGCGACATGTGCGTCGATTCTCGGCTCGTCTTTGTTGACGATCATGTAGACCTTCAGGCCGTTGTCGAGGGTGTAGATGCGGGCCCCGGTGGGGTCGCCCTTCACCGTCTCATAGCTGTAGCGGCTGCAGGAAGCAGCCAGCACGGTCAGTGTGACCATCAGGATGATTTGGGAAAATCTTTTCATTTTTGTTTGTTTTTATAGTTGGTTGATTGGATTCTGGTACAAAAATAGATAACAGATTCTAATGAATAAAACTTATCTTTGTAATTCTTATTAAAATTAGACTGAGAAAGAATGGCAAAGGTTGCACGGATCCTTCTAGTTTCTCTTATGCTGCTCTCCGGCGCGCATCTTTACGCCGAAGACCCCCGCTGGTATCCGGAAGAGAAGGTGCTTTCGTTCGAAGGGGGCAAGGTCTTCGATTTCGGGGATATCCTGCTCTCGGACGGCCCCGTCAAGTGCTCCTTTACCTTTAAAAACATTGCAGATTTTCCGGTCACGATCAACAATGTCATCTCGTCCTGCGGCTGCACCTCGCCCGTCTGGCCACGGAAACCCGTCGCTCCCGGCGAGCACGCCACGATTTCCGTGACCTTCTCCAACGACCAGGGCCCCTTCCCGTTCGACAAGACGCTCACGGTCTACGTCTCCAGCCTGCAGCGGCCTGTGTTGCTGCACGTGCGGGGCGTCAGCCATGAAAGGGAGAAGAGCCTGGGAGAACGCTTCCCGGAACATCTGGGCGCGCTGGGCCTCCGGACAATGAATGTGAACCTGGGGAACGTGGAGCAGGGCAGGACCAAGTCCGAAAGGATTCCGGTGGCCAACCTCTCCGCCTCTCCGCTCTATGTTGAAATGACCGACGCCGATCCGGGCCTCTTTTTCTCGCTTTCGCTTAATCCCATCCCGCCCAAGAGCACCGCGACGCTCTCCGTTTCGTTCGATTCGCGGAAGATGAAGGCGCCTGTCTGGGGCCGTCAGAGCTTCAGGGCGCGCTGCCGGGTAGCCGGAAAGAAATATTCCGAGCCGCTGACGGTCCGCGCCTTTCTGCGTGACGACTTTTCCGCCCTCACGCCCGAAGAGGTGGCCGGCGGCCCCAAAGCCGTACCGGTCACGAGCTACCACGAATTCGGCGAAGTGACGGCCGGTACGCGTATCGACGCCCGCTATCAGATTAAGAATACGGGCCGCAGCGACCTGATCATCCGCACGGTGGAATTCGAAAGCGGAGAGGGCGCCAGCGGCGCGGCCAAGGTTGAAACCCGCTGCCCGCTCACCGTCCGTCCGGGCGCAACCGCCACACTGCGCGTAACGCTTGAAACCTTCGCGCTCAAAGGCGAGGTGCTTGACGTGCTCACGCTCGTCACCAATGCCCCCGCCAAGCCGCTGGTCAATCTCTTTTTAACAGGAAACGTAATCCCTCGAACGAAATAATGGAAAAACCCGTTGAACATCAGGGCGATTTCTTCCCCGCCTACGACAACAAGGACAGCAGCCTGATTGTCAATGCAGGCGTCAAGCAGCCGCCCATCATGAATCCATACGTCAAGAAGTTCTACCGGAAGAAACCGGAGATTCTCTCCGTGGATCAGTATATGGAGGGCATTACGGCCGGCAATACGACCATCCTGAGCCAGGCCATCACGCTGGTGGAGAGCTATCGTCCGGAGCACAGGGCCGTCGCACAGGAAATCATCCGCCGCTGCCAGCCCATCTCCGCGGAGCGCCGCTCCATGCGAATCGGCATCACGGGCGTGCCCGGAGCCGGCAAGAGTACCTTTATCGAGGCATTCGGTTCGTATCTGACCTCGCGCGGCCACAAACTCGCCGTGCTGGCCATCGACCCGAGTTCCGAACGTACCAAGGGCAGTATCCTGGGCGACAAAACCCGCATGGAAACCCTCTGTCACGATCCCAACGCCTTCATCCGCCCCAGCCCGAGTGCCGGTTCGCTGGGCGGTGTGGCCCGTAAGACGCGCGAGACCATCCTGCTCTGTGAGGCGGCCGGTTTCGACACGGTCTTCGTAGAGACGGTAGGCGTAGGACAGAGCGAGACGGCGGTCCACTCCATGACCGACTTTTTCCTGCTGCTGCTCATTTCCGGAGCGGGCGACGACCTGCAGGGCATCAAGCGCGGCATCATGGAGATGTCGGACCTGATCAACGTGACCAAGGCCGACGGCAACAATATCGAAAAGGCCCAGATGGCCCGCGTGCTCTACGTGAACGCGCTGCACCTCTTCCCGCCCACCGAATCGGGCTGGGTGCCCACCGCCGTCACCTCGTCGGCCGTCACCAAGGCCGGCCTGGACGATATCCTGGCCAAGATCGAGGAGTACTTTGCGCTGGTTCGCGGCAACGGCTACTACGACAAGCGCCGCCGCGAACAGGCCCGCTACTGGATGTACGAAAGCATCAACGAACAGCTCAAGGCCATGTTCTACGAGAATCCTGCCATTGAGAAGTTGCTGCCGGAATACGAAGACGCCGTTCTTGAGGGCCGCCTGGAATCCTTCACCAGCGCTTCGGAACTGATAGACAAATACAAGGAGAGCCGATAAATGGACTTTGCAGATATCTTCTTTGATACCTTGCTCGCAGGCATTCTGGTCACCGGCCTGGTGACGGTGATGATGCTGCTCATCGAATATCTCAACGTGCAGACGCAGGGCCGCTGGTCCCACAGTCTGCAGGGCTCCGGCCCCAAACAGGTGCTGCTGGGCGCGCTGCTCGGCATCATTCCGGGCTGCATGGGCGGATTTGCCGTGGTATCGCTCTACACGCACGGCCTGGTGGGATTCGGCGCGCTGATTGCCATGATGATCGCCTCTTCGGGCGACGAGGCCTTCGTGATGCTGGCCGCCATTCCGCGCGAGGCACTTCTGCTTACCGGGATCCTCTTCGTGATTGCGGTAGCGGCCGGCCTGATTGTCAATCTCTTTGCACGCAAACGGACCGCACCGGTCTGCGACCAGCCCTACGAAGTGCACGGTTGCGACGAGCATCACCACGATGCCGCCGGTCACTGCGATCCGGACGCCGACTGTCCGCACGCGAGCCTTCGCAATTTGCGCCATCCTTCGTGGCAGCGGATTGTGTTGCTGCTGGGTGTGCTGCTCTTTGCCCTGGCCCTGGCATTCGGCCTGCTGGAACACGAACACGAAGGGGAGGGGGCGGAACACGCCGGCCATATCGCCATCCTGGACGAGTACTGGCTGAACCTGACTTTCGCCGTCATCAGTCTTTTCGTGGTCTGGGTCATCGCTACGGCCAAGGAGCATTTCATCAGGGAACACCTTTGGAACCATGTGATCCGCAAGCACCTGCTGAGGGTCTTCTGCTGGACCTTCGGCACGCTGCTGCTCATCAATATAGGTCTCGAGTTCTTCGATATTGCCGCTTGGACAAGCTCCAATGTACCCCTGATGATTCTGCTGGCCGCGCTGATCGGCATCATCCCCGAATCCGGTCCGCACCTGCTTTTCGTGACCCTCTTCGCCGGCGGCCTGGCGCCTTTCTCGGTGCTCCTCGCCAGCAGCATCTCGCAGGACGGCCATGCCGGACTGCCTCTGCTTGCCGAAAGCAAACTGGGTTTCCTCAAAGCCAAAATGCTGAACGTGGCCATTGCCCTGGCCTGCGGCTACCTCTGCTACTGGATAGGATTTTAGCCCCTTCAAAAAATGAAAAGGGCCCTCGCGGGGCCCTTTTTTGTTGTATGTAACGGTCTGCTACTCCGGATTCTTGGAGTGGTAGTAGTCGAGCGGTTCGCCGTTGATGGCAGCCTGGGTGTGGTTCATCCAGATCTGACGGATGGTGGGGAGCTCGAGCAGACCCTTTTCGATCATCGTGCTGTTGTTGCAGACAAAACCGGAACCGGGAGCGCCGAAGAAGATCTTCCAGCTGCAATCCTCGACTTCTCCCTCTTCATTTGCCTCTGCGAGCAGCTCGGCGAAGGTGTAGCTCTTGCCTTCAAACTTTTCGGGCAGGTCGTCGCCGGCCATATCGTTGTGACCGTGGTCACCGTCGATGGACATCAGCGGGTGCAGGTACACCTTGCGGTTGCTTGTGTTGAGGCCGGCATCCTTCATGCGATCGTAAACGTGCGGCTTGAAGTTTTCCATCATATCCACCGTACCTACGAAGTAGTGCGGGTTGAGAGCCTGGAGGGCAGCTTCGAGCTGGGTGTAGCGGATGTTTGCCTTGTAGGTATCGTACTCGTCCGGGTTACCGTGGCCCATGAAAGCGACGATATCGCCAGCAGCCTGGGTCTGGTAGAGGTTGTTCAGGGCAGCGGCCACAGCGGGAACGTCGGTGTCCGGATCCTGGAGGAGGGGAACGCCGAGCTTCAGGATGACGCGCGACAGGTAGTCGTCGTCAAGGTCGCCGTTGGCATTGTTGGCGAAGTCTTTGAGGTAGTTGATCACGCGGCCGTATTCCTCGCCCGGGATCACCTGGAGCGACTGGACCACGATCTCGTTGTACATCACGCCTTTCTGTGCGAAAGCGGTGAGCCAGAACGGCGGAGCGTAGTAGTTGCGGATCTCGGCGCCGTCAGCGGCGTTCTCGCCGGCAGCCGCACGGTTGATGCAGATGGCGGAAGAGAAGGAGACGAAGACGTCATACTGAGGGAACGCTGTTTTGTAAGCTTCAAGCGTGCTGTCGAACGAATCGAATGCCTGCTGCCAGGTGGAACCGAAAGCGACGAGAAGAATGACCTTGTTATTCTTCTTCTGGGCCTTTACGGTCTCGTTGACGGCTCTCTGGTAGACATTGTAGTTGTACTGATCGTTCTCTTTGTCGCAGGAAGTTGTCCCGAATACAAAGAACGCAGCGGCAACTGCCATGATGAGCGTTTTAATCTTGTTCATTGCTTTGTGTTTTGGTTGAGTTGATATTGGACTTGTAGTTACGGAATGTCCTTCCGGGGTTAAACCGGACGGTGAGGGAGGCATAGACCGTGGTGCCCGGGGTGGTGGTGCCCAGGTGCAGGCCGTGCGGCGTACGGTCTACGTAGTTGAAAATGTTGTCCACGCCGGCGTCTACCCGCCAGGTAGTTCTCTTGCCCGTGCCCCAATCGTGGCTGGAGGAGATACGCCAGATCTGGTAACCCTTTCCGTTGCCGTTGATCTGGTAGTAGCGCATGGAGGACATGCGGCCGTAGAGGCCCAGCCCAAGACGATAGCCGCCCGGGAAGGAGTGGTTCCAGGTGGCAAAGCAGTTGCCCCGGTGGTGAGCGGTGCCGTCTATGATGACTTCGTGCATCTTGTCGTGGTCGGAGTCGTACTGGTTGGCTTCGGTATCGAGCCAGCTGTATCCTGCGCCGAAGGCGAAAGCCCCGATATTGTAGCGCAGGTTCGCATCCACCCCGACCGTGCGGGCGTCTTCCACATTCTGGTACTGACGCGTCTTGACCGGATCGTACTGGACGATATATTCGGCCGGCGCTTCATAGTTGGGGATGGTCACAAGGGTGATCATATCCTTCACCCGGTTGAGGTAACCGGTCAGGGTGACGACCCATCCGTTGTGCGTATATTCTCCGCCCAGCGAGAAGTAGTTGCTGGTCTGGGGACGCAGCTTTTCATTGCCCAGGTAGAGGTAGGTTCCGCTCATCTGGCGGACATACCGGTAACGGAGCTCCTTGGGCGTAGGGGTCTTGAAACCCTGGCTCCATGTTCCACGAATTCGCCAAGGGGTGCCCAACCCCAGCATTGCGGAGACCTTCGGAGTGAGCTTCAATCCAAACTGCCCGTTCCAAGTCATCCGCAATCCTCCTGCAAGATGCAGAAGACACCCCTTGCCGAATTCTTTTTTCCATTCATCCTGTGCGTAGAGGGCTGCCGTCCAATCGGCTGCCGTGCCGCCCTCGACGCGGGTCGGGGCCTTGAGCCAGTCAAAGCGGTATTCCGCCCCGGTATTCAACAGATGGCCGCCGCCCAGCGTAAAGACGCCCTTGAGCGCAGCCATCGTGCGCTGCTGGTCGCTCTGCAGTTCGCGCTGCCCCGCAAGGTAGGGGAAGTACGGATAGTAAAGCGTGCCCTTGCTCTTTTCATAATCCTCCACCAGCGTGTTGGCGGTGAAATAATAATAGTATGCGTGCCGGTTCCAGTCGATATCGAGCGTGACGGCGTCATGGCCCCGCAGGCTCCACTTGCCGCCCACGGAAGCGGAGGCGTTGCGGTACTGCAGGTCATAGGTGTGGACGTCGTACTGGGCATATTTTCCGTTGGGCCGGTAAATCCGCTTGCCGTAGAGGGTTCCGTTGGCGTAGAGTTCCACCTTGGGCGCCACCTGCCAGGTAATCCGCTCGCCCACTTGGGCATTGGTATGACGATTCACCGTCTTGTTCTTCGAGTCTGTGATAGGCTGCTGCGTGCCGGTGGTATGCTCGACGGAGGTATTCTGCCAACCGTCGGAATGCTGCATCTGGAAGTTGGTGAGCAGCGTCACCTTGCCCAGCGTGAGACCGACGGCATTGTGCTGGCGCAGGTCTTCATAGGAACCCAGGCGCGAGGCATTCTCTACAAAAAGATACTCCTCCGTGTGCTTGCGCGTGATGATATTGATCACGCCCGCGATCGCGTCACTGCCGTAGAGGGCGGAGGAGGCTCCTTTGACAATCTCGATCTTCTCGATATTGTGCGGATCGATCATGGCCAGATCGTTCTCGCCGCCCACGTCGCCGTGGATGCGCTTCCCGTCTAACAGAATCAGGATGTAGTTGTTCCCCAGGCCGTTCATCTGCATGTGGGAACCCATGTCGTCTTCGTTGAAAGCGAAAGAGGCGGCCAGACCGCTGAGAATATCTTCGAGCGTACGGCCGGCGTAATTGCGCAGCATACGGGAAGTGATCACCTCCGTCTGCACGGGGGCGTCCTTCAGCGGATGCTGCGTACCGGTAGCCGTGACCACCACCTCCTGGAGGGTGTCGACGACGGCGATCTGTGCCGATACACTGCGGGCTGCAAACAACAGCAACAGCCCGACGAGCCATTTCTTTTTCATCTTTCGCTCTCGCCTATTCCTGAACGAGTTTATCAAACAAGGTGTCGGCAGGTCTTCTGGCTATCCCCGCTTGCTTCACCTTCCCGATCGCCGAAGCGTCTCAGTGGTCTTTTGAAGCAAGCATGTCAAAAGGGCTTACAGCTGCAGGTACAGCCCCGGATTCGCACCGGGTTCCCTTGCATCGGACTTATCGTCGCGATTACCGATCACGGCGCGAAGGTAGCGAATAATTCGATATGTTGTCTGCAAACATTGGGAAGATTTGTGTATCTTTGCGCGCGGTTTAGGTGCCCCGCTTTCCAACCGGAGCTGCGGGGTGAAAAGGGAATCAGGTGAAAGGCCTGAGCAGACACCGCTGCTGTAAGTCCCGAAGTGTTTCCGGCCATCTCAGCCACTGCCCGTCGTTCGGGTGGGAAGGCGCCGGAAAGGGACGAGCCAGAAGACCTGCCTGAACCGGATGTTAAATGAGCTTTCGGGTAATAAAAGCGAATTGACGGATGAAGATTAAGCACATCATTGTCACGCTCCTTTGTGCAATGGGGGCCTGTGCCGTATCTGCGGCGCAGGATACGCTGTTGTTCAAAGGTATGCTTTCCGATACCCTCATGCTCGAAAATGCTACGGTGACCGCACGCAGCAAGGAGCAGAAACTCCGTGAAGGTGCCTATTCCGTCAATGCGCTGAACATCAAGGCTGTGACGAGCCTGATCAACAACATCTCAACCGTGGTGGACCGCACCTCCGGCGTCCGCATCCGCGAAGAGGGGGGCGTGGGCTCGGATTACGACCTCTCCATCAACGGTCTTTCAGGCAACTCCATCCGCTACTTCCTGGACGGTGTGCCGCTCGATTCGAAGGGCTCCGGCGTAACCTTGGCCAACCTGCCGGTCAATATGATCGAGCGCGTGGAAATATACAAAGGTGTGATTCCCGCCTCGCTGGGTAGCGACGCGCTGGGCGGGGCCATCAACATCATCACCAGCCAGCAGAAACGCAACTATTTGGATTTCTCTTATGGACTGGGTTCCTTCCATACGCACAAAGTCGATTTCAATGCGCGTTACACCGGAAAGAAGACGGGATTGATCATCAAGCCGGTCATCAGCGCCAACTACTCCAAGAACGACTACATCATGCGCGACGTGAAGGTGCGCAATGCGGAGCTTACCAAGTTCATTATCACCGACTTGCCGCGCTTCCACGACGACTACCTCTCGCTCTTCGGCCAGTTGGAGGCCGGGGTGGCCGACCGCAAGTGGGCCGACGCCTTCTTTGTTTCGGCCTCCGTTTCCAAGATCGACAAGGATATCCAGACCGGCGCCAACCAGATGAACGTGATTGGTATGGCCGATCGGCACACGCAGTCGCTAAACGTGGCTGCGCGATACGATAAGGCCGACTTCATCGCGAAGGGACTGCGTCTGGCTGCATCTGCGTCGCACACCTGGGATCATTCGCAGACCATCGATACCACTTACCGGCGCTACTACTGGGATGGTACCTGGATTGAAGGCTCTTACAGCGAAATCCGCCACCGCGGCAAAACGTTGCGACACTACAAGCGCCCGATGACCATGGTGCGAAGCAACCTTAGCTATGCGGTGGCAGAAGGGCACGACCTGGCGCTCAACTATCAGCTCAACCGCACCGGCAACGAGCAGTGGGATACCTGGGACAAAGACTTCGTGCCCACGAACGACGTGCTCTTCAAGCACGTGGTGGCGCTCTCCTACGACCAGTCGCTGCTCGAGGGACGGCTCAACAACGCCTTTTTTATCAAGGACTATATCAACCATTTGGAAGTCGGACAGAACGAACTCCCTTCCACAACCGGTGCTTCCAGCGTGCCGGCTTCGGATACGAAGAACTACCTGGGCGGCGGTCTCGGATCCCGGTTTCAGGTGAACGAAAAACTGGCCCTAAAGGCTTCCTACGAGCACAGCGTACGGCTGCCGATTTCACGCGAAGTCCTGGGCAACGGCTCCACCGTCTATGCGAACGTGGCTTTGCAACCCGAAATCAGTGAGAACTTCAACCTGGGTGCGTTCGGATCCGTTGATCTGGGCGACGGCCATGTGATTTCATACGAAGCCAACGGTTTCGTCCGTCTGGTGGATAACTTCATCTGCGCGCAGATGCTGGAGACTGAGGGGATGATGCAGTATGTCAATGTGGACGCCGTGCATGTGAAGGGCATCGACGCAGAAGTGCGCTACGACTGGGCCGGTAAGCTGCACTTGGCAGCCAATGCCAGCTACGACGACAGCCGCGATATGCGCAAATACACGCAGTCCGGCGATCTTTCAATCACCTACCGCAACCGCACGCCGAACCGCCCGTGGGCCTTCTGCAACGCCGAGGCAGCCTATACCTTCCGGGACCTGGGCTTCCGGGGCAGCCGGCTGCGCCTTTCGTGCGACTACCAGTGGATCAACTGGTTCTATCTGACCTGGGCGGCGTTCGGTTCGGCGAGCAGCAAGTCGCGCGTTCCCACGCAGCATAACACCAACGCGGCTCTGCTCTACAGCTGGGACGGCGGCCGTTACAACGTCTCGCTCGACTGCAGTAACGTGCTCAACACGCTGGCTTTCGACAATTATATGCTGCAGAAGCCGGGGCGCGCTTTCTTCTTGAAATTCAGATTATCCTTATAACAACTAACACATAAACCAACCAACAAAATGAAAGCATTGAAAAAGTATTTCGTATTCCTGGCCATTGCGATGGCCTCGATCTTGATGACGGCTGTCGGCTGCGATCCTGAACCGGATCCCGAACCTGACTATAAAGAGTGCAATTTCGACCTCTATGTGTGTGCTGTCAAACACGGCGGCATGTCCAAAAATAAGAACGGTACCTATGTGCGCAGTGTGCCCGCCCTGACGGCCGATCAACCGCGTGTGGAATTCACCGGCAAGGGTATTGACATTACCGAGAACTACACGCTCGAAAGCATCACCAGGGGAAAATACTACTACCAGGTTCCCCAGAAAGCAACCGGCGGTTTCGTGAAGTTCCACATCGAGCGCAACGCAGCCGGTGAGGAGACCATCGTGGAAGACGCAGAAGTTCCGTTCAAGGACAACGTCTTCAGCGCCCGCAAGTATACCGGCGCCTTCATCAACGACGGCCAGACGCTGGTAGTGATTGGTACCAAAGATAACGCTACCAAGATTATCTGGACCAAGATGAACGAATCTGACCTCGAAATCCAGGCTGAAGGTACCTTCGATATCACGATGCCCGAAGGTTTCAACGCCTTTTCCACGACCGGCCTTCTGACCTACCGTCCGAACGACAAGAAGCTCTATTACTTCTATTTTGCAAAGCCGCAGGAGGGTATGACCGTTTCCGAGACTTCCGTGACCTATATCGCCGTGATCAACCCGGAGACGATGGCCATTGAATCGAACACCGCCGTTCCGACCGACATCCTCGAGGAGACCGCCGGCAGCGCATACGGTGAGCTGATGCAGAGTATGATCATGCACGACGAAGAAGGCTATCTCTACCTGGCTGGCCTGAAGGTAATCAACGGCACGGAAACGGGTGTGCTTCGCCGTATCAAACCCGGCACCAAGGCTTTCGACGCTACCTGGAACGGCTTCCCCAACCCGGAAGGCAAACTCCTGACTGTCCAGTATCTGGGTGGCGGCAAGGCGCTGGCTTATTCCCGCGACGAAACGCTCGGCACCAAGATCGACAGCAAGAGCCATTTCTACACGATTATCGACCTCGCTACCGGTACGCGCGAACGCGTGAAGTACAATGGCACCGACCTGCCGTACTGCGGCGGCCGCTTCTCGCAGCGCTCGGCTGTGATCAACGGCAAGGCTTATATCGGAGTAGGCGGCGAAGTGGCAGTGGAGGGCGAAGAGCAGGACTACCCGGCTGTTTACATCTACGACTGCAAGACCGGTGCGGTTGAAAAGGGCATCGAGCTCTCCAAGGGCTTTTGCTTCGATATCATCCGCGCAATGGATGCTGAATAATTACTTCCGTGAAGCCCCAATTCCTCATTGGCGCTTTCTCATCCGGAAGCGGCAAGACGACCGTGACGATGGGCTGCCTGCGGGTCCTGCGTGAGCGGGGCCTGCAGGTGCAGCCTTTCAAATGCGGTCCGGACTATATCGATCCGCAGTTCCACGCCCTGGCCACGGGACGCGAGTCGGTGAACCTCGATACCTGGCTCGCTTCGCCCGCGCACGTGGGTTCGCTGTACGCGCGTGCGGGTGCGAACGCAGATGTCTGTGTGGTGGAGGGGGTGATGGGCCTCTTCGACGGCTACGACCGCGCCCGTGGCAGCAGTTCGGAAATCGCGCAGTTGCTCGATATCCCCGTAGTGTTGGTGGCAGATGCCCGTTCGGCCGCCTACACGATGGCTGCCCAGCTCTACGGCATCAAACATTTCCGGCCGGAAATCAAACTCTCCGGCGTCATCTTCAACCGGGTGGGATCTGCACGTCACCGCAACCTGCTTCAGCAGGCTTGCGACGATGCGGGTGTGCGCTGCCTCGGTTTCCTGCCCCGGCGTGAAGGGTTGGAGATTCCCTCGCGCCATCTGGGACTGACGCTCGACACGCAGCAGGTGATGGAGGCGCAGATTGCCGCTGCGGCAGAATTGGTTCGCGAAAATGTGGACATCGACGCGCTGCTCGCCTGCACCCGAATCCCTTTCGAGGCGGAACGGATTGATCCGTTTTCTCCCGGGAATCTTCGAATTGCCGTGGTGCGCGACGCGGCATTCAACTTTACCTATCGTGAAAACCTCGCGCAACTCGCCCGGATGGGGCAGGTGCGCTATTTCAGTCCGCTTGCCGGCGATGCGCTGCCCGAGGCGGACCTGGTTTACCTGCCCGGCGGTTATCCGGAACTCTTCCTGGAGGAACTGCGCGAGCAGAAAACCCTGATCGCCCAGCTCCGCGAGTATGTGGAAGCGGGCGGAAAATTACTTGCAGAATGCGGCGGAATGATGTATCTTTCGCAGACGGTATGCGGCATTCTGCCTTTTGAATGTACGATGGAGGGCGCCCGGCTCCACCTGGGCTACCGCCGTCTGGTTACCGCCACCGGGACGGAGTGGCGCGGACACGAGTTCCACTACTCCTGCGTAGCAAATGAAAAGGAAGTGACACTGCCCTCGGTGGCCGTTCAATATAATGCGGCGGGCGAGCGTGTGGATACGCCGCTGTACCGCTACAAGAATGTGCTGGCCGGCTATACCCACCTCTATTGGGGCGAGGCCGACCTGCTGAAACTTTGGGATTGACGAGATGAGAATACTCAGATTTCTGGCAGCGATTTCGCTGCTTCTGGCCGTAGCGGCATGCTGCCGTAACGGCGGAAAAATGCAGGGCCGAACCCAGATGGCCGATTCGGAGCGCGGAATCGCTTCGCCCGTCTATGCGGAGGGCTTCACGGTCCGCTATACGCCTGAAGGCGTCCTGCTGGACGTTCAGGATCCGCAGCGCACCTACGGCCAGTCGTTTCACTACCTGATTGTGCCGCGCGATGCGGAGGAACCTGTTGCCCCTGAGGGATATACCGTCCTACGCGTCCCCGTGGAACGCGTGGTCTGCATGACTTCGCTCCAGCTCTCGAACTTTATCGTGATGGACGAGCTTGACCGCGTGGCGGGCGTCACCAGCACGCGACATCTCTTCAATCCGGAGATGAAACGCCGTCTGAAAGAGGGACTCACCCGCAAGATCGGCATCGAAGGAAACTTCGACTCGGAGGTGATCCTCGGGATGAATCCGGACGTGATTCTCATCTCGCCCTTCAAACGCGGCGGCTACGAAGCCCTCAAGGGGGTGGACGTTCCGCTGGTTCCGCACCTGGGCTACCAGGAGTGCACTCCGCTGGGCCAGGCCGAATGGATCAAGTTCGCCGGCCTGCTGATTGGCGAAGAAGAGAAGGCGGCCGAGATCTTTGCAGGTATCGAGCAGCGCTATAACGCGCTGAAAGCCAAGACCGCCAAGGTCAAGGAGCGCCCCGTGATTCTCAGCGGCGAACTGCATGGCGGCAACTGGTATGTGGGGGGCGGCCGCAGTTTCCTGGCGCAGATCTTCCGCGATGCCGGCGGTGAGTATTTCCTGCCCGACGACGGCAAGCACGGCGGACTGAATCTCGACTTCGAAACGGTTTACAGCCAGACGGCCAAGGCCCGCTACTGGCGGATTGTCAACAGTTTTCAGGGAGATTTTTCCTACGAAGCCCTCGCGGCCCAGGATGCCCGCTATGCCGATCTGACCGCCTTCAAGGAACGCGGAATCGTTTATTGCAACATGCGTGAGGTTCCCTTCTATGAAAATATGCCGGTCCAGCCTGACGTGGTGCTCTCCGACCTGATCCATATCTTCCATCCGGAACTGCTTCCGGCTGATTATCAACCAGTTTTCTATAGACTCTTGCAATGAAACGCAGTTCGCCCGTAACCGGGATGGTGCTGCTGCTCGTCTCGATTCTTCTCTTTTTCTTCCTGAACCTGTTGCTGGGCTCGGTAACGATTCCGGCTTCGCAGGTATGGAAGGCCATGTGGGGCGGGACGCTGGACAATGCCATCTGGAGCAATATCGTCCTCAAATCCCGGCTGCCACAGGCTATTACCGCTTTGGTGGCGGGAGCGGGCCTTTCTGTGGCCGGCTTGCAGATGCAGACCGTCTTCCGCAATCCGCTGGCAGGCCCTTCCGTGCTGGGCGTCAGTTCCGGCGCGAGCCTGGGCGTGGCCTTCGTGGTGTTACTCTCCGGCCGTTTGGGCGGCATTGCCCTGAGCCACCTGGGCGTGATGGGCGAGGTTGCGATGACGCTCGCTGCCATCGTAGGCGCACTGGCCATCATGGCGCTGATCGTCTACGTGGCGCAGAAAGTCCGCGGCAACGTGACGCTGCTCATTATCGGCGTGATGATCGGCTACGTGGCCACAGCCATCATCGGCGTGCTGAAGTTCTTCAGTGCCGAGGAGGATGTGCGCGCTTATGTGGTCTGGGGCCTGGGCAGCTTCGCCCGCGTTTCGGGCGGACAGGTCTATACCTTCGCCATCATCATGGCCATCCTGCTGCCGCTCTCGTTCCTGTTGGTCAAGACCCTGAATCTGATGCTCCTGGGCGACGGCTACGCCCGCAACCTGGGACTCAATATACGCCGCTCACGCATTGCGGTCATCACCTGCGCCGGCGTACTGGTGGCCATTGTGACTGCCTACTGCGGCCCGATTTCCTTCCTGGGACTTGCTGTGCCGCATCTGTGCCGTGCCATCTTCCGGACTTCGGCCCACCGCGTACTGATGCCCGCCTCGCTGCTGGCCGGTGCGTCGCTGGCCCTGTTATGCAACCTGATTGCCCGCATGCCGGGGTTCGAAGGCGCACTGCCGGTGAACTCGGTGACCGCCCTGATCGGCGCGCCCGTGGTGGCGATGGTGTTGTTCCGTAAACGTAAGGAGGAGATGCCCGAATGATGAATACTGAGACCATCCGTCTGACCGGTCTTTCCACCGGTTACACCGGGAAACACCACATCAAACGCATTTCCGAGAATCTATCGGGTGCGATCTGCAGCGGCGAACTGACCTGTCTGCTGGGTTCCAACGGAGCCGGCAAATCAACGCTGCTTCGTACCTTGTCCGCATTCCTGGCGCCCTTGGGAGGGGATATTACCCTATTGGGCCGGCCGCTGAAGGAGTATAAGGCACGTGAGCTCTCCACCGTAATCGGCGTCGTACTTACCGAGCGCGTCACGCTCCAAAACATGAGCGTCGAAGAACTCGTGGGAATGGGCCGCAGCCCGTACACCGGCTTCTGGGGGCGTCTTTCCGAGGCGGACCGCCAGAAGATTTCCGAAGCGCTGGCACTCGTAGGCATCGAGTCCCTGCGCGAAAGGATGGTACAGACGCTCAGCGACGGCGAGCGTCAGAAGGTAATGATTGCCAAGGCACTGGCCCAGGAAACGCCCATTATCTTCCTGGATGAGCCTACCGCCTTCCTGGATTATCCCAGCAAAGTGGAGATTCTCCACCTGCTTCACCGTCTTTCACGCGAAGCCGGCAAGACGGTCTTTCTCTCCACCCACGACCTGGAGCTCGCGCTGCAGATTGCAGACCGCATCTGGCTGATGGACAAAGGAGGCAGCGTCCATATCGGTACCCCAGAGGATCTGACACGTGACGGCTCGCTGGAGCGCTTCTTCAACCTGCCGGACAGCGAAAAACGCATCAAAATCCATTTTGATCTCAACAAATGATGAAACGATTCCTACTTGCAATTCTGATAGTTATGGCAACCCTTCCCGCTTTTTCAAAAGAGAAAACGGCCATTCTGATGGTCCATTTTGGCACCTCATACGACGATACCCGCGCCCTCACCATTGATGCTATAAACCAGGCGGTCCGGGATGCTTTTCCGGGCGTTGAGGTCCGTGAAGCCTGGACCTCCCGGATGGTTGTCAAAAAACTCGCTGCACGCGGTATAGAACGGCTCTTGCCGGTGGATGCGCTACTGAAACTGCGCGCTGACGGATACCGTCGCGTGATTGTGCAGAGTACCACACTGTTGGAAGGAGCTGAAATGGCCTCGATTCGTCGTGATGTGGCCTCCGTTGCACCTTTCTTCAAAGAAATCCTGGTGGGCGAGCCGCTGCTTGCTTCGGCTGAGGATTGTGCAGCGGTAGCAGGGGTGATGCTTCAGCGCCACGGCCTGCGGACCGACAGCCGCAAGAAAATGCACGTGGTGTTGGTAGGTCATGGTACCCACGCACCGAACAATGCAACCTACAGCCAGATGGAGCACCTGCTCCAGCGACAGGGGAGTCCGCTTTTCCACGTGGCAACCATCGAAGGATATCCTACTCTCGAAACGGTAACGGCCGACCTGAAAGCAGCCAAAGCACGCAAGGTGACTCTGGTGCCTTTCCTGCTCGTGGCCGGCGACCACGCCAACAATGATATTTCCGTGGAGTGGAAAGCCGCTCTGGAAGCTGCTGGAATACAGGTCGATGTTGTCCTTGAAGGTCTGGGGCAGGTCCCGGAAATCCGGAATTGTTATATTGAACGTATCCAGAAGGCACTATGAGCATTATCGAAATATTCAGCACCTTTATCGTGATGTTCGCCATCATCGACATCACGGGCAGTATCCCCATCTTCGTATCGATGCGCGAGCAGGGGAAGACCATCAAGCCGCTGCAGGCATCGCTGGTTGCGCTGGCCCTCTTCGTGGGCTTCTTCTTTGCCGGTGACGCATTGCTGCGACTCTTCAGCATCGACAAGGCCTCGTTCGCTGTGGCCGGCTCGTTCGTGCTCTTCCTGCTGGCGCTGGAGATGATCATGGGGCGCGAATTCATCCGCAACGACTCCGCATCGTCCGGAGCTTCCATCGTGCCGATCGCTTTCCCGCTCATCGCAGGGCCCGGCGCCATCACGGCATTACTCTCGCTCCGCGCAGAATACGCAGTGCCCAATATCATGATAGGCCTGCTGCTGAACCTGATTCTGGATTACTTCGTGCTGCTGATGGTGGACCGCATCAAGAACTGGCTGGGCAACGATATCCTCTTTGTGATCCGCAAGTTCTTCGGCGTCATTCTGCTGGCGATTGCAGTGAAACTGTTCGTCAACAACATCGTCGTCATCATTCATGGTATAGGATAACCACCCGGTCGCCATCTTTCATGACAGTATCGCCGCGCGGGATAATCTCCTTTTCACCGCGGTGAATCAACAGGAAAAGCCCCTCTCCGGCGAATTCGCGCACGGGATGGCCGTCGTAGTGGCTGCCCGGTTTTACCGTGATTTCAGTCAGGTAGGTGGAACTGTCTTCGTAGGTTTTGGTGACCACGATCACCTTGTCTCCGGCCTGCAGCACGGTCTTGCCGCGCGGCAGGATCCGTTTGCCGTCGCGCAGCACCAGGGCCAGCAGCACGTTGCGCGGGATGTCCAAATCGATGACCCGCTTGCCGTCCCAGGCGCCTCCGGCCACGATATCAATCTCGCCGAACTGCATCTCCGTGGCCTCCGTGTAATCATTGAAAGTCTTCATCACATTATCGCCCGCATCCAGCATATCCAGCTTCCGGGCCACGTAAGGGATGAGCGAGCCCTGGAGCGAGATGGAGATGAGCACGATACAGAAGACGATGCTGAAGAGGTCGTGATTCAGGTTGCCCACGCCCGTGAAAGCCATGATGGCGAACACGATGGAGGCCGCTCCGCGAAGCCCTACGAAGGAGATCAGCCCTTGTTGCCTGGCGCTGTACTTCCGGAACGGCGTCAGGATGCCGAAAACGGCCGCCGGACGGGCAATCAGCAGCATAAATACGGAGATAGCCAGCGCCGGAAGGATGGCCCGGTGGAGCATGGCGGGGCGGGCCAGCAGACCCAGCAGGAAGAAGATGAGCACCTGCATCAGTCCGGTCACGCCGTCGAAGAATCCTACGAGCGACTTTTTCCCCTTGAAATCTTCATTACCCAGCATCATGCCTACGATATAGGCACTGAGGTAGCCGTTTCCGCCCAGCACGTTCGGAATGGCGTAGGCGGCAATGGCGACTGCGAAAATGAAGAGCGTATCGAAACCGTCCGTCGAGAAGTGCATCCGCCGCAGCGCCAGCGAGGCGAGCTTGGCGATTCCCCAGCCCAGCCCGGCGCCGAAGAGCAGCTGCGCCACCACCATCCAGGCCAGCGACCAGCCGGTTGAGGTCCCGTTGACCACGGAGATCATGATGACCGTGAGCATATAGGCGGCCGGGTCGTTGCTACCGCTCTCCATCTCCAGCATCGGGGCCGTATTGTTCTTGAGTCCCAGTTTCTTGCCTCGCAGGATGGAGAAGACGGAAGCGGCGTCGGTGGAACTGACCACGGCGCCCACCAGGAAACTTTCAGCCCAGGCCCAGCACAGCGCGAAGTGGCAGAAGAGGCCGGTAAGACCGGCGGTTACCACCACGCCCAGCGAAGCCAGCAGGACGGATTCCCGCATCACCGGTTTCACGGCCTCCCAGCGTGTGCCGAATCCGCCGTAGAACAGAATGAAAATCAGCGCTACGCTGCAGACATCCTTGGCAAAATTGTGATTGTCCAGATAGACCGGAATGGCGCCCACGTTGCCGAACACGATACCCAGCACGATGAACGCCAACAGGGTGGGCACCCCGATCCGCGCCGATACGTTATTCAGCCAGATACAGGTAAGAATCACCACCACAATCAGTATGAGAAAGAGGCTCGTCATAAGGGCTTTCAAAGATACTAAAAAAATGCTATCTTTGTATGATAGGAATTTCTCAGTATGAGCAAGATTTACACCAGAACGGGCGACAAGGGAACCACCGGCATTCACGGCGGCGAACGCGTCCCCAAAGACGACATCCGCATCGAGACCAACGGTACCCTGGACGAACTGAACTGTCAGATAGGGATAGTTCGTTCTTTGCTAGTGTCTTCAGGCTCCTCCGCAGGCTATTTCGGCAATGATGGCCCCGTCGAAGAACGTCCCGGCGACGGACAATCCGGCAAGGCGGGACTCTCCCGGAAGGGCTTGTCTGTCCCGCCGGACGGATGTCCGGAGCCGCAGTCCTTCGACGAAATCCTGCACGAGGTTCAGGTCAATCTGATGACCGTGATGAGCCATGTGGCCACCCCTTCCGTCAAGCGGGCGCAGAATCCCAATCCGCTGCCGGAGAACCTCGCAGCCCGTTGTGAGCAGCTGATGGACGCCCTCACGGCGCAGATCGGCGACAGCCGCCACTTCCTGCTGCCCGGGGGCACGCCCCTGGCCGCCCAGCTGCAGATGGCCCGCGCCATCTGCCGCCGCGCGGAACGCCGGCTCTGGACCCTGCACCGCCGGGATCCGCTGCCGGAGGAGATTCTTACCTACATCAACCGCCTCTCGGACCTCTTCTTTGTGATGGCCCGCGTGGAGCTGGATGCGCAGCAGTGGCCGGAAGAACGCTGGCAGGCCTTTGCTTACAAGAACAAGAAATGAAACCGAAACTCCATCCCGTAATGCTGGCCGGAACCGGCAGTGACGTGGGCAAAAGCGTCCTCGCCACGGCCCTGTGCCGCATTTTCCTGCAGGATGGATATACCCCCGCGCCCTTCAAGGCGCAGAATATGGCGCTCAACTCCTTCGCCACGCCGGAAGGACTGGAGATCGGCCGCGCCCAGGCCGTACAGGCCGAGGCTGCCGGCGTTCCGTGCCATACCGACATGAATCCGCTGCTACTCAAACCGCAGAGCGACCACACCTCGCAGGTCGTGTTGAACGGAAAGCCGATCGGCAACCGCGACGCCTACGATTACTTCCGAAAGGAGGGCCGCGAGGAGCTCCGCACCGTCGTGTGCGAGGCATTCGACCGGCTCTCGGCACGCTATAACCCCATCGTAATGGAGGGAGCGGGGAGCCTGGCGGAGATCAACCTGCGCGACAGCGAC
>R22__coassemble_524_pt1 | contig 24506 bp, 20 predicted proteins | sample R22__metabat2_low_PE_033 | metagenome-assembled genome bin R22 | reverse complement strand
ACGCGGCAACGATTTCGCCCGTTTCAATTTTCTCGCGGATAGCACGCCAGTTCTGCTGCAGCTGTTCGGTGTCGGGCATGCCGTCGCTCAGCGGCCGGTGATCGATCATCCAGAGCGGGTGGCCCGCCTGTTTGAACTCGGGAGAAATGACCTTGCGCGCGTCCACGGTGGTGACGCCGAAGGCAATCAGGGTGGGCGGAACGTTCAGGTGTTCGAAGGTGCCGCTCATCGAGTCCTTTCCGCCGATAGCCGGCAGGCCGAAGGCAAGCTGCATCTTCAAGGTTCCGAGCAGGGCTGCGAGGGGCTTGCCCCAGCTGCGCTCGGAGGTCATCTTTTCAAAATACTCCTGGTAGGAGAAGCGCATCCGGCTGAAATCGCCGCCGGCAGCGGTCACCTTGGCGCAGGCTTCGACCACGGCGTATGCAGCACCGTGATACGGGCTCCACGAGGAGAGATAGGGGTTGTAACCGAAGGCCATCATGCTGGCGGTTTCGGTATGTCCGTCAACGGGCAGTTTCTGCACGGAGACCTGCGTCTCGGTGGCCTGACGTGCGCCGCCGTAGGGCATCAGCACGGTCGAACGGCCCACGGTGGAGTCGAACATTTCCACCATTCCTTTCTGCGAAGCTACGTTCGCTTCGCCCATCAGGTTGCAGAGTTTTTCTTCCAAGGTGTGCCCTGACGGCTGCTGGCGGAACGGATTGCGTTCTTCCGGAGCCATGATGAAAGCGCTGGCCATATGGCGTGCGCCGGCGCTGTCAATAAACTCGCGGGAGAGATCGGCCACCGTCTTGTTGCGGTGGAAGATCCGCATGCGGCCGCGGTCGGTCACTTCGGCCACCTCGGTCACTTCAATATTCTCTTCGCCGCAGTAGCGGACGAATTCGGCAAGGTCTTTAGCCTCGATCACCACGGCCATACGTTCCTGGGACTCGCTGATGGCCAGCTCCATGGGGTTGAGGCCGCTATATTTGGCGGGTACCCGCTCCAGCCAGATATCCAGTCCGGGAGCGAGTTCGCCGATTGCGACGCTCACGCCGCCCGCGCCGAAGTCGTTAGACTTCTTGATGAGACGGGTCACCTCTTTACGGCGGAACAGGCGCTGCAGTTTGCGCTCTTCGGGGGCGTTACCCTTCTGGACTTCGCTGCCGCAGGTTTCGAGCGACGCTTCATTGTGCTCTTTGGAAGCACCGGTCGCTCCGCCGATTCCGTCCCGGCCGGTCCGGCCGCCGAGCAGCAGGATCCTGTCGCCCGGAGCGGGGCTCTCGCGGCGGACTGCATCGGCCTTGACGGCACCGACGACGGCACCCACCTCCATTCGTTTGGCGGTATAGCCTTCGTGGAAAATCTCGCGAACGTGCGTGGTGGCCAAGCCTATCTGGTTGCCGTAGCTGGAGTAGCCGGCTGCCGCCTTGCGGGTAATCACGCGCTGGGGCAACTTGCCCGGCAGGGTTTCTGCGACGCTCTTGCAGATGTCCCCGGCACCGGTTACGCGCATGGCCTGGTACACGTATGCGCGGCCGGAGAGCGGGTCGCGGATGGCGCCGCCCAGACAGGTCGAAGCGCCGCCGAACGGCTCGATTTCGGTCGGGTGGTTATGGGTTTCGTTCTTGAACTGGAGCAGCCATTTTTCCGTGCGGCCGTCCACGTCCACATTCACGTAGATGCTGCAGGCGTTGTTCTCTTCGCTCTGCTCCATATCGTCCAGCAACCCCTTCTTGCGGAGGTAGCGTGCGCCGATGGTGGCGAGTTCCATCAGGCAGAGATCCTTTTTGTCCCGGCCCAGTTCCCTGCGGATGGCCAGCAACTCTTCCAGCGTAGCCTCGATATCGCATTTAAGGAACGAATCTTCAATCCGGATGCCGGTGAGGGCGGTGGTGAAGGTGGTATGACGGCAGTGGTCGCTCCAATAGGTATCCAGAATCCGCAGTTCCGTCTCGGTCGGGTTCCGCCGTTCCGCGCGGAAGTAGCGCACCACTTCGCGCAGGTCGTCGGTATTCATGGCCAGTCCCCAGCGACGGCAGAAGCCGGCGAACTCGCTCTCCGGCATCTCCGTGAATCCCTCGAGCGTTGCGAGCGGCCGCACATCCGCCGCACCCGGAGGCGCCAGCAGGGCCAGGTTCTTCTCGCGGGCCTCCACCTTATTAATATAGTAGTTGCGGATGGCTTCCAGATCGGTATCCGACAGGTCGTCGTCGAAGATCAGCAGTCGCGCGCTGCGGATCTGTACGTCGGCTTCCGGATCGATCAAATGCACGCAGTCTACGGCCGACGAGGCGCGCTGGTCGAACTGGCCGGGAATGAATTCGACAGCCAGATAGCGCTTGCCCTCCAGCGGGCAGTCGTCGGTTACGCGGTCGGTGACGGTCTCGCCGAATACCGTGTAGCGGCACTTTTCGAGAAGTTCATCCGTAAACCCGAACAGGTCGTAGACAATCAGTAACCTGAGGGAATGGAGGGAGAGAGAAAGGTTTTCGTTGAACTCATTCCTGAGGCTCTGCGCCTCAACCTGAAACTCCGAAGACTTTTCTACAAAAATTCTGTGCGGTCGCATCCTACAGCTCTGTTTGAAGGACTTTGTCTGCTTGCTTTTTTCGGAACTCCGCCAGTGCGGCGGCAAGTGCGCCGTCGTGCAGCGCGAAGACGGCCACGGCGTAGAGGGCGCCGTCTATCGCCATGGTGGCCACGGGAATGCCCGAAGGCATCTGGACAATCGAGAGCAGGGAGTCGAGTCCGTTCAACGCGGCGCTCTTGATGGGAACGCCGATCACCGGAAGGTCGGTCAGCGCGGCGGCCATGCCCGGAAGGTGGGCAGCTCCGCCGGCTCCGGCAATCACGACACCCACGCCCCGGTCGCGGGCTCCGGCCATGTAGTCGGAGAAGGCCTTGGGGGTGCGGTGCGCGCTGAGAACTTTCTTCTCATAAGGCACGCCGAACTGGTCGAGGATCTCGCAGGCACCGGACATGACGCCCCAGTCGCTCTTGGATCCCATGATGATACTGACTTTCATACGCTATTTGGCGAAGAAGAGTTTGGAAAGGGTCATCGGGTCAATATACTTGCCGTCTTTGTAGACGCGCATGTTACCGGAGGCGATTTCGTCGATCAACATCACGTTGCCGTCCTTGTCGTAGCCGAATTCGAATTTGATGTCGTAAAGAACCAGACCCTTGGACTTGAGGTCGTCAGCCACGATCTGGGTGATGCGGCGGGTCATTTCGGCGATGTCGTCGTACTGTTTTGCGGACATCACGCCGAGCACGATCAGGCCCTCTTTGGTGACGAGGGGATCACCCTTTTCGTCGTTCTTGAAAGTGGTTTCTACATAGGCGGGAAGATCGGCACCCTCTTCAATATAATCATTGTAGCGACGGTAGAAACTGCCGACTGCCTTGTGGCGGCAAATGACTTCCAGTCCTTTGCCGAATACCTTTGCCGGGAGCACCTCCATCGTGGTGTCGGCCAGGTTGGCGTTTACATAATGGGTGCGGATGCCCGCTGCGTTGATTTTTTCGAAAAAGTAGATGGACATGCGGAGGTTGACGTCACCGACGCCGTCGATGGTCAGTCCTACAGAATTCTCGCCCGGGTCGAACACGCCGTCCTTGCCGGTGCAGTCATCTTTGAATTTGAGAAGGTAGTTGCCGTTTTCGAGTGCGAAGACGTCTTTGGTCTTGCCTGTGTAGATTTTTTTCATGGGTTGGTGCTTTGACTAAGTCAAAGCACAAAGATAACGCGTTCCTGTGAATCCACAGGGGAGTTTTCAGGAATTTTATCAGCAATATATGGTTGAAAAGTTTTTTGCAATGGATTGCCGGAAATAGTGTATCTTTGCACCAATAACACCAAGTGATGAAGGGGTCGTGGTGAAGGCAGCTCAGGCTGTCTATTTTTTTATCTGGGAATGCTCGGAACCTGCATAATCAAAGACGCGCGACTGGTGGCCGAAGGCGGCCTCCGGGAAGCCGATATCCTCATCCGGGAAGGGCGTATCGCTGAAATCGGCAAAAACTTACAATCATCCGGAGTCCCCGCTATCAATGCCGGCGAACTGCTTGCCGTTCCCGGTTTGGTCGATGTACATGTCCATTTCCGCGAACCCGGTTTTCCCGAAAAGGAAACCATCCGTACCGGATCGCTCGCTGCGGCGCGCGGCGGCTACACGGCTGTCTGTGCCATGCCGAACCTCGAACCGGCACCCGATACTCCTGAAACGCTGGCCATCGAGCAGGCCATCATCGACCGCGACGCGGTCATCGACGTACTCCCGTACGCCACCATCACCCGGAACCGGGCCGGTCTGGAACCGGTGGATATGGCGGCCCTGAAAGGGCATTGCATCGCCTTTTCGGACGACGGCAGCGGCGTTCAGGATGACGGCGTGATGCGTCGCGCCATGCAGCAGGCCGCCCGCGAAGACTGCCTGATTGTAGCCCACTGCGAAGATCTTTCCAAAATAGATACGGCAGAAATGGAGTGGAGCCAGATTGCACGCGATTTGATTCTGGCTGAAGAGACCCGTTGCCGCTACCACGTCTGCCACATCTCCACCCACCGCAGCGTGGAACTGATCCGCGCCGCCAAAGCGCGCGGCGTCCGGGTGACCTGCGAAACCGCTCCGCACTATCTGACCCTGTGCGAAGACGACCTGCAGGACGACGGACGTTTCAAGATGAATCCTCCCATCCATACGGCCGACGACCGCGAAGCCCTGATCGAAGGGCTCCGGGACGGCACGGTCGATGTAATCGCCACGGACCACGCCCCGCATACGGCCGCCCAGAAAGCACTCGGGTTTGCCGGAAGCGCCAACGGAATCGTGGGTTTGGAGACCGCCTTTCCCGTGCTCTACACTTATCTCGTAGAAACGGGCCGGATTGCGCTGGAGAGGCTCATCGAAGCCATGAGCACCGCGCCGCGCCGCATCTTCCGCCTCGGCGGCGGACTCTCCGTTGGAGAGAAGGCCGACTTGGCTCTGATTGAAACCTGCAGCGAATTCATTCTTCGCAGCGAAGAGTTCCTCTCCAAAGGCCGCTCCACCCCCTTCGAGGGCTGGAAAGTGAAAGGCCGCATCTGCATGACCCTCAAAAACGGAATCCCCGTCTATCAATATGGCAAGTGAAAGAACCTTTACCCTGATTTCCACGGAAGAGATAGCGGCGGCCACCTGGCGGCTGCGCCTCTCCGGTGATACGGCAGGCCTGCGCAATGCGGGCCAGTTCGTGATGGTATCGGTGCCGGGTCTCTACCTGCGTCGCCCCATCTCGGTCTGCGACTGCGAGCCGGGCATCCTGACACTCATTGTCAAAGTGGTGGGCAAGGGAACGGCAGAACTCGTGACGCTGGATCCCGGTACGTCGCTCAGCCTTCTTTGCGGCCTGGGCAACGGATTCGATATCGAAGCCTGCCCGAAGAGCGGCGAGGCGATGATCGTGGGCGGCGGCGTGGGCGTCGCCCCGCTTCTGCTGCTCTGCAAACAGCTGCGCGAAGCCGGACGGCACGTGACGGCAGTCCTGGGATTTAACACCAAGAACGATCTCTTTCTCGAGAAAGAACTCGAAGCGGCCGGTGCCGACGTCATCGTGGCCACGGCCGACGGTTCCGCCGGCTGCCAGGGTTTCGTGACCGACGCCATCCGGATGTGCGTTCTCAAATCGGATTACTTTTACGCCTGCGGTCCCCGGCCCATGCTCAAGGCGCTCTGCACCCAGCTGCGGCAAAGCGGTGAGGTGAGTACCGAGGAGCGGATGGGCTGCGGCGCGGGTATCTGCTACGGCTGCACCTGCCAGACCACTTCCGGCCCCAAACGCACCTGCAAGGAGGGACCGGTGTTCAAAAAGGAGGAACTCGTATGGTAGACCTTTCCACAGACCTTTGCGGCATCCGCCTGGACAACCCGGTGATTCCGGCCAGCGGTACCTGCGGATTCGGCCTGGAACTGGCCGAATGGTACGATATCAACATCCTGGGAGCCATTTCCCTCAAGGGTACCACGCGTGACGCCCGTTTCGGCAACGCGCTACCCCGTATTGCCGAGTGCCCCGACGGGCTGATCAATTCGGTGGGGCTGGAGAATCCCGGCATCGACAAGCTCCTCTCGGAGAAAATTCCTGCGTTGCGGGCTATCTATCGCAAGCCGATCATCGCCAACATCAGCGGTTTCTGTGTGGAAGATTTTGCCTATTGTGCGGAAAAGGCTGAAACCTGTCCAGATATCGATATCCTCGAAGTCAACGTGTCCTGTCCCAACGTCCATGGCGGCGGAATGGCGCTGGGTACCGACCCGGAAGTGGCCGCTGCGGTCACCCGGGCCGTGAAGGCGGTCTCCTCTAAACAGGTCTTCGTGAAACTGACCCCCAATGTGACCGACATCGTGGCCATCGCCCGTGCCTGCGAAGAGGCAGGGGCCGACGGCCTGACGGTGATCAATACGCTGCTGGGCATGCGTATCGACATCCGCACCCGCAAACCGGTCGTAGCGGCCCGGACGGGCGGATTCTCGGGTCCGGCTGTTTTCCCGATCGCCGTGCGCGCCGTCTACCAGGTGGCACATGCCTGCAAGATTCCCGTGATGGGCTGCGGCGGCGTTTCAACGGCAGAAGATGTCATTGAAATGATGATGGCCGGAGCCGCTGCGGTGCAGGTCGGTTCCGCGAACCTGGTCAACCCGAATGCCTGCAAAGAGATCATCGAACAGTTGCCCGTCGTCATGGAACGCCTGGGGCTGAAAGATTTGAAACAATTGAAAATCAATTAATATGGCAAAAGACGTCATCATCGCCTGTGACTTCCCGGGAGCTGCGGAAACCCTCGCTTTCCTGGACCGTTTCCCGGCAGGGGAGAAACCCTTCGTCAAAATCGGCATGGAACTTTTCTACGCAGCAGGCCCGGAGATTGTCCGGGAGATCAAGCGGCGCGGGCACAAGATATTCCTGGATCTCAAGCTGCACGATATCCCCAATACCGTCCGCAAAACCATGCGGGTCGTTACGAAACTGGATATCGACATGACCAACGTCCATGCCGCCGGCACCATCGAGATGATGCGCGCGGCGCTGGATGGCCTCACGCGTGAAGACGGCACCCGCCCGCTGCTGATTGCCGTGACGCAGTTGACCTCCACCAGCGAGGAACGGATGCAGAAGGAACTGCTGATCGGCGCCTCCATCAACGAGACGATCGTGCACTATGCCCAGAATGCCCGCGAAGCCGGCCTGGACGGCGTGGTCTGCTCGCCGCTGGAGGCAGGCATGGTGAAACAGGCCTGTGGAGCGGAGTTTATGGCCGTCACCCCCGGTATCCGTTTTGCCGACTCGGCCGCTGACGACCAGGTACGCATCACCACGCCGGCCCGCGCCCGGGAGATCGGCTCCGACTATATCGTCGTGGGCCGTCCCATCACCGCCGCCGATGATCCGGTCGCTGCATGGCGCCGTTGTAAGAAAGACTTTCTGAATCAGTAATAAACTTCGATATGGAACGTACCATCGCAAAAGAACTGCTCTCGATAGGGGCCGTATTCCTCCGCCCCGAAGATCCTTTCACCTGGGCCAGCGGCATCAAAAGCCCCATTTACTGTGACAACCGTCTCACCCTCTCCGCGCCCGCCGTGCGCGAAAAGGTTGAGGCTGGCCTTGCAGAACTGGTCCGCCGGTATCATCCCGACTGCGAGATGCTGATGGGTACCTCCACGGCCGGCATCGCCCACGCCGCCATCACCGCCACGCTGCTCAATCTCCCGATGGGCTATGTGCGCGGTGAAGCCAAGAGCCACGGCCGTACCAATCGGATTGAAGGCAAGATGGATCCCGGCACCAAAGTGGTCGTGATCGAAGACCTGATCTCCACGGGCGGCAGCGCCATCGAAGTGGTGGACGCCCTGCGTGAAGCCGGCGCCGAAGTGCTCGGCATCGTGAGCATCTTTACCTATGGCATGCGAAAGAGCGTGGAGCGGCTTGCTGCCGCAAACGTGATCAACCACTCCCTCTCCAACCTCGACTCGCTGGTCGAGGTGGCGGCCGAGACCGGTTACATCACGCCTGAATGGAAATCGCGCATTCTTCAGTTCCGCGACAACCCCTCAGACGAAAACTGGCGCCACTGAAAAGCGGCGCCAGTCGTCATGGGGTGAATCCCTGATTATTTTTCCGGATTCATCACGATCTTGATCAGGTTGCCCTGGTCGAGCAGTTTTGCCGTGAATGCACGGACATCCTCGACGGTGATGGAGGAGATCAGTTCCTCACGGTTGGCGTCGAGGTCGTTGCCGGTATTGTAGTAGTTCATCAGGCAGGAGCTCCAGTAGGAGTTGTTGATGCGTCTCTCCGGAATCGTCTTGAGCAGGTTCTCCTTGGTCTTATTCAGGAATACTTCGCTCGGGCCGGAGACAGCCATCGACTTGAGGCCGTCGTAGGTGAGTGCGATCAACTTCTCTGCACGGTCGGGATCGGTGTCGAACTGGATGAAGATCTGGCCCTCTTCCTTCGGGATGCTGACCAGGGTGCCCTGGCAGCCAACGCCGTAGGTTCCGCCTTCATCTTCACGGACCGTCTCGGTATAGAGCTGGTTCAGGCAGCCTTCCAGGGCGCTCATAATCAGGCGGCTCTTCGGGTCTGCAGCCATCTTTCCGCTGGCAATCATCAGGCAGCTGGTCTTGGGGGTGTCCATCTTCGTGGTGAAGATATTCTCAACCTTGCCGGGAACGAGGTCGACCTTGCGGTCGATCCACTTGCCGGCCTTCTTGGTCGGGAGGGAACCGATATATTTCTCGACCAGCGGTTTGACGGTAGTTGGATCGAAGTTGCCGGTAATGATTACATCGGCGCCCGCCATATTGGCGAAAAGCTTGCGGTAGGAACGCTCGAACGATTCCAGGGATATCTTGCCGACCTTCTCCATGGAAATCAGCGACTGGCGCGGATTGTTGCCATAAGCGGTTTCCAGATAGGTCTTGGAGAGTATGTAGTTCGGCTGTTTCTCGAGGTTCGGAACGATTGCGTTCAGCTGAGCCATACCGGGTGCAAATTCATCCGCGTTGAAGCGGGGAGCGGTCACCTGCAGGTAAACCAGCTGCATCAGCGTCTCGAAATCCTTCGGGGCGCAGGAACCGTTGACGCCGTGGTGGAGATCGTCGATGAAAGGATTTTCGCTGACAATCTTGCCGGTGAGCATCTTGTTGAGTTTCGTAGCCGGGAATTCGCTCAGACCGCAGAGCTGGTTGTAGAGCATCAGCACGTTGTTGTCCATCGAAGCGATGTCTGCATCATCGATGAGGGACTGGCCGCCCGGTACGCTGAGTTTGAAGAGCACCTCTTCCTTGTTGTACTGTGAAGGGCGGATGGTGACACGGATACCGTTGCGCAGCGTCCATACGGTGGAACCGTAGAGGCCGCCGGTCTCCTTGCGGGTCTTGCTGCCCTTGAGCTTGGAAGCGTCGAGCAGTTCGCCCATCTCTTCTTCCGCCTCGTTGGCCTGGATGTCAGCAGCCTTGACAGCCGTGACGATTCCCTTCAGGGTCTCCTCGGTGGGGTGGGTAAGACCCTCTTTCTCCGGAGCCTGGTAGATGATGACCAGGTTCTTGGTGTAGTCGGTCGAAGCCACGATCTGATTGATCTGGTCAATCGTAATCATAGCCAGATAGCCTTTCAGCTGGCTCTCTATATATTCGGGGGCCATCATCGGGAAGCCGTAGAGGAAGTCGGTCATTGCCTCGTAAACCAGCGTGGGGCTCTTGCGGGTGGAGGCGTTGGAGGTGTTCCGTTCGGCATTGGCAATCATATTGGTCTTGACGCGATCGTATTCAGCCTGGGTAAAGCCGTAACGCTGAGCCTTTTCCACCTCGGTAAGGAGGGCGGCGAAGCCTTTCTCCGCTTCACCGTCTTTCGTGGTGGCCGACATTTCGAAAGCGTCCATGAAGGCGTTTTCGCGGGTCCAGTAAGCGTTGGCGTACAGGAAAGGAGCATTGGGCTGGTGAGCGATATCGGTCAGACGTTCCGAGAACATGCTGTTAATGATATCCTTGACGAGATCCATCATGTAGCCGACGCCGTAGCTCAGGTAAGCCTTGGGCAGCGGATCGGACTTGACATAGGCGGTAACCTGGGTGCTGCGAGCCTCCGGATCGGTGAAGATGCCTACGATCGGCTCCTCATTGTCCGGGGTGCGGTAGACGCCCTTGGGTTCGGGATTCTCCCGTGCGGGGATGTCGGCGAAAGTAGCTTTAACCTTCTCCAGCACCTGCTGCGGGTCAATGTCGCCGATCACGACGACTGCCTGCAGATCCGGGCGGTACCAGGTCTCGTAGAACTTCACGAGTTCTTCAGCGGGGAAGGTCTCGAGGTTCTCTTTGGTGCCGATGATATTGCAGTTTTCGAATTTGGAACCCCGATAGAGGGTCTCCCAGGTCTTCTCCATCATACGCCAGTCGGCAGTGCGGCGGGTGCGCCACTCTTCGATGATCACGCCGCGCTCCTTGTCGATCTCGACCGGATCGTTGGTCACGAAAGCGGCGTAGTCGTGGATGGCGAGCAGGGTGGAGTCGATGATGCTTTCCCGGGTGACCGGAATGTTGGTGAACATGTAGATGGTGTACTCCTGGCCGGTGGATGCGTTCACATTGCCGCCGAAGCTGGCACCGATGCTCTCCATGAAGCTGATGATGCCCTTACCGGGGAAATTCTTGGTACCGTTGAGGCACATGTGCTCCTGGAAGTGGGCCAGACCGTTCTGGGCCGGCGTTTCCTGGATAGCGCCGATTCCGTTCAGCAGGTAGAACTCCGCCCGCTGTGCAGGCAGGTCGTTGTGCATGATGTAGTAGGTCATCCCGTTGTCGAGTTTGCCGTAGAGCAGGTTCGGATCGCGCTGCAGGGGAGCGTTCGGGTCTACCTGGGCGTTTGCAGTGACGGCCAGCAAGAGGGTCGTCAAAAACAGAAAGATTTTTTTCATCGTATCGTTGTTAATTGAATAGTTCCGAAACAGTGTCGATCAATTCGTTGCCGCGCAGACCGCGTTTGTAGACGGTGCCGTCCGGTGCGAAAAGAATCAGGTGCGGAATGCCCACGATCCCGTAAATCTCGGTCGGGGTGTGGTCCGCACCCATAAAGATATGGTTCCACGCCATGCCCATCTCTTCGATGGCGCTGCGGCTCTTGGAATTGTCCCCGTCCCAGACGGCGACGCTCACTATCTGCAGGCCGCGGTTTGCAAAGTCATCCCAGAGCCGGCGGATATTGGGCATCTCCTGCCGGCAGGGGCCGCACCAGGAAGCCCAGAAATCCACGAGCGTGTAGGCTCCGCGACCTACGAAATCCGAAAGAGAGGCTTCGCGGCCGTCTGGAGATACGCCGGTGAAATCTACGAAGGGTTTGCCTTCAGCGGTATTTGCTTCCGCCACCTTGCTTTCACGGACGGCCTGGATGCGTTTGTTCTCACGGACGAATTCGCCGGCGGCTGCCAGACGCGCGTCCAACTCTTCGAGCGAAAGTTCATACATCCGGGAGGAAAGGGCCTGCAGGCCGATCCAGTTGTCGGGATTTCTGCGCAGGGCTTTCTTGCAGTAGCTGTCCAGCTTCTTCTCCAGTTTCTCAACGATCGTTTCGTCCTCGTTTCCGGCTTCGTAAAGCCTGCGGAATTCTTTGTTGATGGAAGAAGATATTTCGTTGAAGCGGCTCAATTCCCGGTTGATGCGGCCGCCCTTGACGGTAGAGGTTTCGTCGAGCGCGACACGGACCGTACCTCCTACAGGGAGAAGTTCTGCACGATACCTCGGGCGGGGATCGCGGGCTTCACGCAGGATAATCCGGAGCGGGGTGGTTACGGATGCAGGGCAGGTGTAGGTAAAGGTTCCGTCTTCGGCCAGTTCGACCTTGTCGAGCAATCCTTCCGGCGTGCCGAACAGCAGTTGAGCGCCTTCCGGGTTGTATTCGCCTTTCACGGAGCCCACGACGGTGCAGGTATCGCCCCGCTGAGCGCAGGAGACTGCCAGAAGAGCGAGGGTAAGAAGAGTAAATATGCGTTTCATTCTGTTAAGTGATTATTCGGTGGGGATATCTTTGTTGACGTTCTTCGATCCGCGCAGTGCGTAGTAGATCAGGTAAAGCAGACAGACGGCAATCAGCCAGTAGCTGTTCATGGAACCTACTTTGCCGCCGAAAAGGGTCGCATCGGCCAGCAGGTTCTGCAGGAAGGGGATGATGCCGCCGCCACAGACCAGCACCATGAAGATACCGGAAGCCGCAGCCGTGTATTTGCCGAGTCCTTCCACTGCCATATTGAAGATGGCACCCCACATCACGGAGGTGCAGAGGCCGCAGAGCGTCAGGAAGAGCAGGCTCAGGGGGGCCTTGCCGCCGATCGTCACGGACTCAGGGATGAAGATGGCCAGAACAATGAAAAGAATTGCCGCCGAAGAGGTCCAGACCAGCATCGATTTGCCGGAGACCTTGCCGCCGATGGACGCACCGATCAGTCGGCCGAAGAGCATGCAGAGCCAGTAGGCGCTGATGAATGTGCCGGCGATGGCCGGTCCAACCCACTCCAGACCGGAGAAGTAAACGTTGGCCGTATTCGGAATACCCACCTCGATACCCACATAGAAGAAGATGGCGATCGCGCCCAATACGAAGTGACGGAAGCTCAGCGGACTGTGCTTGTCCTTCGAGGTGTTTCCGGCTTTGCGGGCGGCTCTCTCTTCCGCCGTTTCCATATGCGGTTCCGGAATCCGGGTAAGCAGGATGACGACGAACGCGATTGCGAAGATGGCCATGGCGATAATCATCACGGGCGCCGCTTTGGCTACGGTCGCATCCTTGATGGAACCGCCTACGAGCCAGCCTACCAGGAACGGGGCAATCGTGCCGCCGATCGAGTTGCAGGAACCGCCCCACTGGATGAGCTGGTTGCCGCGGTTGCCGCCGCCGCCCAGCGTATTGAGCATCGGGTTGACCACGGTGTTGAGCATGCACATCGAAAAACCGGCCACAAAGGCGCCCATCACATAGACGAAGAAGCTCTCCACGTAACCCGAGAGGAACTGGATTCCTACGCCGGTGAAGCCGACGATGACGGCCGACAGCGCTGTGAATTTATAGCCTTTCCGTTTGAGAATCAAGCCGGCAGGGATGCCCATGCAGGCATATGCAATAAAATTGGCCAGGGAGCCCAACTGGCTGAGGGCCTTGCTGGCGCCGAACTGGTTGGTGACCACCACGCCCATCGAACCGGCCAGGTTCGTGACGAAGGCAATCATGAAGAAGAGCGCGAACATCACGATGATGACCGGCGTGTAGTTCGTTTGTTTCTGGTTTTCCATGCTGATTATGGTTTGTAATTATTTGCAAATCCAGTGCCGTACCTCTGGTACAACCCACAAAAGTAAGCAATTTTTGCTGGATTTTGTTATATTTGTCCATCATGGAAAGCAATCAATTGAAATATGATTTTGCCCCGGGCGTGGAAGCTTTTTCCACGCTTCGCCCAGCCGGTGTTCCCTATCGGCACGGTCCTGCACTGGATCTTCCCTGGCCGGTGCTCCAGCCCCAGCAGATACACTGCGACGGGATAGCCGTGGTCGACAGATCCAGCCGCCGGCCCGACGACTGCGATGCCGCGATTACCGCAGACCGTGCACTCGGCATCGGCGTCCGTACGGCAGACTGTATTCCGGTATTGCTGTATGATCCTATCCATAAGGTGGTTGCGGCGGTCCATGCCGGCTGGAAAGGGACCGTCCTGAAGATTGTCCCCAAAACCGTTTCCCGGATGACCGCCCGTTTCGGGACTGACCCTGCCAACCTATATGCCCTGATCGGGCCGGGCATCTCGGCGGACTCCTTCCAGGTGGGGCAGGAGGTGGCAGACCGCTTTGCAGAAGAGGGGTTCCCGATGGATTTGATCCTTTCGGACCACGGTCCCCGCGTGCCCGGCACCATGCAGGGTGGCCTGCATATCGATCTTTGGCAGGCCAACCGCTGGCTGTTGGAATCGCTTGGCGTCCCCGCCGCTCGCATCACCGTCACCGGCATTGACACCTACACCGACTCCCGCTTCTGGTCCGCCCGCCGCGACGGTCCCGAATGCGGCCGCCTCATCACCGCCATTCGGATACAATAAAAAACGGCCTTCCGTGAGGAGGGCCGTTTTTGAAGTTGATGACGACAGGTTAGTCGAGCTCGTGGATGGCGAGACCGCTGCGGAGCTTCGGCTCGAACCAGGTGGTCTTCGGCGGCATGATGTTGCCGGTGTCGGCAATGTTGATCAGCTGCTGCATGGAGACCGGGTAGAGCGCGAAAGCTGCGACCATTTCACCGCTGTCCACCCGCTTCTTGAGTTCGCCCAGGCCGCGGATGCCGCCCACGAAGTCAATGCGGTTGGAGGTACGGAGGTCACCGAGGTTCAGGATCTTGTCGAAAACGAGGTTCGAAAGGATCGTCACGTCGAGTACGCCGATCGGGTCGTTGTCGTTATACGTACCGGGCTTTGCGGTCAGCGAATACCACACACCCTCGAAGTACATCGAGAAGTTGTGCAGTCCGGCCGGTTTGTACGGTTCGGAACATTCGCAGTGGCAAGGGAACTCGCAGTCGCACTTGCCGCCGTCCTTCGTGCAGTCGCACTTGCACTCCACGATGAAATCCTTCTGGAGCGCCTCGAAGAACTGCTTGCCGCTCAGACCGTTGAGGTCTTTCACCACGCGGTTGTAGTCGATGATCTTGAGCTGGTTGTCCGGGAAGCAGACAGCCATGAAGTAGTTGTACTCCTCCTTGCCGGTGTGGTTCGGATTCTGGCTGCGCTTCTCGGCGCCCACGCGTGCCGCAGCAGCGGTACGGTGGTGACCGTCAGCTACATAGAAAGCAGGAATGCCTGCAAAGATCTCGGTAATGCGGGCGATGTCCCGATCGTCGTCAATCACCCACAGCTTGTGGCCGAAACCGTCTTCGTCGGCGACGAAGTCGTACTCCGGAACGTGGGAGATGTAACGAAACATGATGGCATCGATCTCCGCATTGTCCGGGTAAGCGAAGAAGACCGGTTCGATGTTCGCATTCTGGATGCGGACGTGGATCATGCGGTCGTCTTCCTTCTCCTTGCGGGTGAGTTCGTGCTTCTTGATGGCGCCCGTAGCGTAGTCGTCGGTGTTGGCGCAGAGGATGATACCGTACTGGGTACGACCTTCCATCGTCTGGGCGTAGACGTAGTAGCACTCCTTGGCGTCGCGCTTGAGCCAGCCGCGCTCTTTCCAGAGTTTGTAGTTGGCTACGGCTTTGTCGTAGGTGCGCTGTTCGTGCTCGCCGGCAATCGGTTCAAAATCGATTTCCGGTTTGGTGATATGGAGCAGCGATTTCTCGCCGGCTTCCGCGCGTGCTTCCACGGAGTTCATCACGTCGTAGGGACGTGCGGAAACCTCCTTGGAGATCGCCTTGGGAGGACGGATGGCTGCAAAGGGTTTTACTTTTACCATATCGGAGACCGATTATTTGTTGACCTGGAATTTGCGGTTGCCCGTTGCGAAGAAGTCGCAGATCTGGTTTGCTGCAGCCAGACCGGCGTTGATGTTGGCCTCTGCAGTCTCTGCACCCTGCTTCTTGGGGGTAGCGAAGACGCGATTGCCAAACTTCTCCTTGAACTCCGGCATGCGCTCTGCAGCGATGTCGGTGACATACTTGAGGTCTTCACGCTCTGCGAGCACCTCGAGCAGTTCGGCTTCGTTGATCACCTCCTTGCGGGCGGTATTCACGAGGCAGGCACCCTTCGGCATCTTGGAGACGAGATTGCGGCCGATCGAACCCTTGGTCTCTGCGGTTGCAGGGATGTGGAGGGAGAGGAAGTCGGAACCAGCATAGAGTTCGTCGATGGTTGCCACGGCCTTCACGCCGTCAGCAGCCATCTTCTCAGCGGGGACGAACGGGTCAAAGGCGATGACGTTCATGCCGAAACCGTTCTTGGCGATCATAGCCACGAGGCGGCCGACATTGCCGTATGCGTGGATACCCACGGTCTTGCCCTTGAGTTCACGGCCGGTACCCGGGGTGAACTGGTTGCGGCTCATGTAGATCATCAGGCCGATAGCGAGCTCTGCGACAGCGTTGGAGTTCTGGCCCGGGGTGTTAATGGCCACTACGTTCGCAGCCGTGCAGGCAGCGAGGTCGAGGTTGTCGTAACCGGCACCTGCGCGAACCACGATCTTCAGCTTGGGAGCGTGCTTGACGACCTCGGCGGTAACCTTGTCGGAGCGGACGATCAGGGCGTCTGCGTCAGCGACTGCTGCGTAGAACTGCTCGACGTCGGTGTATTTCTCGAGGAGAGCGAGCTGGTGACCTGCTTTCTCAACGATGGCGCGGATGCCATCGACAGCTGCCTTTGCAAAAGGCTTTTCGGTTGCTACGAGAACTTTCATGATATCTGCCGGTTATTTGTGAAGTTTCTCGAATTCCTGCATCGTGGCGATGAGTGCCTCGACTGCCTCTTTCGGGCAAGCGTTGTAGAGGGATGCGCGGAAGCCGCCGACACTGCGGTGACCCTTGATACCCACCATACCGCGTTCTTTGGCGAATGCCATGAACTCGTCCTGGAGATCTTCCTTGCCGGGAGCCATCACGAAGCAGACGTTCATGATCGAACGGTCTTCCTTCTCTGCGGTGCCGATGAACATGGAGTTGCGGTCGATTTCATCGTAGAGCATCTTTGCTTTCTCCACGTTGAGTTTGTGGATAGCCTCGACGCCACCGATGCCCTTGAGCCACTTGAGGGTCTCTTTCATGGCATAGATGGAGAATACCGGCGGGGTGTTGAACATCGATTCACCGTCGATGTGGGTCTGGTAGTTGAGCATCGTAGGGATGTAGCGGGTAACCTTGCCGAGGATGTCCTTGCGGATGATGACGAAGGTGACGCCAGCAGGGCCCACGTTCTTCTGCGCACCACCGTAGATGAGGGCATATTTGCTCACGTCGACGGGACGGCTCATGATATCGGAAGACATATCTGCAACCAGGTTTACCGGGCAGTCCATATCATACTTGATCTCGGTACCGTAGATGGTATTGTTGGTCGTGATGTGGAAGTAGTCTGCATCCTTGGGAATCTCGTAGCCCTTCGGGATGTAGTTGTAAACCTTGTCTGCGGAAGAAGCCACGCAAACTGCATTGCCAAGGCCTTTCGCCTCTTTGAGCGCCTTCTTTGCCCAGACACCGGTCTCAAGATATGCGGCCTTGCTCTCGAGCAGGTTCATGGGAACCATCAGGAACTGGAGGGAAGCACCGCCGCCGAGGAAGAGGATCTCATAGTTCTCGGGGATATTGAGAAGTTCGCGCCAGAGGGCACGGGGTTCAGCCATAACCGCATCCCATTCCTTGGAACGGTGGGATACACAGATCACTGACATACCGGTACCTGCGAAGTCCTTGAGGGCCTCGATGGAACCGTCGATGGCAGCCTGCGGCAGAACGCACGGGCCGGCATTGAAGTTGTAGACTTTTTTCATATAGAATGAACGTTTAAAAATGTTGAACAATTGTGTCGGATAATAGGGCAAAGGTAAGAAGAATTCCGCCAGTTGTCAAATAATTTCGACATTCGCCCAGCGGAGCGTTTCGCAAAAAGTATCGACCTTTGCAAGTCCCACTCTGACAGTGATTTCGCAGTTGTTCTCAAACTGCTGTGAAAGGATCTGCAGATTCCAATCCTTGATGATTTTCATCACGTCGTTCATCCGGGTGTAGTCAAAGCGGATCCGGCAGGTGGCGCAGGCGGTCTTTTCCACGACCCTGGCGGCGGCGAGCGCCTCTGCCGTAGCGGTCTTGTAGGCCTTGATCAGACCCGGTACGCCCAGTTTCACGCCGCCGAAGTAGCGGACCACCACCACGAGTATATCGCTGAGTTCCGCAGAGAGCAACTGCCCCAGAATGGGCCGGCCTGCGGTCGAAGAGGGTTCCCCGTCATCGTTGGCACGCCAGATGGCGCCGTCCAGCCCGATCCGGTACGCGTAGCAGTGGTGCCGTGCATCGAAATACTCCTTGCGCAGCGCGGCGATCCGTTCTTTGGCCTGGTCTTCAGTCTCCACCGGACAGGCGAAGGCGAGGAACTTGCTGCCGTTGTCCTTGTAAGACCCGGTGGAAGGGGCCTCGATGCTGCGATAGCGGTCGGTAGGGGTGCGGTTTTCTTCTTGCATTGGTGTTGTAAAAGTACGGCATTTTTTATAGATTTGCAATTGGAATATAGAGTTGCCTTATGTTGTATCGCGTACGCGTCACGCTCCCCGAGAGCAAAATCTTCTTCCGCGAATATGCCGTCAGGGCAGAGATGAATCTCTTTGCTTTCCACGCCTTTCTTGCCAACCAGTACGGATTCGATCCGGACCAGATGGTCTATTTCGAAAGCCGGGATGCGGCCGGTGTCCGCCAGGGACGCTACTGCCTCTTCGATATGGGCGACGGCTCGATGGACCGCGTCACCTTTGCCGGCCTTGCCGGGCGCGAGGCGGCGGAAGTCCGCTACATCTTCGAGATGCACAGTCGCCGCTATCTGGTCATTACCCCGCTGGGAGAAGAACCCTACAGTCCGCGCGAAGTATATCCCCTGCAGCTCGACGGTAAGGGAGACAACCCCGACCAGTTCACCCGTTACGTGGATCCGGAACCGTATGTTCCCGCCAAACCTTCCCGCCCTGGCGCCGAAGACGACGATATCGATTTTGATGACGATGACGACGAGGAGGAAAACGACGGCGATGAAGACGGCGAGTTGCTGGTAGACGAGGACTTCGGTCAAGAAGAATAGGCCCGATGTCCGAGCTTCTCATCGTACTCGGTCCCACGGCGGTCGGCAAGACAGATTACAGCATCGATCTGGCGCTGGACTGCCATTCTCCCGTCATCTCCTGCGATTCCCGCCAGCTGTTCCGCGAAATGCGGATCGGCACCGCCCGTCCGAGTGACGAACAGCTCGCCCGGGTCAAGCACTATTTCATAGCTTCCCATTCGATTACGGAAACCTACACGGCCGGCCGCTATGAAGTGGAGGCGCTCGCCCTGCTGGAAGAGCTTTTCAAAACCCACGATACCCTGGTCATGACCGGTGGTTCGGGCTTGTACATCGATGCCCTTTGCAACGGTCTGGATGACTTTCCGGATGCCGACCCTGCCCTTCGTGCATCCCTGACGGAGCGTCTTGAGAAAGAGGGACTCGCTTCGCTGCGGCACGAGCTGCGCCGCCTGGACCCGGACACGGCCGCGCGGATCGATCCGGCCAACCGGCAGCGTATCATCCGTGCGCTGGAGGTCTGTATCGCCACGGGCAGGCCCTATTCGGAATTCCGGAGCGGCCGGCGCAAAGAGCGTCCGTTCACCATTCGCAAAATCGGCCTTACGCGCCCGCGCGAGGATCTCTATGCACGCATCGACGCCCGCGTGGACGTGATGATGGAGCAGGGGCTGGAAGAAGAAGCGCTCAGGCTGCTTCCTTATCGCAACCTGAGCGCTCTCAATACGGTGGGATATCGCGAGATGTTCCGCTATTTCGATGGGGAGTATCCCCTGGAGGAGGCTGTGCGCCTTATCAAGCGCAACACCCGTCACTACGCCAAGAAACAGCTTACTTACTGGGCCCGCGATCCGGAAATCGACTGGCTGACTATTTAGCCTCTTCGTCCTTGACGACCTTGATCAGTTCCACGCGGAAGTGGATGGCTGCACCCGGCTGGATCTTTTCACCGGCACCGCGGTCGCCGTAAGCGAGTTCTGCGGGAATCCAGAGAAGAATCTCACCGCCTTCGTCAATGTGCTGCAAACCTTCGCCCCAGCCTTTGATCACCTGGTTCAGGCCGAAGTTGACGCTTTCGCCGCGTTCGTAGGAGGAATCGAAGATTTCACCGTCGAGGGTCTTGCCTTCGTAGTTGACTTCAACTTTGTCTTCGCGGGAGGTCGGGAACACGCCGTTACCGTTGCGGACAATCTTGTACTGCAGGCCGGATTCGGTGGTGACGACACCCTCTTCCATGGCGTTCTTTTCAAAGAACTCGGCTGCCTTTGCCTCATTCTCTTCCTTGATGACGTTGTTGCGTTTCTCGAGGAATCCGTTCAGGGTCTCGTAGAAGAGTTCCTGGTCGAGTTCTACGTCAGCGCAGGCGTCTTTGATACCCTTGTTGAGCTGGGCGAGGTCCATCGGACCGAAGTTGTTGCCCTTGAGAATCTGACCGAAGTTGTAGCCGATCATATAGCTGGCGTTCTTCACGTCGTCGCGGGTGATGCCTTTCGGCTGGTTGCCGCTGGCGGTTTTGCCACCGCAGCAGGAGCAGAGGATGGCTGCCGTTGCAGCGCACAGTGCAATAAGTTTAAGTGCTTTCATAACAGAATTATTGATTGTTGTTTATCGTTTTGCCTTGTTCTTTTTCCTGGCGGTTGCGCTGAAAATCAGGTAGCCGGTCACGGCCGCGGTCGCGGAGGTAATCAGGATGGCCACCTTGCCCGTATCGACCAGCGCGGCGTCGGTGAAGGCCAGATTGTCAATGAAGATGGACATCGTGAATCCGATACCGCCCAGCACGCCGAGTGCCAGGACCTGCTTCCAGGAGACGCCGTCGGGCAGGGCTGAAAGCCTGCACTTGACGGCCAGCCAGCTGAAGAGGAAAATTCCGATAGGCTTGCCGCAGAGCAGGCCAAGGAAAATGCCCAGCGAAAGACCGGTCACTCCAGGGGCCGAGAAATCCATATGAAGCACTACAGCTGCGTTGGCAAGCGCGAAGATAGGCATGATCAGGAAGTTCACGACGGGCTGCAGGTTGGATTCGAACTTGTGCATCAGCGGCTCGGCCTCGTCGAGCTGTTCGGACATCTGGTGAATCACGTGCAGCTGCTCGGTATTGGCCAGCGTTTCGACCTGTGCGTTGGAAACCTTCTTGAATTTATCCAGCAGGTTCTGAATCCGGACGCTGAAGCGCAATTCGTTGATTTTGGTCTTGTAGGGCACCGTGATGGCCAGAAGCACGCCCGCGATGGTTGCGTGGACGCCGGAAAGGTAGACCAGATACCAGAGTGCGATGCCGCCGATTACCGTCATCCAGACCTTGCGGACGCCCATGCGGCCGGCGACGAGCAGGACTGCGAACACCACCAGTGCCAGGCCAAGCCAGACCAGCTGGATGGCGTGTGTCGGATAGAAAACGGCCAGCACCAAAATGGAGCCCAGGTCGTCCGCAATCGCGATGGCGGTCAGGAAGACCTTGACGCCGATGGGGGCCTTTTTGCCCAGGAGGGCCAGGATTCCGACCGCAAAGGCGATATCGGTGGCCATCGGAACACCCCATCCGTGAACCGTGGCGGGATTGCCGTGGTTGAAAACGGTAAATATCAGCGCCGGGAAAATCATTCCGCCCAATGCGGCGAAGACCGGCAGCGTGGCTTTCTTGACGGAGGAAAGCTGTCCGACCGTCATCTCCCGCTTGATTTCCAGGCCTACGGTGAAAAAGAAGACGGCCATCAGGGCGTCGTTGACGAAGTCGCCGATGGTGAATTCCGGGCCGAATACCGCGTAAGATCCGATTTTGAGGTTAAAGGGAACCTTCCAGAAGCTGACGACGTGCTGGAGGGCGGGAACATTTGCGAAGATCAGGGCTATTACGGTGCCGATCAGAAGCAGGACGCCACCGGCAGATTCTCTTTTGAAGAATTTGGTAAAGTAGCGTTGCGAGCTTGTGGCTGCCGCTTGCCCGACGGAAAGCGATCTTTCACTCATAAAACGATCGATTCACAAATAGAGTTGCAAATATAGATAAAATTGCTTAATTTCGTTAGGTCAAAACTTTGCGGCATGACGGTCACTTCGGAAGAACTCCATTCGAAACTGAAACATTTCTTCGGCTTCGATGCTTTCAAGGGAAATCAGGAAGGAATTATCCACGCTCTCCTGGCCGGAGAGGATGTATTCGTCCTGATGCCGACCGGCGGCGGCAAGTCGCTCTGTTACCAGTTGCCCGCCCTCTTCCTGGAGGGAACGGCCATCGTCATCTCGCCGCTGATCGCCCTGATGAAGAATCAGGTCGATGCCATCCGCGGCTTCACGAACGGTGACGAGAGCATCGCCCACTTCCTGAACTCATCGCTCAACAAAGCGCAGATCAAAGAGGTGAAAGACGACCTGGTCAGCGGCCGTACCAAGTTGCTGTATGTGGCCCCGGAGTCCCTGACCAAAGAGGAGAACGTCGCTTTCCTCAAGCAGCTGAAGATTTCTTTCTACGCGATTGACGAGGCCCACTGCATCTCCGAGTGGGGCCACGACTTCCGTCCGGAGTACCGCCGCATCCGACAGATAGTGGAGGAGATCGGGCGTGCGCCTATTATCGCCCTCACGGCCACGGCTACGCCCAAGGTGCAGTCGGACATCCAGAAGAATCTGGGCATGCCCGACGCCAGGGTCTTCAAGTCCTCCTTCAACCGGCCCAACCTCTACTACGAAATCCGCGACAAATCCAATCCCAAGCGCGATATCATCCGTTACATCAAGGAGAACCCCGGCAAGAGCGGCATCATCTACTGCCTGAGCCGCCGGAAGGTGGAGGAGATTGCCGAACTGCTCAATATCAACGGCATCAAGGCGCTTCCCTATCATGCCGGAATGGATCCCGCCACCCGCTCCCACAACCAGGACGCCTTTTTGATGGAAGAGGTGGATGTAATCGTGGCCACCATCGCCTTCGGTATGGGTATCGACAAACCCGACGTCCGGTTCGTGATTCACTATGACATTCCGAAGAGTCTCGAAGGGTATTACCAGGAGACGGGACGTGCCGGCCGCGACGGACAGGAAGGGCAGTGCATCGCTTTCTACAGCTACAAGGATATCCAGAAGCTTGAAAAGTTTATGCAGGGAAAGCCGGTTTCCGAACAGGAGATCGGGCGCCAGTTGCTGGGTGAGACCCGTGCCTACGCCGAATCGAACCAGTGCCGGCGACTCTTCCTGCTCAACTATTTCGGCGAGGATTTCAAGCAGGACAACTGCGGCGCGTGTGATAACTGTCTCTATCCCAAGAAAGAGTTCGACGGCCAGGAGGAGATGGCCATCGTGCTCGAACTGATCGATTCCCTCAAGGAAAACTTCCGTCCGGAGCACCTGGCGAATATCCTGCTGGGTGAGACCAATTCGGTGGTCAAATCCTACAACCACCACCGTCACCCGCTCTTCGGTGAAGGCAAGGACCGTAGCGCCCGTTTCTGGACTGCCGTTATCCGCCAGGGCATCCTGCTGCACCTGCTCGACAAGGATATCGAACGCTATGGCCTGGTCACCATCACGGAGGAAGGACGCGCTTTCCTGGCCGATCCGCATCCGCTGATGCTGACGGAAGACCGGGAATTCGTGGAGGGTGAAGACGATGACGAGGAAGATGCCGCAGTGGCGGCCATCAAGCACGCAGCCAGCAGTGCCGGCGGCGGCGACGAGGTGCTGCTCGCCATGCTCAAGGATCTCCGCAAGGCGGAATCCCGGCGGCTCAATCTTCCTGCCTGGATTCTCTTCGGCGATCCTTCACTGCAGGACATGACCATCCTCTATCCGACCACAGTCGAAGACCTGGTGCGCTGCCAGGGCGTCGGCGAGGGAAAGGCACGCAAGTTCGGCAGGCCATTCGTGGAGCTGATTGCCCGGTATGTGGAAGAGAATGAAATCATCCGGCCGGATGACCTCGTGGTCCGTTCCGCTCCCACCAAGACATCGGCCCGCCTGATGATCATCCAGGGAATCGACCGAAAACTGCCGTTCGAGGATATCGCGGAGGCCCGCGACATGACGCTTGATGAACTCCTTGACAACGTTGAGGCCATCATCGCCAGCGGAACCAGCCTCAATATCGACTACTACATCAAGCAGCAGGTCGACCCAGACATTCTGGACGATATCTATACCTATTTCAAGGAAGAGGCCGATTCAGATTCGCTGAACGACGCACTCAAGGCGCTCGGGCCCGACTACACGGAACTCGAAATCCGTCTGGTCCGCATCAAGTTCATCTCCGAACTCGGTAACTAGTTTTCCAGGGCTGCCTGCGCGGTCCGGTCAATCGTGAGGTAAATGGGGTAGAAGCCCAGGTCGTCCAGCGGCGTGGCGCGCCCGATCATCGCACGCAGTTGCGTGAGTATCAACTCTCCGGAGACCGACCACTCCTTCGCAGTGGGCCGAAGCCCCCGTGAAGCGGTGAAGGCGATGAATTCCCGTTTTAAATCAAGCGTTTTAAGGAAAGAATCCAGTGCTCCCCGTGTGGTGATGTTGCGTAGCCGTGCCCGGTGCGTGTCGCTGAACTGGTTCACGAACTTGTACTGGAGGCTCTGCCGGTTGCACTTTACCAGGAAGTCCGTCACCTGGGTCGTATCGATCGGGACGAATACATCCGGGATGATACCGCCGCCGCCGTAGACCACCTTGCCGCCCGGGGTGACGAATTTGAGCGAGTCGTTGACCTTGATGCTGTCGGCCGACATCATCTCGCCGTTGAGGTAGCGGTCGTAGATGTCGTAGGCAT
>R22__coassemble_471_pt1 | contig 26255 bp, 21 predicted proteins | sample R22__metabat2_low_PE_033 | metagenome-assembled genome bin R22 | reverse complement strand
ATCGGCGTCATAGTATTCCAGGTGGCATTTGATGCCGAATCGTGCGCGAAGCGGCGACGTGAGCAGGCCGCTGCGCGTGGTGGCGCCGATCAGCGTAAAAGGGTTGATGTTGATCTGGATGCTGTGCGCGCCCGGACCTTTGTCCACCATGATGTCAATCCGGTAATCTTCCATCGCGGAATAGAGATACTCCTCCACGACGGGGGAAAGCCGGTGAATCTCATCGATAAAGAGTACATCCCCGGTGTCCAGCGAGGTCAGCAGGCCGGCCAGATCGCCCGGTTTGTCCAACACCGGACCTGATGTAACTTTCATATTTACACCCAGTTCGTTCGCAACAATGTTGGCCAGCGTGGTTTTGCCCAGGCCCGGAGGCCCGTGAAACAAAACATGATCCAGCGCTTCGCCGCGAAGCAGCGCCGCCTTCACAAAAATCTTCAGGTTCTCCAGGTTTTTCTCCTGACCGGCAAACTCGGCGAACTCTTTGGGACGGATTTGTCCCTCATAGTTGTTCTCCTTGAGCGCGGACTCGGTTCGGGGGTTGAAATTCTCTTCCATCATCATTCTATTCTCTCGCAAATTTCTCAAAAATCGCGGATAATAACAAGTTTTTGGAAATTGTCTATCTTTGTTCCTACAGAGAACCTGAAACACTGTTTACAATGGAGTATTTCGCAACCGCAGGCGGTATCACCGTCCATCTCTGCGATTCCGAGGATCACCCGCAGCGGGGTGCCGGCAAGCCGGCGATCATTCTGCTTCACGGCTATTTGGAAACCCTCTACATCTGGTCTGAATTTGCCGCAAAACTGGAGAAAAATTACCGGGTCATCCTGATTGACCTGCCGGGTCACGGACTGACCGATTATGCCCCCGCGGGCGCTGACGGACAGAGTGTCAACACCATGGAATTCTGTGCGGAAGTGGTCCGTGATGTTTTGGATAAATGTCTGGTTGACAAGGCTTTCATTGGAGGTCATTCGCTGGGCGGATATATTGCGCTGATGTGCTGCAATCTCTATCAAGACCGTTTTGAGAAACTGATACTTTTCAACTCCACACCCTTTGCCGACCTTCCTGAAAAATCGGAAGACCGCAAGCGGGAGATCGGCGTCATCCGCGCCGGCAAACTGGAGACCCTGGCCACCTATTCCATTCCCAGAATGTATCATCCTGACCAGCTGCGCATCCATGATGACAAAATCCGCGAAACGCTGGAACTTTGCGAAACCCACTTTCCGGAAGGAATCATCGCATCCATTCTGGGTATGATGGTCCGTCCTTCCCAGGAGGAGTGGCTGAAGCAGGCTCCTGTTCCTGTTTTAATGTTCGGCGGCGATCAGGATCCGTTCATTCCGATAGAATCATTCATTAGGATGAAGACTCTCTTCCCGAAGGTTCAGTTTATCCTGCAGCCCGGAACCGGTCACCTTTCCTTTATAGAAGAAGAAACACAAACCTGTGAAGAGGTCTGTTTATTTCTTGGAAACAGCCGTGTTGATAAATAAGGATAAATATCCAACCACCGGGGTTTCTTAAAAAAATATCCGAATACCGAAAATTTCTTTATCGGTTTATTTTCGAAACGAAATCAACAATTGTTAACAACTGAAAAAGCCTTTCCTATTTAACAGGGAAGGCTTTTCTTATGTTATTAACATATCAACAGCACAATAATAAAGCATGAAGATTTTTCTAAAAATCTTTTATTAATACTTTATTTATTTCGTGATCATTTTCATGATGGTGGCGCGCAACTGATCCAGATTAGTACGGTCTTTTGCGGAGATAAAGATACTGGGAGTATTTTCCCTGGACATCCAGGAGTTTTCAAATTCTTCCAGGGTGAAGTTGCGGGGACCGCGCTCCTCCAGGGAGAATTCGTCGTACTCCTCAAATGTATAAGCGTCTATCTTATTGAAAACCATCAGGCAAGGTTTATCGCCTGCGCCTATGTCGTGCAGGGTTTTGTTCACTACCCTGATCTGGTCGTCAAAACCCGGATGCGAGATATCTACCACATGCAGAAGAATATCCGCTTCGCGGACCTCATCGAGCGTACTTTTGAATGATTCAATCAGCTGGGTAGGCAGCTTGCGGATAAAGCCGACCGTGTCGCTGAGCAGAAAAGGAGTATTATCTATAACAACCTTACGTACAGTGGTATCCAGCGTTGCAAAGAGTTTGTTCTCTGCGAATACGTCACTCTTTGCGAGCTGGTTCATCAAGGTACTTTTACCTACGTTCGTATATCCGACCAGCGCGACGCGTTTCATGGTGCCGCGGTTGCTTCGCTGCGATACCATCTGCCGGTCTATCTTGGTCAGCTGAAGTTTCAGCTTTTTGATTTTATCCAGCACGATACGGCGGTCAATCTCCAGCTGGCTCTCGCCCGGACCGCGCATATTCAAACCTCCCTTGCCGCCGCGCTGTCGCTCGAGGTGGGTCCACATACCGGTCAGTCTAGGCAAAAGATATTGATATTGAGCAAGTTCTACTTGAGTTTTTGCATAAGCGGTCTCGGCGCGCTGGGCAAATATATCCAGGATCAGGCCGGTACGGTCCACTACCTGGCAACCCACCTCTTTCTCAATATTCCGCATCTGCGAAGGAGAGAGTTCGTCGTCGAAGATAATATAGGTAATCTCGTTTTCCAGAACGTATTCCTTGATTTCTTCCAACTTACCCGGGCCTACGAATGTGCGGGCGTTGGCATGGTCAAGGTGTTGGACAAACCGTTTTTCTCCGGTTACCCCTGCTGTCGTTGCCAGAAAAATCAGTTCATCCAGGTATTCGTTGACCTGCCGGTCATTCTGAACACCGCTGCTGATGGCAACAAAAACCGCAGTTTCTTTTTTCTCCTGGATTTCTTCCATGGGTTAATTTTTTACAAAATTAGAACTTATCTTTGTATTTATTACCATTATCCGTTCCCCGTTATGAAGAGAGTATTGATTTCCGTATTGCTGTTGTCTATTGGTCTGAACGGCTTTTCACAGGGACGAATCCGCGACTTCGGTATTATTCCAGGAATATTCCAACCAGGTGAATATAACGCAATTACAGATGTTCCCGGTGTCAGGGTAGGTCATGTTACGATCAATAAAGGCGAGGATATTCATACGGGTGTGACTGCAGTTCTTCCGCATGAGGGAAACATATTTAAACGTAAATGTCCGGCTGCGGTTTTCGTGGGTAACGGATATGGAAAAATGGTAGGTATCAGTCAGATCCAGGAATTCGGCAATATAGAGACACCGGTTATCCTGACCAACACGCTTTCCGTTGCGCAGGGAATGGAGGGTTTGATAACCTATACCCTGAATCAAAAGGGAAACGAAAAGGTCCGTTCGGTCAATCCCGTGGTCGCCGAGGCGAACGACGGAAAACTGAATAATATCCGTGTACGGGTCGTTACTCAAAAACACGTTTTAGACGCGATTTCGCGGGCCAAAAGCGGACCGGTTGAAGAAGGTTCCGTCGGGGCGGGAACGGGCGCCGTATGCTTCGGTTTTAAGGGCGGAATTGGCACTTCTTCGCGCGTTTTGCCCGCGGCTTACGGCGGTTACACAATCGGAGTCCTGGTACAGTCCAATTATGGTGGAATTCTGGAGATCAACGGGGTTCAGGTTGGAGTGGCTTTGGACGCATACAGTTATAAAGATGAAGATGAAACAAAAGAGCAAAACCTCTCTGAAGGGTCTTGTACCGTTGTTTTAATCACCAACGCGCCTGTGGATTCCAGAAACCTGGAGCGCCTGGCCAAGCGGGTTTTTATGGGTTTGGCCAAGACGGGATCGTTTGCCGCCAGCGGCACCGGATATTATGTGCTGGCCGTTTCCAATTATCCCGACAACCTTATCAACGAAGGCACCCCGATGTATTATCCCACCCTCCTTCATAACGAAGCGATGTCCCCGCTTTTCGAAGCGGCCATAGAAGCCACGGAAGAGGCCGTCTGGAATTCCCTCTTCGCAGGTAAGGATATGAACGGTTACCGGGGTTATAAAGTAAAAGCTCTACCGGTCCCGGAGGTGGTAGAGCTTATGAAACAACCTGTTCTCAAATAGCTTATCTCAGCTGGAAGATCACAGGGAAGGTGTAGGTAACCTTCACGGCTTTGTCGCGCTGCTTACCCGGGGTCCACTTAGGGGAACTCGAGACGATACGCACAGCCTCTTTGTCAAGTGAAGGGTCCACACCGCGCAACACTTTGACGTTGCTGACGGAACCGTCGGTGTTAACGGTAAACTGAAGGGTAACTTTTCCCTGCACACCGTTTTCCTTAGCGATTTCCGGATAGACCAGACGGCTGTTCACCCATTTGGTGAAAGCGTTAGGGTCGCCACCCATGAAGCCCGGTTTCTCTTCAACCAGTGCGAACGGAATAGCCTCTTCTTCAACAACCTCTTCTGCCACCTCGGCAACGTAGTCCTGGATTTCTACACCCAGGTTTGCGTTATCCTCAAGGTTGATCAGCAGATCGTCCTGGATTTCGATATCATCATCCACAATGTCAATGACATCGGAGAGTACCGGAATCTTAGGCATCTCAGGCGGGAGTTCCTGCTGCTCTTGCGTAATCGGGATAATCTCCTCTTCTACAGCAACTGCTTCCTGGGTCAGGTCGATCGTATCTTTCTTTTCTGAAGAGGACCACTCGAACGCCAGAAGGAGAATTCCGAGAACGGCAACGAGACCGATTTCGCGGAAAAGCGTCTTCTTGTTCTGAAGATCTGCTTTAGGGGTTTTCTTGACTTCCATACTATGTGTAATTTTTGTAGTCTTGGACTTATAATCGTCCAAAAGTACGAATTAAATCTCTTTTCAACAATTTTTTGTTGATAAACTTGCTAATTTTGTGCCACAATCCTTCTGTTATGATTTCATACTTCTCGGAAGACACCGCTTTTGTTTTGAATAACAAACGTTTGGTATCCAAATGGTTGAAAGAATTGGCCGCCCGTAACGGCCATACGGTGGGCGCCCTCAATTATATCTTCTGCAGCGACCCCTATCTTCTGGAAATCAACAGGAATTTCCTGGGTCACGACTATCTGACGGACATCATCACCTTTGATAATGCCGCAGACTATGCCGGTGTTTATCCGCCCGAAGCCCTTTCCGGCGACATCTATATAAGTTTCGATACCGTCCGCTATAACGCCGAGGCTTATAAAGAAGGCTTCGAACGAGAGCTTCACCGTGTGATAGCCCATGGGCTGCTCCATCTGGTCGGCTTCGACGATACTTCGGCAAAACTCCAGAAAGAGATGCGCGCCCAGGAAGACAAAGCGCTCGACCTTTGGTTTGAAATGAAATGAGCACCGCCTCTTACGATATCATTGTGATTGGCGCCGGTCATGCCGGTTGTGAAGCAGCGGTAGCCGCGGCCCGGCTGGGTTCGCGCGTATTGCTCATCACGATGGATATGAACAAGACGGCACAGATGTCTTGCAACCCGGCAATGGGTGGAATTGCCAAAGGGCAGATCGTGCGGGAGATCGATGCGCTTGGCGGATGGAGCGGCGTGGTGACGGACGCTTCGACGCTCCAGTTCCGGATGCTGAACCGGTCAAAGGGCCCGGCGATGTGGAGCCCGCGCGCACAATGTGATAAAATGCGCTTTTCGCTGAACTGGCGTTATATTCTCGAAAGTGCCTGTAAATTAGATATTTGGCAAGATTTTGTAACCGCGATAACCTTCCGAGAATCGAAAATTTCGGGCGTTCGCGTGTCGATGGGCGCAGAATTTTCGGCCAAAATTGTGGTTTTGACGGCCGGAACCTTCCTGAACGGCAAGCTTTTCATCGGGCATGAAGAGGCGGAAGGCGGACGGATCGGCGAGCTGCCATCTCACGGTCTGACCGAGCAACTCGTTTCGCTCGGACTGAAATCGGACCGGATGAAGACCGGCACTCCGCCGCGCGTCGACGTCCGGTCGATCGACTTGTCTAAACTCGAAGTTCAGTCTGGCGACGATCAACCTGCCCGCTTCTCGTATCTTCCTTATCCGACGGCGATTCAAAGCGGACAACCGCAGAAGCCGTGTTATATTGTTCATACGAATCCTGAAGTTCATGCAATTCTCGAAAGCGGTTTTCAGGACTCGCCGCTCTTTACCGGCAAGATAACCGGAATCGGTCCCAGGTATTGTCCTTCGATAGAAGATAAGCTACGGACCTTTGCAGGCAAGGATGCGCACCAGCTTTTCCTTGAACCAGAGGGCTGGAACACCTATGAATATTACCTCCAGGGCTTCTCTTCTTCGCTGCCGCTCGATATCCAGATGCGCGCCTTGCGGGCCATCAAGGGCTTTGAAAATATCCGGATTTTCCGCCCGGCCTATGCGGTGGAATACGACTTTTTTGATCCGACGCAGCTGTATGCGACACTTGAATCACGTGTTGTAGAGAACCTCTATCTGGCCGGTCAGGTAAACGGTACCACCGGTTATGAAGAGGCTGCTGCGCAAGGATTGATGGCGGGAATAAACGCCCATCTGAAGCTCTCAGGAAAAGATTCTTTCGTTCTGAAGCGCGACGAAGCCTATATCGGTGTGCTGATTGACGACCTGATTACGAAAGGCGTGGACGAGCCCTACCGGATGTTTACTTCACGCGCGGAGTATCGGATTCTGCTTCGACAGGATGATGCGGATCTCAGGCTTACCGAAAAAGCTTATCAAATCGGTCTGGCCGATGACTTCCGGTATCGCACGATGCAGATGAAATACGAGGGCGTAAATCAGTATGTAGAAGCGGTCGAAAAACTCTCAATCAAACCTGACCAGATCAATTCATATCTGGATTCGATAGGCTCCGCCAGGCTTACGACCGCAAAAAAACTTTCCGAGATTTTAACCCGTCCAGATGCTTCTATCCGCGAAATTTTGAAAAATGTTCCCCGTGGAACAATTTCAGAAACCGAGAAAGATGTTCAAAACCGGATAGATTCTGTGGTTAGAGAAGACGCTTCGGACAACTCGTCTCTCGCATTCCTGAAAACGATTCCTTTTCAAGAAAAACAACCGGTTTCCAACGATTTTCGAAAGCAACAGCTGGCCGATGAAATCCTGGAAGCGGCAGAAATTGCCATCAAGTACCAAGGCTATATTGATCGCGAAAGGCGACTGGCTGACAAAATCCTCCGCCTGGAGAACGTCAAAATCCCCGACGATTTCGATTATTCCAAGCTGACCGCGCTATCCATGGAGTGTCGCATCAAACTGGAGCGATATCGTCCGAAAACCATTTCGCAGGCCTCCCGCATCTCCGGCGTTTCACCCGCCGATATTGCCGTTTTATTGGTCTATTTCGGGCGTTAAAAAGAGGGTTCCACGTGGAACGCAGAACCCTCAAAACTACCGTTAAATGGGCTAAAAAGGCCTAATTCGCGAACATTTCGTCAATCAAAGGCTTATACTTCGCCATAATATTGCGACGTTTCAGCTTGAGCGTCTGCGACAGCATGTTGTTGCCGGTCGTCCACTCGTCGTTGATCAGACGATACTTCTTAATGTTCTCGTGAGGCGCGAGATTCTTGTTGACCTCATCGATCACGTCGCGAAGCAACTGTGCGATCGGCTGCTTGGAGAGCATATCCTCGTTGTTTTCAAACGCGATCTTATGCTCCTGGGCATACTCTTTCAGGCGGTTGAAGTTCGGAATAATGATGGCCGCAACCAGCTTCTGGTTCTCGCCCACGATGATGGCGTTATCCACGTAGGGAGAGGTCTTCAGCTGGGTTTCAATGGTCTGCGGAGCCACATATTTTCCGGAAGAGAGCTTGAAAATCTCCTTCTTGCGGTCGGTGATCTTGAGGTATTCACCCTCTACCAGATAACCGATATCGCCCGTGTGGAGCCAGCCCTCCTCATCGATCACAGCAGCCGTAGCTTCCGGATCTTTGTAGTAGCCCTTCATCACGTGCGGGCCGCGGGTCAGGATCTCTCCGTCGGGCGCGAATCCCAGCTCGGAACCGCCGATAGCCTTGCCTACAGTGCCGATTTTGTTGTATTTATCAGCGGGGCTGTTGACAGCGATCACCGGGGAGGCCTCGGTCATACCGTAGCCTTCGAAGATGAAGAGCTTGGCCGCATTGAAGGTTTTCACGATCTTGCCCTGGATGGACGAACCACCGGAGACAACCAACATTTCATGGCCACCTAAATTAGCTCTCCACTTGCTGTAGACCAGTTTATCGTAGATTTTCTGCTTCTTGAGATACCACCATTTCGTGTTGTAATTGTCGAAATTGTTGGCATAGTTCCAAGCCTTCAGATAAATCTTCTTGCTGATACCTTTCAGCGTTTTGGCAGCACCTTCGAACTTGCCGTACATCAGCTCGAGTACGCGCGGCACAGCACAAAAGCCGTCTGCGTGGCAGTCTGCCAGGTCGGCAGCCACCGTAGCGAGGCTTTCCGCATAGTACGTACGTATTCCAAGTTCCTGATACTCATAGTTCATCGTGCGTTCATACGCATGGCAGAGCGGCAGGAAGCTGACCATGATATGGCTGCTGTTCTTGGTCTGGCGGACGGCGTGGGAATGCGCGTTGAAGGTCAGGTTGCGGTGGGTCAGCATGACGCCTTTCGGGGTACCGGTGGTACCGGAGGTGTAGATGATGCTGGCCACCTCATCGGGATATATATTCTTGATATTCTGCTTGATAACCTCTTCGCCGGCTTCGCGGTTCTCGCGGCCTTTTTCGTAGAGATCCTGGAAACAGAAGACCGTATCGGAGGTATCCATCAGAATCACCTTCACCGGGCGGGACATCTTTTCGATGACCGGAGAGACCTTCTTGTAGAAGTTCATATTGCCGATGACGATGATCTCTGCGTCGGAGTGCTCAAAGATATAGGTGTACTCATCCGCACTGAGGGTGCTGTAGACGGGTACATGGACCATGTGGGCCAGCGTAACACCCATATCCAGGAAGTTCCATTCCGGACGGTTGTTGCAGAGGGAGATCACTTTCGCACCCTCTTTGTACCCCAAAGCCAAAAGTCCGCAGGCCACGAGATGTGAATTCTCGATGTACTCGTCGATGCTGTATTTGATCCATTTGCCCTGGAATTTCCGGGCCAGGATGTCACCGCAAGGGGCAAACTTCTTCAGGTTTTCGAGGTAGTCGAAAACGCGTGTAATTTCCATGTAAATATCTAAAAATTAGATAATTTGCTGATACTGTGCGGCGTCGAGCAGCTCGGCGAGTTCAGCGGTATTGGACATCTCAATCTTGATCATCCAGCCGGCGCCGTACGGATCGCTGTTAACCGTTTCGGGAGCACCCTCGAGATCAGCGTTGACCTCGATGACCTTACCGGAAACCGGCATGAAAGCGTCAGCAACGGTCTTCACGGCCTCGATAGCGCCGAAAACTTCGCCCTTGCCGAGCTCTTCGCCCTCGGTCTGGATGTCCACGAAAACGATGTCACCGAGCTCACTCTGAGCAAAATCCGTGATACCGACAGTAGCAACATTGCCATCAACTTTCACCCATTCGTGATCGTTGGTGTACTTGAGATTAGTAGGAACGTTCATTGTATTGGTGTTTAAAAAATGAATCAATGGATCAAAAATCCGTGAATATAACGGGGCAAAAGTACTAAAAAATCCCCGTATCAGAGCATTTTCAAGCTTCGCTTGATCACCTCTTCCACCGCGATTCCCGGGTTTTCTTTCAGAACCGCATCTACAACCTTCTCGGCGGCAGCTTTTTGGAATCCGAGCATCGTAAGTGCGCTGCAGGCTTCGCTCCGCATGGGGCTGGCTGCGGCGGGAGAATCGCCGAACAGGAACTCGCCGGCCGCGCCGCCGGAAAGCTTGTCTTTCAGCTCCAGAATCAACCGCTGGGCGGTCTTCAGGCCAATTCCCTTGACTTTCTTGATACGGTTAACATCTTGAGTGATAATCGCTTCCGTGAATTCTTCGGCGGAAAGGGCCGACAAGATGCCGCAAGCCGTGGCCGCGCCTACGCCGGATACGGAAATCAGCAGCAGGAACAGCGCCCGTTCGTGTTTGTCGTAGAAGCCGAACAGGTTCTCGTCGTCCTCTTTGACCTGGTGGTAAAGATATAGCTTAACAGCCTCAGAACCAGCTTCGTTAAGCTTGGTATAGGTGGTGAGTGAAATCAGGATTTTATAACCGAAACCGCCCGCTTCCACGATCGCCTCGTCGGGGTTCAGGTCGGTCAGCCGTCCGGTGATATATTCGTACATAATACCCTTGGATTAGTCCACAAATATAGCGAAAATTGCTAACTTCGCAGTCTATATGGAGAACCTCGCCTTAACGATCCGAAACCACTTCCCGGGGCTGCAAAACACGGTTTACGGCCACCCGCTCGTCTATCTGGACAACGCGGCCACATCCCAGCGCCCTGCAGAGGTGCTTGCGCTGCAGAAACAGCTCGGCGAACGGGAGAATGCGAACATTCACCGCGCCGTGCACAAGCTCAGCCAGGACGCCACCGACCGCTACGAAGCGGGCCGGAGTGCCGTCATGCGGTTTTTGAATGTGGATCCGGAGGTCGGATGCGTGGTTTTCACCAGTGGCGCAACGGCCGCCTTCAACTTGTTAGCCACCTGTTTTTCAGCGCGTTATCTTAAAGCGGGCGATCAGATTCTGATCAGCGAAGCGGAACACCACTCCAACCTGGTTCCCTGGCAGATGGCGTGCGAGCGTACGGGTGCGGAATTGGTCGTGATTCCGGTTGAGCCGGATGGAACAATCTCGCTTCACGAAGTTGAAAAACGGTTATCCAACCGCGTGAAACTGGTTTCTATCGCGCAGATTTCCAATGTATTGGGAGTGATCAACCCGGTACGGGAAATCATCGCCGCCGCGCATGCGAAGGGTATTCCGGTTGCGGTTGACGGCGCGCAGGGCGTTGTGCATGCCGATTGTGACGTGCAGGCGCTGGATTGCGATTTTTATATTTTCTCCGGACATAAGATTTACGCACCCACCGGCACCGGCATTCTCTACGGCAAGCGCCACTTTCTGGACGAGATGCCGCCCTACATGGGTGGCGGCGACATGGTGGATACCGTCTCGTTCGAGCGCACCACTTACAATGAACTTCCGCTGAAATATGAGGCCGGAACGCCGAACTTCACCGGCCATGCCTGCTTTGCACCGGCCCTGGAACTGGCTGATACTTTGCGAAATAACGCAGATGTAAAAGCAGCGGAGCGCGCGATCGTCGCCTATCTGGCAGAGGAGCTTCCGCGCATCGAAGGCCTGAAGATATTCGGCCTACCCACGGATCTTGCGACCAAGATTCCGCTCTTTTCGCTGACGGTAGAAGGCACGCATCCTTCTGATCTGGCGCAGATTCTGGATAAATTGGGAATCGCCGTGCGCTCCGGCTGGATGTGCGCGGAACCGCTGGTGCGCCGCTTCTCCGATCGCGGCATGCTGCGCGCATCGTTCCTTCCTTATAATACAATGGAAGAGGCGGAAGTTTTCGTGGCGGGACTGAAGCGCGCCGTTAAGATGTTGAAATAACTGAAAATGAGTAAGATAAAAACCATAGAAGAACTGTCGAACGAAGTCGTTGAAGAATTTTCCGTCTTCGACGAGTGGCTCGACAAATATGAATATATCATCGAACTGGGCAAGTCCCTGCCGCTGATTGACGAAAAAGACAAGATTGACGACAACCTGATCAACGGTTGCCAGTCACGCGTCTGGCTCACCTGTGAGCTGCGCGACGGCGGCCTCTACTTCAAGGCCGACAGTGACGCAATCATCACAAAAGGCATTATCTCGCTGTTAATCAGGGTCTACAGTGGGCAGCGGCCGGCCGATATCCTGGCCTCCGATTTCTCTTTCATTGACAAGATCGGCCTGAAAGAGAACCTGTCGCCCACGCGCGCCGGCGGCCTGGTGGCGATGATCAAACAGATTAAACTCTACGCATTAGGTTATGAATCAAGATAATACGACCGTAGAGCAGATTGAACGGGATGCGGTTATTACCGCGCTCAAGCAGGTCTATGACCCGGAAATTCCGGTGGACGTCTACGAGTTGGGTCTGATATACGATATTAAGATAGAGGGAACCAAGGTTTCCATCACCATGACGCTGACCGCACCCAACTGTCCGATTGCCGACGAGGTGGTTGAGCAGGTGCGCAACGGTGTTTATGCCGTCCGGGGCGTCTCGGACGTGGATGTGCAGCTGGTTTTTGAGCCGGAATGGACGCCCGAACGGATGAGCGAAGAGGCACGCCTGATGCTCAATATGTATTAGACCGCGCAAGGATGATCTATCTTTCTCTCGGATCGAACCTGGGCGATCGTGCTGAAAATCTGCGCGTTGCACGGAAGCTGCTCGCAGATGCGCTGAAGGTTGACCTGGTTTGTTCCTGTGAGTTGGAGACCGAAGCGATCGGGTTCGACGGCCCGGCGTTTCTGAACCAGGTGGTTGGGTTTGAGAGCGGAATCGATCCCGTCGCGCTGTTGGATTTGTGCCAGGAGATCGAGGTCCGGATGGGCCGTCCCCGCCACAAAGCGGTTTGCGATCCGGCCACGGGAAAACGGGTTTACGAGAATCGGATTATTGATATAGACATACTGATTTATAACGACTTACAGATAAAAACCAAACGACTGACCCTCCCTCACCCGCAAGTGCAGACGCGGCCTTTCGTTCGGATACTATTAGATAATATAAAACAACAGAATACCTTATGACACAGGAAGACGCTTTCAAGAATCTGGTGGCGCACGCCAAGGAATACGGATTCATCTTTCCCTCCAGCGAGATTTACGACGGCCTGAGCGCAGTCTATGACTACGGCCAGAACGGCGTGGAGATGAAGAACAACATCAAGAAATACTGGTGGGAGTCCATGGTTCACCTGAACGACAACATCGTCGGGCTCGACTCGGCCATCTTTATGCACCCCCGCATCTGGGAGGCTTCCGGCCATGTGGGCGCCTTCAACGACCCGTTGATCGACAACAAGGATTCCAAGAAAAGATACCGTGCAGACGTCCTGATCGAGGATTATCTGGCTAAACTGGAAGAGAAAAACAACAAGGAAGTTGAGAAGGGCCGCAAACGTTTCGGCGACGCATTCGACGAGGCGCAGTTCCGTGCCACCAATCCCAACGTGCTCCGCAACCAGGCTAAATGGGACGAAGTGCACACCCGCATGACCGAGGCGCTCGGCAAGAATGACCTGGCCGAGCTGCGCCAGATCATCATCGACTGTGAGATTGCCTGCCCGATTTCCGGCACGAAAAACTGGACGGAGGTCCGCCAGTTCAACCTGATGTTCAGCACCCAGCTGGGCAACGTGGACGGCGGCGTGGGAACCATTTATCTGCGCCCGGAGACCGCACAGGGCATTTTTGTGAACTTTCTGAACGTGCAGAAAACCGGCCGCATGAAGATTCCGTTCGGAATCGCGCAGATCGGTAAAGCGTTCCGCAACGAGATCGTGGCGCGCCAGTTTATCTTCCGTATGCGCGAGTTCGAGCAGATGGAGATGCAGTTCTTTGTCCGCCCGGGCGAAGAGCTCCGCTGGTTCAAGGCCTGGAAGGAGACACGCCTCTCGTGGCACAAGGCGCTGGGACTCGGCGACCAGAAATATCGTTTCCACGATCATGAAAAGCTGGCGCACTACGCCAACGCCGCAACCGATATCGAATTCGAATTCCCCTTCGGTTTCAAGGAGTTGGAGGGAATCCACTCCCGCACCGACTTCGACCTGGGCCAGCACCAGAAGTTCAGCGGCCGCAAGATCCAGTACTTCGATCCGGAGACCAACGAGAGTTACACGCCGTACGTGATCGAAACCTCGATCGGTCTGGACCGCATGTTCCTGGCCATCCTCTCCGCTTCTTACGCGGAAGAGAAGTTGGAGAACGGAGAAGAGCGCGTGGTGCTCCACCTGCCGGCCTGCATCGCCCCGGTCAAGCTGGCCATCCTGCCGCTCGTGAAGAAAGACGGCCTGCCCGAGAAGGCGCGCGAAATTCTCGACGCCCTCCGATTCGACTTCAACTGCCAGTACGACGAAAAAGATTCGATCGGAAAGCGCTATCGCCGCCACGATGCGATCGGAACACCCTACTGTATCACGGTTGATCACGATACTTTGAGTGACAATTGTGTTACAATCCGCGATAGAGACACTATGGCGCAGGAAAGAATCCCTATCTCAACCCTTCATGACGTGGTCTCTAAGAAGATCAGCATGACAACGGTGCTGAGAAAGATTCAAAAGGTTTGACAAAAGAAGGGCTTCCACATCTGGAAGCCTTTTTTTAACAACTTTGTTGTCCAAAAATTAACCCTCGCAGGAAGTGCCTGTATCGAGGGTTTTTAATTCGCGTACGGCTTGAGATATTGGTCGTAAAGCAGGTTGACGGTCTGGTAACAGACCTTACAAATCTCGTTGATTTTGTCCGGTTTGCTGCTGGAGCAGAGACAGACGAATCCCCAGTCTTCGCCCGGGCAGAAGAACATGCAACTCTTGAGACCGTAGGCGCTGCCGGTATGACCTTTCAGGGTTTTACCCTCGATGAACCGGGTCTCGGTACGCGTGGTCAGGCAGTATTGCGTTCCCGGATCGGCCGGCGTCACCGGGGTCATCAGTTTCTTGCAGTCGGCTTCGGAGATAATCCGGTTCCCGTTGGGGGCTACGCCGCCGTTGCGGAGGGTAATCATCCATTTGGCGAGCTCCGGCGCGGAGATTTTCAAGCCGCCGGTGGGCGACCAGTAGCAGCCGTCTTTCCCGATTTCGTAGGTTCCCTCCGCTACCTTATACTCATTGTTCCGCTCATAAGCGTCTCCCGGCTCCAGGCGGTCTGTTTTCTGATTATAAACGTATAGTTTCGTAAACCGGGAAGCGTTCAGGGAATCCAGGTTGAAACCCGCGTGATCGGCGCCGATCGGCTTCAGGATATGTTCGCGGATATAGTCGTCGAACCGTTCGCCGGAGACCTTCTCGATAATGAGGCCGACCATATTGAGGGCGCGGTTGCAGTAGCGGTACCCCTGGCCCGGCGGGTAGGGCAGCCAGGCAGAATTGCGAATCGTCTCGAGGTCCGTCCTGCTCTCGTCCACATAGGTCAAATCGCGGTACATGTCCGCTCCGCCGCCGTCTTTCATGGAGGAGGTGTGCGAAAGTAACATCTTGACCGTGACGGGAATATCCGGATAGCGCGGATTGCGGATATTCATCCCCAACAGATCGTTGACGTCATCTTCCAGCGACATTTTACCGGCCTCCACCAGCTGCATGACAGCCATTCCGGAGAAGGATTTGGAGATGGATGCCACGCGGAACAGGTCGTCGAGCGCCAGCGGTTCCCGGGTGTCTTTGTCGCGATAGCCGAAGGCGTTCTGGTAGACAACCTGATTGCCTTTGACCAGGATGACGGACATGCCTGCCGTCATGCTTTCATCCATATAGCCGAGAATTTTTTCATCAATTTGCTGTGCGGAAAGCTGAAGCGGCTGCGCCGGGGCGGTCCCGGCGGAAAATACCGTCAGCGTAAGCAGCGCGGCGGCGAAGGAGAGAAACGTCTTTTTCATCATTCCCAGGTAATTGTTAAGGTATAGGGAACCCCGTTCAGGGTTTCCACATGTCCGGTATATATACAGCCCTTGTCGGTGGGTTCCGTGTCGACGGTCGTGGCGCAATGGACGCCCACATACCAGGTGCCGGCCGGCAGGGTTTCGAAGGTCATGGTTTTGCTGCATCCCAGCGAGCAGTCAGCGTACCGGGCCTCGCGCGCCCAGGCGAAATCCCCCTTGCGGAGCATCAGGAAGAGATCGTCCTGCGGATAGCCGCCCTCCAGCCGAAGGGTGATGTTGCGCGCGCCGCGCGGAATCTCGACGGTGAAGTGATGGTATTGCTTATCACCGATCCTGGTATGGGCAGGGTCGTTGTCGGAGGTTTTGCGGTCCATGATGCGCGGCTCGCCGTTGCGGAGCGCCCCCTTGATGCGGGCGGGTCCGGTTTCGTCGATCGCATACTGAACCAGGGCGGAGAAAAGGTTCAGCGACGGACCTTTGGAAATCATGCCCTGCGGGTTGGATTCGGGATGCGAACCGGTGGCGATCACCAGGCCGGAAGTGTCGTTGTCGCGGAACGACCAGATGGCAATCTTGCCCGTCAGTGGATAGGGCCGTCCGGCGGCCGTATCGCCGGCAAAATCAAACCGCAGCAGCGGGCGGGTTCCCTTCGGGAAGTGCGGATCCTTTTCCACGATGCAGCAGCCGTTGCTGTGGCGGACCAGCGGGATCCGGCGACTGCCGCCGAAATCCGAATACTTGAGCAGCGGGCTGTTTTTCTCCAAAACCAGGTCGGCGTAACTGTTGCTCAGCCGCGTCTCCAAAACGCGCCCCGGGAAAAGATGTAAATATTTGTCGTTCACGAAGTTCACCTGATTGTCCTGGCAGCGTCCCTTCTCCTTGTCAAAGTCCGTTCCGCCCATCGAAACCAGGAACGCGCCTGCACAGGAGCCGATATAGCTGCCGCCGTTCCGTACGAAGGTGCGAAGATGCTCACGGCCGGTTTCTCCCATCGAGTTGCCGTGCCGCGTGGCCAGTCCGCCGTGCACATAGATCATCCGGAATCGCGGAGCCCCGTCCGGATAGAGCCAGACTCCGTTCTCGTCGATGGGCGAACCCTCGTAGAGGGCCCGCTGGGTGACGGTATCGCGCAGCGTAAGATGATCCGGATACTCCCCGGCGGTGAACCGTTCCCAGCTCAGCCCCAGCAGCCGCGCAACCGGGAAATCATCGTAATCGCTCAGATGAATGCCGGCATCTACGAAGACGTCTTTGTAATACTGTGCTGAAGCGCGGGGCGCCAGACTGAGTGCGGCAACCGCAACGGCCAAAAGCAAAACCTTTTTCATGGTGAACGGAATAGAGGTCCTTTATATTATTTACGAATCCAGGGGTCAAATGTTTCGCCGTGACCCCAGTCCAGGTCGAAGGCGCGGGCGGTTCCGTCCGCCCCGATATCGAACGTCGCGCGGAAGCGGTGGCCGTCCGAATCAAACGCCCACCGGTTGCCCCGTTCGTGGACCATCCGGTGCGTCCAGCCTTTCGGTCCGATCGTGATATAGAGCCGGTTGTCCTTGAGGAAGACGCGCGCGTTGCCGAGCACCGAATCTGCCGCATAGTTGCCGCAGATGGCGCTGGCGGCCGGACGCTCCTTGCGCAGCGCGAACCGACTGGCTTTCCTGGGTGCGCTGCCTTTGCGGACGAGCCACTTTTCGAGCGCCTCCGTGCTGTAGTCCGTGTCGGGCAGGCCCAGCCACAGGTCGATCAGGCGCCGCATGATGGAGAAACGTACGCCGGCCGGAGCCTCGCTGTCAACCAGGACGGCCAGGCTCATCTCGAATTCCGGAATGAAGACGCAGAGCGCCGTGTGGCCCCAGGTGGTGCCGGTGTGGTAGTAAATGCGGCACTTGCGGCTCTGTTCGATGTACCAGCATTGGCCGTAGAGCGTGACGTAGTCGTCTTTCTGCTCGTCCACCACCACGCCGCGGTGCAGGTAATTCATCTGCTGTTCGGAGAGAATCTGCTCGCCGGCGGCATTCAGGCCGTTTGTGCGATGGAACTCCGCCCAGCGCGCCAGATCCGTCACGCTGGCGTTGATGCCGCCCGCCGGTCCGATCACCGTCAGCCATTCCAGTGCACGGTAATTCCCGCGAAGCTGCACCACGCGCAGCGAGTCGCCGCGGTTGGAGAGTTCGTGCTGTCCGGCCACGTTCGGGGAGTTGAGGTAACCCTCCTTGCCCGTCGAAGCGGAGGTCATGCCCAGCGGGTCGAAAATGCGCTCCTGCAGCAACTCCTCCCAGGTTTTTCCGCTCACCTGCTCCAGGATCTGCGAAGCAATCAGGAAGGTCATGTTGTTGTAGTGCTTGCCGTCGCGCAGGCCGTATTCCGGGGTCTGCCGGTAGAGCATTTTGACCGTCTGTGCGCGGTCGTAACCGAGGTTCGGGAAGTAGGTGGCCGCCTGCGACGTATAGCCCATCCGGTGGGTCATCAGGTCTGCGACGCGGGTATCTTCGCGGATGATCGGATCCGCCGGGTTGAAGTCGGGCAGGATGTCCTTGACGCGGTCGTTCCAGTTCAGCCGGCCCTCTTCCACCATCATGGCCATCAGGGTGGAGGTGAAGGATTTGGAGACGGAGCCGATCTGATAGACGGTCTCGGCGTCCACCGGATCATCCCGGTCTTTTTCCTTGACGCCGTATCCCTTGGCCAGCAGCACGTCCCCGCCTTGGACCACAGCTACGCTCATGCCCGGCACGGCCCACTGTTCGCGGACTTGCCCGATATATGCGTCAAGTGCCTGAATGACGGAATCGCGGTCCTGCGCAACGCCGGCAAAGGTGGCGGCCAGCAGGAAAAGGGAGAGAAGAAAACGTTTCATAATCAGTCGGGATAACAGGACTCGAACCTGCGACCCTCTGGTCCCAAACCAGATGCGCTAGCCAACTGCGCCACATCCCGAAAACTTTGATTACAAAAGTACGATGGTTTTGTGGAATTGCAAAATAAGGGAGAGGGTGTGTATAATGTGTTAATAATTTACTATTTTTGTAGAATATTACACAACTTCGGTTAGGAATGCGACTTTTTAGGAAACATCTGAAATCGATATTTACTGCTCTTACCGCGCTGCTGCTGGTCCTTCCGTTGACGGCAGCGCCGCGCCAGCAGATTCTTACCTCGCCGGACGGCAGGCTCCGCGCCCAGATCTCCAACCGTGGCGGTCTGGTCTTCTCGCTGAGCTACAACGATAAACTTTTGATGGAAAATTGCGCGATCTCGATGAAAATCGAAGGTGGCAAGAGTTTCAACGGCAAGGGCCGCACCGTCAACAAGAATATCGTGATGACCCCGATCAACGAAACCCTGCGCGCCAACAACTACACCAAGCGCGAAGTGGATGGCAAGTTCAACGAGATCCGCCTGACTTACAAGGAATACGAAGTAATCTTCCGGGCCTACGACGACGGCTTTGCGTATCGCTTCGCGGCCTTCCAATCCAATCCCTTCAAAGTGGTTTCCGAGCAGGCTGACTACCGTTTCGCCGGTGACTGGCCCACCTTCGTGACCTGGTCGTCTGGTTACGTGCCGAACGACAAGAAGGCCTTCGACAAGCAGTATCACCACTCTTTCGAAAGCGCTTACGAGCACCAGCTCATCTCTACCTGGCCCATAGACCGCGTGGCCTACCTGCCCATGCTGGTGGAGGCCGACGGCGGTATCCGCATCTGCATCACCGAGGCGGACCTGCACGACTATCCCGGTATGTATCTGCAATATACCGACAAGAAAAAGCGGATTCTCTCCGGCAAGTTCGCGGCCTATCCCTCCGCATCGGCGCAGGGCGGCCGTTATAATCTGGAGTCGATCGTCTCCGCCCGCGAAAAGTTTATCGCGAAATACGACACTCCCGGTACCGTGACCGAGTTCCCGTGGCGCGTCTTCGCCATCTCGCCCAACGACGCCAAGATGGCCGACAACGACCTGGTTTACAAGCTTGCTGCCGCACCGGATCCCGACATGAACTTCGGCTGGGTGCTGCCGGGCCGCGCGCTGTGGGACTGGTGGAGTTCCCGCCTGCTCTACGGCGTGGATTTCCGGACCGGCATCAATACGCAGACCTACAAATACTACGTTGATTTTGCGGCGGAACACGGCTTCCAGTATGTGGTTCTGGGAGAAGGGTGGTCGCCGGGCCAGCAGACCGACCTCTATCAGGTGGTCCAGGGGCTGGACCTGCGCGGCGTGATCGATTATGCCCGTGAAAAGCATATCGGCATCCTGCTCTGGGCCGGCTTCTGGTCGTTCAGCCGCGATGTCGAGCAGATCTGTGATTACTACGCCAAACTGGGTGTCGAAGGGTTCGTGGTGGATATGCTGCACCGCGACGACCAGCAGATGGTCGAATTCATGACCCGGACAGCCCGGATCGCGGCGGCTCACCACCTGCTGATCGATTTCCACGGCTGCACGAAGCCGACCGGCTTTACCAAAACCTGGCCCAACGTGGTCAGTTTCGAGACCGCACTCGGCATGGAGAAGACCAAAACCATTACCCGCGACGTGGATATGGTGACCAACGACGTGGTGCTGCCCTTCGTCCGTTCCGTGGCCGGACCGCTCGACTACGCTCCGGGTGCGATGCGCAACGCAACGTCCCGCGACTTCGTACCCGTCTACATGGAGCCGATGAGCCAGGGAACGCGCTGCCACCAGCTGGCGGCAGCCATCGTCTACTACTCTCCGCTGACCCGCTTGTGCGACAGTCCTTCGAACTACCTGTCCAACAAAGAGTGTTTCGACTTCCTGTCAGGCATTCCGACCGTCTGGGACGAGACCCGGGTTCTCGGAGGCGAAATCGGTGAATACATCATCATCGCGCGCCGTAGCGGCGAAGTCTGGTATGTGGGCGGCATGAACGGCTGGAAAGAGCGCGACGTGCTGGTGGATCTGGGGTTCCAGCGGGGCGACTACCTTGTGGAGGTCCTGCACGACGGTACGAACGCCGACGTGGTGGCCCGCGATTTCGTGCACCGCTTCACCGATACCCGCACTTCACGGGACCTGCCCGTCCGGATGATGCCGGGCGGCGGTTTTGTGGTGCGCATCATCCCCAATCCCAAGGTGGGAATGGACGTCAACATTGATTTATAATTGTTAAACATAGAAACTATGAAACGTATCCTTTTGGCCCTCGCGGGTCTCTTTGCGGCATTCACGCTGGGAGCTGCCCCCAAGTCCGAGGCGATTCCTTCGCCCGATGGTAAAATCGTCGTAGCGGTCAACTATTCCGGTGCCATGAACTTCAGTGTCGGTTACAACAGCGGCCTGCTGCTGTTCGACTGCCCCGTGCTGATGAAGACGGATAACGGCAAGACCTTCGGCAAGGGCAAGGTTCTCGACGTGGTGAAACGCCAGGTGGACGATGTCATCCATCCGCTGATCTATCACAAGAAGGAGATTCGCGACGTCTACAACGAGGCTACTTTCCGCTACAAAGATCACGACGTGATTTTCCGCGTCTACAACGACGGTCTGGCGTACCGTGTCGTTTCACACCTCACCGGTTCCTACAAGATCATGTCGGAAACGGTCACCTACAATCTGGGTGACGACTGGCCCGTCTACGTTTCATACGTCAATTGCAGCGAGCCTACGAAGAAGAATTGGGAAAACCAGTTCCACAACAGCTTCGAAAACGTTTACGAAAAAACCACCACGACCGCGTGGAACCCCGACCGGCTGGCCTTCATGCCGCTTTATGTCGACATTCCGAACGGTCCGAAGATGTGCTTCACCGAGGCCGACCTGATGGATTATCCGGGCATGTACCTCTATAACGGCGAGAAGAAGAAAACCATTCTCAGCGGTGTTTTCCCCGCTTATCCGATTCTCACCAAACAGGGCGGCCACAACGAACTTGAAAGCCTGGTGAACGGCCGCGAGAAGTGGATTGCCAAGTGCGAAGGCGAGACGGAGTTCCCCTGGCGCGTGATCGGCATCACCGCTTCCGATATCCAGATGGCCGACAACGACCTGGTCTACAAACTGGCGAAACCCGCCGATCCTACGATCGATTTCAGCTGGGTCAAGCCGGGCAAGGTGGCCTGGGACTGGTGGAATGACTGGAACATCTACGGCGTGGACTTCGAGGCCGGCATCAACAACGCCACCTATATGCACTACATCGACTTTGCGGCCGAGCACGGCATCGAGTATGTGATTCTCGACGAAGGATGGGCCGTCAAGGGCCAGGCCGACCTGTTCAAGGTCGTGCCGGAAATCGACGTCAAGGCGCTGGTGGATTACGGTGCTTCCAAGGGCGTAGGCATTATCCTCTGGGCAGGCTTCTGGGCCTTCAACAAGGACATGGACAAGGTCTGCAAGTACTATTCGGAAATGGGTGTCAAGGGCTTCAAGGTGGACTTCATGAACCGCGACGACCAGATGATGGTCGACTTCGTCCGCCGCGTGGCCGAGACCACCGCCAAATACAACCTGCTGGTCGATTACCACGGCATCTACAAGCCCACCGGCCTGAACCGCACCTGGCCGAACGCCATCAACTTCGAGGGCATCTTCGGTCTGGAGCAGGTCAAGTGGGACAACGACTGCGACCTGGTGACCTACGATGTCACCGCACCATACATCCGCTTCTTCGCCGGCCCGGCCGACTATACGCAGGGCGCGATGCGCAACGCAACCAGGAAGAACTTCGCGGCCATCAATTCCGAACCGATGAGCCAGGGTACCCGCTGCCACCAGCTGGCCGAGTACGTGATTTTCAAATCCCCGCTGGCCATGCTTTGCGACAGCCCGTCGAACTACGTTGAAAACAAGGAGTGCCTGGACTTTATCGCACATGTGCCTACGGTTTGGGACAAGACCCAGCCGCTGGGCGGTACGATCGGCGAGTTTATCGTGATGGCGCGCCGCAGCGACGATGTCTGGTATATCGCCGGCCTGAACAACTGGGATCCGCGCGACGTGACGGTGGACCTTTCGTTCTACAAGAACACCGACTGCTTCGTGGAAATTCTGGAGGACGGTCCGAACGCACACCGCGTTGCAAAAGACTATACCCACGCTTTCACCACGACCGACAAGATGCAGTCCGTCACCATCCGCATGGCGCCGGGCGGCGGCTTCGTGATCAAGATCATCAAGCAGCCCAAGGTCGTGATCGACACCGAGATCGACCTGACGGAGGATTTGAAGTAATCCCCTCACCGGGGGATTTCGGCGGCAAGCGCCGACATCCCCACCCGCCACGGCGGGCTATGCATACAGCCATCAAAAAATCCAGTTCAAGCAAGCTTGGCTGGATTTTTTGCTACCTTTCTGCGGTGAGGGGGGGATTCGAACCCCCGGTACGGTAATCCCGTACGTCAGTTTAGCAAACTGGTGGTTTAAGCCACTCACCCACCTCACCGAACGGGACTGCAAATATATATCTTTTTCAGCGAACAGAAAAATTTCATTACAGCCCGAGGTGTCGGATTTTAGAAGCCCTTCACGTATTTTTCGTAGTTCTTCTGGATGGCCTTGTTGAGGCGCTTTGCCAGGCCTTTGGCGTTGCGGAGAGAGCCGTCGGAGGAGAAATAACTCATGCAACTCTGCTCGAAAGCAGCCTGTTCCTTCAGCATCTTGGCCTGGTACTTCTTGGCATACTGGGTGGCAGCGGCCTCTTTGTAGAGGTCCTTTTCAATCTCTGCCCAGCGGTCCACGTGTTTCCAATAGAAGCCGGACGGGGTGTGGACGCGGAGGTTCTTGGCGTCGGTGAAGTGGCGCTTCTCGGCGTCAGCGGCGCTGAAGAAACGGCCGAATGCCGGAAGTTCGGTAGCGCCCAGGTAGAAGGGCAGATAAGCCTCGACAGCGGGGCGGTCCATTGCGGTCCACATCACGCAACCGATCTCGCGCGGCATGGAGCTGCGCAGCTGGAAGATCGTGGAAACCACGGTTTCGGGGTTGCAGATACTGCCGGATGCCCAGGCGGGCTGGTGGAGCGAAAGCGCACCCATCACATCTTCAACACTGACCTTCTTGGCGGGCTTGAAGCAGAACGGGATATCATCAGCATTCTCGCTCTGCGGCTGTCCGAAATAGGCCAGTGCAGCGCGGTGGCGAAGCAGGTTGTGCTCTTTGGTGCGGGAGTCCGGAGCTGCGAAAGCCTTGCGGAACGAGAAGTTGCCGTCGGTGCGGAAGTTATACCAGCCGCGCGAAGAGGACGAAGCATAAGAGAAGACATCGGTTCCGGCGAAGTTCTCCGGATCTGCAAAGTCCACGCGGTCAATGGTGTAGTAGTTCGGGATGATCATCACGGCATCGTCCGGGACGCGTTGTGCGACCCACTGGCGACCCTGTACCACAGCGACTACCCAGGCCTCGTTCGGATCGGCTACGAGGTAGGTGCGGCCGGATTTCTTATAGCCGCGGGTCTCTACCAGGTGACCGATGATGTCCACCGCTTCGCGGGCCGTCTTGGCCTGCTTGGCGACCGCCACGCGGACTTCATAGCAGACGCCGCCGTCAAAGAAGTTCTCGTCGGTGGAACGGGAAGGGCAGTTGTCGGAAACGATCGCCACGCCATATTTGTTCATAAATGCGTCGGCGACCTCCATGCCCGGAAACTCGGCCCAGATGTATTCGGGACCGGCGTAGATGTTGAGCATCTGCTCGCCGCCGTCGTCTTCGTTGTGGCCCAGAATCACTTCGCCGGTGGCGCTGGCGTTCTTGCCTACGATAATACCGAAACAGTTGTCATTCTGAGCTCCGCAGAAGAAGCCGCCGAGCAGCAGAAAAGCGAGGGTAAATACTTTTTTCATAAACGTTTATTAGTTGAATCATTACTTTTTGTTCTTGGCTTCCATGGCGCGTGCGTTCTTGATAGTCAGTGCTTTACCGTCAAGCCGGGCGGTAATGAAGGCCGACTGCCAGCCGCGGGCCCTGACCTTGGGCAGGGCGGCCGCCGCCTCGTTGTAGTGACGAAACGCGCCTACGAAATAGACATATTTGCCGTTGTTCTTGAATTCGAAACAGGGGGACATCCCCTTCAGCCGGGCCGTGGCCAGTTTACCGGGCGTGGAGCAGATCTGGATCTGGTAGATCAGTCCGTCGGGCCGCTTGTTTTCCGGTGCGAAAACCGCTTCGGTTCCGATTTTAAACGTATAATCGAACGGCGGCTCTTCCACCTCGACGACCGGCATTTCGATAGCCAGGTCGCCGATCAGCCCGTATTCGCGCCGTATAAAACTGTAGCTGGTCGGCGTAACCGTCTCTGCTTCGGGTTCAACCTCCGGTTCCGGTTTGGCCTGCAGGATGGGCGGGGGAACCAGCCCGAGCGAAAGGAATCCGGATTCCATCCGCCGCACGGTCATCATCTGCCGGCTTTGGGCGGACTGTGCAGCCAGTTGCGAAACCTCTTTTTCTGAAATCGAGCGGGACAGTTCGGCTTTGCGGCCCGGGTCGCCCTCTTCGCGGAAATCCTCGCGCAGTTCGGCCAGCTCCTGCGTCAGCGCGGCCACTTTTTTCTCCAGGGTTCCGAGCGAATCCACCGCACGGTAGTAGCGAACGGTCATCTCGTTGTCGCCCGCCGCCGGCTCTTCGGGGGCCGGATCTCCCGGCTCGGGTTCGGGCCGCTTGACAAAAGCTGCGATCCGCCAGGCCTCCTCCACGGTTTCAACCGATTCGCGGACCGGGGCGCGCTCGCGTCGCACGGCATAAAGCCGGATGCTGCCCGCAGGACAGTCGCGCGTCGAGGCAAAGACCGAAAAGTTGCCGTCGGGCGTGTTGGAGAAGACGAAATCGTCCGCCACCGAAGAGTAGGGAAATCCCACGTTCTGAGGGGCGCTCCAACTGCCGTCGGAGAGCCGGTTGCAGACAAAGAGGTCGTAACCGCCCATTCCCGCCATTCCGTTGGACGAGAAGTAGAGCTCCTGTCCGTCTGCGCTGATGACCGGGAATATCTCATCTCCGGCCGAAGTAAACGCTTCGCCCAGCGGCCTGGGCAGCGACCAGAGGGTGTCACCCTGCAGGCGGGAGGTCCAAAGGTTCCAGCGGCCTGTCGAATCGGGACTGGAATAGACCACTTCGCGCAGCTCGCGGTCGAACTGCAGCGCGTTGCAGAAGGGGTGCAGTCCTTCGGCCACGAAGTCGTTCGGGATAGGAATCCAGGTGCGGTTCCGCAGATGGCTGTAGCGCAGATAAAAATCGTTCAGCGGTACCGCCAGCGAAGCAACCAGTTCCGGTTCGGTGGCGAATTTGAGCAGGTTGAGCCCGTTTTCACAGCGCATGATCTGCGCGCCGAGCGCAACCGCCTGTGCCGAATCGGCCCCGGGCAGCAGGGTGTGGTAGATCTGCAGGGCTTCCGCGAAGTCATAGCCGGCAAAAAGAGAGTCGGCTTCAGCCTGTTGCCGCTCGCGCGAAATCTCCTGCGAAAAGGCGGGAAACGCGATGGCCAGCGAGGCCGCAACCATCAGAAAAAGACGCAGATGCTTCATCTTGCAACGGGCTTTGGAACAAACAAAATTAGGAAATACTTTATAGATTGCGAAAAAATAGTAAATTTGCACCCTATTTTAGACTAGGAATACTATCTAAACACACTAACGATATGCAAAACAAAGGCGCCATTTCTTTTGTGGCAATTCTGATCGGCCTTGCCTGCCTGTTCCAGCTGTCCTTCACGGCAGTGACCTACATCCAGGAAAACAAGGCCA
>R22__coassemble_433_pt1 | contig 27876 bp, 36 predicted proteins | sample R22__metabat2_low_PE_033 | metagenome-assembled genome bin R22 | reverse complement strand
CCGTCTTTTTGTATAACGTCACCCGTCTTCATATGCGGCGGGGCTGGTCCGATCGTGACCTCTCCCTCTTCTGGGGCGGCAACCTCCTCCGCGTCTGGGAAGAGGTCGAGGCCGTGGCCTCCCGCCTCTCCGGCACCCAGCTTACTGCCGCCGAATAAATGCCAAGGCTACTCTGGGGCGGCGGCAGGAAGACTGAAGAATTATTATTTCTCATTTTTGGTAATCAGTGGTAGCAAGAGAAGCAATTCTTGTTACCTTTGCAGTGTTGATGTTCATTGAACATTTGTTAGGCGACGGTCATACCTGACCGATTTTGTGAAGGAGAGCGTCGAAACCGAAGAAAGGCGAGACGTTCTCCTTTCTTTTTCTACGAGTCGGGCAGGTACTATTGGCAACCCTCTTATTCCTAATCAGCCTAACAAATTAAAAATGAACGTATTTATAGGAACTATCAGCGTTGACATTTGTGTACCGGGTACACGTGTCAGACCCGTTCTCGTCCGCGCCCACTGGCGACTGCGAAACGGTCGAAAAGAGTTCGTGAAGGCTCATATGCGGCGACGCAGAGTGATCTGAACGGCTCAATAGTTTGATGATGTCCGATGCCCGACTGGGGGCTGCCCGAGAGGGTGGCCCCTTTTTTTGTTTTTTGCGGTCGGGATTCTTCGGTCGGAAATTAGTCGAAAACGTACATAACCCGGAGTTTTTTGACTTCGGTAAGGGATTGAAAATAGTCACGTTAGGTGGCTATTTTTTTTGTCGAAAATTGTGAAAAAATGTTTGCGTTTCAGAATAAATGTGTATCTTTGCATCCCATATCCTATGCCCGGATTGTGCGCAATCGGCTATGGGACAATTAGTTAGAAGTTATTTTTAAGTTATAGAGAAATGTTACAACCTAAGAAAACCAAATTCAGAAGGCAGCAGAAAGGCCGTATGAAAGGTATCGCTCAGCGTGGAAACCAGCTGGCCTTCGGGTCCTTTGGTATCAAGACGCTCGAGAGTTGCTGGCTCACCGGACAGCAGATTGAAGCTGCCCGCCAGGCAGTCGTCCGTTATATGAAGCGTGAAGGTCAGATCTGGATCCGCATCTTCCCGGACAAGCCCTACACCAAGAAACCGGCCGAGGTCCGTATGGGTAAAGGTAAAGGTAACCCTGAGGGTTTCGTTGCTCCTGTTACTCCCGGCCGTATGCTGATCGAGTGCGAAGGTGTTCCCTTGGCTATCGCGAAGGAAGCTCTCCGCCTGGGCGCACAGAAGCTGCCTGTCAGCACCAAGTTTGTGATCCGCAGGGATTATGTTGAATAATCAAACGAGAAGAAGGCTATGAAGACCCAAGAAATTCGTGAGATGGCCGTTGCAGACCTGCGCGAGCGCATCGAAACTGAGAAGCAGAACCTGAACCGGATGAAGATGAATCACGTCATCTCTCCGCTTGAGGATACCTCCAAGATCAAGAAGGCAAAGGCAGACATCGCCCGCATGATGACCGTCCTGGCTGAGAAAGAAAAACAGAACTAATACAACCTACGTCGTATGGAAAGAAATCTTCGTAAAGAAAGAATCGGTATCGTCGTCAGCGACAAGATGGACAAGACCATCGTGGTTGCCGTCAAGACCAAGGAGCGTCACCCCATCTACGGCAAGTTCGTCAACAAGACCACCAAGTTTGTTGCTGAAGATGCAGCCAACGAGTGCGGCGAGGGCGATACGGTCCGCATTATGGAAACCCGTCCCCTGAGCAAGACCAAGCGCTGGAGATTAGTAGAAATCGTAGAAAAAGCTAAATAACCATGATACAGCAAGAATCACGTTTAATGGTAGCAGACAACAGCGGTGCGAAGGAGGTCCTCTGCATCCGTGTGTTGGGCGGCACACGCCGTCGCTACGCCGGCGTCGGCGACAAGATCGTCGTTGCCGTCAAGAGCGCCATTCCTGGTGGCAACACCAAGAAGGGTGCAGTTTCGAACGCAGTGGTCGTCCGCACCAAGAAGGAGATCCGCCGCGCCGATGGTTCCTACATCCGCTTCGATGACAACGCTTGCGTGTTGCTCACCAAGTCCGATGAGGTCGTCGGTACCCGTATCTTCGGTCCGGTTGCACGCGAACTCCGCGAGAATTATATGAAAATTGTCTCACTGGCCCCTGAGGTACTTTAATTATAGGAGAAAAGAACTATGAGCAAGTTACACATCAAGAAGGGCGACATGGTATACATCAACGCCGGTAACGACAAAGGCAAGACCGGCCGCGTCCTCTCCGTCGATACGGAAAAGATGCGCGCAATCGTTGAAGGCGCCAACATGGTGAGCAAGCACACCAAACCCAATTCCAAGAATCCCCAGGGCGGTATCATCAAGCAGGAAGCCGGAATCCACATTTCCAACCTGCAGGTTGTCGACCCCGTCAAGGGCGGCGCTACCAAGATCGGTCGTCGCATCGGCGAGAAAGGCAAACTGGTCCGCTACGCTAAAAAATCAGGAGAGGAGATCAAGTAATGGCAAAGGAAAAGAAAGTAGAAGCGCCTCAGGGCCCTACGATGGAACAGATCAACTACGTTCCCGCTCTTCAGAAGAAATATAAAGAGGAAATCATCGCGAACCTGACCAAGGAGTTTTCCTACAAGACCATCATGCAGGTTCCCAAGCTCGTGAAGATTGCCATCAACGAAGGTATCGGCAACGCTACCCAGGACAAGAAGCTCGTTGAGGTCGCTCAGCAGGAGCTGACGGCTATCACCGGCCAGAAGGCAGTCCAGACGGTTTCCCGCAAAGACATTTCCAACTTCAAGCTCCGTAAGGGCATGCCCATCGGTGCGAAGGTCACCCTCCGCGGCGTGAAGATGTACGAATTCCTCGAGCGTCTGATCGCTATCTCCCTCCCGCGTATCCGCGACTTCAAGGGTATCGCTGAGAACTTCGACGGCCGTGGCAACTACACCCTCGGTATCAAGGAGCAGATCATCTTCCCGGAGATCGACATCGACAAGATCACCAAGGTGATGGGTATGGAAATCACCTTCGTCACCACGGCGAAGACGGACGAAGAGGCGCACGCGCTGCTTCGTGAATTCGGTTTACCTTTCAAAAACATTAAACGCAACTAAGGTATGGCAAAAGAATCGATGAAAGCGCGCGAAGTGAAACGCGCAGCATTGTGTGCCAAGTATGCTGAGAAGCGCAAAGCCCTCAAAGAGGCTGGCGACTGGGCAGCTCTCGACAAGCTCCCGAAGAACGCATCGCCTGTCCGCCTCCACAACCGTTGCTCCATCACCGGTCGTCCGAAGGGTTACATGCGTGCATTCGGCATCAGCCGTATTCAGTTCCGTGAGATGGCTTCCAAAGGCCTTCTCCCCGGCGTGAAGAAAGCATCCTGGTAATACACCTATATAAATAATAAACATTAACATTGGATATCGGGCGCCGCAGCGGCGTCGAATCTAAAAAAACGAAACAACAATGACTGATCCAATTGCAGATTATCTGACGAGAGTCCGTAATGCATATCTCGCAGGTCACAAGACCGTCGAGATCCCGGCATCGAAGATGAAAGTGGAGATCACCCGCATCCTCCACGAGAAGGGTTACATCCTGGCTTACAAGGTCATCGAAGGCACCCCGTTCAACACCATCAAGATCGCCCTCAAGTATCACCCTGAAACCAAGAAGGCCGCTATCAAGAAGATCGAGCGTGTCAGCAAACCCGGTTTGCGCCAGTACACCAACGTCGACAAGATGCCGCGCGTCCTGAACGGTCTGGGCATTGCAATCCTCTCGACATCGAAGGGTATCATCACCGACAAGGAAGCCCGCGAGCTCAATATCGGCGGTGAGGTTCTCTGCTATGTTTACTAATCGTCAATCAATAAAAAACGAACAATAATGTCACGAATTGGAAAATTACCTGTACACCTGCCCGCCGGCGTCACCGTCACGGTTGACAACGGCAATGTGGTAAAGGTTAAAGGCCCCCTCGGTGAACTTTCCCAGAAAGTCGATCCGGACATCACCGTGAAAGTCGAGGGAGATGTAGTTACGGTTACCCGTCCCACGGACCAGCCGCGTCACCGTTCGATGCACGGACTCTACCGCGCACTGATCAAGAACATGGTGGTGGGCGTTTCCGACGGATACACCATCAAGCAGGAGCTTGTCGGTGTCGGTTACCGCGTAGAAGTTCAGGGACAGATCGTCATCCTGAGCCTCGGTTATTCCCACGATATCTATTTCGAACTCCCCAAGGAGGTCAAAGGCGAAGCTGAGCCGGTCAAGAAAGGTCAGAACCCGGTGCTCGTCCTCAAGAGCCACGACAAACAGCTGATCGGTACGGTTGCTGCCAAGATCCGCTCGCTCCGTAAGCCTGAACCGTACAAGGGTAAGGGTATCAAGTTTGTCGGTGAAGAACTTCGTCGTAAGGCAGGCAAGAGTGCCAGCGCTAAATAATAGGAGATCAAGTTATGGCATTGACAAAAACTGAAAGAAGACAAAGAGTTCACTACCGCATCCGCAAGGTGGTCAACGGTACCCCCGAGCGTCCCCGCATGGTGGTGTTCAGAAGCAATAAGCAGATCTACGTCCAGGTTGTCGACGATACGAAGGGCATCACCCTTTGCTCCGCCGCTTCCAACGACAAGGCACTCGTCGAGGCTTGCAAAGGCAAGACCGGTTGCGAGGTTGCAGCTATCGTGGGCAAGGCAATTGCAGAGCGCGCGCTCGCAGCCGGCATCACGACGATTTCTTTTGACCGTGGCGGTTACCTCTACCACGGCCGTGTTAAAAGTTTGGCAGACGGTGCCCGCGAGGGTGGCCTTAAATTCTAAAGTACTATGGCAGATATCAATGTAAAGAAAGTCAAGACGACCGATCTCGAACTGAAAGACCGGTTGGTAGCAGTCCAGCGCGTGACCAAGGTCACCAAGGGTGGACGGCACTTCTCCTTTGCGGCAATCGTCGTAGTCGGAGATGAAAAAGGCGTCGTGGGTTACGGCCTCGGCAAAGCCAACGAAGTTACTACCGCGATTTCCAAGGGAATCGAGGATGCAAAGAAGAACCTGGTGAAGGTTCCGCTGAGCAAGACCACCATCCCGCACGAGCAGGAAGCTAAATTCGGCGGTGCACGCGTGTTCATGAAGCCGGCCGCTCCCGGTACCGGTGTGAAGGCAGGTGGTGCAATGCGCGCCGTCTTCGAGTCGGTGGGCATCAGCGATGTCCTTGCAAAGTCCAAAGGTTCGTCCAACCCTCACAACCTGGTGAAGGCTACGGTTGCTGCACTCGCTGAAATGCGTGACGCATACACGGTTGCAGGTCTCCGCGGCATCCCTATGAGCCGGGTATTTAACGGATAAGGAGAATAGATTATGGCAAAAGTCAAAATTACCCAAATCAAGAGCCGCAGCGGCGCAACCAAGCGTCAGATCGCTAACCTGGTCTCCCTGGGTCTCCACCGGGTACACCAGACCGTCGAGGTCGAGGTGACCCCCGTTACCAAAGGTATGATTGAAAAAGTTCTTCACCTGGTTACGGTTGAAGAGGTTAAGTAAAGGAGGACAACACAATGAAACTTCATACGCTCGCACCGGCAAAGGGTGCAACCAAAAGCGAGAAACGAATTGGTCGCGGTCCGGGTTCGGGTCACGGCAAAACCGCTACCCGTGGTAGCAACGGTGCAAAATCCCGTTCCGGTTATTCCCGCAAGATTGGTTTCGAAGGCGGTCAGATGCCTATCCAGCGCCGTCTCCCGAAATTCGGCTTCAAGAACCCCAACCGGGTTGAATATAAAGCCGTCAATCTTTCCTCCCTTCAGGCAATCAGTGACAAGTACAATGTCACCACGATTGATCCGGACGTGCTGATTTCCGCAGGTCTCGCATCCAAGAACGACCTGGTCAAGATCCTTGCAAAGGGTGAACTGACCGCGAAACTGGATGTCAAGGCTGATGCGTTCAGCGCAGCTGCAATTGCAAAGATCGAGGAAAAGGGTGGTACCGCAACCAAACTCTAATCGACTGTTATGAAACACTTTTTTCAGACAATCGCCAACATCTTCAAGATTGAAGAGCTCCGCAAGAGGATCATCTATACCTTCCTGCTGATCGTCGTCTACCGTCTCGGCAGCTACGTCGTTCTGCCGGGTATCGATGCCTCCCAGCTCGCCGCTCTCCAGAACAAGGCTTCCACCGGCCTGCTCGGCCTGTTGGACATGTTCTCCGGCGGTGCGTTCGGTAACGCTTCGATCTTCGCACTTGGCGTTATGCCTTACATCTCCGCGTCCATCGTCATCCAGCTGCTGGGTGTGATGTTCCCCTTCTTCCAGCGCCTCCAGCGCGAAGGGGAGAGCGGCAGACGTAAGATGAATCAGTATACGCGTTATCTCACGATCGTGATCCTGCTGATCCAGGGCCCTGCCTATATGGCAAGCCTGCACACCACGCTCCCTCCGGAGGCATTCGTCACCACGATGGGTGCCGGCTGGTACGGTTTTGTGGCTACGCTGATCCTGATCGGAGGTACGATGTTCGTAATGTGGTTGGGTGAAAGAATTACAGACCGCGGCATTGGTAATGGTATTTCCCTGATCATCATGATTGGTATCATCGCCCGTCTCCCGATGGCGCTGAAGCTCGAGTTCACCGAGAAGTTCAGCCAGACGACCGGCAGTGTGCTGATGCTCATTGTCGAGTTCATCGTGCTCTTCTTCGTGTTCGTGGCTACCATCGCTCTCGTGCAGGCAGTGCGCAAGATACCGGTACAGTATGCCAAGAGAATTGTGGGCAACAAGCAGTACGGCGGTGTCCGCCAGTACATTCCGTTGAAGATCAATGCAGCCGGCGTCATGCCTATCATCTTTGCACAGGCGCTGATGCTCTTCCCGATCATCTTCGGTCGCTTCAATGCCACCAAGGGTCTGGCAGCTACTTTCAACAACACCACCGGATTCTGGTATAACTTCGTCTTCGGTCTGCTGGTCATCCTGTTCACGTATTTCTACACCGCTATCACCGTGAACCCGACCAACATGGCAGAAGAAATGAAGAAGAACGGCGGCTTCATCCCGGGTTGCAAGCCCGGCAAGAAGACGGCCGATTATATCGATTCCATCATGTCGCGCATTACGCTTCCGGGGTCAATATTCCTGGCCATCGTGGCGATTCTGCCGGCATTTGCAAGATTGCTGGGCGTAAACAACCAGTTCGCAAGCTTCTACGGCGGTACTTCGCTGCTGATCCTCGTGGGCGTGGTGCTCGATACGATGCAGCATATCGAAAGTCATTTACTTATGCGTCACTACGACGGTCTGATGAAGACGGGACGTCTGAAGGGCCGTTCCGGTATGTAAAAACCTTCGGGGGAATCAGATTATGATCAAGCTCAAAACCCAAGATGATATCGCCCTGCTGCGCGAGAACGCCCTGATGGTGTCCAAGACACTGGCAGAGGTGGGCCGCCACGTGGCTCCGGGTATCACCACCATGGAGCTCGACCGGATTGCGGACAAATACATCCGCTCTCTGGGCGCAGAGCCCGGATTCCTGGGTTACGACGGATATCCCTTCACTTTGTGCATTTCGGTCAACGATACGGTCGTTCACGGATTTCCTTCGGACTACAAGCTGAAGGAAGGTGACATCGTATCGGTTGACTGCGGCACGAAGTACCGCGGGTTCTACGGCGACTCCGCCTACACTTTCCCTGTGGGAAAGATCAGCGATGAGGACCGCGCACTGCTCGACGCCACCAAGATGTCGCTCTACAAGGGCATCGGCAAGGCAGTGGCAGGCGGCCGCATCGGCGATATCGGCGACGCCGTTCAATCCTACGTGGAAGCCCTCGGCTTCTCGGTTGTCCGCGAGATGGTCGGACACGGCATCGGGCACAACATGCACGAGAGTCCGGAAGTTCCGAACTATGGCCGTCACGGCCACGGTGTCAAGCTCCAGGAAGGCATGGTCATCTGCATCGAGCCGATGATCAACGCCGGCCGGAAGGAGATCTATCTCGACGACAACGGCTGGGGCATCCGTACGGCCGACGGAAGCAAGTCGGCTCACTTCGAGCTGACGGTTGCCATCCATCATCAGGCCCCGGAAGTCTTGTCAACATTTGATTTCATCGAAAAAAACCAATAGTCAAAACAGTATGCCGAAACAGTCATCCATCGAAAAAGAAGGAACCATCATCGAGGCCCTCTCCAATGCTATGTTCAGAGTGGAGTTGGACAATGGACACGTCATTATCGCCCACATTTCCGGTAAAATGCGCATGCATTATATCCGAATCCTGCCGGGCGACAAAGTAAGGGTCGAGATGTCGCCGTACGATTTGACGAAAGGTCGCATTTCTTTCAGATACAAATAAAAAAACATAAACCATGAAAGTTAAAACATCCATTAAAAAGCGTAGTGAGGATTGCAAAATCGTGAAGCGCAAAGGCCGCTTGTATGTCATCTGCAAGAAGAATCCGAAATTCAAGATGCGCCAAGGTTGATTTTTTAATTTTGAAAACATTTAAAAGTAAAAATAGATTATGGCACGTATAGCCGGTGTTGATTTACCCAACAACAAGCGTGGAGAAGTAGGTCTGACCTACATCTTCGGAATCGGTCGCAGCTCCGCACGTAAGATCCTTACTGAACTGAATATCGACGTCAATACGAAAGTCAAGGACTGGACTGACGAACAGATCACCGCAATCCGTAGCAAGATTGCAAACGAATACAAGATTGAAGGCGAACTTCGTTCCAGCGTTCAATTGAACATCAAGCGACTGATGGATATCGGCTGCTACCGCGGCATCCGTCACCGTCTGGGCCTGCCTGTCCGCGGCCAGAGCACCAAGAACAATGCCCGTACCCGTAAAGGCAAGAAGAAGACTGTCGCTAACAAGAAGAAAGCAACTAAATAAGGGTTAGATTATGGCAAAGAAAACTACAACAAGCAAAAAGAGGGTTGTCAAGGTTGACGCTTATGGTCAGGCCCATATTTCGTCGACTTTCAACAATGTCATCGTTACGCTGACCAACAGCGAGGGTCAGGTCATCAGCTGGTCTTCCGCCGGTAAGATGGGCTTCCGCGGTTCCAAGAAGAACACGCCGTATGCCGCTCAGGTCGCTGCACAGGATTGTGCAAAGATCGCCTATGACCTCGGTCTGCGCAAGATCAAAGCGTATGTCAAAGGTCCCGGCCAGGGCCGCGAATCCGCAATCCGCGCACTGCACGGAGCCGGCATCGAGGTTACCGAGATCGTCGACGTTACGCCGCTTCCGCACAATGGCTGCCGTCCCAAGGGCCGCCGCAGAGTCTAATTATCCGTTAATTTTAAAGTTCTAACAATATGGCAAGATACACAGGTCCTAAGACCAAAATCGCCCGCAAGTTCGGCGAGCCTATCTATGGTGCGGATAAGTATTTTGAGAAGAAGAACTATCCTCCGGGACAGCACGGCCTCGCAAAGAAGCGCAAGAAGACTTCCGAGTACGGAATCCAGCTTGCTGAGAAGCAGAAGGTCAAATATATGTACGGTATCCTGGAGCGCCAGTTCCGCAGATTCTATGCTGAGGCCAACCGCATGAAAGGCCGTACCGGCGAGAACCTGATTCTCCTCCTCGAATCCCGTATCGACAACATCGTTTACCGTCTCGGTATCGCTCCGAGCCGTGCCGCTGCACGCCAGCTGGTGTCGCACTGCCACATCACCCTCAACGGTGAGGTTTGCAATGTGCCCTCCGCTATCGTGAAGCCGGGTGATACGGTTGCAGTCCGCGAGCGCTCCAAGAGCCTTGAAGTAATTCAGGACAGCCTTTCCCGCAGCGCGGGCAAGTACTCCTGGTTGGAATGGGATGCCGCTAAGTGCGAAGGCAAGTTCGCCAACATGCCGGTTCGCGCCGAGATCCCTGAGACCATCAACGAGCAGCTGATCGTCGAGTTGTACTCCAAGTAATCAATAACAGAATCGATATGGCAATTTTAGCATTTCAGAAACCGGAAAAGGTGATCATGCTCGACTCTACCGATACCTTCGGTCGTTTCGAATTCCGCCCGCTCGAACCGGGTTACGGTACGACCATCGGTAACGCAATGCGTCGCATCCTGCTCTCCTCCCTGGAAGGTTTCGCCATCACTTCGATCAAGATCGACGGTGTCCGCCACGAGTTCGACACCATCCCCGGCGTGATCGAGAGTGTTGTTGACATCATCCTGAATCTCAAGCAGATCCGCTTCAAGAGAATGATCGAGGATGCCGACAGCGAGATGGCAACCGTCACCATCGCAGGCAAGCAGGAGTTTACGGCTGGCGATCTCTCCAAGAGCCTCTCCAACTTCACCGTCCTGAATCCGGAACTGCACATCTGCTCCATGGAGCCGAGTGTGGAGATCCGCATGGACTTCCGGATCGGCAAGGGCCGCGGCTATGTGCCTGCGGACGAAAACAAGATGGACAATGCGCCGGTCGACACGATCGCCATCGACTCCATCTACACGCCGATCAAGAACGTGAACTACAAGGTGGAAGACTACCGCGTGGAGCAGAAGACCGACTACGACAAGCTCGTCTTTGAGATCACGACCGACGGCTCCATCAGCCCGGCCGACGCCCTCAAGGAAGCTGCCCGTATCCTGATCTATCACTTCATGCTGTTCTCCGACGAGAAGATTACGCTCGAGTCCACGGCAGACGTGGAGAGCAACGAGATCACCGAAGAAGACCTCCGGATGCGTCATCTGCTGCTCACCAAGCTCTCCGATATGGAGCTTTCCGTCCGCGCGCTCAACTGCCTCAAGGCAGCCAACATCGAAACTTTCGCAGACCTGGTTTCCCACCAGCGGGGCGAACTGATGAAGTTCCGCAACTTCGGCAAGAAGTCCCTCAGCGAAATCGACGCACTCGTGGACCGTCTGAAGCTCTCCTTCGGAATGGACATCAGCAAGTATAACATCGAATCTAAAGAACAACAGTAATTATGAGGCACAATAAAGCAATCAATCACCTTGGTCGCAAGAGCGGTCACCGCAAAGCAATGCTCGCAAACATGGCTTGCTCGCTGATTCTCAACAAGCGCATTGAAACCACCGTCGAAAAGGCGAAGGCTCTCAAGATGTATGTTGAACCGCTTATCACCAAGTCCAAAGAAGACACGACCCACTCCCGTCGTATCGTCTTCAGCTACCTCAAGCAGAAAGAGGCTGTCTCCGAACTGTTCCGCGTAGTCGCTCCCAAGATCGCTGACCGTCCGGGCGGATACACCCGTATCCTCAAGACCGGTTTCCGCGTGGGTGACGCCGCTGATATGGCGCTGATGGAACTCGTTGACTTCAACGAGGTCGCTACGGCTCCGAAGGAGGCTCCCAAGAAGGCTGCAACCCGTCGTGGAGGCGCCAAGAAGGCTGCTGCTGAGGCTCCCGCAACCGAGGCTGCTGAAGCTCCCTCTGCTGAGGCTCCTGCAAAGAAGCCCGCTGCCAAGAAGGCTGCTCCCAAGGCTGCTGCAACCAAGAAGCCTGCTGCTCCCAAGAGCACCGGCAAGGCAACTGCAAAGGCTGCTCCCGTCAAGAAGGTCGCAGCTCCGCGCAAGGCAGGCGGCAAATAGTCGTCTCGCTTTCGGCAAACAGGCCGGACCCTTCGGGGCCCGGCCTGCTTGTTTATTACCGTTTAAAGCTCTAAAAAAGCCTTGAATCGGTCGCAGATGATACGGACTGCCTCCGGTGCGGGATGGGTGCCGTTTGCGGCGTACCAGCGCGATTCCCGCAGTTCCTCCACCATGATCTCGTAGGAGGGGAAATAGCAGACCTGTGGGAACCGTTCGCAGAGCTCTTCGGCGGCCAGCACCAGCGTGGCTTTGCTCACCTGGTTGCCGTGCGGCCCGTCGGCCAGGTGCCGGACGGGGCTCACCGTCAGAATCCACCGTTTCTCCGGATGGCGTTCCACGACGGGGGCAAGCAGCGCGACGGTTTCATCGACGCTCAGCCGTTCGCGGGAGAACTCCCGGGCGGGGACTTTGTGGCAGTTCGACACGATGATGTTCCGCGCCAGGTGGCGGAATACCCAGGCCGTACCCAGTGTCAGGACCACGGTGTCAGCCGCGTCAAAAGCGTCGGCTCCGGCCTGCAGGGCGGCGTTGGCGTTCAGCAGGAAAGCCTCCGGCGTCTCACGGCGGAAACTGCCGTGGTGGTGGAACGAACAGAACTGTCCCTCGCGGGAAATCACGTCCGCTTCCGTGAAAGGCTGACGGCTTTCGAGCCGCTCCAGCGAACGGGCGATCGACGCCGGATTGAAAAGGATGCCGAAGGGGTTGAGCGTAACGCAGTAGCCCTCCTCCTGGAGGCGCCGGCCCACTTCGGTGGAGAAGCAGGAGCCCATCATCAGGATTCTGGCGTCTTTACCGGGCATTGTTCTTGATTTTTTCGAGTCCGGCGCGGGTGAGGGAAGAGGAGCCGAACGATTTGTCGAAACTCTTCTCGTCCAACTGCTTCCAGTCTTCGCGGGTCATCGATTCCAGCTGTCCGTGGTGAGAGCGGAACTCCGGCCAGGCCGGGACCTCCCTGTTCCAGGGACACGCCTCCAGGCAACGGTCGCAGCCGAAGAGACAACCGTCACGTTCCAGATTCTCGGGCAGTGCGTCGTGCGATTCCACGGTGTGGTAGGAGATACACCTGCGGGCGTCCAGCCGGTAGGGTTGCAGCGCCCCGGTGGGGCAGGCCTGCGTGCAGCAGCCGCACTCGCCGCAGGAGGTCGCTTTCAGCGGCGGATGAGGAACGAAAGCATCGGCGGGAATGTTGCAGACAATCGCCCCGATCAGGGTTCGTAACCCATACTCGGGCGAGATCAAAAAACAGTTGCGCCCGATGAATCCCAGGCCGGCGCGGACGGCCCAGGCGCGCTCCGCCAGGGGCGCGCTGTCCGTGAACGGACGCCCGCTGAAAGCGGGCAGCCCCCGCGCCGCCGCCTCGTCTGCGAGGCAGGCCATCACGCCGTGGAGCCGGTCTTTGATGACTTTATGATAGTCTTCGCCCTGGGCGAACCCGCAGATGCGGCTTCCGTCCGGGGCCTCGCTGCCCTTTCCGTAGGGAGCCAGAAAGCAGAGAACCGACTGTGCGCCGGGAACCAGTTTGGCGGGATCTTCGCGTTTGTCCAGATTCCGCTCCAGGTAGCTCATCCCGGCCTGGCATCCGTCGGCGAGATATTTCTCAAAAAACGAACAATAATCGCCCAGACTTGCTATCTTTGTGGCGCCGGAATCGACGAACCCGAAGCGGTGACCGATCTCCCGGATATCTATCAGCGTATTGTTCATTTTTAGACGAATATGAAAAGAATCTTGGTCGTTGGAGCAGGCGGACAGATCGGTACCGAGCTGGTTCCCCATCTCCAGAAATTGTACGGTAAAGATAATGTAATCAGCGCAGACCTCAAAGACGAGCAGGTAGAAAAGATGCGCGGCTTCGGTGTGGCGGAGAAACTGGACGCCACCGACGCGCAGGCTTTCGCCGAAGCTGTCAAGAAACACAAGGTCGACGCCATCTTCAATCTCGTGGCCCTGCTCAGCGCTACGGGTGAAAAGATGCCGCAGATTGCCTGGAACATCAACATGGGCGCCCTGCTCAACTCCCTGAACATCGCCAAGGAGTTTGGCTGCTCGGTCTTCACCCCGAGTTCGATCGGCGCCTTCGGAACCAGCACGCCGCACGATATGACTCCGCAGGACACCATCATGCGTCCGAACACCATCTACGGTGTCTGCAAGGTTTCCGGCGAGTTGCTCAGCGACTACTACTTCACCCGTTTCGGCGTAGATACCCGCAGCGTCCGATTCCCGGGCATCATCTCCAACGGCGCGCTTCCCGGCGGCGGCACCACCGACTACGCCGTGGAGGTCTTCTACGAAATCATCAAACCCGGCCATCACTATACCTGCGAGGTCCCGCACGACAGCTATATGGACATGATGTACATGCCCGACGCCCTCAAGGCCGTGACCGACCTGATGGAAGCCGATCCCGCCAAGCTGAAGCACCGCAACAGCTTCAACATCGCTTCCATGAGCTTCACCCCGGAGATCCTCTTCGAGGCCATCAAGAAGCGTATCCCCGACGCAACCTTCGACTACAACGTCGACCCCGTCAAGGCCGCTATCGCAGACTCCTGGCCCAATATGATGGACGACAGCTGCGCCCGCGAAGAGTGGGGCTGGAAGCCGGCATGGAACATGGAGGCCGTCATCGACGACATGCTCGCAGCCTGCCGCCGCAAAGCCGGTATCAAAGAGTCATAGATATTCTAAAGAGACTCTGAGACCTACCCTCTTTCAGGGGGTAGGTCTTTGTGTTATCGCCTCTTCTCGAAAAAGAAAACCGTTTTGTTGATTAATGCATTTTGACCAAAATCGCCATGTCTTTCCGAAATTGTTCCGGATGGTATCCACCCTGAGTATTAATGCCTTTACCTTCGTGGGGAATAACACTTAAGAACAACAGACATGAAAACCATTAAAGAACGTTATGCGGAGGGCCAAAGGTACATTATCCCCACCTCCGACTGGGGCTTTAAGCGCCTTTTCGGAAGCGAAATGAACAAGGACTTACTCATCGGGTTGTTGAACAGGATTATTGATGACAGGGAGATAGAATCTGTTACCTATCTGAACAACGAGCCATTGGTTCCGATGAAACAGACAAGGGAGATGCGTTTCGATATTTATTGCGAGTGCAAGGATGGCTCACGCGTAATCGTAGAGATGCAGAACTATGCCCGACCGTCGTTTCTGGACCGGGCTCAGATATACACTTCAGCCTCAATTCTTGAGAGTTACAGCTACTCGAGGACAAAGGACTACAAAATTCAGAAAACTTATTTCATTGCCATTCTGGGAGAAACTGTTTTCCCGGCAGTTGACCATGCCCCGGTACGTCTGGCGATGTGCGATGTGGACGCCAGAGAAGTGACGGTGATGAATGACAAAATCTTGCAAATCTTCATTGAATTACCTAAGTTTGCAGATGACCTGTTGGACTTGGGAACAGATGCCTCATTCATAGGTAAGTTCGCATTAATTATGAAGTCGATGGAGACCTTCGACGAATGCCCCAAGGAGTTGGACGATGACTTGCTAAAAGCATTGTTTGCAGCTGCCGATACCCATGGATATAAAAGCAAGGACGCAAAAGCATACAGACAAGCTATCATGAATGAATTCGAATACGAAGAAACATTGAAGGACTACCGTCGGGAAGGCCGTGATGAAAGGTCTCTTGAGATAGCTCGTGCTATGAAGAACCGTGGTTTTTCCGAGGAGGATATCTTGGCTGTCACAGGTATTACGGCCGATAGACTTTAGGCGATGTTACCGTCATGCGCAAGGTATTTCTCATGATCGGGTTGTTGGCTCTGGCGGCTGTTTCCGGCTGCGAGAGCCGTAGGACTGTTGCCCGGCTTGATGACATCCAGTCTTTCCTGCAGGACCGGCCCGACAGCGCATTGACGGCCCTGCGCTCCATTCCCGAATCGGAATTGTCGTCGAAACGACTCCGCGCAAGATATTCGCTGCTGAATGCGATGGCGCTTCACAAGTGCTATATTGACACCGCTGATCTTTCCGTAATCGCGCCTGCCGACCGCTACTACGCCCGCCACGGTTCGGCCTGGGACAAGATGAAGACGCTCCACCAGAAAGGTATCATTCAAATGAACGGCAGCGACTATCAGTCTGCCGTCATCTCGCTGACCGCTGCGGCAAACTATATTGATCAAGCCGGGGACTGGTTCAATGGCGGATTGATCTGCATCTCGCTCTGTCAGTTATACAATAAACTGCACGACAATAACGAGGAGCTTTCATGGGCAATCCGGGCAGAGAACTATTACCAGAAAGTCGATAGGCCTATTTATTATCAGGATTCCAGAATAAAACATGCGATTGCCCTTAACAACCTCGGGCGTTATCAGGAAGCTGTAGATATTTACCACAGTCTACTCGATGATGAAGAATTGGATGAAGCCAACAGGCTGTCTGCAATGGCTCATCTGGCTCATACTCAGATATATCGTCAGTACATGAATCCGCGCGAGGCAGATTCTCTCTTCACCCTCGTTATTCAAAAAACCGGCCGGCTTCCTCATCGTCAGAACTGGGGTGCTTATGCTTATGCAAGCGATTTGGTCGGCAAGAGAGAACGGGCAGACAGAATATATGCCCAGCTGGATACAAATAGCAAAGATATTTTTGATTGGTACTCCAGATCTCTTTATGAGAGAGGTGAGTATCAAAACGCTTTTGATCATTTATCTCTTTCTATCGCCAGTCAGACACAGATACTCAATGTGGCACTGACACAAGCTGCTCATAAATCTCAACGTGACCATGCAGAAGATCTTCGCAGTGAAGCTGAACGGAAAGTATTCCTTCTTCGAGTTCTCTATTTGATGGGGATCGCTTTAATCCTGCTGGCCGGACTTGTTATCTACCTCGTCTTTCGGCGCCGGTATGAGCGTTCCCGGCAGGATAACGAGTTACTGGCCGAAGCTGCAGAAACGCTTCTTCGGCAGATAGAAAGCTCCGAATCTGAGAAAGATCGTCAATTAGCAGCTATCCGTAAAGAGTACATTCATATGAATCAGTCGAGTTTCAAGGAGGTAGGCCGTGTGTACGAATCGCTTGTAAGTGCTTCCCGGCGCGGAGATTCGCAGCGGGCAATTCTCTCGCAGGTCAAGAGACTCACGGAAGAGATAGCAAACGATGACAGTAGCGAATCGCACCTTGAAAAGATGATAGACGCTTCGTTGGGCGGTTTGATGCATCAGTTCAGGGCGGATTATCCGCATCTCAATGAGCGTGATTATAAAATGATGTCTTTCATTATTGCCGGTTTTGAGATGTCAACCTTGGCCATTTTCTTTGGCAAGTCGTCAATCTCGGTTCCCTATACCCGCAAGTATCGCCTGAAGAAGAAGGTAGAATCGGCTTCTCCCGAGATAAGTGAGCGATATCTGCCTTATTTCTAACATTCCTTGCAGCCCGGTGATAAATAAATAATCACCGAGGGCGCAAAATCTTATATGCAAACCTCTGTATGGCCGATTTTCATCAGTCGGCCGGTGATGCGCTTTTTTAAAAAGGTATAAGGGAATAAGGTATATTTGTAACAACCAATGTGACACACCCATATGCTGAAAAGTATTATAAGATCAAGCCTGCTCTGGCTTCTGCTTTTTCTTCCTGTCCATGCTGGAGCTCAGGTTGATTACAGTATTCGTACAGGGATTAACATGTCTAATCAAATCCCTCATTCGGGCGGGCTGACAGGTATTCAAGTCGGCATTAACATTGCCTTGGAGGGTGAGCATTTCTTTAATCCGTACTTTGGGGCGGGATTCGGGTTATCCTTAAATGAAAAAGGAGAAAACTGGATAGATGTTAATCTCGCAACAAATCTTCAAGGAATCAAGCGCACCCAGTTGTATTATGCTGAATTACCGCTAATGGCTCTGGTAAAATATGCATTTGAAGTTGGTCGCAACAAAATCGCCTTTATCGGAAAGGCGGGATTCTACTTTTCTGATTTAATACAGGGCAATGCGGTTCTGGTGTTTACGGATTCATCTAACAAGACGATAGATATCTCTGGCCAAGGTTTGTATGAAGATTCCAGTGGGAAACTGCGCATCTCTCCCAGAGTGTCGCCTTTAGATATGGGGTATACCCTCGGCGCCGAAATCCGTTTCAATCAATTCGGTCTTGGCTTTCGCTACCAATATGGATTAACTTCTATCGGATATGACGAGTATTATGGGCCCAGAAGGTTTAATCAGACCTATGGCGTTGATCTCCGTTATATATTTTCTTGGGGTAATTAATTGAACAGTTTCCAGTAGGGGGATACTATGACTTTCACTAAAATCAAACGCATGATCGGCGCCATGGCTGTTTCTGTCGTGGCTCTTCTTCTGACCTCCTGTCAAGAGCCTTTAGGAATGGGAGTGACAACGGTGTTTGAACATCGTGACTGCCAGTCCGTATTATTGTTGCAGCCTGAACAGGATGGGGATGGACGGGCTTTCTTGAGAATACGGACAGATGGTATACTCCAGGAATCCGATAAAGAGATAGAATCCCAGATTCTTGAATATCATCATCGAAAAGCTTCCGATACAGGTTCAGCGATGGATTTGATTGTCTATCACACGAACGTTTGCACATCCTTGCAAATCGAGGCATCTCTTCCAGTTTTCGGACAAGAAGCCGGTGAGGATCTTTCCGGATTCTTTTTACTTGACAAAAACGGGCCGGGCTATATCATAAAGTCTAATAAAGAACTGGTGGGCAGCATCCTTGGATACTCATTGGCGCATGGGGAAATAACGTTATCCGAATGGCTTTCCCTATCACCATTGATGCTTCATGAGTTGTATTTAAAGTCGAAGCAGCCCGCTGCTCTCCCTCCCGGCATTGTTTTCACGGTCAAGGTGACGCTGGATGGCGAGAAAGAATTGGAAGCGACGGCTACGTTCTAGTGCCCTTTGATTTAATTGATAGTTTCATTATATTTGTTTATCCGGTCAACCCCGGTCGTAAATCATATTTTTACAATTAACTAATACCTAGGAATCATGAACTGTTTTCGTCTGTTCTGTATTGTTGCTACGGCATGTTTGTGCCTTTCTTCGTGTATCCGACCTGATGAAAAACCGAAAGTAGAAACGGTCGAGGTCGATTATAATTTCGTTGTGAGGCTCGATTATATGTACGTTTACAGAGGAATTGCTCCGAGTCATAATACAGGAGAGGATACCAGTTATTTGTTTATTCCCCAGCGCTGCAAGTTTACCAGCGAGCAGGTGCTTGACGGGACACAGCAGCGGCTCATCAATCAATGGACGAAAGAGGCAAATTCATTCTACGGTGCTGATTTAAGGTATAAGGGTATTCAATACTATGTGGCTGTGCACATGCTGACAGTGAGCTATAGCAAAGTCCTAATCGGTGCTTATGACTGGCGAGCAAGAAGCCTTGATGTGATCGCCTTGACGGACTGGGATGCGGAGCATCCTGCGGGTTCCTCCGTCAAAGACAAATTCTGTCTGATGTATAGACAGAGTGACAGGTTGATCACTGTGCCGCTGACGTCTTTCAAATACTCAGATCTGTTGTTTTCTGACAATATGCCCGTATCTTCTCATTTATGGCCGGTCCAACCCTCCTGCAATGGAGGCCTGGTCCTCCGTCTGATCAATCCTCTCGATCGGAGTCATTATGAAACGACAGCGCTGGAAGTTCGTATGCAAACTGATTTCGGAACACAATATTGTGCAAGAGCCTCGGATACGGAATTGCAGGCAGGATTGAATAATCTCGACCGGTTTACGTATTAAGCATATTGTTTCGTAGCCATGAATAACAATTCTTCTTCCTTTGTCCTGTCGCTTGTTATAAAACATATTCACCCCGTCTTGTTTCATAAAACCTATTTCTATGGAGACTAATTTATTCAGGCGATTATTACTGTCTATCGCCATTGTCTGTATGGGCCCTGGCGGCGACTTCTTGTTTCAAAAGGCCAGATCCGCCTAAGGTGGAATCTATCGTGACCGAGTATCAGCTCGTGAAAAGATTGGACGCAATGAGAGTCTACAGGTGCCTGGCTTCGGCTGAAAGACCGGGAGACGAGGATACTTCGTATCTCTTTATTCCGTTTACTTGCCATTTTTCTGATGAGCAGATGCTTCACGGTGAAGCCAAACGTATTCTGGACAAATGGAAGTCCGAAGCCATCTCTTTTTATGGGAGTGAGCTTATCTATTCAGGTCTTAAATACTATTTCTTTTATCAACATGGAACCGGAAAATATGATGAAAGAATGCCAGTAGCTTATGATTGGAGGGCTACTGACATTGATATTATTACTCTCACAGACTGGGATGCAGATCATCCGGCAGGTACATCCGTCAAAGACAAGTTCTGCCTGATGTTTCGCTGCAGCGACAGATTGGTTACTGTCGCCCTTTCTGACTTCAAATATGGGGACTTGATGTTCACAGATTTCTTTGGTAAAATCGATTTTCCTTATGTCCCCTCTTGCAATTCAGGATTGGTTCTAAGATTGACCGACAACACGTCTAGACAGTCTTTCCGAGAATCGGAAATGCAAGTTTGCCTGAAAACTGCTTTTGATACTGAATACACGGCAACGCCCTCACAGCAAGAACTACCGGGGGGACTGAACCATATATCTACTATTATATATGGCAATTAGGTCTTTCCGGTATTGTTCTCTGTTGACGGTGTTGCTTCTCTTTTTGGGGGCAGCGACCCCGTCTGTTGCGCAAAACAGGGTCAGCGTCAGTGGTTTTATCACTGACGCCAAGACGGGCGAACCGCTCATCGGCGCAATGGTCGTGGACACCCTCTCACATAAAGGGGTTGTCACGAACAAATACGGTTATTATACGCTTCCCCTGGTTGCCGGCGAAGTGGTCCTGAATTATTACCACATGGGGTATATCCCGCATTCGCAGTCGTTTACCCTGACGCAGAGCGCATTGGTTGACATCCGGCTGGAGCAGGACGCCCAACAGATCCAGGCGTCCGTTGTAACCGCCGACAAGGGGGTTTACGGTGTACACGGATCGCAGATGAGCGCTATCGAGATACCGGTGCACCAAATCAAGAGCATCCCGGCCTTCGGCGGCGAAGCGGATATCATCAAGGCGTTGCAGATGTTGCCGGGGGTTCAGTCGGGGAATGAGGGTTCTGCCGGTCTCTACATCCGAGGCGGCGGCCCGGATGAGAACCTGTTGCTTCTGGACGGCGTTCCGCTTTACAACGTCAACCACGCAATGGGCATCTTCTCTGTCTTCGATGCCGATGTGGTCAAGAACGTAACGCTCTACAAGGGCAGTTTTCCCGCACGCTTCGGCAGCCGTCTCTCCGGCGTCGTCGACGTCCGCCAGCGGGACGGAAACGACAAGGAGTTCCATTGGGGATTCACGATTGGTTTGCTGGCCTCGAAATTCAGTATGGAAGGGCCTCTCGTCAAAGAGAAGACATCCTTCAGCCTTTCCCTGCGCCGCACCTATTTCGATCTGTTCGCGACGCCTGCGTTCTATTTGATGAGCAAAGCCGCCGGGAGTTCTTATAAACCGCTCGCAGGGTATTATTTCTATGACTTTAACGGAAAGCTGACGCATAAGGTATCGAATCATGACAAACTCTTTCTCAGCATCTATACCGGCGACGATTCGATGTATGCCAATCTTTCGGAAAAATACAATAGAAAAGACGAGATACACTATCAGGATGGTACTTCAGTCACCCTTTACAAAAAGCATCGCATGAAGATGGGGGGTGATTGGGACTGGGGAAACCGGATCGTTGCCGCCGGTTGGAATCACGTCTTCTCGCCGGAACTATTCATGAACACGACGCTCAATTATTCCCGGTACCGTCACAATCTGGATATGTACCGGTATGAGAGCAACATAGTCGATAGAGAGAATTCCCATTATGGCGACACGACAAGCATCTCAACTTGTTTCAAGTCGCTGATCAACGACATCTCCCTGAGCTCGGATTATGAATACAAGCCGGCGGCCGAGCACGAAATCCGGTTCGGCGCCAATGCGATACTTCACGCTTTTGATCCGTCGGTAACGGTACAGGAGTCGTACGATTCCTCATCGCCGGAACAGAGTCGGGATACCACGATGGGCGACCCCCGGATCCGGACTATAGAAGCTTCCCTGTATGCAGAAGATGACTGGGCTCTCACGGATTGGCTGAAAGTGGATCTGGGCTTTCGCGGAACGTTGTACCGGACCAGGCAAAAGACATACGGCTCGCTGGAGCCCAGAATGTCGTGCCGTTTCTTGATAAACGACAATCTCTCGGTGAAAGCCTCCTATGTGGAGATGAGCCAGTATCTCCACCTGCTGTCCAATTCTTCATTGTCGCTACCCACAGACCTCTGGATTCCGGTGACGGACCGAATTGCGCCAATGCGTTCGCGACAGGTGGCGGCCGGAGTCTTTTACTTACATGATCCGTTCGACTTTTCTGTGGAGGCTTACTACAAAACGATGGACAACGTAGTGGAATACCGTGAAGGAACATCGTTACTCAGTTCCGTCGTCGACTGGGAAGACAAAGTGGCGGTCGGAAGGGGATGGGCCTACGGTGCGGAATTCCTGATCAGGAAAACGATGGGGAATACAACCGGCTGGTTGGGCTATACGTGGTCTAAAACTACGCGGCAGTTTGACAGGGAGGGTAATATCATCAATTTCGGAGAACCGTTTCCGGCCAAGTATGACCGCCGTCACGATGTAAATCTGGTGGTCAACCACAGGTTCAATCGCAGGATTGATTTTTCCGGATCATTCGTATTCGGGAGCGGCATCTGCGGGTCTCTTCCGTTACAGCAGGTGCTGGCTCCCAAATATACAGAAACTACCGGCGGAGAGCCAAGTGCGCAAGAGATTCAGGTATTGGAGCAGCGGAACAACTATCGTCTGCCGCCCTCCCACCGGCTGGATTTGGCATTGAACTTTCATAAAACCCTCCGCAAGGGCGGAGAACGGACAATTTCGCTTTGTATCTATAATGTATATAATCATGTGAACCCCATGATGGCCTATATAGGGGATAATGAAAAAGGCTATGTGGTTGATTCTCAGGGACATTATTATTACACAAACAAGGCGGTCAAGATTGTCTCCATTTTCCCCATCATGCCATCGATTTCATGGAATTATAAGTTTTAGGAGGAGTCGTCATGAGAAACAGAATAATAATAGTGTTGCTGATGCTGGCAGGCGTCGTGTCGGTGTTGTCTTGTACGAAAACGGTGATTTTCACCGCAAGCGAGACTAAGCCCAGACTGGTGCTTTATTCACTGGCACGTCCCGGAAACGCCCTCGTTGTCGAGGTTTCCAGTTCCCTTTTTACGCTGAAAGAAAGCACCGCCCTTTTCAGATATGAAGTAAAACCGACAACCGGAACCGTAAAACTATATGTGAACGACTCGAATATCCCTATCACCCTGACACCCCGTCAACCGGCCCAGATCGGAGTGGATGAACGGGGATATCCCATCTATGAGAAATTGCCGGACGCCCCGATTCATTACTTGAGTGACTATGTCGTGCAGCCCGGAGATCATCTGCGACTGGTGGCATCGTTCCGGCAATATGATGATGCCGAGGCGGAAATCGACGTTCCGGTGTGCCCGAGCCTGACGATTGACAAAGTAGAATTTGATCATCCGACATCCACTCATTCTACCTTTAATCTGACTTTGACTCTTGAAAAAGGCAGTAACCCCAAATACTATTACAGAATCATTCCTTTCGCGGAATTAGAGATAGTGAATGATGACGGCACGCTGACGAAGAGGGTCTATTCGGAAAATAAAGTGTTTTCCAATGATATTATCTTTCAGTCAACTTCATATTCATTTGATGATATACTGGATGTTCTTGACGGCAAATATAAGCAGGAGCAAATCTTTGCCGATGCAAGCCTCTCGTCTTCACCCTATACGTTCAACTGCGGATTTGGCGCTCCTCCCCCTGCTCCTATCCGGGAAAAAGGGGGGTCTGCCAGATACTACCTGCGTTTTGTGACGATTTCCAAAGAACTGTATCTTTATATGACCTCTTACGAAGCTGTCCATCACGCTACGACGTTATCCCAGTTGACGGAGGCCCCCGTGCTCTATTCGAATGTCAAAGGTGGCTTCGGCTGTTTTTGCGCCTGCGATAAAGTTGAGATTGATCTGGGGATCTAAAAAACGAGTCAGCCAAAACGGCTGACTCGTTTTTTATAAACGGAAGGAGTCGGTTGCCTACAGGCTCTCGAAGACCTCCTTGATGATGCCGATACCTTCGCGGAGCTCGGCCTCGGTGATGACCAACGGCGGGGCGAAGCGGATGATGTGGCGGTGGGTCGGTTTTGCGAGCAGACCCTTTTCAGCCATTTTCAGGCAGATATCCCAAGCCTCGATGCCGTCCTGCGGTTCGGTAATGACTGCGTTGAGCAGACCTTTACCGCGGACAGACTTGATAAAGCGGGAGTTGATCTTCATCACCTCGGTGCGGAAGATTTCGCCCAGGCGGGCTGCATTCTCCATCAGGTGTTCGTCGCGGATGACCTCGAGGGCTGCGACTGCGACCTTGGCTGCCAGCGGGAATCCGCCGAAGGTGGAGCCGTGCTCACCCGGCAGGATGGTCAGCATGATCTCGTCGTCTGCGAGGACTGCGGAGACGGGAAGCACACCGCCCGAGAGGGCTTTGCCAATCGTGATCATATCCGGGCGTACGCCTTCGTGATCGCATGCGAACATCTTACCCGTACGGCCGATACCGGTCTGGACCTCGTCAGCTACGAAGAGCACGTTGTGCTTGTGGCAGAGGTCGTAGCACTTCTTGATGTACCCGTTGCTCGGTACGTAGACGCCAGCTTCGCCCTGGATAGGCTCTACGAGCATTGCGCAGATCTTGTCGCCCTTTTCGTCGAGAACCTTGGCCAAAGCCTCGGTGTCGTCGTAGGGAATCTGGATAAAGCCCGGAGTGAACGGACCGTACTGGCCGTAGCTCTCCGGATCGGAAGACATGGTGACGATGGTGATGGTGCGGCCGTGGAAGTTGCCGTTGCAGACCACGATCAGCGCCTCGTTCTCCGGAATACCTTTGACCTTGTAGCCCCAGCGGCGAGCCAGCTTGAGGGCGGTCTCGACAGCCTCTGCGCCCGAGTTCATGGGCAGCAGCTTGTCATAACCGAAGAATTCCGTAGCGAATTTCTCGTACGGACCCAGGCAGTCGTTGTAGAATGCGCGGGAGGTGAGGCAGAGTTCCTGTGCCTGGTCGCAAAGCGCCTTCACGATCTTCGGGTGGCAGTGACCCTGATTGACTGCGGAGTAAGCGGACAGGAAATCGAAGTAGCGTTTTCCGTCAACGTCCCAGACGAAGGGGCCTTTACCCTTGGCGAGGACTACCGGCAGGGGATGGTAGTTGTGTGCACCGTATCGGTCTTCCAGATCGATAAACTTTTGAGCGTTGGGTGTGATATTCATAGTAGAAATGGTTGTTTTATAAAAAAGTTTGCCAAAAGTACGTATTTCCGTTGAGATTACAAACCGGTTTGCAGAGTTTTACCCAGAAAATGTCTGGAATCGCCCCAGCGGCCGTAGCCTACCGTAATGCGCCCGTTCTCGAGACTCTCGCCCAGCATCAGCGTCTTGACCAGCAGGGTCTTGCGGTCGTATAGATTGTATTTGGCCATCTCCTCTTCCGGGGTGATGTTGGGCATGATCACGTTGGCGCCGGAAAGCACGCCTTTTTCGCGCCCCCGCGAATCGAGCACCTCCAGGGCGGTGGCGGCTGCAATGTTGATGTCGGGCATCAGCAGGCGCAGCAGCGCTATCATCTTGAGTCCGAGCGCGAAGCGTTCCTTCTCGGGCGGGAAAGGGGCGCCGGCGAGCGTCAGCGGCGTATCGGGGTGCGGATTGTACGGGCCCATCCCGATCATCGGCGCGTCGAACCGCTTGTAGAAGAGCAGGTCGTCCGCCAGATCGGCTGCCGTCTGGAAGGGGAGACCGATCATCGCGCCCGTTCCGGCCTGGTAGCCGATCGCCTTCAGGTCGCAGAGCGCCTCCATCCGCCGCTCGTAGCTGTGCAGTGCGTCGTGCGGATGAATCTTGTAGTAAAGGTCGGGGTTGGTGGATTCGATCCGCAGCAGGTAGCGGTGCGCTCCGGCCGCGAACCACTCTTCGTAGACTTCGCGCGGCTGTTCGCCCAGCGAAAGGGTGATGCCCAGCGGGCGCCCGCCCTCCGATGCGGTGGGCAGTGCCTTGATGGCTTTGAGCAGCCGGGTGATCTTGCTCACAAAGGCCGCGTCGGTGCGCTCGCCGCCCTGAATCACCACCGATCCGTAGCGGCGTTCAGCGGCCAGTGCAGCCACGCGCAGCACCTCCTCGTCGGAGAGTTCGTAGCGCTGGCAGGCAAGGTCGTGCCGGATGCCGCAGTAGAGGCAGTTCTTGGTGCAGATATTCGATATTTCAATCAGTCCGCGCAGATAGACGTCGGTCCCGATATGGGCCACCTTCACCCGGTAGGCCTCCTGCAGCAGCGCCTCGTTGAACGCAGGGTCGGTGCATTCAAGGGCGGCAATCAGCCCTTCGCGGTCCAGGGTGAGGTCGTCGAGCGTCATCGGTTATGGAAGCAGGGGCTTCAGGGCCCGCTGGTAAATGCCTGTGAGATAGGAGATGGCCATGCCGTAGTTGACCACGGGAACCCCGGCTTCAATCACCGCTTTCACGCGGTTCTGCAGCTGGCGGGCGGTGACCATGCAGCCGCCGCACTGGATGGCCAGCGCGTAACGCGACAGGTCGCCCGGATCGTCCAGTCCGCTCACCATTTCGAATTCCAGCTGCTTGCCGGTGTATTTGCGGATCAGGGCCGGCAGTTTCACGCGGCCTATGTCTTCGCAGTTGGCGTGGTGGGTGCACGATTCCAGCATCAGGATGCGGTCGCCGTCTTTCAGGCGGTCCAGCGTCCCGATTCCGGCACGGTAGGCGTCAAAGCTGCCCATGCTCCGGGCCAGCAGCATGCTGAAAGAGGTGAGGGGAATGCGCTCCGGCACGATGGCCGCCACGCGGGCGAATACCTGGCTGTCGGTGACCACCAGTGCTACGCGGCTGCCGTTCTCTTTCAGGTAGCCGTCCAGTTCCTCCGGCTGCAGCACCGTGGCGACTCCGCCTCCGTCCAGGATGGCGCGGATGGCGTTCACCTGCGGCAGGATCAGCCGGCCCTGCGGCGCTTCGCTGTCGATGGGGCAGACCAGCACAATCTGCCCTCCTTTGCGCACCAGCCCTTCGAACATCGGGCGCTCGATCACTTCAGCGCCGGAGAGGGCTTCGCGGATGGCGGCGGTGAGCCGGTCGCGGTCTTCCGCTCCGGCCGTGCAGGCATACGCCACGGGTTCGGTCTTGTATTCGGCGTTCAGCCGCTTGCGAAGGTCGTCCTTCAGCGGTTCCAGGTCGCTCTTGTTGTGTACGAGTACTAGCGGGACGTTCAGTTTCTGAAGCAGTTCCGCCACGCGTGCTGCCCCTTCCGGAAAACGGTTCCCGGCAAAGACCAGGATGCCCAGGTCTACCTGGCGTGCGGCCGCCAGGCTCTTGGCCACCCGTTCGCGGCCCAGCGCGCCTCCGTCGTCGTCCAGTCCGGCGGTGTCGATCACCGTGCAGATGCCGATTCCAGGCAGCTCGATCCGCTTGCGGACCGGGTCGGTCGTAGTGCCGGCCACATCGGACACGATGGCCACCTGCTGGCCGGTCAACGAATTGATCAGCGAACTTTTACCTACGTTCCGGTCTCCGAAGATCCCGATGACTTTGGGCTGCGACATCTCTCCTGTGCGATTTTTTGAGGTTCAATCGTCAAAGATAACAAATTTCTCGCGTATCTTTGTGGACAAGAAAGGAACAAATCGTATGAAGAAGTTACTCGTCTCTCTTGTCTCGCTGTTTCTCTGTTTCACCTCTTTCGCGGCCGGCCGTCTGGTGGCCGACTCGCTGGAGAGCCGGATCCTGGGCACCACCGTCAAATGCAACGTCTATCTGCCGGAGGGTTTCGACAAATCCGCGGATCACTATCCGGTCATCTACCTGCTTCACGGCCTGACCGACACCTGGGAAGGCTGGCAGCAGCGGGGCCACATGAAAGGCGTGGCGGACGAACTGATGGCTTCGGGCGAATCTGCCGCCGCTGTCATCATCATGCCCAATGCAGGCCATCCCAACCCCGTTGAGGTCTGGAACGGTTATTTCAACATGCCGGGATGGAACTACGAAGACTTCTTCTTCCAGGAGCTGATGCCGACGCTCGAAGCCCGTTACC
>R22__coassemble_422_pt1 | contig 28529 bp, 17 predicted proteins | sample R22__metabat2_low_PE_033 | metagenome-assembled genome bin R22 | reverse complement strand
TGCCTGTTCCAGCTGTCCTTCACGGCAGTGACCTACATCCAGGAAAACAAGGCCAAAAAGTATGCGGAACAGGTGTCTCGGGAGGTTGAGCAGAGCGAAGCGTTCGCCGCTGTCTCCGACCTCGACAAGGCATTCTACCTCGACTCCGTGAAGACGACTGCGAACAAGATTTACCTGGATTCGATCTCCGCGAAGAAAGTCTACTTCGGCTACACCTATAAGGCTGTGAAGGAGAAAGAGTTGAACCTGGGTCTGGACCTGAAGGGCGGTATGAACGTCACCCTGCAGCTCGACCTGGCCGACCTCGTCCGCAACTGCGCGCGCGAGAAGACCACCGACCAGTTCAACCAGGCAATGGCTACTGCCCGGGAGCGTGCATCCGTGACGCACCAGGACTTCATCACCCTCTTCAAAGAGGCTTGGGATGAGATCAACCCGCAGCAGCGCATGTCCTTCGACATCGACCTCGACAAGCTCAGCGGCGATGTGAAGAACAAGACCAAGGCAACGAACGAAGAGATCATCTCGCTCCTCAACAAAGAGGCCGAGGCGGTCATCAACAACTCCTACAACGTCGTGGAGCGCCGTGTCAACCAGTTCGGCGTCTCCCAGCCCAACATCCAGAAGATTGCCCGCACCGGCCGCATCCTCGTGGAGCTTCCGGGCGTGAAGGAGCCGGAGCGTGTCCGCAAGCTCCTCCAGGGTACCGCATCCCTCGAGTTCTGGCAGACCTATACCTATCCGGAAATCGCTCCGTTCCTCCAGGAACTGAACGAGGAACTCCGCACTCAGGCTTCTGCCGGCGCACCGGTGGCCAAGACTGAGCCCAAGAAGGTCCAGTCCATTGAAGATGAGCTCGCTGCCGCTTCCGTTCAGGAAACCGACGACGCAGCCATCGCTGCCGCCAACCCGCTCTTCGCAAAACTGCAGCTCTTCGGCGGCAACTCTTCGCTGCTGGGTATCGCGCACTACCGCGACACGGCTGCCATCAACGCATGGCTCGCCAATTCGAAGGTTGCCTTCCCGGGCGACTTTGTTCCGGCATGGAGTTTCAAGGCTTTCAATGGTGAAAACGTTCAGCCCGACACCTACTTCGAACTGATCGCGCTCAAGAGCGTGGCCGGCAAGGGTGCCGTGCTCGACGGCGGCGTGATTACCTCCGCCCGCGTCAACTACAACCAGATCAGCGGTGCAGCCGAGGTCAGCATGACCATGAACAGCACCGGTTCCGCGAAGTGGGAAGTGATCACCGAGCAGAACGTCGGTCACCAGATCGCCATCGTGATGGACGGCCAGGTTTATTCCTATCCGAACGTCAACAGCAAGATCTCCGGCGGCTCCTCGCAGATTACCGGTAACTTCACCCAGGCAGAGGCAGACGACCTTGCAACGGTCCTCAAGTCCGGTAAGCTCTCCACGCCCGCCCGCATCGTTCAGGAGCAGGTGGTCGGCCCGTCCCTCGGCGGCGCGTCCATCCGTTCGGGTATGATCTCCTTCCTGATCGCCTTCCTGCTGGTGCTCGTCTACATGGTGATCTTCTACCGCCGTGCAGGTCTCGCAGCCGATGTGGCACTGCTCTGCAACGTGCTCTTCCTCTTCGGCGCACTGGTCTCCTTCGGCGCCGTGCTCACCCTCTCCGGTATTGCCGGTCTGGTGCTGACCATGGGTATGGCCGTTGACGCCAACGTGATTATCTACGAGCGCGTCAAGGAGGAACTCAACGCCGGCAAGGCTCTCCGCCTGGCTATCGCCGACGGTTACAAGAACGCATATTCGGCAATTATCGACGGTCAGATCACCACGTTGCTGACCGGTGTGATCCTGGCTATCTTCGGTTCCGGTACCGTCAAGAGCTTCGCAATCGTACTCGTGATCGGTATCATCACCTCGGTGCTGACCTCCATCTTCATCACACGCCTGATCTTCGAGGCTCGTCTCTCCCGCGGCAAGGACATTTCGTTCTATACTTCCGCTACCAAGAACTTCCTCAAGAATACGAAGATCAACTTCCTGGGTGCCCGCAAGTGGACCTACATCATCTCCGGTGCCGTGATCGTCGTCTGCCTCGTCTCCATCTTCACCAAGGGCTTCTCCTATGGCGTGGACTTCAGCGGCGGCCGTACCTATGTGGTGCGTTTCGACCAGCCGGTTACCCCGGAGCAGGTGCGTGCAGCTACCTTCGAGGCTTACGGTGAGGCTGCCGAGGTCAAGCAGTTCGGCGGTGCGAGCCAGATGCGCGTCACCACGAAATACATGATCGACGACAAATCGACCGAAACCGACAAGAAGATCGAGGCAATGCTCTACGACGCATTGAAAGACTTCTTCGCTACCCCGCTGACCCTGGATCAGTTCACCTCTACGCTCGACAACCCGAACGGTATCGTCAGCTCCGACCGCGTGGACGCATCCATCGCAAGCGAGGCGAAGCGTGACGCCGTGATCGCCGTCGTGCTCGCCCTGATCGCCATCTTCGGCTATATCGCTATCCGGTTCAAGAGCTGGACCTACGGTCTCGGCGGTGTGACCTCGCTGGCACACAACGCCATCATCGTGATCGGCTTCTTCTCCATCTTTACGGGTATCCTGCCCTTCACGCTGGACGTCGACGCCCAGTTCATCGCTGCCGTGCTGACCATCATCGGTTACTCGATCAACGATAACGTGGTCATCTTCGACCGCATCCGCGAATACAAGACGCTCTACCCGAAGCGCGACCTGAAGCAGAACATCAACGAGGCTCTGAACAGCACGCTGTCGCGTACCATCAACACCTCAGTCTCCACGCTCGTCGTGCTGCTCTCGATCGCCATCTTCGGCGGCGAAAGCATCCGCGGTTTCGCAGTGGCCCTGACCCTCGGTGTCCTGGTCGGTACCTACGCTTCGCTCTTTATCGGTACGCCTATCATGTACGACCTGAACATGAAGAAGGCTTCCAAGAAGTAAAGCGTCAGCCTGGAACGAAAAGAGGCACCCGCGAGGGCGCCTCTTTTTTTATGGTACGGGATCGTAGCCGGATCCGCCCAGGGGGTGGCAGCGCAACAGTCGGCGGAGCGCCAGCCAGCCGCCTTTGAAGGGACCGTATTTGCGCAGCGCCTCCAGGGCATACTGCGAGCAGGTCGGGGTGAACCGGCAGGAAGGGGTCTTCAAGGGGGAGATGCAGACCTGATAGAATCTAACGAGCAGAATCAGCGGGTACGCCGCTATCTTGCGCAGGGTGCGCAGCCAGGAAGCGGAGGATGCCCGTGACGGTTGATTCGATTCGGTCATAGGTTTCGATTTCACGGCCCAAATATACGAAAAGGATGTCAACCCTGCGTTCGCCCAGCTCTCCGGCGTTGAGGCGCCACGCCTCGCGGATGCGCCGCTTGAGCAGGTTGCGCTTCACGGCCCGTTTGAAGTTGCGCTTGGGTACGGATACCATCAGCCGCGAAAAACCGGCCGCCTCCCGGTCCAGGTAGTACGCCTTGATGGGATAACGGAACAGCACTGCGCCCCGTTCGACAAGCGCATCGATCTCCGCTTTGCTGCGGATGATGTGGCTTTTGGGGAGCGAAAACATTATTTCGCCAGATAGTGCTTGAGGGCCTCGACCATCGAGGGTGTTGCCGGGGTGGGCGCCTCGATTTCAATGGCATAGCCGACCTCCTTGAGGGCCTGCGCCGTAGTGGGGCCGAAGGTGGCAAACAGGGTCTTTCCGGGTTTTGCTTCCGGGAAGTTTTCGCGCAGCGACCGGATGTCGGCCGGGCTGTAGAAGATCACCATGTCGTAATTGCCGAGTTTCACGCCGGAAAGGTCGTTGCTGACCGTCTTTGCGAGCACCACACCCGTGCAGTCGAGTTTGGCGTCGGTGAAGAGCCGGCGGACAGACTCCTTGAGCGTATCGGTGGAGGTGATGAGGAACTTCTCGTTCCGGTGTTTCGGCAGCGAAGCGATGGGGATGATGGACTTCAGCGAGTTTTCGCCGAAGAAGATCTTGCGCTTGCGGTAGACGATATACTTCTGAAGATAGACGGCGATATTCTCCGACGAGCAGAAGTACTTCATCGTGTCGGGGATCACGGTCTTGGTCTCTTCGCAGATATGGAAGAAGGCGTCGATGGCCAGCTTCGAGGAGAAGACGATCGCCGTGTAGTCGAGAATCGACAGGTGCTGAGCCCGGAACTCGCGGACGGTGAGGGGTTCTACCCGGAAGAACGGACGGTATTCGACCGTCAGATTATATTGCTTGACCAGGTCGTCATACGGCGTTCCTGCGCCGGCTGCGGGGGCCTGTTGGGAGATCAGAATCTTCTGTATGCCCATACTTTTACTGCACTAATAATTTAACAACCACCACGATGGGTAATAAATCGAGGGCGCAAAGATACAAAAAGCTGAAATAAAGTGAAAATTTCGGCGTGAGAAACAGTTTATAGGCGGTGAATGTATAGGTCATGAGCATCACGGCGCCGGCAATCGCGATGGCCGGGGCGGTGATTGAAGGTACGCTGGCCGGGAAGAGCCAGATGGCCAGTCCGATGGGGATGGAGAGCAGCGTGGCGAGCACGAAGCAGGAACGGAACAGGCGCGCCGTGTCGGCCAGCGTAGGGTCGGTGCGGCGCCGGCGGATCAGCCCTGCCACCAGTTCGCGGGCCACCGCCCAGCCGGCAATCACGGCCAGGGAGTACCAGAAACCGTGGATACTCGCACCCGAAAGCACCAGCAGCAGTGAAAAGGCGGGCAGTGCGAGAATGTACGCCAGGTCCACCGACTGCTTGAAACGGGTGCGGCAGAGCAGTTCCCGCCGCCGGGCATCCGAAAATAGCATCCTTACGCTGCCGCCGACAGCGTAAATCAGGTTCTGGAGAAACGGGAAGCAGAGGGCTGCCAGTATCACCAGAACCCACGGAGTTTCAGGTGCGTACATAGTTTAGTTGCTTCGTTTTGCCTTGTATCCCATCGCGAGCAGCAGCTGCACGATCCGGTCACGGAAATCACCCTGGATGAGAATCTCCCCGTCTTTGGCCGTCCCGCCCACGCCGCAGCGCGTCTTGAGGGTCTTGGCCAGCGCGGACAGGTCTTCTTCGCGGCCCACGAATCCTGAAACGAGCGTCACCTGCTTGCCGCCGCGGTTTCTGCGGTCGATACCCACGCGGAGATTCTGGCGTGCCGGCGGAAGGGTCTCGGCCTCTTCCTCTGCGGTCGTCTCGTAGTTGAAATCGGGGTTGGTGGAATAAACCACACCGAGCCGCTCTTTCCAGTCGTTTCCTGCCATCAGGGTATAATTGTTGTTTGCACTGCAAAGTTAGCGAAAAAGCAGGAAAGCCACCATTTTTATCTATATTTGCATACTTATACAGACCTATCAGACATGGACAAACAGCAATTCCGCCGCCTCAATAATCTGGTATCCCTCGTGGTGCTGGCCCTCTCCTCGCTGGTCTATCTGCTGACCATCGAACCGACTGCCAGCTTCTGGGATTGCGGAGAGTTTATCGCATCTTCGTACAAGCTGGAAGTGGGCCACCCTCCGGGAAACCCAACATTCAATCTCATCGGCCGCTTCTTCACGATATTCACTTCGCCCGAACACGCCGCTGCCGCCGTCAATGCGATGAGCGCACTCTGTTCGGCCCTGACCATCTTCTTCCTCTACCTGACCATCGTCCACTTCGGCCGCCGGATTCTCACGCTGCGCGGCAAGGAGATGACCCTGGCGAACGCCATCACCCTTCTGGCTGCCGGCGTGGTGGGATCGATGGCCTACTGTTTCTCCGATACCTTCTGGTTCTCCGCGGTGGAGGGCGAGGTCTACGCCATGTCGAGCCTCTTTACCGCGGTGGTTTTCTGGGCTATCCTCAAATGGGAGGAACAGGCCGACGGGCCTTATGCCGGCCGCTGGCTGGTGCTGATTTCGTTCCTGATGGGCCTTTCGGTGGGTGTGCATCTGCTCAACCTGCTCACCCTGGCCCCGATGGTTTTCATCGTCTATTACAAGCTCAAACAGGGTAAGGTCTCCATCTGGCAGGGACTGGGCGTGCTGGTGCTGTCGGCCGTCCTGGTTGCGGCCGTGACCTTCGTCATGATTCCGTACCTGCCCAAACTGACCGCCTTCTTCGACCGGATCTTCGTTAACGGAATGGGCGCACCGTTCAACACGGGCGCCGTCGTGTTCCTGCTGTTGCTGCTGACGGGCTGCTTCCTGGGCATGCGGGCGATGCGCCGCCGCGAAAAGGCGCTCGGCCATACCATCCTGCTCTGCCTGACGGTGTTCATCATCGGTTATTCCACCTTCTGCGTGACGGTGATCCGTTCCAGCGCAAACACGCCGACCAACGAATACCAGCCCGACAACCCCTACACGCTGGTGCGCTATCTGCAGCGCGAGCAGTACGGTTCTTCACCGCTGATTTACGGACAGATGTACACGTCGCCCTACGAGGTGGACGTCAAGAAATACTACACCCCGCTGAACGGACGCTACTACCAGGCGGAGAATCTGGTTCCCGTCTATCCGCCGCAGGCCAAGATGTTCTTCCCGCGCATGTGGAGCTCCTTCGACGAGCGTCACAAACAGTTCTACGACGGTTATGCGAAGCACAAGACCTCCAAGCGCGTGCGGGTCGGCAACGAGATGCAGATGGTGCAGATGCCCTCTTTCGGCGACAACCTGCGCTTCTTCTTCGACTACCAGATCGACTACATGTACATCCGCTACTTCATGTGGAACTTCGTGGGGCGTCAGAACGATTTCCACGGCCAGGTGCCGGGCGACAAGATCCACGGCAACTGGGAGAGCGGTATCGGGTTTATCGACGAGGCGCGGCTGGGCGACCAGAGCCTCGCGCCGGATATTCTGGCGCACAACAAGGCCAAGAACCATTACTTCTTCCTGCCGCTGCTTCTCGGCCTGCTGGGTCTCTTCTTCCAGATCCGCCACGACGGCCGGGGCGGCTGGGTCACGGTGCTACTCTTCTTCCTGACCGGCATCGCCATCGTAATCTATCTCAACCAGCCGCCGTTCCAGGTGCGCGAGCGTGACTATGCCTATGCCGGGTCGTTCTACGTCTTCGCCCTCTGGATAGGCCTGGGCGTGATGGCGCTCCGCGACGGCTTGCAGAAGCTCTTCAAGAAAGACGGAAAGGGTGTGCTGAGCGCTTCGCTGGCGGCTGCCCTGGGGCTCTGCATCCCGCTGCTGATGGGTTGCCAGAACTGGGATGACCACGACCGCAGCGGCCGCTACACCTGCCGCGATATGGCCTACAACCACCTGATGAGCTGCGACAGCAACGCGCTGCTCATCACCCACGGCGACAACGATACCTTCCCGCTCTGGTACGCCCAGGAGGTGGAAAATATCCGCACGGACATCCGCATCGTGAACACCTCGCTGCTCGGCACGGACTGGTATATCGACCAGATGAAGCGCCGCCAGTACGAATCCGCGCCGCTGCCCATCGATATCGACCGGATCCAGTATCTCTACGGTACCAACGACTATCCCTACGTCTTCAACTATATAGACCGCCCCATCCTGGCTTCGGAGGCGATGGCCATCTTCAAGAATCCGAAATTCAAGCTTTCCGACGGCAAGACCGATTTCATCCCGGCCAAGAAGTTGCTGGTCAAGGTCAACAAGGAGAATGTGCGCAAGTACAGGATCGTGCCCGAGGAGGATATGGACCGCGTGGCGGATTATGTGGAGCTGAATATCGACGTGGACCGGATTGCCAAGGTGGACCTGATGATCCTGGAGATTCTGGCCAATTATGAATGGGACCGCCCCATCTACTACGTGGTGCCGAACGCCGACGTCCACCTGGGCCTGGACCAGTGGTCGCAGTACAACGGGTTCTGCTACAAACTGGTTCCCATCCGGACCGGCAATTCCCGCGACAAGGAGTATATCGACCTGGACCAGATGTACGACCGTATCATGAACGTCTATGCACTGGAATCGCTCGCAAAAGATAACGTCTTTTATGACTACCAGAACATCTACACCTTCGGCGCCGTGGTGCCGATTCGCGAGATGTTCGTCACAGTGGCCGAGGGTCTCTACCGGCGGGGCGACAAGGGCAAGGCGCTCAACGTGCTGGACCGCGTAATCACTGCGATGCCGGCGGAGAACTTCCCGTACAACCTTTCCTGGCTGCGCAGCGTCAACGAATACGCCATGATCCGGATTGTCGACCTCTACTTCCGCTGCGGCGCGAAGGAGACAGGCCTCTCTGTCGCCGACCGCTTCCTGGAGGAATCCATCAAGGCTATCTGTTACTTTGCACAGGATTACCGGGGCGACACGCTCTCTGCCAAGACGGCGGAAGACAACTTCAGCTATGTCTCATACCTCATCCAGGTGATGCAGGAAGCCGGGCTTACCCAGGAAGCGAGCGCCTTCCAGGACCGGTTTTATTCGGCTATGCGGGTGAATTAACGCTCTGTTCGGGATGAACCTGAAATCGCTTTTGAAAGATACCGCCATCTACGGGCTCAGCAGCATCGTAGGGCGTTTTCTGAATTATCTGCTGGTGCCGGTGCATACCTACCGGATTGCGGCGGGCAGCGGCGGTTACGGCATTGTCTCGAACCTCTACGCCTACACGGCGCTCCTGCTGGCCCTGCTGACCTTCGGCATGGAGACCACCCTCTTCCGTTTTTCCAACAAGGAAGGGGAGGATCCCGACCGGGTTTACGGCACTACGCTGAAGCTGGTGGGCGGGGTCTGCCTGCTCTTTCTGGTGGCGGTCTTTGCGCTGCTCGGCCCCGTCGCCGGCGCGATGGGTTATGCCACCCATCCGGAGTATATCGGCTGCATGGCGCTGATCGTGGCGATGGATGCCTTCCAGGCCATCATGTTCTCGCGTCTGCGGCAGCAGCGACGCCCCATCAAGTTCATGACGCTGAAGTTCGCCTTCATCATCCCGAATGTCCTGCTGAACCTCTTCATCTTCTTTGTGATGCCGCGCGTGCCGGCGCTGAATGAGATTTTCCTGCGGTTCGACGGCGGTGTGGGTCTGATCTTCTTCGCCAACCTGCTCTGCACGGCCGGGGTCTTCCTGGGATTCCGGCAGGAGCTGCGCGGACTGCGCTTCCGTTTCGACGGCGCACTGGCTCGTCGGATGCTGCGCTATACCTGGCCGCTGCTTCTTCTCTCGCTGGTGGGCATTCTCAATCAGGTGGCCGACAAGATTCTCTTCCCGTATCTGATGCCTGGTCCGAAAGGTCGCGTTCAGTTGGGTATCTACGGCGCCTGCGTGAAGATTGCCATGATCATGGCGCTGCTGACCCAGGCTTTCCGTTATGCCTACGAGCCCATCGTCTTCAACGGCAGCCGCGACCGCAATAGTCCCGAGACGCTGGCGGACGGCATGAAGTATTTCGTGCTCTTTTCGGCGGTGGCTTTCCTGGCGGTGATGTTCTATATGCCGATCCTGCGCCACTTCGTGCAGCCCGGCTACTGGGAAGGGCTCGGCGTGGTGCCCATCGTGATGCTGGCCGAGGTCTTCATGGGGATTTATTTCAACCTTTCGTTCTGGTATAAGTTGAGCGACCAGACCCACTGGGGCGCCATCATGAGCGCCATCGGGGCCGCGGTGATGATTGCCGTCAACGTCATTTTCGTGCCGCGCATCGGCTACTGGGCTTGCGCCTGGGGCGGACTCGCCGGCTACGGCACCGCCATGCTGCTCTCCTGGTTGATCGGACAGAAGCGCTTCCCGATTCCCTACGACCTGCGGCAGATCGCCTTTTTCGTGCTCCTGGCCGCTGCCTTCTACGGCCTCTCGCTGCTGACCGCCCGGTTGGGCGCTGCCGTCAGCGGCCCCGCCACCGACCTTTCCGCCTCCGCTTCCGGCTGGGGCCTCGTGCTGCAGCTCGCGCTCAACACACTCCTCCTGGCCGCCTACGGCTTCCTCACCCTTCGCCGCTCCGGCCTCCTTCGCTCCCTCCTCTGGCATTGACAGAGGCAGGGCCCCTGGTCCTTCGCTCCGCGCTTGCTATTGCCCAGGCGTGGAAGGTGTCCCAAATCGTGTGTCACCTTCCGCGAAAACCCCGCAAAATCGTGGCAGGTTCCCCTGAAATCGGGACACCTGCCACAGTTCTCGGGGTTTTTATCCAGTTCGGCCGGCCCCGTTCCGCTATATCTGTCCGCGGGTGGACGGACCCTCAGGAAAAGCAATAGATTCAAAAAAAATGTTACATTTAGGACCTGGCTACGTTATAGAGAGAATGGAGGATTATTTAACAGACGCATTCCTAAGAATCAGGGAGAAGTTGATGGGGCGGTCGCGAAGGATTCTTCGCGATGCCTCTGCTGCCGAAGATGCTTTGCAGGAGACGTTTGTCAAGCTGTGGGGCAGGTACCAGATCCATTCTTCAAAGGAAGCGGAAGCACTGCTGAACCGAACGGTCAGGAATACCTCGATAGATGCTTTTCGACAGCGGAGAAGTGTTCCCATCAATGGAACTGATGTGCCGGATGAGGGGATGGAAGCCACCCTTGACAAAGAACGGTTATTCCGGAAGATAGAGGCGCTGGTTGAGTCAGATTTGACTGATACACAGAAATATATTATCCGTCGCCACGAATACGAAGGCGCAAAACTCCAAACAGTCGCCCGTGAACTGGGCATGAATCCGCCGGCCGTGCGAATGCAACTGTCCCGGGCGAGAAAAACGATCAGAGACCGATACTATGAAAATAAACTACTATAAACAATTAGCCCAACGATACTTTGAAGCCAGCTTGTCTCCGAGGCAGGAGCGACGGTTAATGCGTTTTCTTTCCCGGACGGACGATCCTGACTTTGATGAAGTCAAAGCGACAGCCGGCTTTTTCGCGGTAGGAAAAGGACTTCGGACGCCAGTCGCATCACCCGCCCCTGTATTCTTCCGGCCGGGGAGGTGGGCCCCTTCGGCAGTGGCCGCCGGCATTGTGATAATCAGTATTTCCGTATGGGCCGATACCTCACGCAGAACCCGGCAGGCGGAGAGCCTGACTACAATGGAAAACACATTGATAGCCATGTTTTCTGCCGGCGTGGACGTTGATGCAGAATTGTCAAACATCATGACAGAGAGCAAATGAAAAAAATGATCACTTTGTTGACGGTCCTTCTTCTGGGAGCGCCCCTGTTCGCGCAGGAGGGGCTTTTCGTAGAGGACTTGTTCGAGGGAAGGGTTATTTCCCCAAAAATCATGAAGAAGACCGTAATTAACGGATCCCGCCTCGAACCGTATAAACTGGATACATATAAAAGCCTTTCATTTGAGGTGGCCGAAGTTGCATTTCATAAGGTGGAAATCCTGATTATCAAGGATTCCAATGCGGCTGAGGATAAACAGATGGAGTACGTGGGCGACCATCTGACGTATGCCGTCATCAGCCTCCCTAAAACCTATACCGGACTCAACCGGTTCCTCTGTTTCCAGGCAAGGGAAGAGAGGGGCGTCTGGACCGTCACCGTTGTGTATCTTCGCGGTACGGCTTCCGTCGAGGATCTGGAATCGATGTTCAACAAGAGAAAGAAATAATACGATGAAAAGAATAATATGGCTTATTGCCTTGATTTTGTCGGCCCCGATGGCCATGGGCCAGGATCTGCTTGATTTTAACAATCCTGCCATCTTGGAAGTTGAAGAATACGGGAGGCCGGCAGAGATAACTTCCGGACACGCGGTCTCGCTTTCTGTGTTAGGCCTGGAATACAGTTATGAATGGGCTCTCAAGGGCAGCTGGTCCCTGATCCTGCGGGCGGGAGTTCCATCGGTACTGGTCGATTCGTCCAGTTCTTACGACGGGACATCAAGCAGTCTCAATTTTAATTTCGGCCCTCGGCCCGGCCTAAGCCTTGAACCCAGATACTATCACAATTTACAGAAACGGTATCTGGCCGGAAAGAAAACGGCCAACAACAGCGCCAATTATTTCAGCGTTTTGACAAAAGCTTACACTTCAGTCGGGGCTTTGAACCTGTCCCTGATACCGACATATGGAATTCGCAGGGGTGGCGACCATTGGTTTCAGGAGTATTCCTTTGGCGTGGCTTTGCATACGAGAAGTGTGGCAGCACTTCTGCCTCATCTGGGTTTCAGATTTGGCTACACCTTTTAGCCTTGGCATCTAATTCGCTGATATGATGAGAGATACTTAAAGTGCTACCCCCAGTAGAAGGGGGTAGCACTTTAAGCTATTAGCTGATTTTCAATTAGTTAAGCGCCAAGGTTAATTTGGCGTCGCTATTGTACGGAAATCTGCTTGACGGGGTTGGGTTTTTCGACCTTGACGAGTTTGGGCAGATGGACGTTGAGGACGCCGTGCTCGACGTGGGCTTCGATCTTTTCAGTGTCGACATCGTCCGGCAGCAGCAAAGTCTGCTGGAATTTCTCATAGGAGAATTCGCGGCGCAGGTAGCGGCCGTGGTGTTTGTCGGACTTGTTTTCGGATTTCTTTTCCATCTCGATATGGAGGTTGTTCTCTTCGTCTACGTGGACTTTGAAATCCTCTTTGGTCAGACCCGGAGCGGCGAGTTCCACTTCGTATTCTTTGTCGTTTTCAATTACATTGATGGCCGGAGCCGTATAGGAAGTCCGTTCCATCCAGCTGTTGTCGAAGAAATCATTGAATATTTCGGGCAGCCAGCCATTTGAAGTTCTTCTAACAGGTAACATAACGCAAAATCTTTAAAAGTTCCGGTTTCAGGCTGTGCTGCAAGACCCTATTCCCGGGGTTCCTTTGCGGAACCGTAAGCGATTCCTGCAAACCCGGGACCAATGCCGGAAGATGGACGCTTTGTCACCAGCAAGTGCCAGAATGTCCATTTTAGATGCCAAATTGACCTACTGCCAAGAGTAGGACCAGAGGGCGGGACGGTAGCGGTCGTTGGCGCGGTAGTGGTCGGCATAGGTGCAGACAATTTCCGCGGGTGCGGCAATGAAGGTGCCACCGTGGGTGACTCGGTACTCTTCCGTCAGCGAAAGTTTCTCTTCAGGATAGGCGTCGAAGAGGAATTCAGTGCGGTCCGAGCGGACGTTTCGGTAACCGCCGCGGGCCCCGGCGTAGCCTGAGACCTGATTCACCGGCTGCAGGTTGCCCGGACGCGGTGCGGTCACGATCACGAAGCTGCGGTTTTCGTCGCTGTGGAGGTTGAGGACGCTGCGGACGGTTTCACCCACACGGAGTTTCGACCCGTCGGTCAGCGCAATCCATTTGCCGCCGCGCTTCACCTGCCACTTCCGCTCGATCTTCATCCCGTTGCCGGAGGCTTTGATCTTTTCCAGCGGCAGATCGGCAGTGCTGCGCGCAATCAGAACGCGGGTCTGCAGCAGTTCCGGCGATCCTTCGCGGATGGCCGCAACCGCCATGGCATAGGCCGGCTCTTCCGTCCAGGCCTGGGTCTCGCGCTGTACCAGCAACCAGAGACGAATGCCGTCTGCGATTTCCGCTGCCCGGGTTACAGGCGCGTGCTGTTCCGGCAAGGCGGGACTCTCCCGAAGGGCCCCGTTTGTCCCGCCGGAAGGAACAGCCGAGCCTTCCCGGGCGGCGATATCCCGCAGAATATCACACATGAAGACGTGCGCGTAGGCTTCGCTCTCCATCAGGCCGCGCCATGGCATCACCAGATTCGGGTAGTACCAGCCGCCCGAAGGGTGTTCCACTGCATAGTCCAGCAGGTTGGCCGCCTCGATCTCCAGGCTGCGGCGGAGTTTCTTTTCTGCAAAAAAGGTCAGTCCGAAGTGCTTGGCCAGGTCTACGCCCTGGTCGGAAGCGGTCATATTCAGCAGGGTGCGGGCGCGGAGTGCGCGCTCGAAGAGACTGCTGTATTTCCGGTTTTCGCGTCGCGGATCCAGCCACTGGTGCGCCTCTTCGTCGCGCGCGTAGGAGGTCCGGCCCACGATGGGCAGTTCCGGGTAGAGCGAACGGATATAAAGGTAGATAGGCATGGAGATGCCGCCCCGCCAGTAGGGTGTCTTCTTTTCGCCCAGGCAGGTCGCGTCGAGGTACTGCAGCGTCTTTCGCGTATCGGCGTCGCGCTTGTCAATCCGCGCGAAACGGTCGAGCAGCATGGCGGTGACATAGGCCGACGAATGCATCCCTTTCATCCAGCCGTATCCGCCGTCGGCATTGCGGCAAAGTGCGAGTTTTTGCGCGATCGAATCGGTCGGTTGGCCAAGCAGCGTCTTGACCAGCAAAGCATTGGCCAGCGAGATGGCATCTTCGCGCTCATAACGGCAGAGCCGTTCTTCTAGATGGGAAAGCAGATCGGCGATGGTCCGCTCTTCGAACACGACACTGCCCGGTGCGGCGTTTTGGAACCGGGCTTGCAGCTCGGCTTTGGCGGCCGCGGGATCTTCACCCGCGCGCAGCAGTATCGAATGCGTTTCGGTAATCTGTTTGGATCGCGGATAGACCGGTACGGCCTGCGCGAGCGCATCGGTGGCGCCGTCGCTGCTGAAGGAGACCAGAACGCCGAGCGTGTCGCTGATGCCGGTGGGAATCTCACCAAGGGCGAAGGTATGGGATACCGTGGCGCCGCCCGGAACCGTCACTTCCCGCGAAGCGGTTCGGATCGGCGTGCGGCCCGGCGTGTAGGCGCCGTCATAGAGCCAGATGGAGAGTTTGCCGGTCACCGGAACATCCGATGCGTTGGCGGCCGTTACTGCGAATTCCGGCTTGTCACCCACATAGAGCAGCGCCGGCGGCAACAGGGCGGTCCGGACAGGCAGCGAAACGGTCATCACCTTTTCCACCACGCTGCTGCGGGCCTGCCTGTCGTGCACGAGCGTACGCACCACGAACTGCGACAGGCGGTCGGAAGCCTTGACGGCGAAGGAGATATTCCCCTCTGCATCGGGCCTCAGGAAGGGTTCGAAGGCCAGCACAGGTGCCAGGTCGGAGCGGAACGATTCGGGTTCGGGTGCCGGCGCTGCATCGTCACTGACAGCTTCCTGCGTGGCCACAGCCTCTTCCGCGACCGCCATATCTGCAACCATTCGCGTAGCCGATTTGGCCATTATCATCGGGGTATTCATCATCTCCATCCCGCCGCGTTTGCCCATGCCGTAAGCAATGACTACCGGCATGTCGTCGTCATCGCATACGAGTATCGAGCCGTCAAAGAAGCGCGCCCAGGGGATTGTCACCGCACCGCCGTCGGCACCGAAGGACCGCCAGAAGTTGCTGCGGATGGCATCCATCGCCTTATCGTAGACCACGGCGACACCCTCGACTCCGGGTTGCGTGTGCAGTTTGATCGTACTTTCCGCACCGGGGTTCATCGCATCGGTGAAGCGGGTGAATTCCAGCGGAATCTCCTGACGGGGAACGTAATAGTCGAGCCGTTCGCGGTGCAGCCGGCGGTCCTTGATCCAGAGGAGGGTCAGCGTCAGGTTCTCCGGCCAGTCGGATTGGCGCTCGAAACGGATTGACTGCAGCGAACCCGCTGCTCCGGGCATGCCGTCGATGTGAATCTTGCGGGTTCCCAGGCGGAGGGTATTACCGGCCGGGTCGCGACCCCAGAGTTCGGCAATCGCCCACAGATCACCGGCAGCGCCGCCGAAACGGGCCGCAACGCCGTCGCTCTCCACCTTCTCCAGGAACCACTCCACGGGCGCCTGCAATGCATTGTCCTGGGGCGTCACGACTAGGTAATTCTGTGTAACTTTTGTATTATATTCCTTTTTATAGTGATTTGTAGCTTTGGTTTCGGCTTCCAGACGGAAAACGGTGGCCTTTTGGCTTCCCAAATCGGCTTCCAACAGTTCGCCGGCCGCGGTGGTGCCCGAAAGAACCTCCTGCCACGTCTCGCCGTCGCGGGCTTTAAGACGCCAGGAAACCGGATGGGCGGTGGGAGAACCGTCCGGAGAGGGCACGGTAAACCGGATCTTCAACTGCTGGCTGTTCAGGACCGTATAGTTCTCCGGCGTCCTGCCGTTCCCCGGGTTGACCGTCTCCACGCTGAGGCGCAGATTACGGTTGAAGGAGCGGTTTGCGGTCCGGGTCTCTCCTTCCTGCGAAGTTGCCTGTACTTGCAGGTAGTTCCACGCGAGCGAGTCGCGCAGCACAATGCGGAACCGGCCCTCGTCGTCACAAAGTTCTTCGCCGCTTTGATCATTGGAGCGCCAGCGAACCAGGGTGCCGGAAGCGTTGTGGCCGGATAGATAGGTCACGCGGCCGGTGACGGTCATCGGCTCGCGCGGCAGGGCGATTTCGGTCAGCGGATCGAAACGGATTTCAAAGGTGGGAAGGACGATATCGCCCACGATAAAGCTAGTGCTGCAGAGGAGTCGGTTTCCGTGGAACAGTTGAACCTGCCAAGTTCCGTTTTTGGCCTCTTTGTCCGGACTGAAACTACCGGACACCGCACCAAACTCATTGGTATTTAGAAGCAACGTGTCGCCCTTGGCACCGCGCGGTCCGGTAAGAACCGCGCGCAGATTGGCTCCTTCGGGCAGTACTTCCTGCGTGCCGTCGGCATGCCGGATCCAGGCGATTCCCTTGAACCGGATTGCTTCGCCGGGGAGAACCACGGTCCGGTCGGCGTAGAGTGCGCCGCGGAACGAGTCGGTGGGTTTGACGGCGTCGGGAATGCGGTTCAGGTCAACCTTTTCCGAGGAGCGGAACAGACCCTGGTCATCGGTTGTCGTCACCCACCAGCGCCATGAATGGAGGGAATCGGCTGCCGCCTCTTCCAGTTCCCGGGGCAGTGCGGTGAATCCGTCCGGAGCAAAGTTGGCAATCAGCGGGGTCTTGGGTGCCTTTGCGGTCGTGTCGCTGCGTTCCAGCCAGATTGCCACGGAATCGACGGGTTTGCCGCTGCGCGAATCGGTTACGTAAAACTCCCGGAAACTCCGGTCGCTGCGATTGGTGACCGCGACGGAGTAAAGTCGGGCGAAGCATTCGCTCTTGTAGGCTTTGAAGGTATAGTCCCCGTCCGGCACTGCCGGCATCGGAATGGTGACCGTATCTCTCAGGTAGTAACGGCACACCGGGTTGTTGAAGCTCTGGCTCCAGCGATACTTCCTGCCGGTTTGGTTCTCGCCGGTAATCCGCACGGAGGCCTTCTGCATATTTTTGAAAACCAGATAAATCACGCTGTCTCTTACGGAGAGCGAAATCCGTTTTTCATCCAGCCGGTTTTGGACTTCCCTGACGGAAGAGATTTTTCCTGCCAGCGGATCTTTCCGCCATGTGCGCTGCGCTTTATGGAAGGCTTCACACCGCTCCCGTAAACGTTTATAAACGTCTTCAGACGCCTGCGGCAAGCGGTCGGCCACCTCCAACTCGTGACGAATCAGCCATGCCTCACCGAGCAGTGCTGCCCCGGTTCCGGTATGTTTCACCTTGAACGCTTCGTAACCCGCGGAGTCCGGCACGGCGCAGTATTCCGCCAGGGGCGCCGCCGGATACCAGCCGTTCAACTCTTCCTGCAGCTGGCCGGCCCAATGCGCCTTTTCAAGCGGTTTCCACTCGGAGACCAGCAGGCACCAGAGCAGAAATTCGTAGTCGTTCGCAATCGTATGATCTTCGGCTAAAACCTTGTCCAGGCCGTCAGAAAGCCGTTCCCCGCTCAATTCAGGAAGACTCGTATACCAGGCTGAAGTCCGGACCTTCCGCAACGCCTCCCGCTGATCCTTGACCAGCTCTTTCATCCGGTCGCTCAGGGTCCAGTAGTAGGAGCCGTCGTAGCTATCCATCACCGTCTCCAATAGAAAACCGTGCTGTTTCAACTCTTCCGATAGCCGTTGCAGTTCGCTTTCCCGCACCTTCCAGTTCCGTCCCACGCGCAGCGCAACCAACTGCCGCCCAGCCTCATAGAAATCCTTGGAAAACCGTCCGGCCGCCGCAAACTCTTTGATGGCCACCAACGCAGCCTCCTGGTCGGAGTAGATATAAGCATCGTTGTACGCTTTCCACAGCCGCTTCAATTCCTGTTTCTGGGAGCGGTTCATCTGCGCATAGACATCGGTCGCCGTCACGGGCCGTTCCGCAGCGGTTTTACCGAAAGCCGCCGCACTGGCGCACAGCCACAAGACGGTCGTCAGAAAAAAGACTTTCCGGAAGGGCTTCCAAAGAGAATTTCGTTGCATGATATCTCCATTTAGGGGTTCAATACTCCCCAAAGATACGAATATCAGGCCAAATAAACACCTTGGCACTTAACTGCCTGACAAACAGCTGATAGCGAAAAGTGCTACCCCTCTCAGGCGGGGGTAGCACTTTAAGTAACCTGCAGTGTATTAATCAGATAGATGCCAAGGGGGCTATAGCCCCTCCACCCACTTCTGGATGTCGGATTCGGAAGCGCGGTTGAGAAGGGCGCCCTCTTTCCAGTTGAGGGAAGGATACTTCTTGCTGAAGTCCGCGCAAGCCTTCCGGATGTTGCTGCCGCCTGAAGTCGCGAAGAAGATCACCGACTTTCCGCTGAAATCATACGTCTCCAGGAATGTATTGATGATGGTCGGGGCGGTGTACCACCAGACCGGGAACCCAATGAAAATCCGATCGTAGGATCCGGCATCTTCCAGATCGGCGATGAAAGCCGGACGGGAAGAGGGGTCCGCCATCTCCACCGAGCTGCGGCTCTTGCGGTTGCGCCAGTCAAGATCGGCGCTGGTATAAGGTACCTCCGGGCGGATTTCATAAAGCGTTCCGCCGGTGACGGCGGCAAGTTTCACGGCAGCGGCGCGGGTGGTCCCGCTAGCGGAGAAGTAAGCGACGAGGGTTTTCATATTCTGGGGTTTGGTGTTCTTTTGGGCAGCAGCCGGCAGGATAATAGCCAGCATGGCCAGGGTAATCAAAAAACGTTTCATAATCAGTCTTTTTTCTGGCTGTAACCGTAACGGTTCAGGACGGCTTCCCGGGCTTCCCAGGAGGTTTCATCTTTCAGCATGGAGAGCAGTTCCGTCTCAGGGAACGACTTGAGCGGCAGGCGGATAAAGCCGTCCAGGCAGTAGTTGAAGGCCGGATCCACATTGAAGCAGATAATCTCTGCACCGCACTTGAAGTACTTCTTGACCAGCGTAGGCAGGCGAAACTCGTTATCAGAGATTTGCTTCAGCAGGCGGTCGAACTTTTCAACGGTATCGGTTTTGGAAAGCAACTGCTCCGGCCGAAGGTTCTTGAAGGCCGGGATGAACGGCGTGCGCGGCTCGGCAATCGTATCTTTTGCCGGCACGTGCCTGTGCTCGTTGAAGAACCAGACCATCAGGCTCTGGATGGCCTTCGGGTAGACGTTGCTGATGCTGACAGGGCCTATAAAATACTCAACCTGAGGGAATTTCATCATGGAGAGCATCAGGCCTTTGAAGAGCAGCATGAGCGGCAGAGCCTCCTTCTGATATTTGACGGAGACGAACGAACGGCCCAGTTCGGCGCAGCGCGGAAGCACCTCCCTCGCCCGCTTGGTGTACTGGAACAGGGTACTGGTATAGAATCCCGGCAAACCATATTTTGCGTAGATCTCGGAACCGATGCCAATCCGGTAGGCGCCCACGAGGTGGCGCTCCTTGCTGTCCCAGAGGATCAGGTGCTTGTAGTATTTGTCGAACTCATCCAGATCGAGCGATTTGTTGGTGCCTTCGCCCGTTGCGCGGAAGGCCTCTTCGCGCTCGCGGCCGATCTCTATGATGCAGTTCGGAATATCGTTATAATCAGCCAGATAACACTGGTATGAGGATACCTGGAAGAGCATCTTGTCTTTGATGCGCTCCAGCTCGCGCTGCAGGGATTTGCGGTCGCGCGGCAGGGCAATCTGTTCGGCGCGGGTCTTCACCTTGCGGCGCGGAATCAGCCTGCGCTTCGGCTCGAATTCGGTCTGCATCGCGTAGATGCGGTTGCGCAGATAGCCGTAGAGGTCATCGAGCGACTCGTAGTTGTTCATCTCGGCCACCGTGATGGGCTTGCCGATCCGCATCGGAATGGTCATGCCCTTTTTATTGAGTACCTCGTTGACCAGGTTGGCCGTACGGAGGCGCGCATCGATCTTGCCGACGCGGTGGAAATGCTTGGAACAGGTCCCTTCAAAATAGACCGGCAACACGGGGCATTCGGCCATCCGGATAAACTTGACGATGGATTCCGGCCACTTGCAATCTTCGATAATGCCGGGGTCGGTGGCCGTGCGCTCCTTCTGGGGTTGGTAGGTTGCTACCGCACCGGCCGGGAAGATGGCAAGGCAGCCACCGTTCTTGATATGCTGGAAAGCCTGCCGCATGCCCACCAGGCTGCTGCGACCGCCGCCCATTCCGTTGGTGAATGGGTTGACGGCAAACATCACCTCGCGCAATTCCGGCACCAGCCCGAGAATGAAGTTGCTGACCGACCGGAGGTCGGGACGGATATGGCCCACGATGTCGAATACCATCATGCCGTCTACGCCGCCGAAGTGGTGGTTGGCCAGCAGGATGAACGGTCCTTCCTGCGGGATATACTCCAGCTGCTCGATCTTGAGATCGTACTTAATGTCCAGCTCTTCAAGAATTTTAGCTGCAAAATCGTGACCCTGTGCGCCCTGGCACTTGTAATACAGTTTATGGCCGCGGTTGATACCCATTGCCTGCATCGCGATGGTGGCGATCAGCCAGCCGATCGGTCCGCGCATTTTGATGGCCTTCTGTATGTCCGATTTATTGATTAATTTTGCTTTCTCTTGCATAGCAAGGTCGGTTCAGGTTTATCGCAAAGATAGGGATATTTTCGTTATGGTGCTCAAGGATAAGGTCGCAGCACTTCCCGATACGCCGGGCGTCTACCGCTGGTTCGACGCGGCCGGCACCATCATCTATGTGGGCAAGGCCAAAAACCTGAAGCGCCGCGTGTCGCAGTACCTTCGTCCGGAGGACCAGCTGGACCGGAAAACCCGTGCCCTGGTGGCCCATATCGCTGATGTGGATTATACACCGGTCGAGACGGAAGAAGATGCGCTGCTGCTCGAGAACAACCTGATCAAGCAGCTCCAGCCGCACTACAATATCCTGCTGAAAGACAGCAAGACCTATCCATGGATCTGCATCCGCAACGAACCGTTCCCCCGCGTGGTGATGACCCGGCGCTATGTGCGCGACGGCTCCCGCTGGTTCGGCCCCTACGCTTCGGTCCAGCACGCGCGGCAGCTGCTGCAGCTGATCGGAACGCTGTATCGTCCCCGGCCCTGCCGCCTGCCGCTGACGGTGGAGGGAATCGCGGCGGGCAAGTTCCGCAGCTGCCTGAATTTCCAGATGGGCAAGTGTGCCGGAGCGTGCATCGGCCTGCAGAGCCAGGCGGATTACGATGCCGCCATCGAGGCGGTGGGCAAGCTGTTGAGCGGACGCGTGCGGAGCCTGATTGACGAATGCCGGACCCGGATGTCTTCTGCGGCGGCCAATCTGCTGTTCGAAGAAGCGCAGGTGTGGAAAGAGCGGCTCGCGTTGCTCGAAGCGCACCAGGAGCGCCAGAAGACGGTGGGTCACGGCATTCTGGACATGGAGACCTACCGGCTGCTGGAGGCCAAGACGCTGCCGCGCCGCGTGGTGAATTCCCAGAAGGCGCTCGTTGAACTGCAGCGCGACCTGGGAATGGACCGCCGGCCCGACCATATCGAGTGTTTCGATAATTCCAACATCCAGGGTACCAACCCCGTGGCGGCCTGTGTAGTTTTCCGAGAAGGGGTGCCGAGCAAGAAGGATTACCGCCATTTCAATATCAAGACGGTGGTGGGCGCCAACGATTATGCCTCCATGAAGGAGATCGTGAACCGGCGCTATTCCCGGATGCTGGCCGAAGCGCCGGACGATCTGCCGCAGCTGGTGGTGATCGACGGCGGCAAGGGGCAGCTGACCTTCGCGCTGGAGGCGCTGGAGGAGTTGGGGCTGGCCGGGCAGATGAAGGTCGTGGGCCTGGCCGAGCGGCTGGAAGAGGTGGTGATTCCCGGCGATCCGCATCCGTTGTTCCTCGATAAGAATTCCGCGTCGCTGCGCATCCTGATGCAGATCCGCGACGAGGCACACCGGTTCGGCATTACGTTCCATCGCAAACAACGTTCTGTGCATCAGATAGATTCGGCACTGGCCGAGATTCCGGGCATCGGGCCCGCTACCCAGCAGAAGCTGTTGCGCAAGTTCAAGAGCGTCGCCCGCCTGAAGAAGGCTTCCCTGGAAGAAATTGCCGCCGAGATCGGGCCGGCAAAAGCGAGAGAGGTCTTTGATGCTCTCGTCGGCTCCGTGGAAACCGACGAGGGTTTTCCGGAAAGGCGGGACTCTTCCCGGCTTTTGTCCCGCCGGTCGGAAACCCGAGTATCGGGTTCCACGGATAGTTCTAAGAATACTCCATAAAGAATGAAAAACGATAAACTCTTCAACCGGATTTTCAGCGTGACGCTGATGGTTTTGATGGGCATTGTAATCATTTGGATTACAGCACGTAATTATTCGACAGCCGGCGATCTTCGCGCGCGGATTCTGCTGCTGGTGGCTGCGGGCGCTTCGCTTTGCGGCGTGATGTCGGTCATTCTGGCTTCCAATGCCCGGATTGCCAATTTTATATTCGGTGTTATCAATGTAGCCGTTTACGGTACGGTCTGTCTGCTCAAGAGTAATTACGGCAGCGCGGCCATCAACCTGCTATACTTCCTGCCCATGCAGTTTGTGGGACTCGTGGCGTGGCGGCGGCGCGGCGGTTCGGCCAAGACCCAGGTTCAGGCGCGCAGGCTTTCCAAACGCGGCCGGATTCTGGTCAGCGGGCTGTTCTTGGCCGGATTGGTAATCGTTTACATCATTCTTTGCGCGGTCCGCACGGAGAACGGCGCAACCCTGGCTGAGCGGCTGTTGACGCACGACGCCGACCTGGTGACGCTGCGCTGGATTATCGTGGTCGACGCGATGGCCACGGTCTGCAACCTGATCGGGCAGTATCTGCTTTCGACCGCCTTCATGGAGCAGTGGTTCTTCTGGATTATCGTGAATATCTCCTCCGTGGTGATGTGGAGCCTGACTGCTGCGCGCGATGTGGCCGCCGGCGAGAGCGCCTCGCTGGCCAGCATCTATATCGTGAAGTATTCCTTCTACCTCCTCAACGCCCTCAACGGCCTGCGGATCTGGTGGAATCTATCCCGGAAGACCTACTCGCCGGCTACCACCTAGGTCCGCCACCGCTGCTGGCGGTGTAGGTGCTGAGGCTGACGGAGCTGCCGCCGGAAATGTTTTCAGTGGCCCAGAGGCCGCCGCAGTAGGTTGCGCCGCTGACCGTCACGCCTTTCTTGCCGGCGGTCAGGCCGGGTGCGGAGACAATCACGCTCGAGATGCCGGAGGGCGCCTTGAAGGCGCAGAGTTCGCCGTTGCTTCCGGTCAGGGAGTTCCAGCTGCCGGACGTGCAACTCATATTGTAACACTTTTGTGACAATTGTGCACCGCGCTCCAGGCCGCCGTAGGCCACGACGGTTGCACCTTCGTTGATATAGAGTTTGTGTCCTTCTTCCGTGTTGGCGTCGAGGGCCACTTCGGGCGCACCTTTCGTGGTGATGGCAAAGACGTAACCGCCGTTGATTTTCATATCGCCGTTGGCGTCCATTCCGTCGTTTCCGGCCGAGAAAGCGTAGATCATTCCGCCGTTCACCACGAGGTCGCTTTGGCTGTTGATGGCATCTTCCGAAGTTGAGGCGGCGTAGGTTTCACCGCCCGTAAATGTCAGATTTCCTTTGACTTCGATTGCTTCGCAGTAGGTGCTGTTGACCGTGATCACGCCGCCCGAAACAACCAGATTGCCGGCGCAGAGCGAGGTGGCGTTCTTGCCGCTGCCCGAAGTCTCCTTGTAGCCGATTCGGATGCCTTTGGCCGAGACGTCGCCCAGCGAAGCGGAGGAAGCCTTCCCTTTGGTGGTTACGGTCAAAGTGCCGCCGGTGATATAACTGTCCGGCAGTGTCGGGTTGTTGGCGTCGTAACTGCCGGCCCGAACGCCCTTGCCGCCGGTTCCGGTATTGGTGATGGTCACTGTGCCGCCCGTCATCACGAACTGCTTGTCTGCCTTGATGCCGGCCGTACCGGTATATTCCTGGTCTTCACTGTCATACGCCACTCCACCGCTGATGTTGATCGTGGAGGTGCCGCCGTCGATGCGGATAATCGAATCAGAGGAGAAGCCCTTCTTCATGTCGGCCGAAACGTTGACCTCGAGCGTGCCGTCGGAAATCAGGATCCAGGCTTTGCCGCGGATGCCGTGGCCGGCCGAAGAGGAGACCCGGAGGGTCGGTGAATCCATGACCCGGATATAATCGTCGGAAGAGATGCCCGCCTTGCCGGTAGCCGTGACGGTCAGCGATCCCGCACCGGAGAAAATCAGCTGTCCTTCAGAGAAGAAGGCCGCCTTTTCGTCTTCGTTCGCCGGGGTTTCGGTGTAGTTGGTGCCGTCAGCCAGGAAGTTGGTGCCGTCCACCACCACGAAAGTGCGTTTGCCCTTGTTGGGCGTGGCGGTCGGACCCTGTACGTTGATGGCGGCGCCGGTCGGATTGGTGAGCGAGAGGTTGCTCAGAACGAGGGCCTGCTTCTTGGCGCTGTGGAGCTTGAACTTTCCGTCATCGGAGGTGCCGGTCAATATGTATTTCACGGCTTCGGTGCCGTTGTTGATCACCGTGACGCGGTTGCCGTCGACGGTCACGGCGAAGTCGGCCGAGGTTCCCTCGACCGTAGCGTCGGCCGTCGTGGAGAAGGTGACGGTTATGGTGCGGGTGAAGGTGGTGTTGGTGATCGCGTCATCCACGTCGGCAATCGCGGGGAGCGAAATCTCCGTCGTGGTGGTTCCGGTTCCCGTTCCGCTGTTGCTGCCGCTGTCCGTTCCGCCGTTTTCGTCTTCAATGGGATCGCAACTGGCGAAAAGCATGGCCGTCAGCGCGATAAGGGTCGGTATCCTATTCATAACCTAGGAGTTAGTAAGTACTTTTGAAATGCCGATTTCTCAAAAATAATGCCAGCCGAAAAAAAATAACGCCGCGGATCTTGCGATTCGCGGCGTTTCGTGTCTGGATGACTGGACTTGAACCAGCGACCTCCTGGTCCCTAACCAGGTGCGCTACCAACTGCGCCACATCCAGAAAAAAAGTCCCTCAACCTAAAGGCATTTCCGCCAGTATTTCTCGGAACGGGCTGCAAAAGTACTACTTTTTTGTTTTGTACGCAAACCATTTTTTATTTCCGCCAAAGTCGCGGCGAACTACCCTATTTCTGGGGCCCTACAGACCATATCGCCCGCCGCGACAGCCCGAAATCGGCCCTTCGCGGCCGCCGATCCCTGCTACAGGCGTCTCTAAGGCATATCCCCCGCCGCGCCTTTGGCGGAGCGAGGCGACGCGAATACAAAAAGGATAAACTTATGGAACGAACATTTGAATCTCTGTCTCAGGGAGTCGCACGACTGTTGCCAGTTGTCGACGGGTGAGACGGTGTTTCCTTCGCAAAGCGTGAGCGAGTTCAATTCGTTGAGAGGTTGTTAACCGTCTAGGATCTCGCGTTCCGAAAAGAAATTTACACTCATCTCCGCAAACGTTTCTCGCCTCAATATCTTCTAAAGCTATTCCCCTTTCTTCGGCCATTCGCGTCAGCATCTCTTCTTCCCGGCTCTTTGGACTGGACAGGTATACTCGAAAACGGTTATATGTTCCATAAATTGCCTCAAAACGAGCGACATCGATATAATTGGAAGGAAGAATCAATCCATTACAAATCAGCCAATTATCAGGAATGGTATACTTGCGGGTATGAACAATCTTAAGTTGCTCTTTTGCCGGCAGGGAACCGAAGCAAACGGGTTCCCGAATAGCCCCGCCTTTATCAAATAGCCAGACAGGGGTAAAGAATGATGATCTAAAATACATAGATCCGGTCCCCCAGCGATAATCATAGGGCATCACAGATTTACCGTCTTTGGTTGCCTGAATGATTGTATAGACAGCAACATTTCGCAAGTATGAAAGGTCGTCGCCAATCGAGTAGAGTTCTCCCCGAAGAACAAAATCAGCACATTCTTTGCGAGTTTCGACGGCATAGTGCCGAACGGTCGTTTCAAAAAGGACCTTGAACCGGGCGCAGCGCCCAATCGGCCCATACATCAGGATATGCGGATGCGAATCCTCAATCGAAAACGAAACAATCACGACTTCCGTGACGGCAGCACACAACCCGATAATGTTGAAGACGGCCACATAATCGGCTTCGCCCAGAATAAAATTCCGAGCATCGGTGCCTTTTGCACAATAATGATAGTACTGGAACTTGTCCATCGTATTCTATCTCCTCTTTTTACTCTCGCCACCTTTACGATGAACGATACTTGTTTGACTCTGTAAAGATAGCGGTTTTAACTATATTTGTGGACCGAAAAGAACGATTTTTAACACTTGTCTTATGGAAGAGAACACGCCTCAGACCCAGAATCCTCAACCTCAAACCATTATCATCGAACGAGAACCGCAGCAGAAAAATGGCCTCGGCCTTGCCGGGTTCATTCTCGCTCTGGTGGCATTATTCCTCGACTGGATACCCGTCTTCGGATGGCTGCTCTGGCTCCTCGGGGCAATTTTCTCAATTATCGGCCTTTTCAAACAACCGCGCGGCTTTGCCATAGCCGGTTTTGTCATCAGCTTCTTCGGCCTCATAATCCTCTTGATTGCGCTGGGCGTTTTGGCTGCGGCCATTGCTCTGTAATGCTATGGATCTTAAGGAAGCGATTGCCGCACGCCATTCCGTGCGCAGATATCTGGACAAACCGTTGACATCGAATCAGATTGCCACGCTTCAGGCTGCCATCGCGCGCATCAACGCAGAGTCCGGCCTGCATATCCAGTTGGTGCTCGATGAGCCCAAAGCTTTTTCGACCGGCCTTTTCAAATATGGGGCGTTTTCCGGCGTGAAGAACTATCTGGTCATGGCCGGCAAAAAGGGAGGCGTGGCGGAAGAGGCGGTTGGTTACTATGGCGAAGAGCTGGTTCTTCTGGCGCAGATGCTCGGGCTGAACACATGCTGGGTGGGGCTTACCTATAAAAGGATTCCCGGAACTTATCAGTTGAACCCAGGCGAACGCGTTCATTGCGTAATCTCGCTTGGCTACGGCGAAACACCTGGCGTTCAGCATCCAATGAAGCCTCGCGAACGTTTTTTCGAGGCGGAAGGTCCGCTGCCGGACTGGTTTATTGCCGGATTGGATGCAGCCCTGCTTGCGCCGACTGCCATCAACCAACAGAAATTCAAGTTCATCCTTCTCTCTGACGGGCGTGTCGAGGCCCGGGCACTGCTCTCGCTGGCCGGCTATACGCGGATGGATCTGGGCATCGCCAGGTACCATTTCGAAATCGGCGCCGCCCCGGAACGAGTCAACTGGAAATAGGTTCGCCAACGTCGCGGCGGACGACCCTCTTTCTGGGGCCCTACAGACCATATCGCCCGCCGCGACAGCCCGAAATCGGCCCTTCGCGGCCGCTGACCCTCGCTACAGACGCCCCTAAGGCACATCCCCCGCCGCGACTTTGGCGAAAAGCACGATAGCGGCGAAATCCAGCCCGAAAAAGCGTTTGTGTTCTGCCCCAGAGGGGCTCCGGGAAGATTGTTCATAATTTCTGGCCGGAAAGCGAAAAACGGTCTTGGGCGGGGGCGAAAAAATTAATAACTTGCTGCCCGAAGCGAACCGGCCGGAGAGCCGCAGTGCCGCCGCATGAAACATTGACCCGCTGAAGCTATGTCTTTCGTACACCTACACGTCCACACGCAGTATTCGATTCTCGACGGACTCTCTGATATTGAGAAACTTTTCGCCCGGGCACGGGAACTTGGAATGCCGGCGCTCTCCATCACGGACCACGGCAACATGTACGGCGTGAAGGAGTTTTTCAAATGGGCGTACGACAAATCCAACAAAGACGCAGAGGGCAACCTGATCGTCAAGCCCATCATCGGCTGCGAGGTTTATGTGACCCGTCATTACGACCACCGCCTGAAAGACCGCGCGCACGACAAATACTATCACCTGATCCTGCTGGCCAAAGATTATGACGGCTACCGGAACCTGATGAAGATCTGCTCCACAGGTCATATCGAAGGCTTCTACTACCGCCCCCGCGTCTCGCACGAAGTGATCGAGAAATATCACGACCACCTGATCTGCTGCTCCGCCTGCCTGGCCGGCGAGATTCCCAAGGATATCATGGCGGGAGACCTGGACGCCGCGCGCGAAGCCATCCGCTGGCACAAGAACCTCTTCGGGGAGGATTACTACCTGGAGGTGATGCTCCACAAAACGGAGGTGCCCGGCGTCCCGACCGACGTCTATGAGGCGCAGTCCCAGGTCAATCCGCGCATCTTCGAACTGGCGGAAGAGCTGGGCGTGAAGGTGGTGGCCACCAACGACGTCCATTTTATCCGGAAGGAAGACGGCCCGGCCCACGACCGCCTGATCTGCCTGACCACCAATTCGGATATCGACGACCCGAAGCGCCTCCGCTACACCCAGCAGGAGTTTCTCAAGAGCGAAGAGGAGATGGCGGCGCTCTTCCCGAACCATCCGGAGGTGCTGGCCAACACGCTTGAGG
>R22__coassemble_378_pt1 | contig 30359 bp, 22 predicted proteins | sample R22__metabat2_low_PE_033 | metagenome-assembled genome bin R22 | reverse complement strand
GGCCGGCGATGATGAAGGCGATTTCCTTGGAGTCCACCGGGTGCATCTTACCGTCGTAGACGAAGACGCGGATGTCGCGGGCATAGGAACCCGTGAGCGGACCCTCTTCCATCTTCTGGGTGATACCCTTCTTGATGGCCGGCATGAAGCTGGCGTCGATGGCACCGCCGACGACGCAGTTGTAGAACTCCCACTTGCCACCCCAAGGCAGTTCGAACTCTTCCTTGGATTTGATGTTCATCACCTGCTCCTTGCCGTCGATCTTGAACTTGCCGGTGGTTTCGACACCCTCGACGATCGGTTCGATCAGCATGGTCACCTCACCGAACTGGCCGGCACCGCCGGACTGTTTCTTGTGACGGTAGGTGGAGTTGGCCACCTTGGTGATGGTCTCGCGATACGGAATCTTCGGAGCGAGGAACTCGATGGCGATCTTGTAGTCGTTGTTCACACGCCACTTGAGGACGTTGATGTGCTGTTCGCCCTGGCAGTTGATGATGGTCTGCTTCAGCTCCTTGGAGTACTCGATACGGAGGGTCGGGTCTTCTGCTGCGAGGCGGTTGAGCGCTTCGCCCAACTTCTCCTCGTCCTTCTCGTCCACAGCCTTGACAGCTGCGCGGTACTTGGCCTGCGGGAAGACGATCGGATCGACGGTCTTTTCGTAACCCGGCTGGTTGAGGGTCTGGTCGGACTTGACGGCTTTGAGCTTCACGGTGCAACCCATGTCGCCTGCCACGAGTTCGGTAACCTTCTCTTTCTTCTTGCCTGCCACTGCGTAGAGGGCGGTGATGCGCTCCTTGGAACCGTTGTCCATATTCACGACATCCTGGCCTTCCACGAGCTTACCGGAGACTACCTTGAAGTAGGAAACGTCGCCCAGGTGCTGCTCGACAGCGGTCTTGTAAACGAAGAGAGAGGTCGGGCCCTTCGGGTCTTCCTTCGGAGCCGGAGCCACCTCGATCAGGAACTCCATCAGGCGCTTCACGCCGATGTCTTTCTTTGCGGAGAGGCAGAACACCGGATAGATCTCACCGGCTGCGAAGCCGATCTTGAGACCCTTGTGCATATCCTCGGTGCTGAGGTCGCCAGCGTCGAAGAATTTCTCCATCAGCTCCTCGTCAGCCTCAGCGGCCATTTCGACGAGTGCTGCGTGCATCTCTTCAGCCTTAGCCTGTTCGCCGGCGGGAATGGCCATCTCCTCGCGGGTGCCGTTCTCGTCTTTGAACTTGTACATCTTCATCGTGGTGACGTCGATGAACGCATCGAACGCCAGACCCGGGTTGACCGGATACTGCAGCACGACCGGCTTCTTGCCGAATGCCTGGTGCAGCGAGTCGATGGTGGTGTCCCAGTTTGCCTTCTCGGCATCCAGCTGGTTGACGCCGATTGCGAGCGGCATCTTGTACTGCTCTGCGTAACGGCCGTGGATCTCCGTACCGACCTCGACACCCTGCTGTGCGTTGACAATCATCACGCCGGCATCGCAGACCTTGAAGGCCGAGATGACGCCGCCGATGTAATCATCAGCACCCGGAGCATCGATGAAGTTGAATTTGTGATCCTGGAACTCTGCGTAGAACGGAGTTGCATAGATGGAACGCTGGTAGATCTGCTCGACTTCGGTGTTGTCGGAGACGGTGGTCTTCGCTTCGATCGTACCGCGACGGTCAATCACTTTGCCCTCGAAGAGGATGGTTTCGGCAAGGGTGGTCTTGCCGGAACGTGTGCCGCCAAGCAGGACGATGTTGCGAATTTTGTCAGTGGTGTAATTCTTCATACTGGTTATGTTAATATTTACTTTTTATCCAATGTTGTAGAGTCTGCAAAAATATGCTTTTTAATTGTTTTTCGCAAACGGGATTTCCTTGTAACTTTGTAGTGATGAAACGGCGCATCCTCATAGCCCCGGACAAGTTCAAGGGAACGGCTACTTCCCTGCAGGTTGCCGACGCTCTGGAGACCGCTTTGCTGCGCAATTGCGTGCAGCGCGAGGCGGACCATCTGGAGATCGTAAAGCTGCCGCTGGCCGACGGGGGCGACGGCTCCCTGGCGGTTCTAGAACGGGCGCTTACTGCGCGTGGAGCCAACCCGGAACGCATTGAGGTCGAGACCTTTGATGCGCTGATGCGACCGCTGCGCGCACCGATTCTGCTGTGCGACGGAACGGCTTTCATTGAGATGGCGCAGGTCTGCGGACTGGCCCAGATCGAACCGGCGTTACGCAACCCCGAGCAGACCACCACCTTCGGCCTGGGCGTGCTGATTCGCAAAGCCGTGGAACTGGGCGTCCGGCGCATCCTGCTGGGAATCGGCGGAAGCGCCACCAACGACGGCGGCGCGGGTATGCTCTGCCTGGAACCGGGGCGCGACGTGACCGGTGCGGACCTGGCCTGGGTACGCGACCATATCTGCGGAAAGGTTGAGGTTCAGGTTGCTTGCGACGTGCGCAACCCGCTGCTGGGGATTGACGGCGCCACGATGGTCTTCGGCCCGCAGAAGGGGGCCGATGCCGCCATGCTCGAGCGGCTGGAACGGCGGATGGAGGCCCTTGCCTCGCGAATCGGACTGGATCCGCTGCTACCGGGCGGCGGGGCGGCCGGCGGCGTGGGAGCCACCCTGCAAGCCATCTACGGTGCGCAGCTGATCCCCGGCTGGCAACTTTTCGGGGAATGGATGGACCTGGAGGCGCAGATCGCTGCAGCCGATGCGGTGATCACGGGCGAAGGCCGGTTCGATGCGCAGAGCCTAAGCGGCAAATTGATAGACGGGATTGCGCGGCTCTGCCGGCAGCACCGCAAACCGCTTTTCGTGGTCTGCGGCCGCAATACCGTTCCCTGGAAAGTTTGGCGAAAAGCCGGAATATCAGATATTTATACACTGCAGGAGGTGGAGCCCAACCCCAGCAAATGCTACCAGGGCACGCGACCGCTGCTCGCGGGCGAAGGGGTGCGGATTGCCGGTTGTGACGAAGCGGGCCGCGGCTGTCTGGCCGGACCGGTCTTTGCGGCAGCGGTCATCCTGCCGGAAGGATTCTACCATCCGCTGCTGAACGACAGCAAACAGATGAACGAACGCGAACGGAACGAACTGCGCGAAGTGATTGAACGCGAGGCGCTTGCATGGAAGGTGGTGGCAGTAGATGCGGCTGAAATCGACCGTATCAATATCCTCAACGCCTCCATCACCGGAATGCAGCGCGCACTGGACGGACTCTCGCTGCGGCCCGACTTGATTCTGGTGGACGGCAACCGGTTCCAGCCCTATACGGCACCGGACGGCGGACGGATTCCGGCGCACTGCGTGATTCACGGCGACGCCAGCTCGGCGGCCATCGCAGCCGCATCGGTGCTGGCCAAAACGCACCGCGACGAATATATGCGCCTTCTCGCCGCCGAATACCCGCAATACGGCTGGGACCGCAACATGGCCTACCCCACCGCGGAGCACCGCGAAGCGATTCGTCACTACGGCATAACGCCGTATCACAGAAAGAGTTATAAGCTTGACTAGTAAACGAAATTATACGAAAATAAACGTAACTAAACGGATATGAACGATTTTCAGATTAAAGGGCCGTACAATCCCAACGGTCCGAAACCCAAGAAGCAGGCCCCGGTCCTGAACCTGGACAACGACCTGCTCAAGGATGTCAAGAGTATCATCTGCATTGCCTCCGGCAAGGGTGGCGTGGGCAAGTCCACCGTGGCCGTGAACCTGGCCATCACCCTGGCCCGTCAGGGGTGGCGCGTGGGTCTGGCCGACGCCGACGTCTACGGCCCCTCCATTCCCAAGATGACCGGCACCCAGGGCGTGATGCCCGAAATTGAACTTTTCCGTCCGGACGGCTCCCCGCTGCCCGAAGGCGAAGAGTACACCCCCGACTGCAAGGAGATCTTTGTTCCGGTACGCAAATACGGCGTCAAGTGGATGTCTATCGGCTACTTTGCCAAGCCCGAACAGGCACTGATCTGGCGCGGTCCGCTGGCCTGCACGGCTCTCAAGCAGATGATCCAGCAGGTGCGCTGGGGCGAGCTGGATTACCTGTTGATTGATATGCCTCCGGGAACCGGCGACATCCATATCTCCCTGGTCAACGACATTCCCCTCACGGGCGCCATCATTGTCAGCACCCCGCAGGCGGTGGCTCTGACCGATGTGGAGAAGGGCGTGAACATGTTCCGCAACCCGCAGATCAACAAAAAGATCCTGGGCGTCGTGGAGAACATGGCCTGGTTCACCCCGGCCGAACTGCCGGAGAACAAGTATTATATCTTTGGCAAGGACGGCTGCAAGCCGCTGTGCGACAAATACGGGCTGGAACTGCTCGGACAGATTCCGCTGGTGCAGAGCATCCGCGAGGGCGGCGACAACGGCAAACCCGCCGCTACCGAAGACGGCCCGGTCTACCATGCCCTGACCGCCATTACGGCAAAAATTTAAAAAACGCTTATGAAACGCTTCGCCCGTTCCCTCTGCATCGCGGTGGTGGCTATTTCTTCGGCCACGCTGGCCGCGCAGCCGCTGAAATCCACCGCAGAACGGCTCCGTGAGGACCCGGACCGCGCTGCGGCTGTACACCACAGCTATGAATATGTGGCTACACCCGACACCCCCGCACCTGCGGGCTATACGCCCTTCTATGTGAGCCACTACGGCCGGCACGGATCGCGCCGCTCGCTGGGATCCAACGCCACGGCCGCCTTCGAGTATCTGACCAAAGCCAAAGAGGCCGGTATCCTGACGCCGCTGGGCGAGCAGTGTCTGGCTGACGTAGAGAAGGTTACAGCAGAGCACGAAGGAATGGTGGGCGACCTGACGGAACGGGGCGGCCGCGAGCATCGCGCGATTGCCGGACGGCTTTACGACCGCGTACCGGGAGTCTTCGCGCAGCGAACGGAGGTGGATGTGCAGTCGAGCAACATCCCGCGCTGCCTGATCAGCATGGCCAACTTTACCGATGAACTGGACAACCGCGCGCCGCAGGTGCGGTACCATTTCATCACCGGCCAGAAGTATATTGACCTGCTGGCCCACGACTATCAGGACGGCCAGACGGTATCGCGCGGAAGCCGCCGGCTGCAAGATTCGCTGCTGAAGGTGAAATTCAATCCGGACCGCCTGATCAAGAGCCTTTTCCGCGGATCGGCGGAGGCTGTCGCAGCGGTAATTGATAATCCTCACCGCTTTTGCGAAAAACTCTATCATGCAGGCGGAATCGACCAATGCGTAGAGACCGGGACACAGATCCTGACCAAGTATTTCACACCGGAAGAACTGCTGATTCAATATGAGGCTTACAACGTGCGTTGCTATGTATCGATGGCCAACTCGGAGGAGTACGGGCGGAACGTGCTCTGGGCGCCGGCACAGGGATTGTTGCAAGATTTCATTGACCGCGCAGAGGCGGCGATCCGACCGGAGAGCAACCGCGCCGCGGACCTGCGGTTCGGCCACGACACCGGCATCCTTCCGCTGGCCGGCCTGATGGGGCTGGAGGGTCCCGGCGACCGGATGCCCGCGCTGGCCGCCAATCCGGCCTGGCAGGCGTTCGAACGCATCCCGATGGCCTCCAACCTGCAACTGATCTTCTACCGCGCCGGCGACGACGTCCCGGTACTCGTGAAGTTCCTCTATAACGAACAGGAGGTTCGCATCCCCACCCTCAAACCAATCTCGGGTCCGTACTATCGCTGGTCGGACGTTAAGGCCTGGTTCGAGGCGCGTATCTCGCAGTACCGCTAAACGGCGCTACCACTTGATGTTTTTGGCAAAGGGGAACTGCTCGGCCACGGCAGCTTCCCGGGCCGCGGCTTTCGCCGACTTCTTGGATTTGCGGGGCTTGGGGAGCGGCAGGTCCTCGTAGCAGGCTTCGGCCAGCGCACAGAGGTGCTGCGCGCTCATCCCCTCGTCTATCACCACGAACAGTTTGGAACCGGGGAACAACTCTTTGCGCTCCGCATTCGGCAGCAGGCGGTCGATCGTAGGCCCGGGTTCAAAGAGAAACTCCTCTTCAAAGATAAACCCCAGCACCCGGCCCGCCATGTGCAATACATGACCGCCGAACATCTTCCGTGCGCTGACCACCTCCAGCCGCGCAAACTTGTCAAGAATGAAATCGACGTACTCCTGCGAGCGGTCCATGGCCTAACGGGCGGCTATTCCGTTTTCGAAGGGACGGTAGATGCCAGGAAAAGTTCGTCCATCTGGACCTGGTCGATGTCCGAAGGCGCATCGAGCATCACGTCGCGGCCCATATTGTTCTTGGGGAATGCAATATAGTCGCGGATGGTCTCCTGGCCGCCGAAGAGGGCGCAGACGCGGTCGAATCCGAACGCCAGGCCACCGTGCGGCGGTGCACCGAACTTGAAGGCGTTGATGATGAAGCCGAACTTGGCGTCCGCATCTTCCTTGGTGATACCCAGAATCTCGAACATACGGCTCTGAACGTCAGCCTCGTGGATACGGATCGAACCGCCGCCGAGCTCCACGCCGTTCAGCACGAAGTCGTATGCGTTGGCGCATACCCGTTCGAGGTCTTCCTTCTTGTTGGAATAGTACCAGTCGAGGTGCTCCGGCTTGGGTGCGGTGAAGGGATGGTGCATCGCATAGAAGCGGTTCGTTTCGTCGTCCCATTCAAAGAGCGGGAAGTCCACCACCCAGAGCGGCGCGTAGTCGAACGGCTTGCGCTGGCCCAGCCGGTTGCCCATTTCAATTCGGAGCACGCCGAGCTGCGTCTGCGTCTTACGCTTCGCTCCGCAGAGGATCAGGACCAGGTCACCCTTCTGAGCGCCGGCCGCTTCTGCCGCCTGCTGCAACTGCTCGGGCGTAAAGAACTTATCTACAGACGATTTGACGCTGCCGTCGGCATTCCAGCTAATATAGACCAGACCCTTGGCGCCCACCTGCGGACGCTTCACCCATTCGGTGAGCTCGTCGATCTGTTTGCGGGTGTATTCGGCTGCGCCGGGAACGGCGATGCCGCCCACATATTCCGCGCCGTCGAACACCGAGAATCCTTTGCCCTGCAGCATGGCCAGCTCGCGGAGTTCCATACCGAAACGGATATCCGGCTTGTCGCTGCCGTAGCGGTCCATCGCGTCGTACCAGGTGATGCGGGGCATCGGGTTGGGAATATCGAAGTTGTGGATGGTCTTGAAGAGGTGGCGCATCATCCCCTCGAAGAGGTTCAGCACGTCTTCCTGCTCCACGAAACTCATCTCACAGTCAATCTGCGTGAACTCCGGCTGACGGTCTGCGCGCAGGTCTTCGTCGCGGAAGCAGCGCACAATCTGGAAGTAGCGGTCGTAGCCGGCCACCATCAGCAGCTGCTTGAAGGTCTGCGGGCTCTGCGGCAATGCATAGAACTGGCCCGGGTTCATACGGGAGGGCACCACAAAGTCGCGGGCGCCTTCCGGCGTGGACTTGATCAGAAACGGGGTTTCGATTTCCAGGAATCCTTTGCCGTCCAGATAGTTGCGCACCTCATGCGCAACCTTATGACGCAGCATCAGCGCATTCTTGAGCGGGTTGCGGCGCAGGTCCAGATAGCGGTAACGGGCGCGGAGATCCTCGCCGCCGTCGCTCTCGTCTTCAATGGTGAAGGGCGGGGTCATCGCCTCGTTGAGGATCGTGATTCCGGTGAGGTTCAACTCGATGTCGCCCGTCGGAATCTTGGGGTTTTTGCTGGCGCGTTCCTCAACCAGACCGGTGGCCTGGATCACGAACTCGCGGCCCAGTTTCGCCGCTGCGGTTCGAACCTCTTCTGCGGAAGCGTCGTCCACGCGAAGCTGCGTGATGCCATAGCGGTCGCGAAGATCAACGAAGGTCATGCCGCCCATTTTGCGGACCCGCTGGACCCAGCCGGCCAGGGTGACCGTCTGCCCGATGTTTGCGGCTCTCAACTCGCCGCAGGTATGCGTTCTATACATATTGTAAAGTTTTGTTTGTCAGTTGAATATCCGTTTATAAACGTTTAGTTTCGTTTATACATTGAACAAGAAATGCATGATGTCGCCGTCTTCCACCACATACTCCTTGCCTTCGCTGCCCAGTTTGCCGGCGGCACGGCAGGCCGATTCGGAACCCAGTTCCACAAAGTCGGCGTACTTGATGACCTCGGCGCGGATGAAGCCCTTCTCGAAGTCGGTATGGATCACGCCCGCAGCCTGCGGCGCCTTGTCGCCCACGTGGATGGTCCACGCGCGGCACTCGTCGGCACCGGCCGTGAAGAAGGTGCGCAGTCCGAGCAGCGCATAGGCGGCCTGGATCAACCGGACCACGCCCGACTCCTTCAACCCGATCTCCTCGAGGAACATGGCGCGCTCCTCGGGATCTTCGAGCTCCGCAATTTCGGATTCGATCTTGGCGGAGATCACCAGGATCTGTGCATTTTCGCCGGCCACCGCACTGCGGACCGCCTCAACGTAAGCGTTGCCCGAAGCGGCAGCGGATTCATCCACGTTGCAGACGTAGAGCACCGGTTTGTCGGTGAGCAGGCAGAATTCGCGCGCGATCTTGCGCTCGTCCGGCGTATCGAAACTCACCTCGCGGGCGTTGCGCCCCTGTTCGAGCACCGCCTTGTACTTCAGCAGCACGTCCAGCGCCTTGCGGGCCTGCTTGTCGCCGCCGGTCTGCGCCTGTTTCTGCACCTTGGCAATGCGGTTTTCCACCGTCTCCAGGTCCTTGATCTGCAACTCAGTATCGATCACACCCTTGTCGCGCACCGGATCTACGTTGCCGTCCACGTGGGTTACGTTCGGATCGTCAAAGCAGCGCAGCACGTGCAGGATGGCGTCGGTTTCGCGGATGTTGGCCAGGAACTGGTTGCCGAGGCCCTCGCCCTTGCTCGCCCCCTTGACCAGGCCGGCGATGTCCACAATCTCAACCGTGGCGGGGATGGTGCGCTTGGGGTGGCACATCTCCGTCAGGACGTTCAGCCGTTCGTCGGGCACCGTGGTGGAGCCGATGTTCGGTTCGATGGTGCAGAACGGGAAATTGGCCGCCTGCGCCTTGGAGGAGCTGATACAGTTGAACAGGGTCGATTTACCCACATTGGGAAGGCCGACGATACCGCAACGCAATGCCATAAGCTTATCTTTACAAGTGCAACTCGCAAAGATAAGGATTTAGAAGCGGTTTTGAAATGGTTAACGAAAAGAATTATGAGGATATTTTGGAAGGATTTTTCGGGTTTTCGAGGGCGCATAGGGGTTCCTATGTAACCGAGAAAAGCCGGAAAAGGCGCCAAAATAGACCATAAAGATTGAAGTCAACCATTTCAAAACCGCTTCTCACCTACGAGAATATCAGGATGGTCAGGATCGCGAGCGGGGCAACCACTTTGATGATCCAATAGATGGTGTTCGCAATCCACTTGGGGGCGCGAACCGTGCCGCCGCTGGTCATCTCATCCATAAAGTCCGCCTTCTTCAGCCGCCAGCCCACGAAGAGCACGATCAGCAGCGCGCCGATCGTCAGCACGTAGTCGGAAGAGACTTTGTCGAAGAGGTCGAACAGGCTCAGTCCGCCCACCTTGAGCGGCGTGTCGGGCATCAGCGAGAGCGAGCAGAGCGTACCGAAGACGGCCTGCAGGGCGATAGAGATTCCCACCGCCAGTTTGCGCGAACAGCGGCACTCTTCGATCAGGAAGCTGACCATCACCTCCACCAGTGAAATGGCCGATGAGATGGCTGCCAGCAGCAGCGACACGAAGAAGAGCAGCGCCACCAGGTTACCCAGCGGCATGTTCGTAAAGATATAGGGCAGCGTCACGAAGACCAGGCCCGGGCCCTGGTTGGGCTGCACGCCGAACGAGAAGACGGCCGGCATGATGGCGCAGGCCGCCAGCAGGGCGAAGACTGTATCGAGCGAGACGGTAATGAGGGAGTGGCTCAGGATATTGTCGTTCTTCTTGACATACGAACCGTAGATGATGATGGCACCCATACCCAGCGACATCGAGAAGAAGGACTGGCCCAGCGCCGCAATCAGCGTGCCGGAGGTAATCTTGGAGAAGTCGGGGCGGAAGAGGTAGCTGTAACCGGTTGCACCGCCGCTCAGGAAGGCCGAACGGACCACCAGCACCAGAATCAGCACGAAGAGCAGCGGCATCATCCACTTGGAGAAACGCTCGATGCCTTTCTGCACGCCCAGTACCACGACGGCCGCGGTGACCAGCACGAAGATCAGCATGTAGATCAGCGGCTCGTAGCGACCCGTGGAAAACGCACTGAAGGCAGCACCGAAGTCCGTGGCCGGAGCGCCGGAGGAAAACTTCATCTGGATGGCGTCTACCATATATTTGATGCCCCAGCCGCCGACCACGCTGTAGAATGAGAGAATCAGGAAGACCGCTACAATACTCAAGATGCCGCCCAGGTACCATTTGGAGCCGGGGGCCAGCTTGCGGAAAGCGCCCATCGCACCGGCACGGCCGCGGCGGCCAATCACAAACTCCGCACAGAAAACCGGCAGGCTGATGAGGAACGAAAAGAGCAGGTAGATCAGAATGAAGGCGGCACCGCCGTTTTCGCCCACCATGTAGGGGAAGCGCCAGATGTTGCCCAGCCCTACGGCCGAGCCGACCATGGCCACAATCACGCCGAACTTGCTGCCAAAACTGCTTCTGTCAGATTCTTTCATAGATCAGGAATTCAAAATCAACATCGGATTCGTCATCGTGGAGCATCTCCCCGACGCGGGAGCAACGCCACTCATCTTCAGGAAGTTCCGGGAAGAAAGTGTCGGCATCCTCAACCACCTTGTGGACGCGCGTCAGGTAGATGCGCGTAGCCATGGGAAGGGCTTGACGGTAGGTGTAGCCGCCGCCGATGATAAAGGGTTCGTCCTCTGCCGCGGCAATCGCCGATTCGAGGCTCGGGAAGAATTTGACCTCCGTGCCGGGCGCCCAGGGGTTACCGGTTTTAGCCGGATCGGTCGGGTTTTCCGGTTCCTTGCCGGCCATCATCTCCGGAATGCTGATCACATAGTTGCGGCGGCCCGGAAGCGGCTTGCTGCCGAGCGACACCCAGGTCATGTAGCCCATGATCACGGTGTGGCCCAGGGTGGTGCGTTTGAAATACTGAAAATCTTCCCGGATGTGCCAGGGAATGCCGCCCTTGCGCCCGATGGCGTTGTTTTCGGCGGCGGCAAGTATCATATTGAGTGGTTTCATACGGCAACGGGGGCTTTGATGGCGGGCCAGGGATCGTAACCCTCCAGGGTAAAGTCTTCGTATTGGAATTCAAACAGGTCTTTGCGGTCCGGGTTGAGGCGCATCGTGGGAAGTTTGCGCGGCTCGCGGGAGAGTTGGAGCGCAACCTGGTCGAAATGATTCTTATAGATATGGACGTCGCCGAAGGTGTGCACAAAGTCGCCCGGCTCATAGCCGCAGACCTGCGCCATCATCAGCGTCAGGAGCGCGTAGGAAGCAATATTGAATGGCACGCCCAGGAAGACGTCGGCGCTGCGCTGGTAGAGCTGGCAGGAGAGACGGCCGTCCGCCACGTAGAACTGGAAGAGCGTATGGCAAGGCGGCAGGGCCATCTGATCTACCTCGGCCGGGTTCCAGGCGCAGACAATGTGGCGCCGGCTGTCGGGGTTTTTCCTGAGCTGCTCCACTACGTTTTTCAGCTGGTCCACGTGGCCGCCGTCCGGCGTGGGGAAGCTGCGCCACTGGTGACCGTAGACCGGACCCAGGTCGCCGTTTTCGTCGGCCCACTCGTCCCAGATGGAGACGCCGTGGTCTTTCAGGTATTTGATGTTGGTATCGCCGGCAATGAACCAGAGGAGCTCGTAGATGATGGATTTCAGGTGGACCTTTTTGGTGGTCAGCAACGGGAACCCGTCGGCCAGGTTGAACCGCATCTGGTAGCCGAATACGCTTTGCGTTCCCGTCCCGGTCCGGTCTTCCTTAAAGGTTCCGTTCTCGCGGATATATTTGAGCAGATCGAGGTATTGTTTCATTGAAATACAATAGATTACCGGTGTTTAGCCATAAATTCGGAAATCGACTTCGCAAAGGCGGCCGCGGCGCGGAGCGTCAGGCCCTTGATGGGGGTGATTTCCTGATAGAGGTTGCCGTGCAGACGCGCGTTGGTGCGGCGGGTCGGCTGTGCCTCCATGCGGCGGAAGTAATTCCACATACCCAGGTCGGTGATGTAGTCCGGCTCGTCGCCGTAGCCTACGAAGTTGCCGGAAGGATCGGTGATGATCTCATACGGCGTAGCGTACGGAAGGCCCCATGCGATGATGTTCATCGGGTTGTAGTAACCCGTGCTGACATTCGAATAGCCGGCCGTGTGGTGACTCTGCCAGGTCAGGTTGAGGTTGACACCGATCTTGAGCCAGTCGGCAATCTTGCTGTTGACGTTCGAGCGGATCGAGTAGCGCTCCATATCGGAATACGGCTCGATACCTTCACGGCTGAACGCGCCCAGCGAAATGTAGTAGTCACTGCGCTGGCTGCGGCCCGAAACGCTCATGTCGGCCTTCCAGGTCGGAGCGTTTTCGTTGAGGATCCACTTGCGCCAGTCCGTACCGATATTGTTGTCCAGACGGAATTTCTTGAGTGCCTGGAACTGTGCGTTTTCCTTGAGGCTCGGATCAGCCAGCTCGCGGAAATCGAACCATTCCCGGGCATTCATCAGCTCCATCGGGAACTGGGCCAGGTTGGAGATACCGTACGATCCGCTGACCGTCACGGTCGGTTTCTCGCCGGCACCCTTCTTGGTGGTGATGTACACGACGCCGTTTGCTGCACGCGATCCGTAGATGGCGGTGGAGGAGGCGTCTTTCATCACCGTCACATTCTCGATATCGTTGGGGTTGAGGGCGGTGAAGATGGCCACATCAACCGGCGTACCGTCGAGAATGAAGAGCGGGGTGTTGGATGCGTTGATGGAGTTCACACCGCGCAGGCGCATGGAGACCTCTGCGCTCGGCTCACCGGAACTGGTGTAGACCTGGAGACCGGCAACTTTACCCTGAAGGGCGTCGCCGGCACTTGCGGCAGGAATCTTGGTAAATGCGTCCGATTTGACAAGCGTAGCGGCGCCGACCACGGAACTGATCTTCTTGGCGGAGCCATACGCTACGACGACTGTCTCTTCCAGCATGTTTGCATCGGGCTGAAGAGTTGCATTGATGACGTTCTTTCCGCCTACCGGGATTTCAAGGTCTTTGAAACCGACGGAAGAGAAGACAAGAACCGCATCTTTGGGCACTCCGTCAAGGACATAGTTTCCGTCGGCGTCGGACGCGATACCTTTCATGGTACCTTTCACCACGATACTGGCGAAGGGCACAGGCTCACCATCCTCCGAAGAAACCACCTTGCCGGTTACCCGGTTTTGTGCCAACAACGTGCTGCAAGTCAGCAACATCATGGCAAGGATTAATACTTTCTTCACAGGTTTGGGGTTAAAAAAAGAAATTTCTATATGCCACAAATTTAAGTAAAACTATCAATCAGTATATCTAATAGAGGGTTATTTCTTATGCAGGACGACCGGGAGATGGTCGCTGAAGCCGCCCTTGTAGCGGGGTCCTGACCAGGTCCGCCGGGGCTTCTCTCCGGTGTATCCGGTGTCCGGCTCCAGCAGAAACGGCGGGCGGAAGACGGACATTCGGGCGCCCGGGCGGGCCTCCCGAATCCAGAACTGGTCGATCAGTTCCCAGGTGCCGCGGTACTTGATGGAGCCTTCGCCGGCGGCCGCCAGGGGGGTCGCGAGGTTCTCGAACCCGGGCAGGGCCTTTTCAAAGCCGGACATCGCCAGGTCGATCTCCCGAGGGGTGGCATTGAAGTCTCCCATGATAATGACCGTTTCTCGGGAGCCGCCGGCCGTGTCGATAAAGTCGATGCAGGCGCGGAGGGAGGCTGCGGCGGCGAGGCGGCGGGCGGCGCCGGCCGAGCCGCCGAGCTTCGATGGCCAGTGATTCACCAGGACGTGTACCGGTTCGCCATCCAGCAACCCCTTCACATAGAGAATGTCCCGTGTGGGCGGATCCGTGGGCACCGGCACGGCGCGAACCACCAGCGGCCGGAAGCGGCTCTTCCGGAAAAGCAGCGCCACGTCGATTCCCCGCGCATCCGGTGAATCGCGGTGCACCCAGCCGTAACCCAGCTTAGCCATCATCTTGATAGAGACCAGCTTCCGCAATACCGCGGCGTTCTCCACCTCGCACAGTCCGACCAGCGCCGGATAGTCGCCATAGGTGTCCCGCGCCGCGACTATCACCTTGGCCACGCCGTTCAACTTTCGGTTCAGTTTGTTCCAGGTCCAATGCCGCTCGCCGGCGGGCGTAAACTCTTCGTCGCGAACGGCCGGGTCATCGGCCGGATCGAAGCAGTTCTCCAGATTCCAGAACATAAAGACGGAGCTCACCAGAAAGGCGGCCCCGAGCACCAGAAATTTCATTCTGCACATAGCTACCTCCACTGTTATGTCTTGGACAAAGGTAGTCTTTCTCGCTTACTGCAACAAATGTTTTTTGATAGGAGTGGTACTATCTACTGATGCCGTGTTGCCAACTGACTACTTTTCTGTATTTTTGAGCCTGATTATTAAAACCCGGCTATGATTTCCAAGAAAGAACAATACGAAACCCTTCTGGCCCAGGCGCGTTCACTGATGGAGGGTGAGGACGACCCGATCGCGCGGATGGCGAACCTCGCCGCACTGATTCACACAACCTTCGGTTTCTGGTGGACCGGCTTTTACCGGGTACAAGATGAAACCCTGCTTCTCGGACCCTTCCAAGGGCCGGTTGCCTGTATGCGCATCGCCTACGGGCGGGGCGTCTGCGGAACCGCCTGGAAAGAGCGGCGCACGGTGGTCGTGCCGGACGTCGAGGCCTTTCCCGGCCACATCGCCTGCAGCTCCGAATCGCGTAGCGAAATCGTGGTCCCCATTATTCGCGAGGGCCGCGTCACCGCCGTCCTGGACATCGACAGCCGCGACCTCAATACCTTCGACGCCACCGACGCCCAGTATCTTACCCTTCTCGCCGAGCTTCTGTAACTCCTTAGACGAGAGCGGTGCCAACTATCTAGAACGCCGGGACGTCTCCTATGGTTTTTCTTTCCAATACCCTTTAGATACAGAGGAGGCTCTAGTGTGGGGCTGTTTGACCTTCTTGGCGCTCCTACAGGTATGGGTGGTATCTATGGGGGCGTTTTTCTGCCGTGAACGTGCCAGGTGGTCCATAATATGGATCACTTGCTACGCCTTTAGGGGAAAATCGCGTCAGGTAGTCCAAGCAAAGGACCACCTACTACGGTTGCGGGGGTAGTGTGCATAGTGGTCCAGTCTTTGGACCACTATCTACACTTTGGGGGGGTAAACGCACATAGTGGTCCAGCCTTTGGACCACTATGTACGCTTAAGCAGGGACCCCTGGGAATAAAAACAGCAGAGCGACACCGTTCGGATCATAGCGGGTTTTTGCCGTGGCGGCTAAGTGTCTGTACCTCTGAGAGATAATAAAAATCGGTCAGCGTTTTTCACTGACCGATTTTTACGATTTCACTATATATCAACCAGTTATCCGCCACGCATTACTTGTGTTTGCGTTCCTCCCAATAGGTATTAAAGTCTTCTAGTTCGTTCTCATCAAAATACTTATTGAGGCGGTCTGAATAATACGCCATTGTTCCATCATCCTTGCGAGCGGCAAGCGTAATGCGAAACTGGCGTTCATCTTCTTTTACTATCACAAGTTGACCTATCCCAAACTTACCGCCTTCAACCGGTTCAAGCCCTGCGTTTTCTTTCGTAGATATTTCTTTAGATTTTAGGCTATTCTTGATATCGTGCAAATCCTCCTTTATATCTCGCACATTGTTACACATTCTCCATATCTTAAAAAAGAGAATGAGGCTAAGCACCCCAAAAACAAACCAAATAACGTACAACATACTCTTGTTAATTAGAACTGCAGGGCGAGGCCGTCGGGGCCGTAGCGAAGTGTCAAGGCATTGTTTATTTTCTTTTGATTGCTAATCAACGCAAATTCATTGACGAGAAACCATATACTTCCCGCTGTCATGGTCAGAGCGCTGGTGATAAAAGCTATTTGTATTCCGGTATCCTGTGCTCCTGCTTGAATCGCTGAAGCCGTAATGCCGGAGAAAAAACTCCCGCAAAGGGTCAGACATAATGCTGTACACTTGTTGGAGAGCAGGTCGTTTTGGCGATTCACCAAATCCACATATTTAAGATTCTGAAACTGCCATTCGGTGGCCGTCAGTTGGGTGCCGTCGGCGGGACGCTCTTTGATGGTCTGTGCTGATGCGATAGAAGCCGACGCGAGAAGGATCAGCGTAAGAGAGAGAAGTTTTTTCATAGATATTATGTGATATAACTATTTACTTTTTGGCTTTGCAAGACTCTACCGCGCGGGTGAGGGTGATGAAATCTTCGACGGAGAGTTGTTCGGGACGGGCGTCGAGGAAAGGAAGCGCGGGCTCGGACCCGTCGGGAGGTCCGGAGGAAACGGCAGAGGCGGTAGGTGCAGCGGACATGGAGGGGGAGGCGGTGATGCCGATGCTGCGCAGGCCGTTGCGGATGGTTTTGCGGCGCTGGTTGAAGGTGGCTTTGACAATGCGGCGGAGCAAAGCTTCGTCGCAGCCGGCATCCGTCCGGGCGTTCCGCGTCAGCCGGATTACGGCAGATTTCACCTTGGGCGGCGGCACGAAAGCCCCCTCGCCCACCGTGAACCGGTATTCGATGTCGTACCAAATCTGCAGTAGCACGGAAAGAATGCCATAGACCTTACTGCCCGGCCCCGCTGCCAGCCGTTCGGCGACCTCCTTCTGGATCATGCAGACCACCTCCGGAACCAGATCGCGGTAGTCCAGGATGTGGAAGAAAATCTGTGAGGAAATATTATAGGGAAAGTTCCCGATTACCGAAAACGGCTCGGCAAAAATCTTGTCCAGCGGCAGTTTTAAAAAGTCCGCCTCCAGCAGCCCCGGACCCAGCGCCGGATAATGTTCCCGGAGATATACGACTGATTCCGAATCTATTTCGACGACCTTAAGAATCGGGCCGGAGCGCTGAGAAGGTTCCGGCAAGGCGGAACTCTTCCCCCGTTTTGTTCCGCCGGCCGGAACTTCGAGGCGCGAAGGCGCTGTTCCTCGCTGTAACAGATACTGTGTCAGGACACCCATGCCGGGGCCGACTTCCAGGATGCGTGAAGAGGGTGAAAGAGAGTCTACGATAGCGCGGGCTATCGACTGGTCGGTCAGAAAATGCTGGCCGAGAGATTTCTTGGGACGTACCTCCATAGAGTCCTACAAATGTAGAGAAAAATTGGTACTTTTGCAGCAGTATGGCTGAGAAAAAGACAAAGGAATCGCCGCTCATCGCGCAGTGGAACGCCGTCAAGGAACAATACCCTGACACGTTGCTGCTCTACCGCGTGGGTGACTTCTACGAGACCTTCGGTGAGGACGCCGTGACGGTGAGCAAGACTCTGGGAATCGTGCTGACACGGCGCGCCAGCGGCAGCGGCACCTACACCCCGCTGGCCGGTATTCCCTATCACGCCATCGACAACTATCTGCCCAAACTGGTGCAGGCCGGCTTCAAGGTGGCCGTCTGCGACCAGCTGGAAGATCCGAAACTCACCAAAAAGCTGGTCAAGCGCGGCGTGACGGAACTCGTCACCCCGGGTGTGGCCTACAACGACAACCTGCTCAGCCAGAAGGAGAACAACTTCCTGGCCGCCGTGGCGTTCGACGAGAGCAGCCGCAGTGACGGCCGGGGCGCGGCGGGTGTCGCATTTCTGGATATTTCCACGGGCACCTTCCGCGTTGCACAAGGTTCGCTCGACTATATTGAAGTGCTGCTCAGCGACTTCGCTCCCAAGGAAATCCTCGTGGAGCGCAGCTTCCTGGAGGGCTTCCGGCGCCGCTTCAACACCAAGGCCTACGTGACCACGATGGACGAATGGGCTTTCGTGCCCGAGTCGTGCCGCCGCAAACTGCTGGATCGGTTCGGGACGGAGAACCTCAAGGGGTTCGGCATCGAGGACCTGCCGCTCGGCATCACCGCCGCGGGCGCGGAACTCTTCTATATGGAGATGACCTGCCACACGGAGCTGGGCCACGTCCGTTCGATCGGCCGGATCGATGAGAACGACTTCGTCTGGATGGACCGCTTCACCGTGCGCAACCTGGAGATTTTCAACTCGTTGGGCGGACCGGACGGAACCTCGCTGCTGCAGGTGATCGACCGGTGCTGCTCGCCGATGGGCGCGCGTCTGCTCCGCCAGTGGCTGGCCATGCCGCTCAAGGACCGCGCGAAGATCGAGGCGCGTTACGATGCTGTCTCCGCATTTCTGGCGCAGCCCGAAGTACTGGATGCCGTACGCGAGCGGATTGGAGAGATCGGCGACATGGAGCGTATCGTCTCCAAGGCCGCGGCCGGCCGGATCGCCCCGCGCGAAGCCCTGCAGCTGGCTCGCGGACTGAATGCGATCGGCGCGGTGAAACAGCAGCTGAACGACACGCCGCTGCGCGCGCAGACCGGACAGCTGGATGCGTGCGACGATCTTTATCAGTTGATTACCAACACCATCCTGCCCGAAGCCGCCGCCCAGGTGGGCAAGGGCGAGGTGATTGCCGCGGGGGTTTCGGCAGAACTGGACGAACTGCGCCGCATCCGCACCGACGGCAAGGAGATTCTGCTGCAGATCCAGGAGGCGGAGAAAGAGCGCACCGGGATCGCGTCGCTCCGCATTGGATTCAACAATGTGTTCGGATATTACCTGGAGGTGCGCAACACCTTCAAGGACCGCGTGCCGGCGGAGTGGATCCGCAAGCAGACTCTGGTCGGCGCGGAACGCTATATCACTGAGGAACTTAAACAGTACGAAGAGAAAATCACCGGCGCGGAGGAGCGGATCCTCCAGCTGGAGGCCACCCTGTATGCCGATGTGGTCCGCCATATCCAGGAGCTGATTCCGATGCTGCAGGAAGATGCGGCCGTGATTGCGCGACTCGACTGCCTCTCCTCATTTGCCGACCTGGCGCGGACCAATAACTACTGCCGGCCCGAGGTCAACGATTCGCTGGCGCTGGAGATTACCGACGGCCGCCACCCGGTGATCGAGACCCTGATGCCGCCGGGCGAAGCGTATATTGCCAACAACCTCTATCTCAACAACGAAGACAGGCAGATCATCATCCTCACCGGTCCGAACATGTCAGGTAAGTCGGCCTTCCTGCGACAGAGCGCGCTGATTGTGCTGCTCGCGCAGATCGGCAGTTTCGTGCCGGCCAAAGCCGCCCGGATCGGATTGGTCGACAAGATTTTCACGCGCGTGGGTGCGTCCGACAACATCTCGCGCGGAGAGTCTACCTTCATGGTGGAGATGCTCGAGACGGCCACCATCCTGAACAACCTCTCGCCGCGCTCGCTGATCCTGCTCGACGAGATTGGCCGCGGCACCAGCACCTTCGACGGCATGTCAATCGCCTGGGGAATCGTGGAATACCTCCATGGCGACAACCGGCCGACCGACCAGCGTCCCAAGACGCTCTTCGCAACTCACTATCATGAACTTAACGAACTCGAGAACCTGTACAAGCGGGTTCATAACTTCCATATCTCGGTCAAGGAGATCGACGGCAAGGTGATCTTCCTCCGCAAACTTTGCGAAGGGGGCGTCTCCCACAGTTTCGGTATCCACGTGGCCCGGCTCGCGGGTATGCCCCAGGCGGTCGTGGCTGCGGCGGAGCGCAAACTGAAGGAGCTCGAAAATGCGGCGGAAGCCCAGAACGGGACCCCGCAAACAACCCGCAAACACCCTGCTGCCAAGCCGATGCAACTCTCCCTGTACCAGCTCGACGATCCGTTGCTGCTGGATATCAAGAAAGAACTCAAAGAGGCGGACCTCAACGCCATGTCGCCGCTGGACGCCTTTGACCTGATCAGAGAACTCAAGAAAAGAATCGGACTGCAGTAGTAAGAAATGAAGGGATTGAGGAATTGGGCCGGCGCTCTCGCAAGGAGTGTCGGCGAAAGCGTCGCGCTGGCTGCCGGACAGTTTCGCAGCGACCGCTTCCGGACCGGCCTGACACTGGCCGGAATCGCGATAGGCATCTTCTCCACCGTTGGGGCGCTGACTCTGGTGGATTCCGTACAACGGTGCATTAACGAGGGGTTTGCAGACTTCGGCGGAGATGTGGTTCTGGTGGAACAGGTTCCGCTGGAACCGGATTTCGACGAGGAGGGATCGCTGCGCTGGTGGGACTATCTGAGCCGGCCCCAAGTGACGCGCGAAGAGTATCTTTTTCTCGCGGAAAACTGCCGCTCGGCTGAAGAGTTGTGTTATTCACAATTCTTTAACAAAGATGTTATAATTTGCGTTACAGGCGATTGGCGGCTATCTGTCCACAATCCAATTGCGGAAGGTCGCGCCTTTTCCGCGGCAGAAATGACTGGCGGAAGCGCGGTGGCACTGGTCGGGGCCGACTATGCCGCCGAACATCCGGACGAACGCTCTCTTTCCATTGACGGCAGGCGCTTCGACATTATCGGCGTCTTTGCGCGCAGCGGGGTGAGTGCGGTGAGTCTGGCGGATATTGATGCGGCGGTGGTGATTCCCGGAGAGGCTGCCCGTTCCCTGACCGGAGCGGCAGAGGCCCGCAATTCGATTGCCATTCGTCCAAAAAGCGGCTTCAGCGCCGGGGCGCTCGATGCGGAATTGCGCACACTGATGCGGCAGGTCCGCCACCTGGATCCGACGGCGCCGGACAACTTCGCTCTCAACCGCTTTTCATTTATCGTCCGGGAGCTGGCGGATCTCTTTTCGCTGATTGATACGATCGGCTGGATCGTGGGTCTCTTTTCGCTGCTGATCGGCGGATTCGGAATTGCCAATATTCTCTTTGTGGCGGTCAAGGAACGGACGCGGGAAATTGGCGTCCAAAAGGCGCTGGGCGCCAGACGGAGCGAGATCTGCCTGCAGTTTCTGACAGAGGCGGCAACACTCTCGCTCTCCGGGGGTGGCGCCGGGCTGGCGGGGGTCTGGCTGCTGACGCAACTGCTTCACCGGAGTCCCGTACCGATTGTACTCACACCCGGCCATCTCGCCGCAGGAATCGCCACGGCCCTTATAATAGGAATTGCGGCCGGAATGGCTCCCGCCATCTCGGCCGCAAAGATGCTTCCTGCCAGGGCTGTTGCCAGCCCGGAAGGGGTTTCCTAGAAGAACCGTGCCCGGTAGTCCTTGATCTGGGCCTCTTCAGAGATAGCCCGGTCAACGACCTGTACCGTGTAATCAGCTCTCTGATTGCCGTACGTAGCAACGTCCGCATCCGTGAAGTAAGAACCTTCGTTCTTGGCCATCAGCTGGAAGACGGTTACGCCGTACTCGGTCGTAACGGGACCGACCAGTTTGCCGGGCTCCGCATTTACGATTGCGCCCATCAGTTTGCCGTTTGCCTGATACTGGGAGCTGAATGAGAGTGCCGTGCCGTGGCTGACCGTAACGTTGTACTTGTTGGCCACATCCTGCAGCGAAGCGCAGTCTTTGATCTCCTCAGCCACTTTGGCGCGGAGGTTTTCCAGACTCTTCTCTGCACGGATTGCATACATGAACTGGTCGGCGACATCTTTCAGTTCCGTCGTACCCTCCTTGCGGACCTCGGTAACGGCCGCAACGAAGTAGTACTTGTTGTCTACGATGATTACATCGGAGACGGAGTTTTTCCGGGTCTTCCTGTCGAACACCCAGCGAACCAGTTCGCGCGCATTGTCGCAGACGCCGATACGGCGGGTGCTTTCGAGCACGTTCTGAACCGGTATCACCGGAAGGTTCTCATTCTGGCAGACTTCAGCGAACTTCGCATACTTGCCGGCAGACTTGTCGGCAACTTCGGTCGCCTTCATCAGGAAATCGCGGTAGGTCTCTTCGGAGGGAAGGATGTTGCCCACCAGGGTGGCGAGCTGAACCTTCTCGACCGGGCGGGTGCGCTCAGTCACATAGAGCACGATGAAAGCCTGAGCGTTGATGCTGCGCACCTTGAACACCTTACCGGAAGCCGGCAGGAACACGGCGTCAAGGTCGGTAAGACCGTTGGCGGCAGTGATTTCCTGCGTCAGCCAACCCATTTCTCCGAAGGTGTCCGGAATGTTCTTGGCCTTCCTGGCTTCATTGACAAGCGCGTCTGCGGCAGCTTCCTCGTTGAGGGGGAACATCGCATAATAGACGTGTGCCGAATCGGAGACCATACCCCGGGCGAAGACCCGTGCGGCGGAGAAGGCGTCACCTTCCTCGCGGATGATGCTCACCTTGGCGCCGCGGCCGAAGGCGACAGCCTGGAACTCAGGCATACCTTCGAGCTGTGCTTTGCTGTACCAGAAGTTGTCCCACTTTGCATCAGAGTGGAGGGCAATATAGTTCTTCAGGTTGTCGGCTGTCTTGAAGCCCTCGTAGAGTTCTTCAAACTCAGCGCGCTTCGCGTCGATATCGGCCTGCGAAGGAACCACTTCGAACATGACATATTCAATGTCGCGGTTCGCGGGTTGGCGCAGGTTGTCTTTGCGGGCGTTGTAATAAGCCTTGATCTCGGACTGGCTCACCGTAACGGTGTTATCCTCTTCAAAACCAAGGGGAATCATTACATAGTCAGCGTCGTACGTGGTGTTGTTCCCGGCGACGAGCTCTGCCTTCTCCACGTTGTTCAGGAGAGAGGAGGCGCGAACCAGGGCGGCATATTTGCCGTAGAGGCGCGCGTCATAAATGCTCTTCTCAAGGAAGTTCCAGAACATGGCCGACTGTCCGCTCGCATCGTTGTCGATCGACTGGACGAAGTTCAGGAGTGCTGCGCGGCTGAAGTTGCCGTTCTCGTCGGCGAAGAGGCGCTGCTGGAGCAGCACCGGGGAGATGTTGTCGCCCTGCGTGAGGTCGAACATCTCTTCTTTGCCAACATAGAGGCCGGCCTTTTCAGCCTTGGGAGCGAACACGAGGCGCGTGTAGTTGTCCTGCCATGCGACATCGCGGACGGCCGACTGCGCTTCTTCGCTGTTCGTGTTCTGGCCCATCATCCCGTACAGCTTGAGATAATGGTCGTAGTCCTCGTAGAACTCTCTGTAATTGATGTTTTTGCCGTTCATCTCGCCAACCTTGTTGTCGGACGACATCATCTGGAAAGCAGACTGGAGGGTCTGCGGGTCGATGATGAACGACAGCAGGGCAAGTGCTACCAGAACGGTGATCAAAATCCCGAATTTTACACGGATTTTCTCTAATACCGCCATATTGTTGATTCGTTAAGTATTTACGTTTTAAGTCAGGGGTGCAAAAATAATCAATTTTCCTTTAATGGCCCAATAAAGTTGGCCGAGTCAATCACCACTGCCGTAGAGTCCTGCATCCGCGAGAAGGAGTCGAAAGGCTTGAGCAGGATCGTGCGGTTGGCCCGTTCGTCGGACTCCATGCCGTAACCCTGCATCACCCCCTGCGGGGACGAAATGCGAACGTAACAATCCGTATAGATACGTTTTTCATCCTGCACCCAGTAGATCGTGTCGGACTCCATCCGCTCGCGCTTGGCGATATTCACCACCTGCACGTTGCCGAAGGCTTTCCACTCTTCCTGGCCCGGAGTGGTGATATGGCGCGCCTCGTCGGCGTCCACCGTGGTCTCCAGGGCGCCGTCCTTGGTATAGGCGTCCACGTGGATTCCCTTCGGATAGTAGTCGTAGGACTGGTCCATCGAATCCTTCCGGAACTCGAAGTGCTGCATCACGGGCGCCGTCATCCGCATGGTGGTCATACCCAGTTCCGTCTGCTGGATCTCCATGTTGTAGACCACCTGCATCGGGGTCTGCTCAAAGTCCAGCGACGAGGATTCCGGCTTGCCGGAGCAACCGGAATAAAGCATTATAGCCGCGCAGGCGGCTATAATGTTAAACAGGTATGTCGCTGTGCGGAAGCGCATTACTTGACGGTGCGAACCCGCGTTGTCTCACGCATGCCGCCGCAGTTGACCGTGTAGGCGTTGCCGTCCACCACGTCATACATGAAGGCGTCTGCAGAGTTCGGGAAGTAGCGGGAGTACTGTGCGATCAGGTTGTTGGCCTCGGCCTCCAGCGAAGCGTCGGCTTCCTTTGCCTTGCGCATGTAGTCGACTGCCACCCAGTACGGTGCGCGGACTTCAACCTCGTTGCCCGAGCATTTCTGCGAACCCCAGACGGTACCGATCAGGAAGTATGCCTTGCCGGCCAGGTTCGGGTTGAGGTCCGGAACCTGCTTTGCCAGTGCAACGGCATCCGCGCTCCGGCCAAGTTTCTTGAAGGTGAAGGTTGCCAGTTCGAGCTTGTAATCCGCGATGCGGAGCAGGTCGTCCGGGTTGGTGGCGTCCAGCTGGTCGATCGCGCCCGAAAGAGCCTTGGCGGCAGCGGCGTTATCATCACGCGCGGAGTAGAGTTTATAGAGGTAGTAAGCCGACTGCGGCGAAGGATCGACCTCGTTGAGCGATTCGACGGCCTTCAGGTAAAGGTCGGTATCCACGCAGTCGGAGGTTGCCAGCATCTTCACCATGTTGGCGAGGAGCGCCTTGTCGGCAGGGTTGGCCTCGTAACGCGGGGTGAAGAGGGCGATCAGGTTGTCGCAGGAAGCAACACCGCTGTCAATCAGCAGCTGCTCGACATTCGCCCTTGCGGAAGCGATGTCTTTTGCCTGGCTGTGGTCCATGTACTCCACGATCTCGGTATAGTTTGCCATGACCTCGTCCGGCATCAGGATGCCGTTCTTGTAGAGATCTACCGAGAATTGCATGTAGTTGACGAAGACCGCCGGGGAACTGGCCGCTCCGACCGTGGCTACGACCGGCTTGAGAAGATCATATCCTTTCTTCTTTTCTGCCTTGTAATAGTTGATGATGTCGATGGCCTTGTTGTTGTACGAGGTGATTGCGTACTTCGGATAAACCTCGGCGCGGAGGTCGTGCAGCCAGATCAGCGAGTCCAGCAGTTCCTGCCGGCGTACGGGGTCTTTCTGGTTGAGCGAAATTTCGCGGCGAAGAATCTTCTGGCCGTTGATAAGCATGTTCTGGTTCGCGGAGGGCGGGCAGAGAGACATTGCCTTGCGCCATGCCGGCGTTGCTTCGGCAATGTTGTTCTGTTTCATGTACTCCGAATAATACGAGAGATACTTGATACATTCTGCACTGTCTGCGCCAAACTTGCCCTGTGCGAACACGGGAACGCTGAGGACAAGCGCGAGGAGGATAATTGCGGCTTTTTTCATATCGCAAAATTAATGTTTTATTCGTACATCTGTTTTAAGAACCAAATATCGTGCAAACTGAACGCGAGATTGATGGTCGCGTACGTTTCGCGGATCAAATTATTGTCGACCGTTCCCCGCTGTCCAACCGTAACTCCCAGTGAAATAGAGTTATAGTAACGCGATACGGGAACTGACACGCCCAGTGTAATTCCGCGGTCCGTCACCTGTTGTCCGTTCAGCGAGAGGTAGCCCTGCTCGTAGAAGACGCCGCCGTGATAGGTCAGGCGGTTCATGAAATGACGGATGTCGTAGCGGTTCGGGGTCAGCTCGGCGCCCAGGCGGAACGACTGCTGGCATGCGGGTGCGAAATTGACGCCCGGGGTGGCGTCGAAGCTGGTGGAGGTCCAGTCCTGGCGGGTGTAGTCGAATCCCACCATCCAGCGGTCGGCACCGCGGAGCGTGAAGCCCGCACCGATCTCCATCGGCATCCGGTAGCCCGGCAACTGCGTGGTTACGTTGGTGATGGTGTCGGTCGACGAGGCAATACCGTATGCAAAGCGGCGGCTCTCCCCGGAAAGGTTGGTACCCAGCTGGAAGGTGGCGCCCAGGGTCAGTGCGACCTTTGCGCCGAGGGGCTGTTCGTACTGCAGGCCGAACTTCGCGTTCAGGCCGCTCAGGTAGTTGTCCCAGCCGGAGTTGATGGAACGGTAGACGCTGCTGGTGGTGAAGTTGGCGTAGCTGTACCGGACGATGTTGCCGAAGTAGTACTGCCCGTCCACGCCCAGGCTCAGCCTGTCCCACAGGGTGATGCCGGCCCCCAGAAATGCTTTATAGAGACCGCCCTGCCCGATCCGGTAATACTGGACGTCGCCCACCTCGGATATCAGCTCGTCCGACTGTTCGAACGAACGCAGGCTGTAACCCACGGAGCTGTATGGCATGACGCCCACCTTGAAAGCCGTGTTGCGCCACATCGGGAACGAAAGGATGATGTGGTTCAGGTTGAAGGTGTTGTTGGCGGAGCGGAGGGTGCCGGTTGCGGCCGGATCGCCCGACGTTGCGGCATCGGCGGTATAGACGACGTTGTTTTCCCGGACGCCGAAATCCATCATGAAGGATTTGTTTTCACGGGCGGTGACGGCGGCGGGGTTCATCACGTTGATGAAGCGGACGTTGCGCACGGCGAGACCCAGGCCACCCATCGAAGCGTTGAAGGTCGTGCCTTGTCCTTCCAGCTGGCCGAAACCGAACAGCGAGTAGGGAGAGTAGCCGGTATCGGCCGTCTTTTCCTGTGCAAAAACCACCGGGCTCCCGGCCAAAACCAGGAGCAGCGCCATTGCAAAAGACCAACCGAAACGCTTCATAATCGTGCAATTTAGAATTGCAAAGATGATAATTTTACGCGACTGGAACAAGTTTAATTCAAACTTTGTGCCTAAAGCGCATCTTCGCCGGGAACGGATGCCAGGTTCCGGAGGAGCTGCACCGCCCGGGAAACGGTCGTGACATTCACGCTCTTGAGGTAGAGCCGTGTCTCGTTCTGTACCACGCTGAACCGGTTTCCGGCCCGGACAACATTATCCATCACGCGCTCGAAAGTCTTGGTTTCAAAGAAGTTGGACATGGGGTTCTGGATAAAGTAGGCCAGCATCATATTCTTCTTGAGCACCACCCGCTCGATGCCGATCTTCCGGGCTTCGCGGCGCAGGCGGACCACATCCATCAGGGCGGTCACCGGTTCCGGAATCGGACCGAACCGGTCTTCTAGACCGCGCGCAAATTTTTCGAGATCGGCTTCGCGGCTGAGATTGTCGAGTTCGCGGTAGAGCCGGATCTTTTCCGAAGGCACGTTGACGTAGTCGTCCGGAATCAGAATCTCCATGTCGGTTTCAACCTGCGTATCGATTTCGTTGATAAAGAGTTGCGGAAGGTCGGCCGCCGTGACGCCCTCTTTGCGGTGTTTGATGTTCGCCTGCTCTTCCCGGCGGATGGTCTCCGGCAGTTCGGCCATCGCTTCGTTCAGGATGCGCATGTAGGTTTCGAAACCCATCTCGGCGATGAATCCGCTCTGCTCCGCGCCGAGCAGGTTGCCGGCTCCGCGGATATCCAGATCCTGCATGGCAATGTTGAAGCCGCTGCCCAGGTCGGAGAAGGCCTCGACGGCCTTGATGCGGCGGCGCGCCTCTTCGGTGATGCCGTCCATCGAAGGGATCACCAGGTAGCAGAAGGCCTTGACATTGCTCCGCCCCACGCGGCCGCGCAGTTGGTGCAGATCGGAGAGGCCGAACCGCTGCGCCTGGTTGATAATGATGGTGTTGGCGTTGGGGATATCGATGCCGTTCTCCATGATGGAGGTGGAGAGCAGGATGTCGTAGTCGCCATTGATGAAGTCCAGCATCCGGCGCTCGAGCTCCTGCGGGTCCATCTGGCCGTGAGCCACGCAGATATCGGCTTCGGGAACCAGGCGGTGGAGGATTTCGCGGATGGAGAGGATATCCTCAATCTTGTTGTGTACAAAGAAGACCTGGCCGCCGCGCTCGAGCTCGCGGTTGATGATATCCGCGATCGCGTCGTCGTCGAAATGAATGACTTCCGTATAGACCGGCAGGCGGTTGGGCGGCGGGGTGTTGATGATGGAGAGGTCGCGTGCGCCCAGCAGGGAGAACTGCAGGGTTCGCGGGATGGGGGTGGCGGTCAGGGTCAACGTGTCTACCGAAGCCTTCAACTGACGGAGCCGCTCTTTGGCAGTAACCCCGAATTTCTGCTCCTCATCTATGATTAAAAGCCCCAGATCTTTGAATTTAACAGTTTTGTTAAGTAATCGGTGGGTTCCAATCAGAATATCGATCTTCCCAGCCTCGAGATCTTCCAGTAAAGCCTTGATATCCTTTGCTGTACGCAGTCTGCTCAGGTAATCCACGCGGCACGGGAAGTTCTTCAGACGGTCTGAGAACGTCTTGTAGTGCTGGAGTGCCAGGATGGTCGTGGGCACTAGTACCGCCACCTGTTTGCTGTCGCAAACCGCCTTGAAGGCGGCCCGGACGGCGATTTCGGTCTTGCCGAACCCCACGTCGCCGCAGATCAGGCGGTCCATCGGGTGGACGCTTTCCATATCTTCCTTGACCGCCAGCGTGGCCTTGACCTGGTCCGGCGTATCTTCAAAGAGGAAGGAGGATTCCAGCTCCTGCTGCAGATAGGTGTCTGCAGAGAAGGCGAACCCCTGTGACTGCTGCCGCTGCGAATAGAGCTGTATCAGATCCTTGGCGATATCCTTGACCTTGGCTTTGGTCGCCGACTTGAGATTCTCCCAGGCCTTGGTTCCGAGTTTGTAGATCTTGGGCGGCTCGTCGTCGCGGGAACGGTACTTGGAAATCCTGTGGATGCCGTGGATGGAGACGAAGATCACGTCGTTGTCGCGGTACTCCAGCTTGATGGCCTCCTGCACGCGGCCGCCGATATGGGTCTTGACCAGACCGCCGAAACGGCCTACACCGTGGTCGATATGGACCACATAGTCACCCAGCTGCATCGAGGTTAAATCGTTGATGGTCAGTCTCTCGCTCTTTTCTACCTGACGGCGTACCTTGATTTTGTGGTAGCGCTCGAAGATCTGGTGATCGGTATAGAAACAGGTTTTGGACGACTTGTCTATATAGCCTTCATGGAGCGATAGCGGCAGAAACTTGGGGCGCGCACCGCTACCGATATCGCGCAGAATCTGTTGGAGACGGAGGGTCTGCGATTCGTTCGGGCTGAGAATGGTCACGGTATAGCCTGCCGCGATTTTTTCTTCAATATCGCCAGACAAGATTTCAAAATTCTTGTTGAAAGTTGGCTGGGGGGTCACAACCGCCTCGCCCTGCACGGTGAGGTCCGTTTCCCGAAAATCCCAACAGACGGTTCCTTCCGGAAGGATGGTTTCAAAATCTACATATTCGTTTTCCGCGTGGTTTTGGGTGAGATCCGGGAAAATCTCCACGCGCTCCAGCTCGGAGGTCGAAAACTGCGTATTAACGTCGAACCGGCGGATGGAGTCCACCTCTTCGCCAAAGAAATCAATGCGGTACGGCTGGTTGTCCGAGAAGGAAAAAATATCGATCAGGCCGCCCCGGACCGCGAATTCGCCCGGTTCCGACACAAAATCGGCCCGTTTGAACCCGTTTGAAAATAACAACTCTGTTATAAAGTCGTGTGTGAACTTCTCTCCACGTGAAATTTGGAGGATAGCGGCGCGCGTTTTGCTCTTTTTGAGCACTTTTTCCGCCATCGCCTCCGGATAGGTCACCAAAACCCTGGCCGGCGTAGAAGAGGGTGTGCTCAGGGCGGCCAGATTGAATGTGGCCTGCGCGACGGCAGCTTCCAAATCGGCCGTATCTTCCGGCCGCCCGCCGTCTTTCAGGGCGGTCACCACCGACAGCGCGGCGGTGCGCTGAACCTTGGCGGTTGCGGTTTTCGTTTCAGATTTATCCGACGAGGCCGGGAAGAGAAACAGCGAATCGTCGCCAAAGAAATTATAGAGGTCGCTCGAGAGAAAGTAGGCGCTCTTCTTGCTGTCTGCCAACAGGATATGAAGCCCCGGGCGCTTGAGCGCCGTCAGGACCGATGCCATCCAGACCGCCTTCGCCGAGAGGGTGAATGCGGTAACGGGGATTTGTCTAAAACAGCATGGTGTCCGCATCTGCGCGGTTTAATCCTAAATGTTTGTAAGCCAAATCGGTAACCACCCGGCCACGGGGCGTACGGGTCAGGAACCCCTCTTTGATCAGGAAGGGCTCGTAAACCTCCTCCAGGGTGCCGGGATCTTCACTGATGGCCGTGGCCAGCGTGCCCACGCCGACCGGACCGCCCTTGAATTTTTCAATCAGCGTCGTGAGAATCTTGTTGTCGATCGAGTCGAGACCGCGCTTGTCGATATTCAGTGCATCAAGCGCCATTTTGGTGATATCCAGCGTGATAACACCGTCTCCCTTGACCTGGGCAAAGTCTCTTACGCGGCGCAGCAGCGCATTGGCGATACGCGGCGTACCACGGCTGCGCAGGGCAATTTCACGAGCTGCCTGGTCTTCGATTTCGATATCCAGAATTCCGGCGGAGCGCTTGACAATCTTGAACAG
>R22__coassemble_344_pt1 | contig 32589 bp, 24 predicted proteins | sample R22__metabat2_low_PE_033 | metagenome-assembled genome bin R22 | reverse complement strand
CTACGTGGATATGGGCGTGCTGGATCTCCGCAAGGAGAAGAATCACTTCACCAAACTGGCCCGCATTTTCAATGAGGTCGGTGCGCTGATCGAGCGTTACAGCCCGGACGACCTGGCAATCGAGGCGCCGTTCTTCGGCAAGAACGTGCAGTCCATGCTGAAGCTCGGGCGCGCGCAGGGTGCCGCCATCGCCGCGGCGCTGCACCGGCAGATCCCGGTGTTCGAATACGAACCGCGCAAGGCCAAGATGGCCGTCACGGGCAACGGAGCCGCTTCCAAAGAGCAGGTACAGAGCGTATTGGGCAAGACGCTCGGCATCGAGATGGAGAACCGGTTCCTGGATGCCTCCGACGCCCTGGCCATCGCCATGTGCCACTTCTACCAGCTCTCCAATCCGGTCACGGATTCCACCGCTTCCACTTCGTGGAAAGCCTTCGTGGAGTCTCATCCGGACAGAATTGCAGGCGGCACGAAAAAAAATACCCGAAAAATTTAACTTTTGGCATAATTCTTTGTCTAACGAAGCGACCTTAATAATAAAAATGGTATTCTACAAGATATGAACCGTCGCTCTCTCCGCAACCTGGCAGTCGCACTGGTGACCCTGCTGGGATCTTTCACACTGAACGCCCAGGATTTTTCAATCAAAATACAATTTACGGATGCCTCCAATGACGAGAAGGTGGCCGGCGTAGCCGTGGCCATCTCGCGCGCCGGCAGCCAAAGCGTCGAGAAGTTCTCGCAGACCGACGACGACGGCCGCGCCACCCTGACGGGCGTCGCCGCAGGCAAGTACACCATCAAGGGCATCCTGCTGGGTTACGAAACCTTTGAAGAGACCATCGAGGTCAAGAAAAACACCGATCTGGGCGTCCGCAAGCTGATTCCCGACATCAACCAGCTGGCCGAGGCCGTGGTTTCCGATATCGGCAATCCCATCACGGTCAAGAAAGACACCATCGAGCACAACGTCTCCATCATGAAGACCTCCGACAGCGACGTGCTGGAGGACCTGCTCAAACGCCTGCCCGGCATCGAGGTCAGTTCCGACGGTTCCATCACCTCCAACGGCAAGACCATCTCCAAAGTCTATATCGACGGCAAGACCTTCTTCCTGGACGACCCGAAACTCGCCACCAAGAACCTGCCGGCCAAGATTGTCAACAAGGTGCGCGTGGTGAACAAGAAGTCCGAACAGGCCGAATTCACCGGCATTGACGACGGCGAGGAAGAGACGGTGCTCGACCTGAGCATCAAGCAGGGCATGATGAACGGCTGGATGGGCAACCTGACCGGCGGTGTGGGTACGGACCTGCGCGGCAAGGATGCCGACGGCAATCCCATCGACAACGACATCCGTTTCCAGGGCGGCGGCATGCTGGCCAAGTTCACCGACAGCGACCAGGTGGTGGTGATCGGTAACGCCAACAACACCAACAACCGCGGTTTCAGCGACATCACGGGCGACGCGATGGGCGGTATGCGCGGCGGCGGAATGCGCGGCGGCAACAACGGCATCTCCACCTCCTATATGCTGGGTGTCAACGGCACCAAGAGTTTTGAAGACAAATCCGAGCTGAACGGCAACTATTTCTTCTTCGCCAACCTGCGGGCTGTGGAGGAGGCCACCGACAAGACGGTCTTCAAGGAGGACGGTACCTCGCTGAACAGCAAGAACGAATCCATCAACCTCACCGACACGTACGGCCACCGGGCCGGCGCCCGCGTGGACTGGAAGCTCTCGAAGCAGACCTCCATCCTCTTCATGCCGTCGTTCAACTACGGCTGGGGCGATTATTCCGAAAAGACCGACTATTCGACCACCTCTTACGACGGCACCAAACTGGCCAAGGTCAACGACGGTTCCTCGCTCTCGGTGGGTGACAACACCAACAAGAGCGCCGGCGGCCGTCTGCTCTGGCGCCAGCGGATCGGCAGCACGGCAGGCCGCACCATTTCGGTGATGGCCAACTACAATTTCTCGAACACCACCCTGGACGGATACAACCAGTCCCAGACCAACGCCTATACCGACGAAGTGGTCACGAGTTCCAACGTCGTGGACCAGACCTTCAACCAGGCATCCAATTCGGCCCGCATCGACACCCGCGCAACCTACACGGAGCCCCTGGGAGGCAACTTCTTCATGGAGGCCAATTACCGCTACAGCTACAACTGGAACCGGTCTGTGAAAGACACCTACAACGCCGATGCAGCCGGTGATTATACCATCTTCAACGAGGATTACTCCAGCACGGTGGTCAACAAGTCCATCAACCAGCGGGTGGGCCTCAGTTTCAAGAAGCAGGAAGAGAAATACAATGTCACGGTCGGCGCGGAGTTCATCCCTTCGCGGACCATCAGCAATACCAAGATCGGCTATACCGACCTCACCCCGTTCGACCGGACCGTCTACAACTGGGCGCCGAACGCGCGGATCGACCTCAATTTCTCCGACAACCATACGCTGCGCATCAACTACCGCGGCCGCACCCAGCAGCCGAGCGTGTCGCAGCTCCAGCCGGTTCCGGACAACTCCAATCCCCAGCAGGTCCGGCTCGGTAATCCGAACCTGACCCCGTCGTTCTCGCACAACTTCTTCTCCGAGTACAGCCTGACCGACATGGAGACCTTCGCGTCGCTCAACATGTTCCTCAACGGAACCTATACGACCAACAACATTGTCAACGCGGCTTACTACGGTTCGGACGGCGTGCAGTACACCATCCCCATGAACAACGAGAAAGGCGCCCTCAGCGGCCGCATCTTCATGATGGCCAACGCGCCGATTGCCAAGAGCAAGTTCTCCGTCTCGTCTTTCACGATGGCCAACACCAACCGCGGCGTGAACCTCGTGGGCAAGGACGTGATCGACCCGACCATCGCCACCTCCTACCAGAACCGTGACAATTATACCGAAAACCGCTATACGTCCGCCGGAATCGGCGAGACGCTCCGTCTGGTTTACCGCGACGATATCTTCGAGGCGTCGGTCGGCGGCAGCGTCCGCTGGTCGCAGTCCTGGTACAGCATCACCACCCAGAACGTGGCGGCAGCCTGGACCAACGGCATCGAGAGCCGCGTGATTGCCAACATTCCGGACATCATCAACTTCCAGACAGATCTGCGCTATACCTTCTACAGCGGCTATTCCGCCCAGTTCAACAAACCCATGACGGTTTGGAACGCAGAGGTCAGCAAGCAGGTCCTGAGGAACCAGGCCACGGTGGCCGTCAAGATGTACGACATCCTGAACCAGTCGCGCAACGTGATGCGCACCTCCGCCGACAACTACGTGCTGGATACGATGAACAACACGCTCGGCCGTTACTTCGTGGTGTCATTCACCTGGCGGTTCGGCAAGTTCGGCGAGAACGGCAGTCCCATGCAGCGGATGATGGGCGGTCGCGGTCCGGGTCGCGGACCCCGTCCCGGCGGTCCTGGCAGAAGGTAATCGATGCAATACCTGGGTGAGATTCTATCGTTGACCGTTGCCGTCTCCTGGACGGCGACGGCTCTTTTTGCCGATACGGCCAGCCACCGGATCGGAGCCCTGCCCCTCAACTTCTTCCGCATGGCGCTCTCGCTGGTGCTGCTCGGAGGATTTCTCTGGGTGGTCTGCGGCGTGCCCTGGCCTGTTTACGCCGACGGCAAGACCTGGCTTTGGCTGCTGCTCTCCGGCGTCGTGGGCTACACCTTCGGCGACTACTGCCTCTTCAATTCCTATATGGTATTCGGGAGCCGTTTCGGACAGCTCTTCATGACGCTGGCCCCGCCGGCCGCCGGAATCGCGGGCTGGCTGATGCTGGGCGAAAGCATGTCCTGGCGCTCGTGGCTGGCCATGGCGGTCACCCTGACCGGTATCGGCATCACCATTCTGGCGCGCAACCGCGATTCGCACAAACTGACGCTCCGCCTGCCGCTGAAGGGGGTTCTCTTCGGAATCGGCGCCGGAGTCGGCCAGGGTCTGGGCTTGGTACTCAGCAAGGTAGGCCTGACGCACTATGAAACTTCGCTCGCAGCGGTTGCCGATACCGCCGGCGACGCCGTGCAGCAGGCGGCCTGGGCAATGCCTTTCGCAGGTACCTTCATCCGCGCGATTGCCGGACTCTTCGGGTTCTGGCTGATTCTGGCCCTGCGCCGGGAGATGCCCCAGATCCGCCGCGCCATGCACGACCGAAAAGGTATGGTCTGCACCGGCCTCACCACCCTGTTCGGTCCTTTCATCGGAGTCTCGCTTTCGCTGATGGCAGTCCAGTACGCCCCCGCAGGCATCGCCTCCACCCTGATGGCCCTCACACCCGTCATGATCATCCCGCCCTACGCACTGATCCACCGCCAGAAAATCTCCTTCCGCGAAATCCTCGGCGCCATCATCGCCGTCGCCGGCGCCGCCTTGTTCTTCCTGCTATAAATCTTCTTCCGGGAGGTCGCGGACGTTGACGTAGCGGCGCCACTTTTCGAGGAGGGCGGCCATGTCCGCGGGAATGGGCGATTCGAAGTAGAGCTCGCGGCCCGTGGCGGGATGGACGAAACCCAGCACCTGTGCATGCAGGGCCTGGCGGGGCAGCAGCGCGAAACAGTTGTCTATAAACTGTTTATACTTGGTGTAGAGCGCCCCCTTGAGAATGCGGTCGCCGCCGTAGAGCGAATCGTTGAAAAGCGGATGGCCGATCGAATTCATGTGCACGCGGATCTGGTGCGTGCGGCCCGTTTCCAGCCGGCATTCCACCAGCGTCACGTAGCCGAACCGCTCCAGCACACGATAGTGCGTGACAGCCCATTTTCCGGGGCCGTCTTCCGGGAAAACCTTGAAACGCAGGCGGTCGTTGGGGTCGCGGCCTATATTGCCGCTGACAGTGCCTTCATCGTCTGCCACATTACCCCAGACCAGCGCCACGTAGCGGCGGGTAATGGTGTGCTCGAAGAACTGCCTGGCCAGATGCATCTGGGCGGCATCGTTCTTGGCTACGACCAGCAGCCCGGAGGTATCTTTGTCGATACGGTGCACCAGCACGCCCATGCGTTCGTCGTCCGCGTCGCCGGGCTTAATCCCGAGATGGAAGGCCAGCGCGTTGACCAGCGTGCCGGTGAAATGGCCGTGACCGGGATGTACGACGAGGCCTGCGGGCTTGTTCACCACCAGCAGGTCGTCGTCTTCATAGACGATATCGAGCGGAATATTCTCCGGAACCACCTCGAAGCCGCGGCGCTCGAAGGGCATCATGATGGTGATCGTGTCCAGCGGCCGGACCTTATAGTTGGCCTTGACCACGCGATCCCCTACCCGCACATAGCCGGCGTCGATAGCCAGTTGGATACGGTGACGGGAGGTCTGCGCCATGTGAAGCGACAGGAACTTGTCAATGCGGACCGGTTCCTGTCCGCGATCCACCTCAAAACGGAAATGCTCGAAGAGCTCCTGCTCCTCGTCTTCCACGGGAAGGAGGGTTTCGGCGTCCATTAGAGGGCTCCGGCTTCCTGCTGCAGGGCAGCGATTTTGGCGGGGTCTACCGTGAGGTAGATGGAGACCTTGGTGCCGCGGGGGAAGGTACCGCCCGTTGCGGCGGGAGACTGGCTGTAGACGACAGCCGCGAGGGAATCTTCCGGCGTCTTGACGGAGGAGTCGAAGGAGACGCCGGCAATGTTCAGCGAATTCTCAATGATCATCTCGCGGGCCATTTCCTCCGTATAACCGGAGAGGAGCGGGATGTACGTAACATTTTCACCGGGACTGACACCCAGCACCAGATTGACGGCCGAACCTACGTCCACCTTGGTGCCCGGCGCCACAGGGTCGTTGCCCAGACGCTGCTGCAGCACGTTGTTGGTGGCCATATCCTGGGTATAGGAGAGGGTGCCCATCCGGAGTCCTTTGGCAAGGATTTCGGTCTTGGCGGCGCGCAGCGAAAGCCCGACCAGCGATGGCATCTCCACCTGCTGGGTCTGGGTGGCGTTGATGGTAATCAGGATGCGGCGGCCGCGTTTGACATGGCTGCCGGCCTCGGGATTCTGGGAGAAGACGGCGCCGCGCTCCAGACGGCTCACATAGACCGAATCGGTCACATCAAGCCGCAGGCGCGCATCGCGGGCCACGGTCTCGGCTGCGTCCAGCTGCAATCCGTAAAAATCAGGAACCTCGAACTCTTTGTTGTGGCGCGTGAACCTTCCCAGAAGGAATTGGGTCAGCAAAATAAGGGCGAATATCAGGATAATCGCCCATAAAAGATTGCGTAAAAACCAAAAGATACGCGTTCTATTTTTTGAAGTATTCGCCATTCGAGGTGGCAGAGGATACTACCAGAGATCCTCTGAGGATACTGTCAATTTCTTGCGGCCATGACGCCGGCGAGCTGCCAGAACGCGACGTCCGTTCGGAGTGGACATGCGCTCGCGGAAGCCGTGCTTGTTGCGTCTCTTGCGCTGTGAAGGTTGAAATGTACGTTTCATTTATGCTGTGTTACTTTTTTCAAAGGGAGTGCAAAGGTAATGCTTTTGTCGCAAATTGCAAATTTATTGGGAGAGAATCACCAACTTTTTCCCTTCGAACCAAGGTTCTTTGTACCATAGCGTAATATCACAGAAGGTGAAGCGGTTTGCTGAAAGATGGTGCCGGGCGATGCAGGATTCGGCCTCCGCTTCCACCCCGCCTCCCTTGAGGCAGATCATCGAGCGTGAGAACCGGCCCTTCACCCAGCCGTACAGGTCGCTCAGGGGTGCCACGGCGCGGGAAACGATGTAATCGTAACGTTCTCTCAGGCTCTCCACGCGGGCGTTGACGGTCGTAACGTTTTCCAATCCCAGCGACTCGGCCACGGCAGTGGCTACCTTCACCTTTTTGCCGATCGAATCGCAGAGGGTGAAGCGAACCTCCGGGAAGAGGATGGCCAGCGGAATTCCGGGAAAGCCACCGCCCGTTCCCAGATCCAGCACGGTGGCGCCGGCCGGGAAAGAGACTGCCTTGGCAATGGCGAGCGAGTGCAGAACGTGATGCTCGTAGAAATCGTCCATATCCTTGCGGGAGATGACGTTGATCTTGGCGTTCCAGTCGCGGTAGAGCGGCTCGAGCGCGGCAAAACGGTCGCGTTGCAGCTCAGTCAGGTCGGGGAAATATCGCTCGAGGGTTTTCATTCGTCCATCAGCAGTTTGCGGGCGCGGCGGATGCGCGTCTTGACCGTTCCCATCGGGAGCGAAAGGATACGGGCGATGTCTTCGTAGGAGAGGTCGCGCAGGAAGCGCAGCTCCGCCACCTGGCGGTAGGTTTCCGGCAGGCGGGCGAGGTTTTCGAGCGACTTGGCGATGGCCTGGTCCAGGATGATCTTCTCTTCCGGATTGTCGGCACCGGCCACCTCCGCGGCGTCCCCCTCCTGCTCCACCAGCAGCGGAGCGATCGAATTGCTCTTGCGGCGCAGATGATCCACCGCCTCGTTGCGGGCAATGTTGTAGAGCCAGGTGGAGAAGGCGTACGAAGGATCGTACCTGTCAATGTTCATGTAGACCTTCAGGAAGCTCTTCTGGCAGATATCTTCCGCATCTTCCACCACGCGGACATAACCCATCAGGTGGGCGATCAGCGGCCCGCGGTACCGGTCGAGCAATGCGGTCAGCGCCCCCTGATCTCCTTCAAGGGCCTGCGCGATCAGTTCGCGGTCGGAGAGTTTAGTGCGCTTCGAGCCAGTTCTTTCCATAATTGCACTCCGCGGTAAGCGGAATCGAGAGGCTGCATACCGCCTCCATTTCCTGTTTGACCAGTTCCATCACGGCCTGCAGTTCGTCGGCCGCCACGTCCAGCACCAGTTCGTCGTGGACCTGGAGGACCATCTTGCTGCGCAGGCCGCGCTCTTTGAGTCCGCGATAGACGCTGATCATCGCTTTCTTGATGATGTCGGCCGCCGTGCCCTGGATGGGGGCGTTGATGGCGTTGCGTTCCGCCAGCGCGCGGACGGCCGGATTCCTGGAGGCAAGATCGGGCAGGAACCGTTTGCGGCCGAACAGGGTTTCCACGTATCCCCGGCTACGCGCCTCTTCCACCACGCGGTCCATGTAGGAACGCACCTTGGGATAGTGGGTAAAGTATTGTTCTATAAAGGCTTTCGCCTCGCTGCGCGAAATTTCCATCCGCTGGGCCAGGCCGAATGCCGAGATGCCGTAGATGATGCCGAAGTTCGCCACCTTGGCCTGGCGCCGCTGCTGCGGGGTAACCTCGGCGAGCGGCACGCCGTAGATGCGCGAAGCGGTGTCGGCGTGGATGTCGGCCCCGTGGTTGAAACCCTCCACCAGCGCCGGATCGCCGCTCAGTTCAGCCATCAGCCGGAGCTCGATCTGCGAATAGTCGGCGGAGACGATATAGCCGTTGGGCGAACCGCTCACGAAGGCCTTGCGGATCTCGCAGCCGCGGGCGGTGCGGATGGGGATGTTCTGCAGGTTCGGCTTGACGGAGCTCAGGCGGCCGGTAGCGGTCAGGGCCTGGTTGAAGGTGGTATGGATGCGGCCGGTACGCGGGTTGATGAGCGACGGCAGCGGATCCAGATAGGTGGAAATCAGCTTCCTGAGCGCCCGGTATTCGAGCACCATTCCCACGAAAGGATGGCGGTCTTTCAACTCGGAGAGGGTCTCTTCGTCGGTGGGATAGTCGCCGCGGCGGCCCTTCTTGACCTTGGGGTCGAGCGCCAGCTTTTCAAAGATCACCTGGCCCACCTGGCGCGGCGAAGCCAGATTCAGCACCGGCTCTCCGCAGAGTTCGCGGGCCTGCGCCTCGATCTGCGCAAGCTCCACACCCAGTTGCGCGGAGTATTCCCGCAGGGGCTCCGGATCTACGCGGACCCCGGTGTGTTCCATGTCGGCGAGCACCTCGATCAGCGGCATCTCCACCCGGGTGTAGAGGTCCCAGAGGTTCTGTTCGCGCAATTCGATGCGCAGCAGCGGTGAGAGGGCGTAGAGAGCCGCCACCTCGCGCGGGAGACGGAGCGGATCTTCTGCCGGCGCGCTCTGCGGCGCTTCTGCCGGTGCGGAGAAGAGATCCAGCTGCGGAGCGGGCTGGGCAGGCGTTTCGGCCACCGGTTTCGCGGAGGCCTCGAGATCGACGTTCAGATAGGAATCGGCCAGGATTTCCAGTTTGTGCGGCCGCTCGGGGTTGAGCAGGTAGTGCATCAGCTCCACGTCGTGCAGCTCCCCGGCCCAATCTACATGGTTCTCCAGGAAGAGCAGCAGCGTGCGCTTCAGGTCGAATCCGCATTTGACGATGCCCGGATCGGTCATCAGCCGGCGGAGCTCCAGCGAACCCGCGTCGAAAACCGTATAGTTCGTGCCGCAGCCGACGACTACCTGCAGAGGTTCAAAGGCCAGCGGGCTCTTGCGGGCGGCAATTGCGCAACGGCCGGCCTCCTGTACGGCGGCGACCATGGCTTCGGGGGCAAGTTCCGCGCAATCCAGCGCCTCTTTCTGCGGCTCCAGCTCGGGTGCCGTGAATCCCTCCTCGGTCGGGAGCAGGCCCTTGAGCGAATTGAATTCGTAGTGGTTGAAAAGCTCCGCGACGGCAGGGGTATAGGTGGCCTTCATGCGGAGATCCTGCTCCGAATAGTCGATTTCGACGTCGGTGCGGATGGTGGCGAGTTTCTTGCTCAGCCGGATATAGGGTTCCGCGGTGCGCAGGGATTCCTGCAGGCGCGGGGTCAGTTCGCCGATATGGGCGTAGATATTCTCTACGGTGCCGTATATCGATACCAGCTTGCGGGCACCGATCTCCCCTACGCCGGGCACGCCCTTGATATTGTCGGAGGCGTCGCCCCAGAGGGTGAGGATGTCGATGATGTGTTTGGGGTCGGAGATGCCGTAGGTCTCGCAGAGGCGCGACTTGTCGAAGAGTTCGGAATCGGCGCCGCTCTTGCCGGGTTTGTACTGGTAGATATGGTCGTCGATAATCTGTCCCAGATCCTTGTCGGGCGTCACCATATAGACCTCGAAGCCGTGCAGCGCCTCGCGCGTGGCCACCGATCCGATCACGTCGTCCGCCTCGAAGCCGGGCTTCATCAGCACCGGAATCTTCAACGCCTCCATGATCTGCTGCAACGGCTCCAGGGCGGCGTGCACCAGTTCGGGCGCCGCGGCGCGGTTGGCTTTGTAGTCGGGGCAGAGCTCGTGGCGGAAGGTTTTGGCGTGCGGATCGAACATCACCGCCATGTGCGTGGGCTGCTCGCGGCGGATGAGTTCAAGCAGGAACTTCGTGAATCCGAACAGGATGGAGGTATCCTCCCCTTTCGAGTTGATCATCGGCCGCCGCAGGAATGCATAGTACATCCTGAAAATCAGGGCGTGGCCGTCTATGAGGAAGAGTCTGTTCATCGGTGCGGATTGCGGCATTTAATGCAAAGGTAATACTTTTCCTTGCGAAACAAAAAGCGCCGCCGGGAAGGGCGACGCTTCTATTGATGCAATCTCAGGAAACTTATTTGATCTCCTTGAGGGTGCACTTGTAGAGCGTACGGCTCTTGCCGGTCTCGTAGGTGACGGTAATGACTACCTTGTAGGAGTCATTCTTGTCATAATCCAACTTCTTGCATTCCTTCTCTGCTGCTTGGCAAGCTGCGACAGCGAGATCGTCGTTGGTTGCATAGTCACCGGGGAGTTCCACTGCGTCGAGGCCAACAGTGCTGGCATCTTTGATAGCGGAGAGTTCGCCGATAAATGCAGCCTGGATAGCGACCTTGGTCAGCGTCTGAGCGTTGATGGTCTCACCAAACTCAAATTTGTAAGTAGCCTTACCTTCGCCGCTCGGGGAAAGGGAGCAGGAAGTCATGCTAAGACCCATAACAAGGGCAAGTGCAATTGCAAAAAACTTTTTCATTTTGATAATTAATTATTTGGGGTTGATAAAAGTCTATTTTCAAAGGCGCAAGTATGCAAATTTTTTGCCAAAGATGTCCAAAATAATAAAAAAAGCGCCATCAGGCGCTGTCAGAACGCGGGCAAAGCCGGTCTGTGGAATAGTGCGGATGAAGGGACTCGAACCCTTACGCCTTTCGGCACCAGATCCTAAGTCTGGCTTGGCTACCAATTACAACACACCCGCAAAAAGCGCGGCGCTAGCCGCGCGCTTTGGCGATTGCCAGGAAGTCGTCTGCCTTGAGGGCAGCACCGCCGATCAGGCCACCGTCGATATCGGGGCACGCGAAGAGCTCTGCCGCGTTGGAGGGCTTGCAGCTGCCGCCGTAGAGGATGGTGGTCGCCTCGGCTTCCGCAATGCCGAAACGGTCGGCCAGGAAGTGGCGGATGAACGCATGGATCTCCTGTGCCTGCTCAGCCGTGGCGGTCACGCCGGTACCGATGGCCCAGACCGGCTCGTAGGCCACGATGATCCGGCGGAACTCTTCCGGAGTCAGGTCGAAGAGGACATCCTGGATCTGGGTTCCCACGACCACGAAGTGTTCGCCCGCATTGCGCTGATCCAGGTTTTCACCCACGCAGTAGATAACGTCGAGGCCTTCGGCCAGGGCGAGACGGATCTTTTTGATGAGTTTTTCAGCCGTTTCTCCGTAGTACTGACGGCGCTCGGAGTGGCCGAGAATGGTGTAGCGGCAACCCGCACTGCGGAGCATTGCAGCGGAAACTTCGCCCGTGTAGGCACCCTTCGGCTCATCGGCACAGTTCTGCGCGGAGAGCGCGATGGGCGAACCCTTGAGGGCTTCACCGACGGAGACCAGGTGGGTGAACGGCGGGGCTACGATCAGTTTAACCCCGGTGGGGATTTCAGCTTTGCGGGCAACGAGTTCCCGTGCCAGGTCCAGGCCTTCTGCCACGGTGGTGTTCATCTTCCAGTTTCCGGCTACAATCTTTTTTCTCATAGGTATATATTTTAAATGTTAGAAAATCAAAGCGATACCGCCACCGAAGCTGAAGCCCGGCTCCATATAGTACGGCACATACTGGTTCCGGCAGTTGAAGAGGTTGCTCAACTTGCCGTAGAGCGTGAAGTGACGGTTTACCACGTAATCGACCGTGAGGCCCAGGTTGTGGATCCACGGCGCGGTCCAGGCTCCGAAGGTGCTGCCGCTGACGGAGCTGCGGAAATCGTAGTCGAGCGACCCGATCACACGCTCCCGCCAGTTGTAACGGAAATAGAGCCGTCCGGTGGCATTCGGCAACTGGGTGACGGCCGGCTCGCCCGCCAGCGGGAAATAGTGATAGAAACGCAGCTCACCGCCCGTCGTGACGGTGGAGGATTTCCAGAAGGCGTCCAGTCCGCCCGTCAGGGTATTGGCGTTCAGGAAGCCCAGTTTGATTTCGGCGGGAGAATTATCTGAAGGAACCACCGGCTCGAACACGGGCCGCCCGCGCTCCATCACGAATCCGCCGGTCAGGTTCATCGCAAAGCGGCCGAAGACCACGCCTTCGAGCGCCAGGGTCAGATCCAGCGGACGGGATCCCATCAGCATGGGGGTATTGGGCGAAAGCAGCGGCACCTGGGCGGCTAGGAAGCCATAGTCGTTCAGGTCGAAGCCGCCGCCGATGATGGTGTGGATCCAGAGCGAACGGCGGACGATTTCGTAGCGGGCGTCAATGTCCGGGAAAACGTTGCTCAACGCATTGAGGTTGTTGCCGTCCGGCGCCTTGGTCGCCTTGGATTCCTGCAGGCCGAACCGGTTGCCGAACTTGACGCCGAACTTGCCTTCGAAACGGTTGCTGGAATACTCGTAGATGGGCGAGAAGGCCACCACCGCGGTCGTATAATCCTTGGCGCCTGAGTAATTGGCCAGGCGGATGGACATATCGATGTAGATGCGGTGGATATCGAAGGTCGTACCCACCCATCCGTTCAGCGAGAAAGCATCCTCGTTCACGGCGAGCCGGTCGGTCATCGCGCTGGTCAGGTAGGAGGAATGGCCGCGGTCGTACCGGAACCGGAAGTCGTAATAGAGGTTATTCTCGTTTTCCGTCGTGGAACGCAGGCCGGCTTTCACGCCCAGGTTGCCGTAGCCGTTGCGCGCGTTCTGACCGGACGAAGAGAGGGTGTAGCGGCTGTCATAATTATAGCTTACGCCGACGCCCGCTTCACCCGTGGCCCAGACGAACTTCATATCGGCGCTCACGTCGTTGTCGGAGTTCTGCATGGCCAGGTCCAGCCCTTTCACATCCTGCACACTTCCGAAGAAGGAGTTGTGGTGAAGTGCCATATTGAAATAGGTTCCCTTCTTCGTGGCCTTCTGCAGATGGACGTCCACCAGCGGCGCAATGGGCATCTGAAGACCGACCCTCGCATAGAGCAGCGGCAGGCGGATGGGATCCATCGGCTTGATGCGCAACGCATCGTACGGGGTGAATTCGTAGAGGTTGCCATAGGGCTTTTCAAAGATCGAATAGTCGGTCGTGTGGCCGAAACGGGCCAGCGTGTCGGAAACCTCCAGGGGCAGTACCGGTTTGTGGATCTCGCCCAGCCGGACGTCGTAGCTGCGGCTGACCTCGACCGTCGGGTCGAAGCCCTGCGCCGTCAGCGGAGCAGTGCAGGCCAGCAGCAGGCCCAGAATCATCAGCGCTCTTTTCATCCCTTGACCTCCTGTTTGATCAGTTTTTCAATACGCTCGCGGGCCTGGTCCAGCACATCGTCGTCGTCCGAAGAGGGCGTGTAACCGTCGAGTACGCTCCGCCAGGTGGCCTCTGCCTGCTCCAGATCGTCGCGGGCGGCGAATGCATCACCCAGAATGATAAAACTCCGGGCCAGCCAGTAGAGCTGGGGCGTGCCGGAATCGGAGAAGGCATAGACGCGGTTCTCCACGTCCACGAAGTCGCCGGCATTGAAGGCATCCAGCACCTGAAGGTAGTTGGCCTCGGCACCGTAAGCGTCTGATGCATCGCTCGAGAGGGCCTCCAGCAACGGCTTCGCCTGCAGGCGGTCGCCCTTGACCCGGTAGGATTTGGCCAGCATGTAGCGGGCCTCGCGCGCCATGGCGGTGGGAGCGGTTTCGTCGGCAAGCAGCAACTCGCCGTCTTTGATGGCGTCGTCGTATTTCTTTGCACGGAAATAAGCCCGAAGCCGGCCGAGGCGGGCATTCTGGCGCAGATTAGCATTGTCCGTATTCGCAATCAGGGAACTGTAGGCTGCGGCCGCACGGCTGTAGCGCTCGAGCTCCATGGAAATCCTGGCGTAAGCCACGGTGGCAGCCTCAGTAATCGCCTCATTGTCACCGCGCTTCATCGCCTTCATATAGGCATCGGTCGCAGCTTCCTTGCGGTTGGTGGCGCGCAGCGATTCGGCGAGCAGGAACCAAGCCCTGGTCGTATACGGTCCGTCCGGGTAGGCGGCAAGGAAGGACTGCAACGCGGACATCGCCGAGGTGTGGCGGCCGTTCTGGTGCAGCTGTTCGGCGGAGGCGAAGAGCATCTGCTCGCGTTCGTCCTCGCTCTTGATGTTGGACATGCCGATCTCGTCCAGCCAGGAGAGGAATACCTCCGGCTTGTTCAGGGTCTGGTAGATGCTCTCCATGCCGGAGATGGCGTCCTGCGCCTCCTGCGTGTGCGGACATTCGGAAACTACGGTCTTGTAGTAGTCGATGGCCTTGTCGAACTTGCCGGCGTTGGAGCTGATCATGGCCAGCTCGAGCAGCGACTTGGCGTAGTAGGAGCTGTCGGCCTTCATGCCCAGCAGCGTGAAGAAGCACTCGCTGGCATCTTCGTTTTCGCCGCGCTGCACGTAGGTCCGGCCCAGTTCGAAGAGGGCCTGCGGATAGAGCGCGGCGTTGCGGTGGCGGCGGATCACGCTGCGCAGGATGGCGATCTTTTTGGCATCGTTGCCGGTCAGGCCGTAGGAGACGGCGCTCTGGTAAGCCGGATAGATGTCGCTCGAGGTGTTATATTTGGTATAGACCGTCTCATAGGCCTTGGCTGCGGCGGCGTAGTTGTTCTGCATGTAGTAGGAGTCGCCCAGACGGGTGCGCGCGTCGCGGTCGAACAGCTGGGATTCGGGCGTATCCAGGTATTCCGCAAAGCGTTTCTGTGCATCCGCGAACTTACCGTCCTTGAAGTGGCAGTAAGCCAGGTTGTAAAGGGTCAGTCCGCCCTGGCTGCCGCGACGGAAATCGGAACGGTCCAGCAGTTGGGTGTAAATGTTTGCCGCATCCTGGAAGCGGTTGTTCCGGTAGAAACACTCGGCCATCCAGTAGGAGGCCTGGTTGCCCAGGGCAGGATCGTATTTGGCATTGGCAAGCGAGGTTTCCAGCATCGGGATGGCGGAACGGTAGGCGCCCGCCTGGATCTGCTGCATGGCGCGCAGGTAGGAGGCCCGCTGCAGGTTTACGACCGTCTCGGGATCTTTCTTCACCACCTTGTCCAGCGCCTCGACCGCCGAAGCGTAGTCCTTGGCGCGCAGGTAGGAGGCGGCGATGTAGTTGTTGATGATATCGTCGCGGCCGCTCTTGGGATAGCGCTGCATGTACTGGTCGAACTGCGAAATGTCCGAGTTGACGTCGAACGAAAGCTTCGCGTAGTTGAAGAGAGCGTCTTCCTGGATGGCCGGGTCGAAGTCGAGCGCGGCGGCCGACTGGAAAGCGGTCATCGCGGCAATCTGGTTGCGCTGGTTCAGGTAGCAGTTGGCCAGGTGATACCACGCGTTCTGCGAGAGGGAATCCGGCACGGTCACCACCTTCTCGAACGATTCGGCTGCGGCCTTGTAGGATTTGAGGTCGTAGGAGAGGATGCCCGAGAAGTAGTAGTCCTTGCGCGAGAGTTTTGCGCCGGAATTCCGGTAGACCTCCAGGTAGTGGCTCGCCTCCTCGTTGCGGTTGAGCGAGAAGAGCGCCTCGGCCACGATGCGGGCCAGGTTCGGCTTCAGATCGGCTCCGACCTCGTCGATGATGGTCGGTCCCACCTCGGCCACATAGGCGTTGTCGCCCCGCATGAACTTGGACTCCACGCAGTAGTAGGTGGACATCACGCGGAAGCGCGAATCACCCGCCGCGCGGCGGAAGAGGTCGAAGGCGGTATCGAACTCCTTGTCCATGTAGCGCACATAGGCAAGGTAGTAGATGCTGGGGTAGGTGTAGATGGAGAGCGGCTCCTTGATGATGCTCTCGTAGCCGGCCGCGGCCTTGTCGTTGTGGCCGGTGCGCATGTCGCAGAAGGAGCGCTTGAATTCGAATTCGGTGCGCCACTCGCTGTAGAGATAGTGCTTGTTGATGTCCTCGAAGTATTCGTGGGCCTTCTCGTATTCACCGCGGTCGAAGAAGCGGGACGCGAGCGCGTAGCGGACCATCGAGAGTTCCGGGGCGGTAGGATAGTTCTCCGCAAAAACCTTCGCCATCCACTCCGCGTTGATGCGGTCCATCGCGATCGCGCAGAGTACCCGGTAGGCCTCCAGTTCGGAACGGCGCAGGGCGTAGGTACTGCCGATGGCGGCAGAGAGTTCGCCGAAGGCCTGTTCTGCAGCCGCATAGGCACCGCTGTTATAGAGCATTCGGGCCGATTCGAGCCGCTCGCGGAAATCCGCTCCGTCGGGTTCGACCGCACGGAGGGGAGCCGCCAGCAGAATCAGCAGGGAGAGGGGAAGGAGATATCTCTGTAAGCGGTTCATGGTCCCGAAATTTCTAAACAACAAATATACGAATTATTTTTCGTAAATTTGTGAATCAAACCGGGCGCCTATGGAAAATGCAAATACCCTGCCGATCATCGATTTCGAAGAGGTCGATATCTCCAACGGAGAACTGACTGTGATCGAATCACTTTCCCTCACGGTAAACGAGGGCGAATTCCTCTACATCACCGGCAAGGTGGGCAGCGGAAAGACCTCGATCGTCCGCGCCCTGATCGGTGAAAACCCCGTCAGCGGCAAGCGGGCGGAGGTTGCCGGATTCGACCTGCTGCACCTGCGCAAGCGCCAGATCCCCTATCTGCGACGTGAGAGCGGAATCGTTTTCCAGGATTTCCAGCTGCTGATGGACCGCAGCGTGGAAGACAACCTCCGGTTCGTGCTGGAGGCCACCGGCTGGCGCAGCAAGGCCACCATCGATACCCGCATCGAGGAGGTGCTGCACGCCGTCGGCTTGACCAACAAGGCGCACAAGATGCCGCACCAGCTCTCCGGCGGCGAACAGCAGCGCATCGCCATCGCCCGCGCGCTCCTCAACCGCCCGCGCATCCTGCTGGCCGACGAGCCCACCGGCAACCTCGACGTCGACACCACCCACAGCATCATGGACCTGCTCTGGTCCATCAACGCCAAGGAGGGAACCGCCATCCTGATGGTCACCCACAACCGCTCTATCCTGAGTGAATATCCGGGCAAAGTGCTGGTCTGCGAAGACAGCGTCTGCCGCGAAATCTTCCATGAAGAATAAGAAATACGCCGCCATACTCGACTGGTTCGGCGCCAACCGGCCCGTTGCCGAAAGCGAACTGCGCTTCCGCAATCCGTATGAACTGCTGGTCTGCGTGATGCTCTCCGCCCAGTGCACCGACAAACGGATCAACCTGGTCACCCCTGCCCTCTTCGAGCGTTTCCCCTCCGCTTCCGTGATGGCTGAAGCCCCGGTGGAGGAGATTCTGGAGTATATCAAATCGGTTTCCTACCCCAACAGCAAAGCCGCGCACCTCAAGGGAATGGCGGAGAAGCTGGTGCGCGACTTCGGAGGCAACGTGCCGGACGACCGCGAGGCGCTCCAGACCCTGCCGGGCGTGGGCCGCAAGACCGCCAATGTGGTCACTTCCGTGCTGTGGGACGCACCGGTAATTGCCGTCGATACTCACGTTTTTCGCGTGGCGCGGCGGCTCGGTCTCTCAAAAGGCAAAGATGTGCGCGCGGTGGAAGAGGACCTGACGGCGAACATTCCGCCGGAGATTCGCCCGAAAGCGCACCACTGGCTGCTGCTGCACGGCCGCTACACCTGCACCGCCCAGCGGCCCAAGTGCGCGGAGTGCGGCCTCACCCCCTGGTGCGACGCCTTCAAAAAAGGAATCCTTACAGTTTAAAGCGGACGGTGGTCTCGTAATCGTTCCAGTTGCGGAGGGCCAGCGTGATATTCTGCTGGTCGTAGACGTTGCTGTACTGCGTATCCTCCACCATTCCCGTCTCCCAGACCAGGTCTTTCCAGTGGACCAGCGCCAGGCACTCCTGCGCCTCTTCAAAGGTCAGCACGCCGCCCCGCTCTTTCAGGTATGCGCCGGCCGTCTCGTAACGCCACCAGCTGCGGCTGTGGGGATTGCCGACTGCCGGATCCGGCGTGGTGGTGTAGTACTTGGGCGAAAGAAGGTGGTTGGTGACGAGCATCGAATTCTCGCCTTCCGGTTTGGTGACGATCATTGTTTTCCAGCCGTCGTCCTTGTCGAATTCAATCACGGCCGCATCGCCGTAGGCGTCAGCTACCATATAATGATAGCCCGCGCCCACCGTGGCGTCGTGGCGGATATCCAGCGTGGCAACCAGGTCCAGCGCCTCCTGCACCGTGGCACAGCGGTCCAGGAAGAGGCGCATGATGATGGTCGTACCCACTTTGTGCTTGCCGCTCTCCTGCATTGAGCACTGGTGCGGCAGCGCCATGATGGAGGTGCAGAGGCCTTTCTCGTTGATGCCGTCTACCGGAGCGTAGATGGAAGCCAGGCAATTGACCTTCTGGGCCAGCTTGGCGGGCAGTTTGTCCAGGCCATAGCCGAAGTGTGACATGTCGCTGACGGCAATGGAGGCATAGCCGTTCTTCGGGCGCGAGACGGTCACCATGGTCGGATTCTTGAAATAGTCGTAGTTGCGGCCGTACCAATAGCCTTCGCCGTCCGCCTTGGCGGCCTGGAAGCTGGTGCAGTTGAAGACGGCCATATCCTCGCCTTCGGAGGCCACCTGCGAGCTTTTGAGCTTGATGGGAATACCCTTGCCGATCCGGGCCACGACGTAGTCGAGCAACTTGGCGTTGCTGTCGATGTCTTTCGAAATGAGGTCGTCCAGGTCGTATGCGGCTTTGTACTGCATTTCATAGAGGTAAGGGTTGTCCCCTACCTGACGGATCGTACGGAGCGTACGGATCTCGCCGCCCCAGATGCAGGCGATGGCCAGGCAGATTGCTGCCAGCACACCGACAATCCAAAGAAGAACTTTTTTCATTACAGTTAATTTTTCAAGATTACAAAATGGACTTCACGCGCCCGTTCATGCGAATGGTCGTGACTGTCCTTATTGGGGATATTGTCGCAGGGATAGTTGACCACGTGGGTATCGGGGTCGCCTTCCCCTTTGACACAGAGAGTCGCTGATCCGCCGCCGTCCATGTTGATGGCATACTGCGGATTGAAGTACCTTACCAAGAAGCGGGTGAGTTCCCGGGCCGACATTCCCGAACTGTAATTGGTCCGGCCGTCGACCACAAGCATGATGAAATGGTTGTTTTCCGTCAGGGCGACGGCAGTACGGGGATGCCGTACACGCTGGTGCCGGTTCGGATCTTCGCCGTTCAGGGCGTTCACCTGCCGGTCAGTCAGCGTATAATCGCAAAAATATTCGCCCACCGGCTCATAATTGTCAATCAGCATCGGCGCGCTGGAGACCAGATACGGATAACTATTTTCAATGGTCGTGTAATAGATTCGCTGTTGGGAAACGACCTCTTCGTACGTCTTGCCCCGGCTGTCGGATATCTTTCCGTTTCGATTGGGCGAGCCCGCGAAAAAGATGCCGAGATCCCGTTCGCCGTCGGAAGTGAATGCAGCCTCGCTCTTCCAGTTGGGCACGTCCGTATTGCCGATCACGGTTTTCTGTATCCGGGAGTATGTTGCCCCGTCTACCCGTATAAAGATGGAAGGGACCTCATAGTTGGCATTCATCGTCGCAATGGTATTGTCGTTCTGCCTGAATGCTTCGGAAACGGTGGCGAGAGGTTTCGTATAAAGCAGTTTTACCTGATACTGGGTCTTGGACAGGTCCAGATCCACGGCAAAGACCTCTTCCCGCTGGCCGGAGATGGTGTCGTTCCCGGAAAAAGAGTAATAAACCACGCCGTCGTCGATGGTCTTGGAGGTCCATCCGTCGCCGGAGGGAGTGACCTGCGGCGGCAGTTCCGGGACGACATCGCCCCCACCCCCTCCGCAGCCTTGCAGCATCAGGGACAGGAGCGCTGTCAAAACAAACAGTTTCTGAAGTTTCATCGCTGTTCAGGTCTGTTGACAGTGCGAAGATAAGGATTTTTCCCCAATAGCCATTCGGCGTAGCAGGTGGTCCAGAGATTGGAGAAATGCTTCGACAATTGCGGTATCGCTTTTCGGCAAACCCCAATCAAATGGCCCGGGTATGCGGACTCTCCTACGAAGAGGTCTCGGAGTTGTTGGACCAATATTGATTATCCCTCTTTTGTGGAACCACCGTGCATAGTGGCCCAAGCCGTGGACCACTATGCGCATTATACCCCCAAAAGCGTAGATAGTGGTCCAGCACTTGGACCACTATGCACACCTCGAACTATTTCTGGCGGAGGCGGGAGGGAAGCAGGTGCTTCCAGCCTTCGGAGGCGGAGTCGGGCGCGGAAGTCTTGCGGGACTTGGGGAAGGAGATGGACTCGGGCGGAAGGACGCGCGTATAGCCGCCGGCCTCCAGCCCTTTCACGGCGCTGGCGTAGCCGCGGCGGAACAGTTCTTCCAACTTGGACATATCGTAGACCGAACAGCCCTTCGTGTCCAGATCGATAAAGAGATCCGCCAGGCGGGCGTCGGCCGCTACGTTCGAGCGCATCATCATGGCGTAAGAGCGCATGGCCACCGCAATCAGGTTGTTCCGGTAGGGCTCCTCCTCGATGGGATTCAGGCTGAAGGCTATCACCTTCTGACACTGCTTGCGGATGGCCGGTACAGGCAGATTCTGCACCGCCCCGCCGTCCACGAAGTGCGAGCCGCCGATCGCCATCGGATAGAAGATGATGGGGATGGAACAGGAGGCCGTGACGCGCGGAGCGATTTCGCCGCGCGAGAATATCCTGGCCTGACCGCGCTCCACTTCGGATGCCACCACGCAGACCGGAATCGAAAGCTCTTCGAACTTCTGGACGGGCAGTGTCTTGCGCAGATGCTCCACCAGCGGTTTGGAGTCGAACAGTCCGCCTTTGGGCAGCGCGGGCGCAACGATATCCTTGAAGAAATTCATCCCAAGGAACTGTTTCAGAATCTCCACGGGTTCCAGGCCCGCCGCATAATAAACCGCTACCAGCGATCCGGCACTGGTTCCGGCCATGATGTCCGGCTTCAGGCCGAACTCCTTCAGAGCCTGAAGAGCCCCGCAATGGGCCGCAGCCTTGGCTCCGCCGCCGCTGAACGCGACTCCCAATGAGTATTTTTCTGCCATACACAATCTTGTAGAACTGCACAAAAATAGCAGAAATCGGCCGATTATTTGCAACCTTTCAGCGCCGAGTGCCGTCTAACAGCCAAAAATAAAGAATCGACAATGAAAAAACTCTTATACCTTATTCCCGCTTTTCTGCTTTTCGCAATCACGCCACTGTTCGCCGCACGCCAGACGCTTGTTCCGGTAGAAGGCTCAGTCACAGATAATTCCGGCAATCCGCTCGGCTTTGCCACGGTGGCGCTGATGACGCCTGACAGTACCCTGATTGCCGGCACGGCAGCCGATGAAAACGGTTATTACCTTCTCAATGCACCCGCGGGCGACTGGACTCTCTTCGTCTCCCTGATCGGATATCGCGACAAGAGCATCGATGTTTCCGTCCGCGCGCCGCGCACCGAACTTCCTCCCGTTGTTCTGGAAGAGGATGCGCAACTGCTGGAAAGTGCGCGCGTTACCGCCAAGACGCCCATGATGGAGGTCAAGATAGACAAACTGGTGATGAACGTTTCGCAGAGCGCCATTGCGCAGACTTCCAATGGTTTGGACCTGCTCAAGAAAGCCCCGGGCGTGGTGATTGACAAAGACGGGAACATTACCCTTAATGGCAAGCCGGTAGCTGTCTGGATGGACGGACGCCCTTCGCACATGGACGGCAAGGCGCTGGAGGCATTCCTGCGCAGTACCGACGGCGGAAGCATCGACCGGATTGAACTGATGGAACACCCTTCAGCCAAATACGATGCGGAAGGGTCGGGCGGCATCATCAACATCCGCACCAAGCGGAACATGCTCGCCGGCCTTCACGGAACGGTAGGGGCGAACCTGGGTGCCATGTACTTCAGCGAGCATGACCTGCTGGCTGTAGACAACAACGAATGGGCGAATCTTTCGTGGCGGACGGCCAAAAACAACACTTTTTTCAACCTCTCGCACGGCAAAGATGCCTACGATATCGCAATCGACGTCGATACGAAGACCGAGACTCCGGCAGGCCTTCTGGCCCAGCAGTCCCACTCTTTCCATAATATGGGAAGCCGCAGTACCTCGATTACGCTGGGGAACGACTGGTTCGCGGATTCCCGCAACACTTTCGGCTTCATCGTCCGCCTGCCCTGGTTCGCAGAGCGCACCAACAGCGCCCGTCCCGACAACGTTTCCTCGCTTTTCCTGGATGGCGTTGAGCTCCAGCGGGATGAATCTGAAATCTCAAACGATTCGCGTCGCAGGCAGATTTCCGGCAACCTCAACTATACCCACATCTTCGACGAGTCCCGCGCTTCGGAACTCACCGTCAACGTGGATGCCTACCGCTATTACGGCAAATCCGCCAACAATCAGGCGATCTGGACCCAGCCGGCCGGGACTGCAGCCTGGACGGAATCCGGCCGCCAGATTCTCGGAGACAATCTGCTGGATATTCTCTCGGCAAAGGCTGACTACCAGAGCGTACTGTGGGGAACGACGATGTTTGAAGCCGGTGCCAAGTGGGCCCGTTCCTCTACTGCGAGCGATACCCGCCGCATAGAGACCGGTGCCGCACCGATGGATGCGGTGACCTCCTTTACCTATCTGGAACATATCGGTGCTGCTTACTTCGACTTCGCACGTCAATTCGGTCCCCATTGGAGCATCAAGGCCGGCCTGCGTGCCGAGTATACCTGGACCTTCGGCGACTGGATTACTGCCAATGACCAGACGAGGCGTCACTACCTGAACTGGTTCCCATCGGTTTTCGTAGGCTGGAATCCTGCCGAGGGCCGGAACTACGCATTCTCTTACACGCGCCGTATCCAGAGACCCGGCTATTGGACGCTTAACCCGGTGGAAGACTATGTAGACGCCCACACCAGCACGGTGGGCAACCCGGACCTGTTGCCTTCCTTCGCTCATTCACTGGGGCTTCAGGCTGCCTTCGGCCGACATTTCTCCCTGATGGCCTCCTGGGAGTACGCCACCCAGGTCGCTACGCAGGTGCCCGCTTTCGACGGCTCAGGCAATCAGCGTCTGGTGTGGGATAACTTCGGCCGCACCCATCAGGTCGTGCTGGGAGCCAACATCATTGCGCTCCCGATAACCTCCTGGCTCGACTGGACCTGCTTTGTGGCTGGTGCATATCTGAACAACGTCTCCGATGACACTTCCTACCGCCAGTCCAATTTCGCCGGTATGTTGAACACTTCGCTGACCTTCTCGCTGCCCGCTGACTGGAAAGTGGAGTGGGACGCATCCGCGCGGACGCCGCTGGCCTATTCCTATATGATGCTTCACTCGACTTTTTCCTCCGATATCGCAGCGAACAAGAGCTTTTTCGACGGAGCCCTGACGCTGAACTTCGCGTTCAACGATATTTTCCGCACCAGCATCCAGAACCTTGACGTATATGACCCGGCTACCGGGAAGCCGATTTCTTACTTCGGCCAGCAGTATCTGCTGCAGCGCGTGAAGGTCGGCCTCACCTGGCGGTTCGGCAAGTCCAGTTCCACCCGCCGACGCAACGTGGGCGATCTGGAAGAGGCTTCCCGTGCAGGGGGCGGCAGCGGGATTGGGCGGTAATCGCTCCCTGATCGTGCACCAAGTCTTCAAGTGTAACAGGTAATCCAAACAGGGGACCACCTGTTACACTTATATGGGTAAATCGTAGCAGGTGGGTCACTGTTAGGCCCACCTGCTACGCATTCACTCCGGGATTTGCCAGCCTGCGGCTGACACATCCCTGTCCGCTGCGCGGGGCAGTGCAAATTAAAGAATTGGAGGCCCGACCTCCGGTCGGTTTTTTAGATTTTTGGCCCTCAGGAAATCTATCTTTACGAGCGGCCGAAAAAAAAAAAAAAAACCGCGCCACCAAGTAGCGCAGCCTCCAATTCTTTAATTTGCGGAAGGTAAGGGATTCGAACCCCTGAGACGTTGCCGCCTAACGGTTTTCAAGACCGCCGCCATAGACCACTCGGCCAACCTTCCCTTTTGGGAGGGCAAAGATAGGAAATCGCGCGCGACGCGCAAAATTATTTGGCTGAGGCCTCTGTTTCGGGCTTTTTGCCGAAGAAGCGCCAGTGGAAGATCAGCAGGTAGATGGCGCCGACAGTGATGCAGGAGTCGGCAAAATTGAAGATGGGGCGGAAGAAAATGATGTGCTGTCCACCCCAGATGGGGAACCAGGAGGGCAGGTCGGTGTCGATGATGGGGAAGTAGAACATATCTACCACCTTGCCGAAGAGAAAGCTTTCGTAGCCGCCCCCGGCGGGGAACATCGTAGCTACCTGCGTAGCCGTGCTCTGTGAAAAGATCAGTCCGTAGAACAAGGAATCGATAATGTTGCCCAAGGCGCCGCACAGGATGGCGGCCAGGCCGACCAGCACCCCCATCGGGGTGGCCGGACGCTTGAGCAACTTGCGGATGTAGAGGAAAATGAAAACGACCAGAGCGACGCGGAGGACACTGAGCAACAGTTTGCCGAAGGTGGCGCCGAACTGCATTCCGAAGGCCATCCCGTTGTTTTCGACGAAATAGATCTGGAACCAGTCGCCGAAAACATGAATACTCTGCCCGAGCGTCATGTTGGTCTTGACCAGAATCTTGATGACCTGATCAATAACCAGCAGAAGGACGACAAGCAGAGTGATCTTCGTTCCGCGGGAGAGCTTCATCGGGCGGGAAGATTATTTGTATCCCTGCTCCTTGGCTTCGACGCTGAGGGTAGCGTGCGGAACCAGGCGGAGACGCTCCTTGGGAATCAGTTTACCGGTAGCGCGGCAGATGCCGTAGGTCTTGTTCTCGATGCGGCCGAGCGCGGCTTCGAGATTCTGGATCAGTTTGTACTGACGGGAAGCCAGCTGGCCGATCTCCTCTTTGGAGAGAGAAGATGCGCCCTCTTCGAGCACCTTGAAGGTAGGGGAAGTATCCTCGGTGTCGTTGCTGGTGCTATGATTGACCATCCCCTTGAGCATGTCATACTCTTTGCGGGCGGCGTCGAGCTTTTCAAGAATCAGGGCCTTGAACTCCTGGAGTTCTTCATCGCTGTAGCGAACCTTTTCGGCGGTTGTAACTTTCTTTGCCATAATTCCTCGTTCGTTTTAGTTCTTACAAAGCTAATAATTAATTCTCAAACATCCTATACTCTGGCGACGGAAATCTTGAGCGTACCTTCGTCCCATTCCACCTCCGTTCCGGTGAAGTCTGCCGCCGGGGCAAAGGAGAGGGATTGGGTAAGGGTCTGCTCGCAGAGATAGCTGCCGTATGCGGCGAGTGCATCCTCGATTGCCGGATCGGAAGCGATCACCACGGAGATCCGGTCGGTCACTTCAAATCCGCTCTCCTTGCGGAGATTCTGGATGCGGTTGATCAGTTCGCGGGCGATGCCTTCGCGGCGCAGGTCGTCGGTGAGCGTCACGTCGAGCGCGACGGTCAGGCGGCCTTCGGATGCGACGAGCCAGCCCGGCATGTCCTCGGAGTGAATTTCGTAGTCCGCCGTCTCCAGTGCGACAGGGCCGGAGGGCAGTTCAAGGGTGTAGTCCCCTGCCCGCTCAATCGCGCTGATCGTAGCCTGGTCCATGGCGGCGAATGCGGCGGCAATCTCTTTCATCTGCTTGCCGTAGCGCTTGCCCAGGGTCTTGAAGTTCGGCTTGATCTTCTTGGTAATCAAGCCCGTGGTATCGCGGATAAATTCCGCTTCCTTGACGTTGACCTCCGTCAGGATCAACTGCTTGACCTTTTCAATCTGGGTCTGCAGCGAAGCATCGATCACCGGGATGATGATCTTTGCCAGCGGCTGGCGGACCTTGATGTTGACCTTGCGGCGAAGTGCCAGCACCATCGAGGTGGCCTGTTGTGCGAGGGCCATCCTTTCCTCGAGAGCGTTGTCGATTTCGGATTCGCAGAATTCCGGAATCCGTTCGAAATGCACGGACTCCGCACCGGGAACCAGGTCGCACCAGAGACGTTCCATGTAGAAGGGAGCGATCGGGGCTGCGAGCAGCGCAACGGTCCGCAGGGCACGGTATAGGGTCTGGTAAGCCACCAGCTTGTCGCGGGTCAGACCGCCGCCCCAGAAGCGCTTGCGGTTGAGCCGGACATACCAGTTGGAGAGGTCGTCGCAGACGAAATCCTGGATAAGACGGCCGGCCAGCGTGATGTCGTAATCGGCGTAAGCGGCGTCCACCTTCTTTACGAGCGAATTGAGCAGCGAAACCAGCCAGCGGTCGATTTCCTGACGCTCGGAAGGATCGGCCTGCGGTGCAGCCGGATCGAATCCGTCCACGTTCGCATAGAGTGCAAAGAAGGAGTAGGTATTGTAGAGCGTACCGAAGAACTTGCGCTGGATCTCGCTCACGCCCGCCTCGTCGAACTTGAGGTTGTCCCAGGGCTGGGCGTTGGTGAGCATGTACCAGCGAAGCGCGTCGGCGCCGTAGGTGTCGATAATCTTGAAGGGGTCAACGGCGTTGCCCAGGCGCTTGGACATCTTGTTGCCCTCTTTGTCGAGCACCAGGCCGTTGGAGATGACCGTCTTGTAGGCGCAGGTGTCGGAGACCATCGTATGGACGGCATGCAGCGTGTAGAACCAGCCGCGGGTCTGATCCACGCCCTCGGCGATAAAGTCGGCCGTCTGGCCGAAGTTGGGCTTGCCCAGTTCGGAGAGCCCTTCCTGGGCGTACGGCATGGCGCCGGAGTCGAACCAGACGTCGATCAGGTCGCTCTCGCGGACCATCTTGCGGCCGTCTTCGGAAACCAGATAGATGTTGTCGACGTAGGGGCGGTGCAGGTCCACGCGGTCGTAGTTCGCTTTGGAGAAGTCGCCCGGGACGAAACCGGCCTTGCGGAGCGGATTCTCAGCCATCACGCCGGCGGCCACGGAGCGTTCGATCTCAGCGTAAAGCTCTTCGAGCGAACCGATGCACTTCTCCTGTTTGCCGTCCTCCGTGCGCCAGATGGGCAGCGGAGTGCCCCAGTAGCGGCTGCGGGAGAGGTTCCAGTCCTGGATATTCTCGAGCCATTTGCCGAAACGGCCGGTACCGGTGGATTCGGGCTTCCAGTTGATGGTCTTGTTCAAGTCGAACATCCGCTGTTGCACGGCCGTGGTGCGGATGAACCACGAATCGAGCGGATAGTAGAGCACCGGTTTGTCGGTACGCCAGCAGTGCGGATAGTTGTGAACATGTTTTTCGATCCGGAATGCGATACCCTGCTGCTTGAGCTCCATGCAGATGTCGATATCGAGCGTGGGAGCGTCCGGGGCCAGCGTATCGTCGTAGGCGTTCTTCACGAAACGGCCGGCGAAGGGGCCGTAAGCGGCCGCATCCACCCGTTCTGCGACGAACTTCGGATCGAGGTCCTCCATCCGGTAGAGCTTGCCGGTGCGGTCCACCATAGCCTGGCGGTTGCCGGCGCGGTCAATCACCTGCATCGGGGCGATGCCGGCGGCCTTGGCCACCTTGTCGTCGTCCGCACCGAAGGTCGGGGCGATATGGACGATACCCGTACCGTCTTCCGTGGTGACATAGTCGCCGGGGATGACGCGGAAAGCGTCGCCTTCGGGTTTCATCCAGGGGATCAGCTGCTTGTAGCGGATGCCCACCAGCGCGGTACCCTTGACGGGCGTGCCGACCCGGGTACCCGGATTCTTATCGTTGAAATGGGCGTCGAAGAGCGGTGCAGCCACAACATAGCGGGCAGGCGCCTTGGAGTAGGGATTGACGCCGTCCACCATCACGTAATCGATGTTCGGGCCCACGCAGAGCGCGGTGTTGGACGGCAGGGTCCAGGGGGTCGTGGTCCAGGCCAGGATGTAAACCGGGCGGTCGGCCCCTTCGAAGAGGAACTCCGAAGCGGCGTCGCGAATCACCTCGAACTGCACGGTGACGGTGGTGTCTTTCACGTCACGGTAGCAGCCCGGCTGGTTCAGCTCGTGCGAGCTCAGTCCCGTGCCGGCGGCCGGTGAATAAGGCTGGATGGAATAACCCTTGTAGAGATAACCCTTGTCGTAAATCTTCTTGAGCAGATACCAGAGCGTCTCGATATAGTGGTTGTCGTAGGTGATGTACGGACGGTCGGTATCAACCCAGTAACCGATCTTTTCCGTCAGCGAGACCCATTCGGAGGTGTATTTCATCACCTCTTCACGGCAGGTGCGGTTGTACTCCTCCACCGAAATCTTCTTGCCGATGTCTTCCTTGGTGATGCCGAGTTTCTTCTCGACGCCGAGTTCCACGGGCAGGCCGTGGGTATCCCAGCCGGCGCGGCGATCCACGAAAAAGCCTTTCTGGGCCTTGTAGCGGCAGACAGCGTCCTTGATGGAACGCGCCATCACGTGATGGATGCCCGGCATGCCGTTCGCGGAGGGCGGACCCTCGAAGAAGACGAATGCCGGCGCGCCTTCGCGCAGCTTCATCGACGTGCGGAAGGTATCTTTCGCCTTCCACCCGGAAAGGACCTCGCGGTTGACCGCCACCAGATCCAGTTTTTTGTACTCGGGAAAACTCATATCGGTCGGGTTACTGGTTTTGCAAATAATAACTTGCAAAGATAGTATTTCTCACTTGAAATACAAGCCGGACGCCCCGGGACAACGGTCGATTTTTGCGATTTTTCATTTTTCTAAAAAAATGATGCGTTTTTCAAAAAAGTGCATTTTGACCAAAATAAGGGGGTCCTGCCGAAATTGTCCGGGATGGTAACCACCCTGCCGAAAGTGTGTTTTTCTTTGCGGTGAAAACGCTCCGAGCCATGACAAGCGACCGCAACCTACTCCCTCTCGCCGACCTCCGGGTCACGGCCGACGGACTCGCCCCGCAACTGGGGCGCGCCGCCAAGGGATGCTACACGCTGCTGCTGGTGCTGCTTGGTTTCCTGGTCACGCTGGCGTTTGCCATCTATCTATAGAGCCATGAGAACCGCCATCAAACAACACGACCTCTCTGACTGCGGCGCCGCCGCGCTCTGTTCCGTTGCCCGGTATTTCGGACGGGATATTCCCCTGACCGTGATCCGCGAGGCTTCGGGTACGGACCGCACCGGCACCACGGTCAAAGGGCTGATCGACGCCTGCCGTGCGCTGGGCTTTATCGGGCAGGGTTACCGGTCGCCCGAACGGGACACGGCCCCGCTCCGCAAATTGCGCACCCCGGCGATTCTCCACACGGTCAAGAAGAACGGCGACCTGCACTACCTGGTCCTTTACCGGGCGGGGAAGCGGCGGGTCCGGGTGATGGACCCCGCTCTCGGGCGTCACCGTTCGCTCTCCTACGAGGCGCTCCAGCGCATTTGGAGCGGCTATCTGGTTGTCATATCCCCGGATCCCGGCAGCAATACATCCCACCTGTCCGCTTCGGACACTTCTCACTCGTCCCAATACTTTCATCTATTATCTTGCGTAAAACAGGACTATCTACGGTCCCTGCCGGGATCCTTCTTATGTGTAATCGCGGGCATCGCGACTTCGCTCTTCCTGCAGCATATCGTCGATGTCGTCCTACCGGGCGGAAATGTCCGGGAACTGGCGGAAGTTTCGATCCTTCTCGCCCTGATCCTGGTCTGCTCCGCCCTTGTCGGTTACGGCAGTTCCATCTTCTCTCTCCGGGCGGGCGTACGGATGGACGGAACGCTGATTCTCAACTATCTCCGGCATCTCTTCAACCTGCCGGTAGGCTTCTTCCAGCGGCGGGGCGCGGGCGAACTCAACGCCCGGATTACGGACGCTTTCAAGGTCCGCAGCCTGCTGACCGAAGGGCTTACCGGTATGACGACCGGTGCGCTTCTGCTGATCGGATCATTTGCGCTGATGTTCACCTTCTGGTGGAAACTGGCCCTGATGACGATGGCATTCGTTCCGCTCTATATTGGCCTGTACGTGGTCGCCAGCCGGATTACCCGCAAACGCAACCGTGCGCTGCTGGAGAGCGCCGCCGAATTCGAACGCAATTCCATCGAGAGCATCTCCGCCATCCGGACCGTGAAGTATTTCGGCCGCGGGAATACGGGATACGGCAACCTGCAGCACGCCTTCGCCAACATGAACTGGAACATGTACCGGACCGGACGCAGCCTCGGGCGGTTTTCGCTCTCGGCCGACCTGCTGGCCAAGCTGATGACCCTTGCGCTCCTGAGCATCGGTTCGCTCTACGTGTTCCGGGGCGACCTGACCGCCGGCGAGCTGGTATCGTTCTACGCCCTTTCAGCGTGGTTCGCCACCCCGCTGGGCGAACTGGTAACAATCTGCAACCGATTCAACGAATCCAATATCTCGCTGGAACGGCTGCAGGACATCACCCTGCTCGAAGGGGAACCGGAGGGCGGGCTCGAGACGCCGCCGGGCGAATCGTGGGAACTCTCTTTCCGCGACGTGACCTTCGCCTACCCGGGCTGCAACCCGCTGCTGGAGCATTTCAGCGCCACTTTTCCGAAGGGGACGCTGACCGCCGTCACGGGAGAAAGCGGATGCGGAAAAAGCACGCTCGCGGCCCTGCTGATGCGGGACTATCCGATCGGAGGCGGGCATATCATGCTGGGCGAAACCGACATCGCGCTGATAGACCTGCAGCGCTGGCGGGAATATATATCGATCGTACCCCAGGAACCGGGGCTGCTGAGCTGCTCCATCCTGGACAATATAACCGGAGGGGAAAAGGAGCCCGACTTGCGGAAAGTAGGAAAGATACTTGAAGAATTGCAGATGGGCGGATTCATCGCCTCGCTTCCGATGGGTATCCTGACCCCTGCCGGTGAACACGGAAGTCTGCTTTCGGGCGGACAGAAACAGCGGATTGCACTGGCGCGAGCCCTCTACAGGGATCCCCGGATCCTGATCCTGGACGAGGCGACGGCCGCGCTGGATACGGGTTCGCAACAGTGCATCCTCCGCAAGGCGGCCGCGCTGCGGGATGAAGGGAAAACCGTCATTATGATTACCCACCGCAAAGACAATATCGCCGTTGCGGACCGGGTGTTGGAGATGGGTCACGGAATGACCATGAAAGAATGAGTGCGCGCTCAAAGGGCCGTTTCCGCACGCCCGTCTTGAAGTTGCGGATAACCTAAATTAGTCGTATTATGGAAGAAAACTTGTTGCTGGAAACAGGGTTGCGGGAGATGGATTCTTCCGAACTCATCCTGCGAGGCGGAGCGTCGGGCATCTGGGCCGACATCTTCACCAAGGCCAAATCGCTGATCAACTTCATCGCCGATTACATCCCGAAGCTCGTCAAGGGCTTTATCGATGGTTTTTCACTTAAAATCTTTTAGGAGGGCATGTCATGAAACAGTATTACACTCAGCTCGCGCTGATGCCGATGGGTGCAGACGAGCTTTGCGCCGTACGCGGCGGTATCGATAAGCATGCACAGGAGGCCCTTTGGATGGTCGGCTACGTGGTAGGCATCATCGCAAAGGTCTTCGCATCGATCTTCAGCCTGATCAAAGGATTTTAAAACCGAACCGCTATGCCTTTGGGATTCGTTCTGGCGGTTCTGGTGACCGCCGTCCCCGAATGGACGCTGGAAAGCTGCATCGAGCGCGGCCTGCAGGAAGGCGTCGGACTGCACCGGCAGGAGCTGTTGCTCCGCCAGCGGCGCAGTGACGAACGTCTCGCCCTGCTGGACGGTCTGCCGGAAATCACCCTGCGCACGGGGTGCGACTTTGGTTGGGGCCGCACCGTGGATATGCAGGAACTGACGATCGTAGACCACCGTCTCAATGTATCGAACAGCTGGTCCGTGGGGGCCTCCCTCTCTTCTTCCCGCGTGGCGTCTACCCTGCTGGAGAAACGCGACAGGCGTTTCCTCCGGGAGGAAGCGGCCGCCGGGCGGGAGGAGATGGAGACCGGACTGAAAATCGCCATTACCGAAGCCTACCTGGAACTGCTGCTGGCCGACAAAAACTATGAAAATGCCTGCGCCGGTTACGAGAGCATTCAAGCCCAACGGGAAAGGACCGAAAAAGAGGTCCTCTCCGGGCGTCTCTCGTACCGGTCGCTGGCGGAAATCGAAGCCCAGAGCGCCACAGAAAAGGCATCGGTGGCCAGTGCCCGGGGGTACCGGCGCACCGCCGCCATGAACTTGTCCCGTTACTTGAATCTGTCGCCGGAGGAGGATCTCACCGTTGCCCCTCCGGCCGACGATTCGCTTCCGGAACCCTGGCCGATGCCCACGGCCGGCGATATCGCCCGGTACCTGGCCGCCCACCCGAGAATCAGGCAGGCGGAAGCCGTCCTGGGAAGCGGACGGATCAATCTCCGGAAGGAGCGGCTCTCCCTCCTGCCCGAACTGACGGTAGCCGGCGGCTACGGCACCTATTACAGC
>R22__coassemble_147_pt1 | contig 53324 bp, 44 predicted proteins | sample R22__metabat2_low_PE_033 | metagenome-assembled genome bin R22 | reverse complement strand
GTGCTACCGAATCGGGCGCATGGAATTCATGAGCGGCTACGGCCGCAGCGCTGCCGACGCCCAGCACGTGGCGGCGGAGTTTTCTGGCAAATATATGATTGACCGGGACTGCCTGCCGGCGGAGGCCCTGCACTGCAATACCTCCTACCTGACGGCCGTTTCCAACGATTTCAGCTACGATATCGTCTATTCCCGCCTGATCTCCGGAATCGGCCGCAAAGGCGATGTGCTCATCGGCCTTTCGACCTCCGGCAACTCGGCCAACATCGTCAAGGCCTTCGAGGTCTGCCGCACCAAGGGCATTGCCACGATTGCCTTCGCGGGCAAAGGGGGCGGCGCGATGGCTCCGCTCGCCGACCTGCTGCTGGCGGTTCCTTCCACGGAAACGGCGCGGATTCAGGAGGCGCACATCACCCTGGGACACCTGCTCTGCGAGCTGGTGGAGGCGGCCATTTTCAGCGACTGACCTATGGAGTGCATCGTACTGGCCGGCGGACTGGGCACGCGCCTGCGGGGCGTCGTGGGGGAACTCCCCAAATGCCTGGCTCCGGTGGCGGGGCGCCCCTTCCTGGCCTGGATGCTGGAGAACCTGGAACTTTGCGGATTCGATCACATCATTCTTTCGCTGGGGCACGGCAGTGACGCCGTGCGCGCATTTGTCGCACAGCGCACTTCCGCATCCGAAATCGAGTGCGTGGTGGAGCGCGAACCGCTGGGTACCGGAGGCGCCGTCCGGCTTGCCCTCACCCATGCCCGCGAAGCGCAGGTCTTCATCCTCAACGGCGACACCTGGTTTGACGTGCCGTTCCGCGAAATGCTGGAGGCCCACCGCGGAAGCAATGCAACCGCCACGCTGGCCCTCAAGCCGATGCGCGACTTCGACCGTTATGGCACGGTGACAATCGGTGAAGACGGTAAAACCATAGAAGCCTTCCACGAAAAGGCTCCCTGCGCGGAAGGACTCATCAACGGCGGCATCTACCTGATGGCGCGCGAAGCGCTGGAAGCGATGCCGGAGAAGTTTTCCCTGGAACGGGATTGGCTGGAGGTGCAGGTGGCTGCGGGCTGCCTGGAGGGCTATGTGAGCGACGGTTATTTCATGGATATCGGCGTCCCCGACGACTATCTGCGGGCCCAGGCCGATTTCTTCCTGGGTGCCCACAAGCGCTACGATACCCTCTTTCTGGACCGCGACGGCGTGATTGACGTCGAGCTCGAAAACGATTATGTGAAGCGGCCGGAAGAGATGATCTTCATCCCCGGGGCCGTGGAGGCCATCGCCCGCCTGCAGCCGCTCTTTGCCCGCACCCTCGTGGTGACCAACCAGCGGGGCGTAGCCAAGGGGCTGATGACCCTCGACGATCTGGACCGGGTGCACCGCCACATGGTCTCCCGGATCGAGGCGGCGGGCGGCCATATCGACAAGATCTATTTCTGCACCGGGATGGACGAATCCGATCCCCGGCGCAAACCCAACAACGGAATGTTCCTCGATGCCCTGGAGGATTTCCCGCAGATCGATCCGGCCCGGAGCCTGATGGTGGGCGACAAACCCACCGACATGGAGTTCGCCGCACGCTGCCGCCTCACGGGCGTGCTGGTCGGAAAGGATTACGGTCTCAAGGAACTGGCCGACGAACTCATTTCGAACCTCTGACACCATGCGGATCGCCTTTCTCTCCACTTTCTATCCGTTCCGGGGCGGCATTGCCCAGTTCAACGCCAATCTCTACGAGGCGGCGCGCGCTGCGGGGCACGAAGTGAAGGCCTTCACCTTCACCTGCCAGTATCCGAAGTTCCTCTTCCCGGGGAAGACGCAATACGTCACGGAGGGCGACACGGCAAAAGTCATCGAGAGCGAAGCGGTTCTGAACACCGCGAACCCCTGCACCTGGGGCCGGACCGCCCGGCGGATCGCCGTCTGGAAACCGGACGTGGTGGTCATGAAGTACTGGATGAGCTATATGGGACCTTCGCTGGGCAGCGTGGCCCGGCGGCTCAGGCGCCGCGGCATCAAGGTGATCGCCCTGCTCGACAATGTCATCCCGCACGAGGCGCGCTTCTTCGACCGCCCCTTCTCGCGGTGGTTCCTGCGCTCGGTTTCAGGCTGCGTGGCCATGTCCCGGGCGGTGATGGACGACAAGAACGCCCTGGCGCCGGAGATTCCCGCCGTGCTGGTCCCCCACCCGCTCTACGACCATTTCGGAGCGAGGATGGACCGAAACGAAGCGGCAGGGAAACTGGGAATCGACCCAGATCGCTAGACACTGCTTTACTTCGGCCTGATCCGGGAATACAAGGGGCTGGACCTGCTGATCGGGGCGATGCGGCTGCTCGACGAGGGCTACCAGCTGGTGGCGGCCGGAGAGTGCTACGGCAGTTTCGAACGCTATGAACAGCTGGCCGCCGGCAACCCCCGGATCCATCTGCAGAACCGGTATATCGGCGACGAGGAGGTACCGCTCTTCTTCTCGGCCGCCGACCTCTGCGTGCTGCCCTACCGCAGCGCCACCCAGAGCGGCATTACGGCCATTTCTCTCCACTTCGACCTGCCGCTGGTCGCGACGCCGGTGGGCGGACTGCCCGAAAGCGTGGGCGAAACAGGCGTGGGCGTGATGGCCCGCGAAGCGTCGGCAGAAGCGATTGCCGAAGCCGTCAGACGCTATTTTTCCGGCGAAGGTGCCGGATGTCGCGCGGCAATTGCTGCGTTCAAGGAGCGCGCCACCTGGCAGCGTTTCGCAGAAGAAGTCGTTCTGCTTGCAGAACGCATTTGATTTTTTTCTAACTTTGAGGCTATCGTTTTCTGACTTATAACCGATGAAACTGGACAAATTCCTGCAACTGTTCGTCGTCAAGGAGAAGACCTTTTTCCCGCTCTTCGTCCAAACTACCGCGAACATCGTCAAGGCAGCAAACCTGCTGGTAGAACTCACCCGCGATTCCGATCAGATCAACCGGCAGATGCTGGCCAACCGCATCAAAGAGTGCGAAACCGCCGGCGACACCTTCACCGACCACATCATTGAAAAACTGATCGATGCCTACAACACCCCGTTCGACCGGGAAGATATCCATCAGCTTGCCCAGGACCTGGACACCTTTCTGGACGGGATCCGCGAGTCGGCCAAGAAGTTCGCCATCTACCAGCCCGACGGCGCCGATGAAAAACTGATTGAAATGGCGCTGATGATTCTCCGGGACGCAGAATTGATGCACGAAATCACCGGCAAGTTCGAAAACATACGGAAAGAGGGTGCCGAACTGGGCCGTCTCTGCGACGCGATCCAGGAGACCGAGCACAGCGCGGACGACATCTTCACCGCCTACATGAGCGACCTCTTCAAGGGGAACATCGACTTCATTGAACTGGTCAAGAAGAAAAATATCATCCAGACCCTCGAGGATACCTGCAACGAAGGCAAGGACGTTTCCGAAACCGTCCGTACCATCCTCGTCAAAATGGGATAATCCGTGATTACCGTCGTTATCATAGCTACCGTCATCGCGCTTGCCTTCAGTTACATGAACGGCATGAACGATGCCGCCAACGCGATTGCCACCGTGGTGGCGACACGGGCCCTCAGCCCCAAAAAGGCGGTTTGGTGGGCCGGCTTCTGGATCTTCGTCTCCTGTTTCGTCTTCTTCTTCGTGGCTCCGCACGTGGCCGAGACGATGGGACGCGGAATCGTCCAGGAGAGCGTGATCGACCACTTCGTGATTCTGGCAGCCCTGCTCGGCGCGGTACTCTGGACCTGGATCTGCACGCAATTCGGCCTCCCGATCTCCGCTTCGCACGCCCTGATCGGCGGCCTGATCGGACCGGTCTGGTTCGGATTCGGCGGTCAGTACCTGATTCTCAGCGGGATCGGACAGATTGTGCTCTTTATCGTACTCTCCCCGCTGATCGGCATGGTGCTGGGCTTCTTTATGAACTGCTTCTTCATGTGGGCGCTCCGCCACACGCGGCTGCGCCGGACGGAGAAGGTGTTCCGCCGCCTGCAGCTCTTCTCTTCCGCCGTCTTTTCGTTCAGCTTCGGCCTGAATGACGGCCAGAAGACCATGGGTATCATCGCCATCCTGTTCTCCGCCGCGCTGGCGCAGAATCCCGACAACGGATTGCTGAAGGTGCTCTACAACGTCGGTGAGGGACAGTTCGTTCCTTACTGGCTCATTATCGTCTCGTATGCACTGATCTCCCTGGGAACCGTGATCGGCGGCTGGAAGGTGATCAAAACGCTGGGAGGCGGACTGACCAAGGTGACTCCGGTCACCGGTTTCTGCTCGGAAACGGCCGGATCGCTGACGCTGATCATCACCGCCGCGCTCGGTATTCCGGTCTCCACCACCCATACCGTCACCGGCGCCATTATCGGTACCGGCCTGACCAAAGGCGTCAAGAGCGTGAAGTGGGTCACCGCCAAACGCATCGTCTGGGCCTGGGTGCTCACCATTCCCGCCACCATCGTCGTTTCCGGACTCATTTACAAATTAATGCAGCTCCTCGGGGCTTAAGACCATGACGGAGCAGTATCGGGTCGCCGGTCACCGGTTTTCGCTTACCCTGGCGGACGACAGTCCGCTCTGGAAGCACCTGGAGAACTACGCTCCGTTCCGGGTGGAGAACGACGGCGAACCGCTTTTCGCCCTCGAGTATGCGGAACGCATTGATCCGGTGGAAAAGGTGCCCGTCTACACGGAACGGGCGGACGAACCGGACCAGCCCCGTATCGAAATCTATCGCAACAGCCGCCCCGACGACCCGCACGGTATTGCCTGGATCTTCGAGATGGCGCCCGTGCAGCGGATGAACATCTGCGCCCGCGTACTTGCATCGGAAGATTTCTCCCGCGCGCAACTGGAGGTCTCCAACCCGGATAAATTCGGGAGATTTGCCGTCGACAACGCGCTGATGCTGCTCTACGCTTTCCGCACCGCACCGCTGAACACGCTGGAATTCCACGCCTCCGTGATCCTGCATGCGGGCAAGGGATATCTCTTCCTGGGCAAGAGCGGAACCGGCAAAAGCACCCACTCCCGGCTTTGGCTGAACCATATTCCGGACAGCGGGCTGCTCAACGACGACAATCCCGTCATCCGGATCGGCCGCGACGGAATAGTCCGGGTCTACGGCTCACCGTGGAGCGGCAAGACGCCGTGCTACCGCAACCTCGAGGCGCCGGTGGGAGCGATTGTCAACCTCAACCAGTATCCGGAAAACCGCATCCGCCGCTACAGCGCGTTCGAGGCCTATGCGGCCGTCTTCCCCTCCTGTTCCGGACTGCGCGCCATTCCGGAAATCGGAGACGGCATGCACGCCTCGATTGAAAAGATTGCGGTGGAGATTCCCTGTTACCACCTGGACTGCCTGCCCGACGAAGCGGCGGCACGCCTCTGTCACGATACCGTCACCCGCTGACCCATGGAGAAACGCATCCTGCCCAACGACATCCTGCTGGCCGAGGCCGGCGCGCTGCTCGCCGAAGGGCGGGACGTGGAACTGCTGGTCAAGGGCAACAGCATGCTGCCCTTCCTGCACGACGAACGGGACAGTGTCCGGCTCCGCAAACTGGATACGGTGGCCAAAGGCGATATCGTGCTGGCGCAGATCAGCCCAGGCCATTACGTGCTGCACCGCGTGCGGGCCGTTGACGGGGAAAAGCTGACGCTGATGGGCGACGGAAACATCCGGGGAACGGAAAGCTGCACCCGCGCCGACGTACTCGGCACCGCCGTCGAGTTCATCCGAGCGGACGGCACCCGCCGGAAACCGGGAAGAGGACGCTGCTGGGCGGTTTTGCGGCCCATTCGGCGTTACCTGTTATATTTGTATCGAAAAATCGTTAAAACCCGATAGCCATGAGAATCAAAGACGGATTCAAACTGCGCTCGCTGGCCGGCGAGTTTATCGTGGTCGGTGAAGGCCTCTCGCAAGTCAGTTTCAACAAGCTGATTTCGCTCAACGAAACGGCCGCCTACCTCTGGAAGGAGCTGGTAGACAAAGAGTTCAACGTTGACGATATGACCCGCCTGCTCTGCGGCCGTTATGAGGTGGAAGAGGCGGTGGCTGCCGCCGATGCTGAAAAACTGGTTGAAAGCTGGCGCAACGCCGGACTGCTGGACGAATAACCTATGAAGAACTTCCGTTCGTGCATGAAAGGACTGGGCGCGATGCTCAAACCGCTGCGATGGAGAGTCGCGGTCGGGGTGGGGATCGGACTGGTGCGGATTGCCGCATCGCTCGCCTTCGTCTGGATCTGCAAACGGCTGGTCGATATCGCCACGGGCGCGATCGACGCTCCGCTGGGCGGAAGCATTGCCCTGATGGCCGGCATCCTGGCCATCCAGATCCTGGGCAACGTGGCCGCATCGTGGTGGGAGAGCTACATCTCGGTCGAGGCGCAGAACGGATTCAGGCACAGCGTTTTCGCACACGTACTTCGCAGCACCTGGAACGGCCGGGAAGCCTTTCACAGCGGCGACACGGTCAACCGCCTGGAAGAGGACATCCGCGTGGTGGTGGACCTGCTCTGCTCCCGCCTGCCGAGCGCGATTGTCACCCTGTGCCAGCTGATTGCGGCTTCGCTCTTCCTGCTTACCCTCTCGCCCAACCTCTCCTGGATCCTGATTGTGCTGATGCTGGCAGCCGTGCTGGGCAGCCGGCTCTTCTTCCGCACGCTGCGCCGTCTGACGGCCGCTATCCGCGCCAAGGACAGCCAGGTGCAGGCCTACATGCAGGAGAACCTGCTCAACCGGATTGTGGTGCTCACGCTGATCGGGGCGGAGCGGGTGCTCTCGCGGCTGGGAATGCTGCAGCGCGACGTGCGCGACAATACCGTGAAGCGCTCCAACTACAACGCGGTGGCCCGCACCTTCATGGGACTGGGATTCCTCTCGGGCTACGCGGCCGCCTTCCTCTGGGGCGTATTCGGCATCCGTTCGGGTGCGGTGACCTACGGTATGATGACCGCCTTCCTGCAGCTGGTCGGCCAGATTCAGCGGCCGATCGCCGAACTGGCACACCACGTGCCCGCTTTCATCCATTCGCTCACCTCGGTGGAGCGCCTGATGGAGCTGGAAGAACTTCCGCTGGAGGAGCGTGGAGAGCCGGTTCAGCTCGAAGGAGCGCCGGAGATTGCCATCGAGCATCTGACCTTCGGCTATGCGGGCCAGGCGGAGCCCGTCTTCAAGGATTTCTCCTTCACCTTCAAGGGCGGCGAGATGACCGCCATCACCGGCCACACCGGAATCGGCAAGAGCACGCTGATCCGGCTGATCCTGGCACTGTTACGCCCGCAGGAGGGATCCATCCGCATTGGCGGCGTCGCGGTCAGTCCCGACCTGAGAGGCAATTTCATGTACGTTCCGCAGGGGAATTCCCTGCTGAGCGGAACCATTCGGGAGAATCTGCGGATGGTGGCGCCCGAGGCCACTGACGAGCGGTTGCGCGAAGCGCTGGAACTGGCGGCCGCAGAGTTCGTGTTCGACCTGCCGGAAGGGCTCGAAACCCTCTGCAGCGAGAAGGGCGGCGGACTGAGCGAAGGCCAGGCACAGAGGATTGCCATCGCGCGCGGCCTGCTGCACAGCGGCGGAATCCTGGTGCTCGACGAGGCGACCTCCGCGATCGACCCGGAAACCGAAGAGAGGCTGCTGCAAAATCTTAGCGCCCGCTTCCACGGGCGCAAGACCATTCTGTTCATCTCCCACCGGGAGGCGGTGACTTCGGCGGCCGATGCGGTTCTGCGGATCGGCGCGAAGGACTGAGAATTATAAATCGAAATTGGTTTTGTAGAACTCCCCGACCTTCGTATCGGCGGAGGCGTTGAGCCGGTTCAATTCGTCGCGGTCAATCTTTCCGGCCGCATACCAGCCCTTCAGCGCTTCGCGGTAAGGCGGCAGGATCTCCGCTTCGAGCTGAAGCACCTTCTGGAGATATCCGGTACCCTCTCCGTTGAAAAGGAGTTCCCAGTTGAAATAGCGCCGGTTGTTTTCTTCGGTGTCGTCCAAATCATAGTTGTATGCACGCTCCTTGAGGGCAAAGCCCCACTGGGAGAGGGGCGACTGGCGGTTCTCGTCGCCGCGGAGCATGACGGGAATGCCCTCTTCGCCCGTCGAAGCCCAAACCGGCATGGTCACGGTGGTGCCCGGGTAGCTCACGATGGTCCACATCGTGGTCAGTTCCGGGTTTTCGCCCGGTTTGACGCCCGTAATGACGACACTGCTGGTCGTGGTCTTCCGGGTGATGAAATCATTGTCGAAAGCCCAACCCTTAAGCTTGGGAGCGTGATTCTCGTCACCGCGGAGGTTCAGGTCCATCAACGCGTTGGCATAGCAGCGGGCATGATTGTTCAAGACAAAGTCCGCCGTGATGCCGCCGGCGGATTCGAGCGCCTTGCGGGTCAGCGCTTCCGCCGTGATGTACCGGCACTGGCCCCTGCCCTCGATGCGCGGGCGGCCGTTGAATGAGAAGTTGCTGCGAACCAGATAGCCGTCGGGGGCGACGCTCGGGTCGTTGACGTCGTATTTGTAATACTCGTAGCTGTTCACTTCGAAATACGCCACATTTCCCTGGGCGTCCATGACACCGAAGTTGGCGTCTACGTCCCAGGGGGTGGGAAGTTCCTCGAGCATCTTCTCGAAGTCTTCCATGGTCGCGCAGTATTCGAGAGCCATTTTCATGACGACTCCGTTGGACTGGGAATCTCTTTCCTTGTCCCATTCAATGTTGTAGGAAAGCGTATTGAAGATGGCGAACCCTTCCGAGTTGGAGCCGATCCAGATAGATTCCGGATCGTCGGTTTTCTCCGCCACAATGGCCGTATAGGCATACTTGCCGTCCTGTGCGGGGAAGTGGCGCATGATGTTGCGGTCGGAATCCGTGTCACGGTTTTTCCAGATGAGCGGACGACCGTCGGGCGTTACTTTGCCGGAAACGATGATGCTGGTACAGGCATACGAAATCGCGGCGCTTGCAAAGAGCAGGAACGTAAGAACAAGTGCTGTTTTGCGGAAATGTGTCATAAGAAATCCCTTTTGTGTTTACGGCGTTAAAAATACGAAATAATACTTACTTTTGTAAAAAAAGGAGATTGCCATGAAACAGTCACTTCATCTCGCCATCGCTTTGCTTCCCATCCTGCTGCTCGTCACCGGGTGTCCTCTGGGACCGGATCCGGGGCCGCAGACCTATACGGTCATCACCGGTGTCTATGCGATTGACGGCGGCACGGAGAGTACGCCTGCCATGCTTTCAGCAATCAACTATGAGAACAAGACCCTGACGCAGAATATCTTCGAGGCCCAGAACGGCAAGACGCTCGGCGGAAGGGTGCCGGATGCCATCAGTTTCGGCAGTCACCTCTGCCTGTGCGCCCAGGACGCCGGGACGGTCTATATCACCGACCTTGCGGGCAAAATCGAACATGAAATCACGGCCGGCGGAACCGGCGCTCCCTACAAACCCGGCCACATTGTCCGGCATAAACAGTATCTGTTCGTTACCTATTCGGAAGGATACCTGGCCCGGATCGACACGACCACGTACGGTGTAAGCCTGCTGGAAGTGGGTGCGAATCCGCAGGGGCTCGCCGTTTCCAATGAAAAGGTTTATGTAGCCTGTCCGGGTGCCGACGGGACCGGAACCACGATAACCGTGGTGGACGCCCCCTCCTTTTCCCTGTTCAGAAACCTCACCGTGTCGCCGAACCCTTCGGAGATTCTGGCCAGCGGCAAGAACTTCCTTCATGTCCTCTACAAAGGTTCCGGACTGGATGCCGCGCCTTCCATCGAGATTCACCACGAAACAGGACGAGAAACTTTCCACCATCCCCGTTGCATCGCCCCTGACGATGGCTGCGGGTCCGGGCGTGTACAGCTACGTCTTCGTTTTGACGCGGGAGATGGACGATTCCGGCGTTGTCCGCCAGCGGATCGTCCCCGTGGACGGCATATCGGGCCGGCCCATCACGGATGATTTCAACCAGGGAGAACTTGTCCTGGAAACCGCGGTTACCATCAGCGTAGACCCGGTGAACGGCGCCGTCTTCGTGGGCAGTACCCGGACGGACGGATCCGGTGTGTACGAGGTCCTCAACGTCAACGGCAGCCTCTGGCACACTTTCAACACGACCGGCACCCCGGGGAAGGTCTTCTTCTCCACGGCCCAGGTTGAGTACTAAATCGGATTATTCTGCAAAAGGTCCTTTGCGGCGGAAGCGGTCGGTAATGTCCGTCAGGCTTCCGTCCGCGGCTACGGCATAGAGCCGCTGGTTGGTGTCCGGATCTTTCAGGCTGCCGTATTCGGCCCGGTAGGGTCCCACCTTGATAAAATCGAAGCTGGTGCGGTCGATCCCCTCCGGGATGGCCTCGGCGCCGGAATACCATGCGCTCTTTTTCCCCAGTTCGCGGCGGACGAAACCGGCGAGCCGCGCCACTTCGGCCGGATCGGCGTCGCCGCCCATCAGGCAGATACAGGTAATGCCCGGATAATGCTGCGACAAGACACGCAGAGCCTCTTCCGTGAGAGGCTCTCCGATGTCTTCCCGAAGATGGGGGCTGTGGCAACCTTCGCACCGGAACGGGCATCCGGTAATGTTTACCGCCAGGGTCGTTTCGCTGGGAATCTCCTGAAAAACAATGTCGAAGTTGTAGAATTTCAACATTATTTCAGCGAGGAGGATTTCGCGTAGAAGCGTTTGGCGGCCTCCTTCTGGCGCGGCAGCGAGAAGCAGCTGATGCGCTTCATGTAGCCGATGATGCGGGTTGCGTAGTCCACATTCTTGCTGTGGCACTCCGGGCACTCGGCCAGGTAGCGCTTGTCGATGTGGCCGCAGTCGTTGCAGATGGTGTTCGGAATGTTGAACGTGAAGTAGTTGCAACCTTCCTGCGCAGCCACCTTGAGCAACTGGCGATACTGCTCCTTCGAGAGGTGCTCCTCCAGGTTCATGTGCAGTGCGGAACCACCGGTCAGGTGCTCGATGTACTGGCGGCCGTGGAGGCGGAACTTGTCGAGGATGTTCAGCGAATCGTCTTCCACAATGTAGAAGTAGCTGTTGTAGCAGTCGCGCGGCACTTCGTAGCCGTCTTCGCGGTCCCACTTCGCATGCTTGACGCCCACGTTCTCTGCCGGGATCATCTCGCAGTTGAACATCAGGTCCTTGGTGCGGTACTCTTTGTTCTTCTTCTCGATGAGGCCCAGAACGTCCTGCACGAACTTCAGGTAGTCCTTGTTGTCGTTGATCTTCAGGCCCAGGAATTCAGCAGCCTCCACCAGGCCGTTGACGCCGATGGTCAGGTACTGGCGGCTGAGGTTGATGAAGCCGGCGTCGAAGAGCGGCAGCATACCCTTGTCCATCAGGTTCTTGAGGTTCTCGTTGTAGGCAATCTGCACTTTGTGCATCAGGTCGATCACCTCACCCAGATACTTCAGGTACGGGATCTTGTTGGCCACGGCGTACTGGACGCAGCGGTTGAGGTTCAGCGTGAGCACGCTCTTGCTGCCGGTGGAGACACCGCCCGCGCCGAGCGTATAGCTGAAGCCGTTGTCCTGGATCTCGTTGCGCAGACGGCAGCAGCTTGCCAGCGAGTCGGCGTTGTCGCTCATGTAGGTGAAGAAGGAGTGTCCCTCAGCATACATCTGTGCGGTCCATTCTGCGTACTCTTCGTCCTTGGCGTCGCCGTTCTCGGTGAGCAGGGCCATGGTTTCGACCGGGAAGGTCAGGATGGTCTTGGTGCGCTCCTTGTTGAACCACTTCATGAAACGCTTCTGGAGCCAGTTCAGGGAATCCCAGTCCGGACGGCTTCCGTCGGGGAAACGGAATTCGCCGAAGATGCTCTCGAAGTAGTAGCGGTCGTAGTAGGAGATGTTCCAGAACACGGCCTGGAAGTTACGTGCGCCGGTCGGCTGGTTGATGGTGTAGACGATCTGCTCGAAGCAGTCGGTGATCACCTTGTCGATCGAGCGCTGTTTCTTGGAGAGGTCCACGATGTAGTCGGGGTGCTTCCAGTAGTCCTGGCCGTACTCCATGCCGATGAAGTAGTTCATGTACATCAGGAACTCCGGGGTAGCGCAGGCGCCGCTGAGCATACTGGAGACGATGAAGACCAGGTTGGCGAAGCCGCCGCAGAACGACTTCAGGTTGGTCGGAGCAGTGCTGTTGCCGCCTACGGGAATCGTACCCTGGAGCAGCCAGGGATACATGGTGATGCTGGCGCAGTAGTTGGCCAGGCTGGTCTCGTCGTTTTTGTAGATGAAGTGCTTGTTGAGCAGATCCAGGTATTTGTCTGCCAGTTCGCGGCCGTACATCTCTTTGATGCGGTCGGTGAGCAGACGGCGGTTGAGGCGGATGAAGCTCTGTTTGGGCAGCTCGCCAATCAGGGTTGCGATGTTCTTCTTCTCGATGTTGGCGTTGGCGTCGTACTTGCTGCCGGTTGCGGCGTTGGTGGCGTCGCAGTAGTTCATCAGGAAGGTGAGACGGTCGCGGACTTCGCGGTCCTCCGTGTGCTGCTGGCGGTAGAGCATGTAGTGCTTTGCCACCGTGTAGTACTTCTCCACCATCAGGGACATCTCCACCTGGTTCTGGATCTCCTCGACCGACATTCCCTGGGAAATGCTCACGCGGCTGAGGATGCTGGTGACGATGTCTTCCGTTGCATAGCTGCCCGTAGAAAGGAAAGCGGCGCGGATGGCGTTTTTAATCTTGTCAATGGAGAACGGCACCTTTTTACCGTCTCGCTTGACAATGTAGAGGTCTGTTTGTTCCATAGGTATAGGTTAACTTTCTGTGTCTCGGTCTGTTATCGACGAAGTGAAAACCAGCTCTCCTTGCTATCTGTTTGATAATCAAGGTTTTGCTGTTATAATTCGGCTGGTTCTCGATTTTTTAGGTCGATTTCGAGGGACAAAGTTAGCCGCGAGTGACAGATAAAAAATGGGGTTCTCGGGTAGTTGTACTAACAAGATATAAACAGAAATCAACGGCTGTTGAAGGCGCACTCGTTTCTATTCATTTGGACGCAATTTTTCAACATTCTTGTTATAAATATCATTTCTGTTATCCGGGGCCGGACAGGACGAGTGGCGCTTGCAAAGCGAGGATTTTTTTGTCCGAGCGACGCAAGACGCCCGAGTCCCGAGGCCCCGGCAAATCCGATTGTTTTGTAAAACCCGAAAGAATCTCTACCTTTACCGCGCTGATCGCGCCCGGATGGCGGAATCGGTAGACGCGCTGGTCTCAAACACCAGTGGCTGTAATGGCTGTGCCGGTTCGACCCCGGCTCCGGGTACAAGAAAAGGCTCCTGCAAGGGAGCCTTTTCTTGTACCGTCGGCAGCTTCCGTCGCCTCCTTGTTTACGGGGGACACCCCCCGAGCCCCCGCGGCCCCTGGCCGGGCCGCAGAAGCGGCCTGTTCGTACACATCTCTTCATTTGTACACCACAGGGGGTTCTAGTGTACCAAATGACATAAAAGCGGCGAGTTGTACATTAGGGGGCTTTCTGGTGTACAAAAAACCAATTATCATAATTATTATGGTAATTTCGATTATTAATGTACCTTTGCGGAAAAGAATGAGGCTATGAGAGTTTTGATGAGGCAAGAGTTGCTGGAGCTATACCAAAGCGGAAGGAGCAAGGAGCATAAAGATGTGGCTAGAAACAGCGAACTGATGGAGGGGTTCAGAAGGGCTGTTCGGATCATGGCTTTGGTTAACCACGTCACAGACCTGCGCGGGTTCAGCTATTTGCATTACGAACAGCTCAGGTATCAATGGTCTGGCTTCTCATCTATCCGATTGTCAAACAGGTTTTTTATACAGACTCATTTTTAAAGAGACAGCCGAAGGGCTACAAGTCGATCTTATTGATATAGACGATACGCATTATGGAAACAAACACTAATGAACTATATCTCGTCAACGACGTTACACCCTCTTATCCTGTGCATCCGGGGGGTATTCTTGGCGAAGAATTAAAAGCGCGGGGCATCAGCCAGAAGGTGTTCGCTGAAACTGTCGGATTGCAGGCAACACACCTCAGTGCCCTAATACATGGGACCAGGAACTTCACGCCTTCGGTCGCCGGAAAGATTGCCTCCGGACTGGAAGGCATTTCTGCGAATTTCTGGATGAAGCTTCAAAAACAGTATAATGTGGATGTCCGGCGGAAAAGAGTCGACACCTCTCTGCTCGTATCCGGATACAGGCCTGCCGGCGCAGAGGTTCAAACCGCTTTTGCCGAGCCCAAAGTTTCGTACGGAGAGTGCATGAAGATAGTCGTGACAATTCCGACCACCGACAAAGCCCTGCTGGAAAACCTGGCCGCCCGGATGGGGTGGTTCTTCCATTAAAAAAGAGGCGGCTCTGTTGAGTCGCCTCTTTTTATTTCACAATTACCGTGGTTAGTTGGTGCCTTCGATGGGGAGGGTACCTGCCGGGTATTCCGGCGTGGTGGCAGCCTCGGTTTGCTCCAGCTGCTGCTTCAGGTCGCTGCTGTTCTGCTGCTTCTTGCTCGGAATCACGAAGTTTGCGACGATGCAGAGAACGATGATAGTGGCTGCGAGACCCCAGGTCAGCTTCTCGAGGAAGTCTGCGGTCTGACGGACGCCGAAGGTCTGGTTGCCGGAAGCGAAGTTCGCTGCCAGTCCACCGCCCTTGGAGTTCTGGACGATGACCACGAGGGTCAGCAGAACGCTGGCCAGCACGATAATGACGGAAATGACAATATAAGCTGCTTGCATGGTTTATTGTTGTTTTATATTATTCGATTTTTCGATAAGGGCTGCAAAGTAAGCACTTTTTTCGGGATATAGCAAAATTAGTTTTTCGTAAACGGCTATGGCTCTGTCGTAAAGTCCCTGGTCGAAATAGATGCGGGCCAGGGTTTCCGAAGCGGGATCCGACGATTCTGCACCCGCCTGCGCGACCGGGGCCGGGGCCGGAGCGGCGGAAAAGCCCTCAACGGTAGCGGTAATGGGATTGAAAGCCAGTTTGCTGTCGATCTCCTCGCCGGCTTCGCCCAGCGCCTTGAAATCCTCTTTGCCGAAGTAATCGCCGCCGACCACATAGACCTTGCGGGTCGCGGGAGCCGGCTCCGGAGCGGGAGCGGCTATGGATTGGGGAGCCGGAGCCGTCACCGGTTCCGCAGGCACGGATACCGGAGTCTTGCGGACCTCGGCCCGGGGCCGTTTTCCGGTGATTTCCGCCAGGAATTCGCTGCGGGAGAGCAGGTAGATTCCGGCACGGGCAGCCGCTTCGCGCAACTCCTCCTCCCCGAAACTGCGGCGCCTGCGGACATACTCCTTGCGCGCAAGGGTAAACCACGGATACTCTTCCAGCAGTTGTTCCAGTTCGGCGAGCGTGAGGGCGGAAACTTCCATGACGGTTACCAGTTGGCGACGGTGGCGTTGAAAATATCTTCTACGATCTTCTCAATGATCGTCTCGCAGAGGGTTCCCTCTACGGCATCGAGCGAATTTTCGGAGTTGTAGTCTTCGTAGGCGGCAAAACTCCTCTCGAAGTTGTCTTCCTGGTGCTTTTCGTTGACAAACTTGACCTTCACGGTCACCGTCAGGCGGTTGAGCGCTGCCACTTCGTCGGCGGTCACGGCCGCTGCCGAAACCTGGTACGACTCGATGGTGGCCAGCACGTAAAGGTCGCCGCCGTCGCTGACCTGCTCGAGCTTCGTCAGCTTCTTGTATTTGTCGCACATCGCCTCGAAGAGGTCGTTGGCCAGGCTCGGATTGACCTTCATCGCCTTGTTCTCCACCGGCTCGATGCAGATGGTCTTCACATCCGGCTGGATGGAAGTTCCGCTGAACGAGTAGAGCCAGCAGCCGCTGACCGACAGCGCGACGGCCATCAGCAGAGGAAAGATACGAAGAGAGCGGCGGAAGTGCATATTACTTGTTGTCAAACTGTTTGATTTTGCGGTAAAGCGTGCGCTCCGAGATACCCAGTTCGGCTGCGGCCTCTTTGCGGTTGCCGCCGTGGCGCTCCAGGGCGCGGCGGATCAGGTCGGTGTTGGCGTCCTGGATGGAGATGGTCTCCTGGGCCTCCGCTTCGCGGATCTCTTCGCGCACCTCCTCCCGGATCTCGTCGCGCACATCTTCCGGGCGGATGATGAGCGAACGCGACTGCGGTTCCTGCGCCGCGACCGGTTCGGTGCCGGAGAGGCGCTCTTTCAGGCTGTCCACCTCGTTGCGCAGGGTGAAGAGAATCTGGAAAATCAACTCGCGGTCCGACTTGTAATCCACATCCGAATAGGCCTGGGACGCGGAGACGGGCAGCGCGCTGCCGGGCGCTTCGGGCAGATACTTGCGCAGCACGGCGGCGGAGATGAGCCGTTCGTGTTCGAGCACCGAAATCTGCTCCGCAATACTCTTGAGCTGGCGGATGTTACCCGGCCAGGCATAGGCTTCGAGCATCTGAACGGCCTCCGGCTCCAGCCGCACGGGCGGCATCACGTAGCGGTCGGCGAAATCGGCCGCGAACTTCTTGAAGAGCAGATGGATGTCATCCTTGCGCGCGCGGAGCGGCGGGATGGTGATGGGTACCGTGTTGAGCCGGTAGTAGAGATCTTCGCGGAACTTGCCGGAGGCAATGGCCTTGGGCAGGTTGACGTTGGTGGCCGCAATCACGCGGACATCGGTTTTCTGGACGGTGGACGAACCCACTTTGATGAATTCACCCGACTGGATCACGCGCAGCAGGCGGACCTGGGTGGAGAGAGGCAGCTCCGCCACCTCGTCCAGGAAGAGCGTGCCGCCGTTGGCCACCTCGAAATAGCCCTTGCGGGTGTCGATCGCGCCGGTGAAGGCGCCCTTCTCGTGGCCGAACAGTTCGGAATCGATGGTTCCTTCCGGAATCGCACCGCAGTTCACGGCGAAGTACGGGCCGTGCTTGCGCGGACTGAAGGCGTGAATGATCTGCGGGATAGACTCTTTGCCCACACCGCTCTCTCCCGTCACCAGCACGGAGAGGTCGGTCCCCGCCACCTGGCAGGCCACCTCGATGGCGCGCTCCAGCTCCGGGTCGTTGCCCGTGATATTGAAACGCTGCTTGATATCCTGGATATTGCGGTTGCTTTTGTCCATAGTCATATTCCGCAAAGTTACAAATTTTAGAATATTTGCACTATATTTGCTTTCTGTCACAATGAATCAATAAAAACAAAATAATCATGAAAAGAATCTTTACCCCGCTGCTGATGGCCGTTGCCGCTCTGGCGCTCGCCTCCTGCAACAATCCCGCAAAGATGGCGGAAGCTGCTGACCAGATTCAGATTACCTGCACGCCCGAAGTGCTCGAGGTGGTTGCCGGTGAAATCAAGGCCGAGGTGATGGTTACCTTCCCGGCCGATTACTTCCAGCCGAAATACACCCTGACCCTCACCCCCGTGATTGTTTACGAAGGCGGCGAGGCTGTCGGGAAGCCCTTTGTATACCAGGGCGAAAAGATTGCCGACAACTTCAAGACCGTCAGCAAGAAAGGTGCAACCATCCGCGAGAATGTCTGCTTCGACTATGTCCCGGGGATGGAGAAGTGCCGCCTCGTGGCCCGCGCCAAGGTGAACGACGGCAAGAAAGATTTTACCTATCCGGCCGATATCCGCATTGCGGACGGCGCCAACACCACCTATATGCTGGCAGGCGACGCCTGCTACTTCAAGCTGGCCAAGGACGAATACGAAGAGATCAATTCCGAGACCGCAGAGGCCCAGATTCTCTACCTGGTCAACAGCGCCGAGGTCCGCCAGTCGCAGATCCGGAGCAACGATATGGAGGATTTCGTGGACATTATCGGCCAGATGACCTCCGACCCGCGCTCCAAGGTCAAAGGCACACAGATTATCGCCTACGCATCGCCGGAAGGTGACGTGAAGCACAACAACGACCTCTCTTCCAACCGCGAAAAGTCCGCGAAGCAGGCCTTCGACAAGCTGACCAAAAAGGTCAACACCGGCGAGGTCAAGACCCGCAGCATCGGTGAAGACTGGGAAGGTTTCCAGGAACTGGTCCGGAATTCCAGCATCGAAGACCGCGACCTGATTCTCCGCGTGCTCTCCATGTACAGCGACCCGAATGTCCGCGAACGCGAGATCCGCAACCTCTCTTCCGTTTATAAATCGCTGGCGAACAGCATCCTCCCCGAACTGCGCCGCGCACGTTTCATCACCACGGTGGAATACGCCAACTATACGGAAGCCGAACTTCGCGACCTGCTGGAGAACAACATCACCGAACTGGACGAAGAGGCGCTGCTCCGCGTGGCAACCCTCGTCAAGGGTGACGCCCGTTATGCCGCATACGACCAGGCCATCAAGAAATACAACAGCGACCGCGCAAAATACAACGCGGCCTGCATCAGCCTGAAAGGCCGCGACGAGGCCCGTGCCCGGGAATACATCAACAAGATGAAGGAGAAAGACACGCCCGAGGTGAAGAACCTGCTGGGTGTGATTGCCCTGCGAGAGAAGAATCTGGACGAGGCCCAGCGTCTGTTCAAGGAAGCCGGTGACGTGGCAAAGGCCAATCTGGGTATCGCAGAGCTCCAGAAGGGCAACTACAAAGCTGCAGCCGCCAACCTCAAGGGCACCAAGTTCGTGGAAGATGCGGTGGCCATGGTGCTGAGCGGAGATCTGGACGGCTGCCTCAAGATGCTCGAAGGTCACGACTGCGCTAAATCCGACTACATCCGCGCCGTCATCGCCGCACGTCAGGGCAGGAACGACGAAGCCAAAGCTTTGATTGAAAAGGCTTCCAAGAACAAGGAACTGGCCGAGCGCGCTGCGAAGGACGTGGAGTTCGCAAAGATCCGATAATGAAAAAGTTATTGTTGTTTCTCCTGCTGGCCTCGTGTTCAGTGGCTGCTAACGCGCAGTTCAGTGACGCGGGAATTCCGGACGGTGCGCTCAAGCGCAAGGGAAGCGTGATGAAGTCCGCCGACAAGACCAACAAGGTCAAACTGACACCGGAACAGGTCGCCTATGTTCTCTCGGACATTGACGGGGTGGACTATAACGAAGAGTGGCGGGCGCTCAACAAGACCCGCAAGAAGGGCGTCGGCCTGATTGTGGGCGGCTCGATCGCCGCCGGGGCCGGTACCGTCGTCATCCAGCGCTCCGCCCATCTGGAGCAGCGGGTGTTTATGGTTGGGGCGCCTGTCGCATCAATCGATGAAAGCGGGGATTCGATGAAGGAATTCCAGGAGAATCTCGACAAGCAGTTTGCCCCGTGGTATATCGGCTCGGGCATCGTGGTCGGTGCGGGAGCGGCTTGCGCGATTGCCGGCATCCCGACGACGGTCTCCAGCTGCAAGAAGATGAACGCGATCGTCAACAAATACAACGACGCCCACGCACCCGAGGCTTCGTTACCGGCTGTTTCCTTAAACTTCGGCCGCACCGCCAACGGTGTGGGTCTTACATTGAATTTCTAAAACCCGGAGATGTCGGTATTTCTCACGCTGTTGATCCTCCTGCTCTCGGTAGCGCCCTCCGAATCTGTCTTGTTTCAGAATCCGGAAGCGGCGGCCTCTTTCTATGATTTCGAGGAGGATTGCATCGATGAAGAAATGACCGAGACACGAACCGTACGTCTCGGTGAGCGACAGCCCATGCCGAAGCATGCTACCGCTTCAACCGACAGGGAGAATCTCCGCCCTGCCCGCCGTATCCGGATAATTGCAAATCTGCAGTCCGGCTCTATTCAGTATCTACATCTGCTTTGCCGTTTGCGAATTTAGGGAAGAGACCCCTCTCTCTTATCCTGTTATTTCACAAACTCCAGTAATGTATTTATTGATTCAAAATGGATTTTAATATGATTATGGGAGCGATTCTTACGCTCCTCTCAGGTATCGGAATCTTTCTGGTCGCCTGCAAGATAATGAGCAATTATCTGGAATCGGCCAGCTCCGACGGCTTAAAACGGCTGTTTGCAAAAGCCTCCGGGAACAAGCTTCTGGGGGTCGGAATCGGTGCTGCGAGCACTGCCGTCATCCAGAGTTCCGGCGCCACGACCGTGATGACCATCGGTTTTGTAAATGCCGGCATCATCTCGCTCTACCAGGCCGCAACGCTTATCTACGGCGCCAATATCGGAACCACGGTGACCGCCCAGATTGTTGCACTGGGTATGTTCGGTTCCGGCGGCATCTCCATGACCGCCATCTTCTCTGCCCTGACGGGTATCGGTGCCTTCCTGATGCTGTTTGCGAAGCGGGAAGGATGGAAAACGGCCGGGGGCATCATCACCGGATTCGGCATGCTCTTCGTGGGTCTATCGCTGATGAGCGGATCGATGGATACCTTCGCCGCACAGGATTCCGTAAAGGACTTCCTGGCGACCATCAGTAACCCCATTCTGCTGGTGCTCACGGGCGCCATCCTCACCGCCATCATCCAGAGCTCATCCGTCATGACCTCCATCGCGCTCGCCATGGTGGTGTCCGGACTGATTTCGCTGGACCAGGGCATTTTCCTGACGATGGGTTCCAATATCGGTTCCTGCGTGGTAGCCGTTCTTGCCGGAGTCACCAGCGGCATCAACGCCCGCAGGACCGCGTTGATTCATCTTCTGTTCAACTGTTTCGGCGTCATCCTGTTCCTGGTCGCGGGCTGGATTGTCGACCTCGCATCGGAAGCCGGAGGGTTCGGTCGGATGTTCGAGCACCTGTTCCCCCATGCCCCCCAGACACAGTTGGCCATGTTCCACACGTTCTTCAATACGGTGACCGTAGCCGTGATGCTACCCCTGACAAGGCCGCTGGTCAATATGGTTACGCGCATGATTCCCGAAAAGGAAGAGGCGAAAGAAGAGCGGATGCATTTGCATTACCTGGATGAAAACCTGCTCAAGACCCCGCCGATTGCCGTGCAGCAGGTACGCCGCGAGATTCTGCGGATGGCAAGCCTGGCCAAGCAGAATGTCGACCGGTCTCTTCAGATTATCACCACGCTGGATTTTGGAGCAAAAGCCGAATTTGTGCAGATGGAGGCGGAGTTGGATTATCTGAACGGGGCTATCGTCGACTATGTCGTGGCACTGTCCGACAACAAGGGTTTAAACCGGCGCGACAGGGTTTATCTGACCACGACATTCCGGACGGTGCGGGATCTGGAGCGAATCGGCGACTATGCAGAGAATATCGTGGAATACGCCGACGCGCTGAAAATCATGAACCAGCATTTCACCGACGACGCCCTGTACGAAATCAGTCAGCTGAAAACCATTCTTTCCAATCTCTATAAATTGATGATCCGGGCCTATCGGGATGAAGACCTCGCCGCCTTCGACGAGGCAAAAGAGCTGGAAGAGCAAATCGACGATTACACGCAGTTGATGGAGGAAAACCATATCCAGCGGCTGATTGACGGCATCTGTACGCCTGAAGTCGGGGCTCAGTACCTGTCGCTTTCTTCGAACACGGAACGGATCGCCGACCACATGATCAATGTCGCCAAGTCCATTAAGAGTATACCTGAATCACTATAATGTCTATCTTTGTACTGGTATAACCCAACCGCTTGCCAATCATGATCTTCACCATCCAACATCCGGAGAATGACGCGGGAATGAACCCGAGGATCCGGCGCCTGCGCAAGGAGAGCGTGGAAACGCCGGCTACCCTCACCATCGAGCGCGCCCTCATTGAGACCGCCTTCTATAAAGAGAATTACGGCAAGTATCCGATAGCCGTGCTCCGCGCAAAGAACTTCTACGAGATCTGCGCAAAGAAAACCCTCTATATCGGGCCGGACGAGCTGATCGTGGGCGAGCGCGGGCCCAGGCCCAAGGCGGTTCCGACCTTCCCGGAACTCACCTGCCACAGCGTCGAAGACCTTCACGTGCTGGACTCCCGGGATCTTCAGGCCTACCACATCAGCCAGGAGGACATCGATACCTACGCACGCGAGGTGATTCCCTACTGGAAGGGCAAGACGCAGCGCGAGCGCATCTTCAACCACGTCTCGAAGGAATGGGAGGAGGCCTACCGCGCCGGCGTCTTCACGGAATTCATGGAACAACGCGCCGCCGGCCACACCGCGATGGACGGCCGGATGTATCGCGAAGGGCTCCTGGACATGAAGGCGCGGATTGCAAAGCGGATTGCGGAACTGGACTATATCCATGACCCCGAGGCCACCGACAAACAGCAGGAACTCGAAGCGATGTCCATCTCCTGCGATGCCGCCATCCTGCTGGCCGAACGCCACGCCGCGCTGGCGGAAGAGATGGCCGCCGCCTGCACCGATCCCGTCCGCAAGGCGGAACTGGAAAAGATTGCTTCCGTCTGCCGCCGGGTGCCCGCCCACGCTCCGCGCGACCTCTGGGAGGCCATCCAGATGTACTGGTTCGTGCATCTGGGGACGGTAACGGAACTCAACGGCTGGGATTCCATGAACCCCGGCCATATCGACCAGCACCTCTATCCCTTCTATAAGAAAGGGCTGGCGGACGGCAGTTTGACCTACGACAAGGCCAAGGAACTGCTCTGCTGCCTGTGGATCAAGTTCAACAACCAGCCGGCACCGCCCAAGGTAGGCATTACCGCCCGCGAATCCGGCACCTACAACGACTTCACCAATATCAATATAGGCGGCGTGGACCGGAACGGCCGCTCCGGCGTGAACGAGCTCTCCTACATGATTCTCGAGATCCAGGAAGAATTGCACCAGCTGCAGCCCGGACTCTCCATCCATATCGCGGAGAACACCCCCGACGAGTTCCTCGCCGCAGGCATCAAGGTGATCCGCCAGGGCCACGGCTATCCGTCGGTGTTCAATCCGGACACCTACGTGAAGGAGCTCGTCCGTCAGGGAAAAACGCTGGAGGACGCCCGCGAGGGCGGCTGCTCCGGCTGCATCGAAGTGGGCGCCTTCGGCAAGGAGGCATACCTTCTGACCGGCTACCTGAACACCCCGAAGATTCTGGAAATCACCCTGAACAACGGGATTGACCCGGAAACGGGCAAACGGATCGGCCTGGAGACCGGCGATCCGAGGCTCTTCAAGGATTTCGAAGCGCTGTACGCCGCCTGGCACAGGCAGATGGTGTACTTCGTGAACCTGAAACTCTCGGTGAACAATTACATCGAACGGATGTTTTCCCTCTACGCCCCGGCCACCTTCCTGAGCCTCTATATCGATGATTGCATAGACAAGGGCAAGGACTACTACAGCGGCGGTGCCCGGTACAACACCACCTACATCCAGTGCACGGGACTCGGAACCGTTACGGACTGCTTCACCACCCTGAAGAAGCATGTCTTCGAGGACGGGCGCTACACGATGGACCAGATGCTGGCCGCGGTGGCCGATGACTGGAAGGGACACGAGCCCATGCGCCTCTATATCCGCAACCACACCCCGTTCTTCGGCAACGACGACAAGTATGCGGACGACCTGGCGGTGCGCGTGTACGACGACCTGGTGAAGGCCATCGAAGGCCGGCCCAACACCCGCGGCGGCAAGACGCAGCTGAACATGCTTTCCACCACCTGCCACAACTACTTCGGCCAGGTGTGCGGTGCCTCCGTAAACGGACGTTTTGCGCATTTCGCCATCTCCGACGGCACCTCTCCGGCCCATGGATCCGACACCAAGGGCCCCACCTGCGTGGTGCGTTCCCTGGGCAAGCTGGACCAGACCAAAAGCGGAGGAACCCTGCTGAACGTCCGCTTCATCCCGGACCTGCTGAAAACCGATGCCGAGGTCGCAAAGCTCGGCCATCTGATCCGCACCTACTTCCGGCTGGGCGGACACCATATCCAGTTCAATATCGTCGATACGGAGACCCTGTGCGAGGCACAGAAGCGGCCGGACGAATACCGCGACCTGCTGGTACGCGTGGCCGGTTATTCCGACTATTTCAACGATATGACGGCCCAGCTCCAGAACGAGATCATAGCCCGGACCGAAAACGACAGCCTGTAACCGTGGCGCTTCTCTTCGACATCAAGCGGTATGCCCTCCACGACGGCCCCGGCATCCGGACCACCCTTTTCCTGAAGGGCTGTCCGCTCCGGTGCGTCTGGTGCCACAACCCGGAAAGCTGGGACCCGAAGCCCCAGAAAAACTACAAGAAGAGCAAGTGCATCGGGTGCGGCTCCTGCGTCAAAGCGTGTCCGCAGGGCGCTTTGGAACTCACTTCGGACGGAATCGTCCCGACCGCCAATCCCTGCATCCTGTGCGGAAAGTGCGCGGAAGCGTGTCCCGCCCTGGCTCTTGAGATGAGCGGCCGCGCCTGGCCGCTCGGGGAGCTGATGGACGAACTTGAAAAGGAGCGCGGCGTGATGGAGGAGAGCGGGGGCGGCGTCACCCTGAGCGGCGGCGAGCCCCTGATGGAACCGGACTATGCGCTGGAACTCCTGCGGGAGCTGGGCCGGCGGGGATTTCACCGCGTCGTAGACACGACGCTGTTCGTCTCCCCGGAAACGGTCCGGGCCGCTGCGGCGGAGTGCGAGCTTTTCCTGGTGGATCTCAAAACAATGGATTCCGAAGCGCATCGCACCTACACCGGCGCGCCCAACGATCAGATTCTCAGCAATCTCCGCCTGCTGTCAGAACTCGGCGTGCAATACTGGATCCGCATCCCGCTGATTCGGGAGGTCAATGCCGGCATGGCCCATCTTACGGCGACGGCCGATTTCCTCTCGGCGCTCCCCACACCGCCCCGGGAGGTAGACCTGCTCCCTTACCACGATATCGGCAAGGGCAAGCACGAACGGATGTGGTCGGTCTACAATCCCAAGGGATACGCCTTCTCCGCGCCGACCCGGGAAGAACAGGAAGCCGCCGCAAATCTTTTCCGCTCCCGCGGCTTCGACGTCCGGATCGGCGGATAATTGTTTGCGGAAAAGAAAACTTCGCGTATCTTTGCACCCTCGAACCGGGTGAGTTGTCCGAGTGGTTGAAGGAGCCTGCCTCGAAAACAGGTGTGCGGGTGACCGTACCGGGGGTTCGAATCCCTCACTCACCGCAAACCGGTATAAAAAATCAGCGCCAAGCCAGCTTGAGCGCTGATTTTTTATGCCGATTTGCAAAGCCCGCCGCAGGCGGGCAGGGATGTTGCGCTCTGCGCAACAATCCCGGTGAGTGAGGGAATGCGCTTCAGCGCAACAATCCCGGTGTGTGAGGGAATGTGCAACGAGGAGCCAGGGATCTCTGAGGGCGCAGCCCGAAGAAATCCCAGTAGTTTTCCCCTAATACATCATCCTCAACGACGCATTGGTCGCATTCCGGCTCTTCGCGGCATTCAGCTTGCCGAAGTTCCACTTGACGGACAGAATGATGCGGCGGCCCAACTGATTCTGCATCACATCCTCTACATAATTCTCGGTCGTGATGTGCCGCTTGTTGCGGCTGCTGTTGAGAATATCGTCCACACGGAATGAGATGGCCCACGCCTTGATGTTCTTGGTAACGCTTGCATCCCACCGGAGATACGGATCGTTATACCCCTCCGGGAATCCCTGGTAGAAATGATACCCCGCATCGGTCTCCAGCTCCCAATCGTGTGGCAGGACCCATTCGGCGGAACCGCTGATGTCGTGTATCCACGTGCGGGTATTTGCGGTCGGGTCGAGCGAGTACGAAGAAACGTTCAGCGTTGTGCCATAACCGACGGCCAAGGTAGCCGCATCCGATTTGTAGAGGAGATTTACCTCCGGTCCGAACATCAGGCTGCGGGTCATGCTTTCGCCGAAACCGCTGACCCCCTCGTAAAACCTGCTGCCTGAGGCACCGCCCCAGAACCAGCCCATGAACTGCATATAGTCGAAACTGTCCACATTGAGGCCGCTGACCGGCTTGATGCTCTGGTAGCTGACGGCGCGTTCATAGGAGAGCGTATAAAAACAGTCGAGTGTCAGCCGCTTGTCTCCAGACAGGGAAAATCCGAATCCGCCGTAGGAACTCGCACCGATTGCCGGCTTCCGGGAATTGACCGGAATGCTGTACCGGATGCCGTCCGAATCGAACCAGCTGGCCGTCACTATCGGACGAAGTGTCATCGTGCCGTTAACCGACAGCGATACATAGCGCTGATTGGCGGAGTCGTTGAAATAGACGCTGGTCGAGGCGTTGTGCCGGTATGAGGGTTTGAGGTAAATATTGCCGGTCTGCAGCCGGGTCGGCACGGAGATGTCGAGTACAGGCAATAACCTGGCGTTGGAGGGACGCTGGGAGCGCCCGTTGTAGTTGAACGAGAGGTGGGTCTGCTGTTTCGACCAGCGGATGTTCACAAAAGGACTCCAGTCAAAGAGCCATTCGCCCTGCCCCGTCCGGGTCTCGACCCCCAGCGACCGGGTATAGGTCTCGTTCAGGGTTTCCTGCGTCCGGACGCCCAGCTGCACGGAAGAGCGATCCTTCTTGTACTGGAACTGGGCACTTTGGCCCAGAGCGATATAGGTGTTTTGGGACTGCGTCGAATAGTAGTCGTTGCGTTGTGTATGGTCGGGACGGTCGAAGGCCTCCCTGCCGTTGTCGCGCACCGCGCCGTATGCCTCTGATTTCAGGGAGAGCACCCAGTTTTGGGAGAGCGGTTCCACATAATCCAGTCCCGCCTCAGCGCTCCAGTTGCGATTGTCCGTCAGGTAGAACAGGTTCCGGGTCACAGGATCCGTATCGGCGGCCCGCTGCATTTGGGAAGACTCCCGGCTGTCGGCGTCGAAGTCCTCCAGCATCAGGTAACTCGTAAAGGTCAGGTTGCGCCGCTTGTTGCCCAGATTGCGGACGCCCGCTTCCAGCCCGCCGTTGTAGTAAAACTTCTTCGATTCCTGATAGGTGCTGGACTTCGAGCTGTTGAGCTGCGTTCCGCTCTCCGCTTCGCAGGCGCTGTTGTCGTTGTAATACTCCGACTTGCCGCCGGTGAACCGGATGGTGGGCTGGAAACTGAAGAGATACCGGGAGCGGTCGGTGTTTTTCAATTCCAGCGACACCTTCGCCATGTTGTCCGTCGTGAAATTCACGACGTCGCTGTTCGAGCGGATATCGCTGCCGTTCTGGATCCACGTGGTCCGTTCGGACCGGTTGCGGGCGTCGCGGAAGGAGTGGCTGTAGCTGGCCATACCCGTGCTCTCCAGCCCCTTGAGGCGCGTGGTGTTGTAGTTGACGCCCACCTGTCGGTAGGTCTGAATGCCGCCGGCGCCAAAACGCGACAGCTCGCCGTCTTCGTCCCGGAACACGATCCGGATCTGGTCATTCGTGATCGGCGCGTTGTAGGCATTCGCGACGACGACAACCTGGTCTTTCTCGCTGTACCCGGAAATTATTCCGTTTCCGTTATAGAGCAGGCCGCGGTCATCCACCATTTCGTCTTTCCGGTCACCGGCCAGCGTGGTGCCGGCGCCCGCCTTGACGTTGCCGAACCAGCCCTGCTGGAACTCCTTCTTGAACTCCAGGTCCATCACCTTCTCCCGGTCGGTGGCTACGCCCGAAAACTGTTCGGAGTCGCTCTCCTTGTCGATGACCTTCACCTTGTCCACCACCTGTGCGGGAAGGTTCTTGAGAGCCATCTTCGGGTCGTCAAAGAAGAAGGTCCGGCCGCCGACCGTAATCTTCTTGATGGTTTCGCCGTTGTATTTCACGGTGCCGTCGCTGCCGACCTCCATGCCGGGCATCCGCTTGAGCAGGTCTTCCAGCATGGCATTCTGCCCGAGCTGGAACGAAGCGGCATTGAAGATGATGGTATCCTGCCGGATCTCGATGGGGTTGCCGATGGCCGACACGTGGGCTGCATCCAGCATCGTGTGGTCCTCTTCCAAGTGGATGGTTCCCAGGTCCTTCTCCTCGCTGTTCCAGGAGAAGTTGAAGTAGTGTTCCTTCTCGTAGGGCTTGTAGCCCATCATTTCAACGGTGAGGTTGTAGGTGCCGCGCGTCACTTTTTCGAGCTTGGCCAGGCCGGTGGTATCGGTCAGGGTAAAGTTGGTGATCAGCGTGTCGTTTTTGGCTTTCAGATAGACCGACGCGAACTCCACGGGTTTTTCCGTTCCGGCCTCCAGCACCTTCAGCTTCACGTTTCCCTGAACGGTAAACATGTCGATCGAAATCACCTGGGCGCGGGCCGGAGCGGCCAGAACCAGCAGCAGAACGATCAGATATGACAGGCGATTCCGCATCATTTCTCTTCCATAAACAGTTCGCCCTTGAGGAAATCGACGCTCTTTTTGGCGAACTCATAGCCGCGGGAGCCGGGGCGGGCCACCTTAAGATACAATTCGTAGTACTCAAGCGCCTGCCGGTATTTCTTTAGCCGTTCGTAGCTGTAAGCAATGGTCGAGAGGGCCTGGATGTAGGAGGGATTGTAGCGGTAGGCCTCCTTGTAGTAAGGAATTGCCTCTTCGTAACGCTCCTCGCGATAGTAGCCCGCTCCATATTGCTGATAAATCCGGGAAACGAACGATGAATCGGGCCGGATCATTTCGGCGGCCTTGTCCAGCCAGGGTTTGCCGCTCCGGTCGAACGAGCGGCGCATTTCAATCTGGACGGCGGCGATGGTCCAGGCCAGATTGGCATCGGTAGAATCGAGCGCCCAGGCTTTCAACAACTCCTGCTCGGCCTTATAGGTGTAATCCGTATGCCAGTAGCTCTGGCCCAGATAGTAGTGAATCGGATAACTCTCCTGTCCCTGATCTTCCAGCCGCTGGAATACCTCTTGCGCAGCTTCGTAGTTGCCACCCAGGTAGAAGGCCAGGCCGCGGATGGGTGCGACAACCGGGTTGTCCGGATCGAGGGCCAGGTAATCTCCCGTCAGCGCCAGCACACCGTCATAATCCTTTGCTGCCAGCAGCAGGTTTGCCGCCTTGCTCACCACGGCCTCGTTGTTCGGTTTGAGGGCCAGCGCCTGCCGGTAATAGAACAGCGCCGAATCGGGCTGGTTGTCCAGGTTGAAGGCGTCGCCCACGAAGGCCGCCACGGCCGGAATGGAATCCAGCCCCAGGATCTCCTTTCCGGCTTCTGCACTTTGCCGGTAAGCTTTCATCCGGAAAGCGGTCTGCATCTGCTTAATTTTGTAGAGCGGATTCTGCGGCGCGCGGGCAGCCAGCAGAAAGTAGGTGTCGGCAGCCTTTTCATAATCGCCGTTCTGGAAATGGCAGTCCGCCAGCGCGGAGAGCACCTCTTCATCGAACCGCTCCTGAACCACCAGCGTAGAGAGCCGGGCAATCGCCTCGTCGGTCTTGTAAATGCTTTTCAGGTACTGTGCTTCCGCAAGAACCGCCTGGCGGGCAACGGCGGCGGAATCGACGCTTTGCCCCGAAAGGAGGGGCGCAACCGTCAGGATAAGGCAGAACAGCAGGAATACACGACGGATCATAGGCGGATTCAATCAAATTGTCCTACAAAGATAAAGATAATAACTCACTCCTCAACTGCTCCGTATTGTGGAAACGGATGGCGTGCAGTCCCACGCGGCGGGCAGCGGCCACGTTGGCGGGGTTATCGTCAATAAAGACCGTCTCCTCCGCGTCGAGCGAAAACCGGTCCAGCAGAAGCCGGAAGATCGCTTCGTCCGGCTTGATCATATGCTCCTCGCCGGAGATGATCCGATCTTCAATCAAATCGAATATCCGGAAATGGGGCCGGGTGATCTGAAACAGTTCGGCAGACCAGTTGCTGAGACCCAGGATCCGGTAACCTTTTTCCTTCAGTTCCCGGATCAACTCTTCCATACCGGAAATCTGACCGCGAAGCATCTCCAGCCAGCGGTCATAGTACACCTGGATGGCGGCGGTCCACTCCGGGTAAAGGGCCTTCCGCTCTGCAAGGCAATCTGCGACCGGCTCGCCGGCATCCATCCGGGTGTGCCAGTCAAAGGGGCAGACCTCTGTCAGGAACCAGTCCGCACGGGAGCGGTCGCCGAAGTAGGCATCGTAGAGATAGTGGGGATCCCAATCCACCAGGACACCTCCGAAGTCGAAAACGATATTCCGGATCATTGTTTGTCCGTTTTGGGCTTCCGCACGCGGTTGGGCATGTTCTCCGGCAGGACCATCGAAAGTTCCATGAAGCCGGCATAGGAGTCGCCGTCGTACCAGGGGCACTGGAAGATCAGTTTCTTAAGTCCCTCTTTCTCCACGGTATAAACATTCGTGCGCGGGTTTTTCAGCATGTCCGCCAACAGCGAACGGGCCGGTTCCGGATGGCAGTCCAGCACGTTCTGCCCGATGATTCCGGCATCGCCGGGTTTCAGGAAGGTCCGGCGGGATTTGGCGTTCATATCCAGGATGGTTCCGTCTGCGGCGCAGATGGTAACGGCCACATCGGCCCCTTCAAAGTAATCGCGTTTCATCTCTTTTGAAAATTTACCCGAAGGTAGTAATAAATTATTTCCTAAATTAGCGGATTATTGGAAACAATTCTTAATCGTTAATATTTTATGAGAGACGCCATTTATTCTTTCCCGATGCCGACCAATGAGCCGGTACTCACTTATCTCAAGGGCTCGCCCGAGCGCGTGGCACTCGAAAAAGAGCTTGAACGCCAGAAATCCATCGAACTGGACATCCCGCTGATTATCGGCGGTAAGGAGGTCCGCACCGGCAACACCGGCAAAGTGGTGATGCCGCACGACCACCATCATGTTCTGGCCACCTACCACAAGGCCGGCCCGAAAGAGGTTAAGATGGCCATTGACGCAGCCATGAAGGCCCGCAAGCAGTGGTCCGAGACCGACTGGACGGTGCGCGCTTCCATCCTGCTCAAGGTTGCCGAACTGATCTCCACCAAGTACCGCGCCGTGATGAGCGCCGCTACGATGCTCGGCCAGAGCAAGAACATCTACCAGGCTGAGATCGACGGTGTCTGCGAGCTGATCGACTTCCTGCGTTACAATGCACACTTCGCATCCGAGATCTACAGCTTCCACCCCAAGAGCGCTAAGGGACAGATCAATACGGTGGAATATCGCGGCCTGGAAGGCTTCGTCTTCGCCCTCACGCCGTTCAACTTCACCTCGATCGCTTCGAACCTCAACATGTCGCCCGTCCTGATGGGTAACGTGACCGTCTGGAAACCCTCCACGACCGCTATCCTGTCGAACTACTACCTGATGCAGATCTACAAGGAGGCAGGTCTGCCCGACGGCGTGGTCAACTTCATTCCGGGCCAGGGTTCCGTGATCGGCAAGGAAATCTTCGCTTCCAAGCACCTGGCAGGCGTTCACTTCACCGGTTCTTCCGCAACCTTCAACACCCTCTGGCGTCAGGTGGGCGAGAATATCGGTAAGTATGTGAGCTATCCGCGCCTCGTGGGCGAAACCGGCGGCAAGGACTTTATCTTCGTCCACCCGTCCGCAGATCCGAAGGACGTTTCGACGGCCGCTTTCTGCGGTGCATTCGAATTCCAGGGCCAGAAGTGCTCGGCAGCCAGCCGTATGTACGCACCGAAGTCCCTCTGGAAAGAGATACTCGCCGGCATCAAGGCTTTCGCCAAGGAGGTCAAGATGGGCGACGTCTGTGATCCTGAGAACTTCATCAACGCCGTGATCGACGAAGCTTCGTTCGACAACATCAAATCCTATATCGACTTCGCAAAGAAGGCGAAAGACGCCAAGGTCGTGGTGGGCGGCAAGTGCGACAAGAGCAAGGGCTACTTCGTGGAACCGACCGTGATCGAGACCACCAACCCGCACTTCAAGAGCATGGAAGAGGAGATCTTCGGTCCCGTTCTCACCGTCTATGTCTATGACGACAAGGACGTGAACAAGGCCGTGGAACTCTGCGACACCACCTCGCCGTACGGCCTGACCGGTGCCGTGTTCGGAAAAGACCGCATGGCCGTCCAGGCTATCGCCGACAAACTCCGCTACGCGGCCGGCAACTTCTACATCAACGACAAGCCTACGGGCGCTGTCGTGGGTCTGCAGCCCTTCGGCGGAAGCCGCGCGTCGGGCACCAACGTCAAGGCAGGCGGCGAGTTCAACCTCATCCGCTGGGCGATTCCGCGCGCAATCAAGGAGACGCTCGTTCCCGCACGCAGCTACAAGTACGCTTACATGAAGTAGTAAGATCGGCACCCAATAAAAAAGGCGTCCCGCAGGACGCCTTTTTTATTTATTCCCGGACAATCAGGGTGCCGGTATCGCCCCGCAGGGCCTCCCGGGCCCTTTCGAGCGAAGTGATCAGCGCCTTGCCGGTCTTAGACTGCTCCACGAAGTCGATACAGGATTCGACCTTGGGCAGCATGCTGCCGGGAGCGAAGTGGCCCTGCTTGATGAAGGTCCGCGCTTCGGCCACCGTCAGTCGGTCGAGATCCAGCTGGTTGGGCTGCTTGTAGTGCAGGGAAACCTTGTCTACGGCCGTCAGGATGACGAGCATATCTGCCTTGAGTCCGAGGGCCAGGGCAGCGCTTGCGCGGTCCTTGTCGATAACGGCAGCGACTCCCTGGTAGTCTCCGGGGCCCTCTTCGGTCACCGGAATACCGCCGCCGCCCACGGTGATGACCACGTCGCCGGCAGCAAGGAGATGCTCCACCATGGGAAGCTCCACGATCCTGCGCGGAAGCGGCGAAGGAACCACCCGGCGATAGCCGCGGCCGGCATCCTCCACATAGGTATAGCCGTTCTCGGCTGCCAGCGCCTCAGCCTCTTCTTTGGTATAGAACAGGCCGATCGGCTTGGTGGGGTGCGAAAATGCGGGATCCTTGGGATCGACCTCAACCTGCGTGATGACCGTCGCACACTGCCGGTTGATGTTCCGGCGGGCCAGTTCGCGGCGGATGGCCTGCTGCAGGTGATAACCGATGTAACCCTGCGTCATGGCGCCGCACTCCGGGAACGGCATGGACATGCCGCCGGGAAGCAGGGGCGCGGAATGCTCGAAGGCCAGGTTGACCATACCTACCTGCGGACCGTTGCCGTGACCGATGACGACATCGTAGCCCTCTTCGATCAGGTCGGCGATGGTAGAGGCCGTGTAGCGGGCCAGTTCCAGCTGGCGAACAGGATTGTTGCCCAGGGCGTTTCCGCCCAGGGCAATGACGAGGCGACGTTTCATGGCGTTACTTCAGGGTAGCGTACATCACCGCCTTGATGGTGTGCATGCGGTTCTCTGCCTCGTCGAAGACCTTGGACTGAGGGCTGCGGAACACCTCGTCGGTTACCTCCATCTCCTTGAGACCGAACTTCTCGTAGATCTCGCGGCCGATGGTGGTCTCGAGGTCGTGGAAGGAAGGCAGGCAGTGCAGGAAGATAGCGCCGGGTTTTGCGTTATTCATCACGGCTGCATTCACCTGGTAGGGGCTGAGCAGTTTGATGCGTTTCTCCCAGAGTTCTGCGGGCTCGCCCATCGATACCCAGATGTCGGTGTAGATGACATCCGCGTTCTTGGTGCCTTTCTTCACGTCTGCGGTGAGGGTAATGGTACATCCGTTCTCTTTGGCGATCTTGCGGCAGGTAGCAACCAGTTTGTCTTCCGGCATGTTGTCCTTGGGACCGCAGGCCACGAAGTTGATACCCAGTTTCGCGCAAACCACCATCAGGGAGTTGGCCACGTTGTTGCGGGCATCACCCATGAAGGTGAGCGTAAGGCCCTTGTAGTAACCGAAGTGCTCCTGGATGGTCAGCACGTCTGCCAGCATCTGCGTGGGGTGGAACTCGGTGGTCAGGCCGTTCCAGACGGGAACGCCCGCATAGCGGCCGAGGTCTTCCACGATCTTCTGGTCGAAGCCGCGGTATTCGATACCGTCGAACATACGGCCAAGGACCTTTGCGGTGTCTTCGAGGGACTCTTTCTTACCCATCTGAGACGAACCGGGATCGAGGTAGGTGACACCCATTCCGAGGTCGTTGCCGGCTACTTCAAAGGAGCAGCGGGTACGGGTAGAGGTCTTCTCGAACAGCAGTACGATGTTCTTGCCGGCGAGGTACTTGTGCGGAGTACCCGTTCGTTTGAGACGCTTGAAGTCAGCGGCGAGCTCCAGCAGATATTGAATCTCTTCCGTGGAGAAATCCAGCAGCTTCAAAAAATTTCTTCCTGATAAACTTCTAGGCATAAATGTGTTCTGTTTTGGTTTTTATGAATGGCGCACCTATTTGAGCACCACATCTTTTCCGGAGACCGGACGTTCGCAGTAATGGCACCGCAGGACGCCGGCTTCCGCGTCTACGACGTGGAAATGCGTGCGCATAGGTTCGTTGTTGGTAATGCATTTGGGGTTGTTGCACCGGACGACGTCGATCAGGTCTTCGGGCAGGGTGACGGCTTTTTTCTCCACCACGCTGTAGTCCTTGATGACGTTGATCACCACGTTGGGCGCGATGACGGCGATGCGGTTGAGGATGTCCTGCGGGAAGAAGACATCGGCAATCTTGATGATGCCCTTGCGGCCCATCCGCTTGCTGTCCAGGTTGTAACCGATGGTTACGCTGCTCGTCATCCCCTCGATTCCGAGCAGGTTGACCACCTTGAAGAGCGATTCTACAGGAATATGGTCAATAACGGTACCGTTCTGCAGTGCAGCGACGGCCATTTCTTTTTTTGCGGTATTGTTCATCGTGACAGTTCTTTTGGAGGGTGGGACTTAAAGATCCAATGCGCGGCAGATCAGGGCCTGGCGGGCATAGAGACCGTTGCGGGCCTGCTGGAAGTAGTATGCATAGGGCGTGTCGTCCACGTCCTGTGCGATCTCCGTCACGCGCGGCAGCGGATGCAGCACGCGAAGGTTCTTCCTGGCGCCCTGCAGCATCGATGCCGTGAGCGTGTAGAGGTTCTTCACCTTTTCGTACTCCATCGGGTCGCTGAAGCGCTCCCGCTGGACCCGGGTCATGTAAAGAATGTCGGTCTGGTTGATGATATCCTCGCTGAATTCCGTGGTCTCCTCAAACTCGATTCCCCACTGGCGGCAAGCCTGTTTGTACTGGGCAGGCATCCGCAATTCCTCGCAGGAGATGAAGCGGAACTTGGGGTGGAAGAAGTGCATGGCCTCGAGCAGCGAGTGCACCGTGCGGCCGTACTTCAAGTCACCCACCATGGTAATGGTCAGGTTCTCAAGCGTACCCTGGGTCTGCGCGATCGTGTAGAGATCGAGCATCGTCTGGGTGGGATGCTGGTTTGCACCGTCTCCGGCGTTGATGACCGGAACTCCGGCCACTTCGCTGGCGTAGCGTGCCGCACCCTCGAGATAGTGGCGCATCACAATCAGGTCGGCATAGTTGCTGACCATCATGATCGTGTCCTTGAGGCTTTCGCCCTTGGCCTGGCTGCTGGTCTTGACGTCGCTGAAGCCGATGATGCGGCCTCCGAGACGTTTGACTGCGGTCTCAAAGCTCAAGCGGGTACGCGTCGAGGGCTCAAAGAAGAGCGAACCGACCACCATCCCGTCCATAATGTGCTGGTTGGGATTGGCTTCGAACTCTTTTGCCCTCTCGATCAACGAGAGAATCTCCTCCTTCGTCAGGTCGGAGATGGAAATCAAAGAATGTTTTTGCATGGGTAAGGGGAATTATTTGCAAATATAGTTCTTTTTTCGCTGACCTGGGAGGGCAGGCGTCCGTTATTTGAACGCCTGCTCCGAAAGTCCCTTTCCGCCAAGGGCTAAGTCACGGAAATATTCCGGAACCTCGCGGCCCAGCAGACTGTCTACATAGAGTTTCGCGATGTACTGCGACAGCATGAAGCCGTGGCCGCGCATACCCACCAGCAGGCCCTTGTCCGGATCTACGATGTAACGCGGTTCGGTGTAGTAGCCGCTCCAGATGGCCTGGAAACTCATGCCCTTCAGCTGCGGGATCCACTCCGTGAAGACCTCGGAAACGATCTCGAGGAACGGCTGGGTGTTGATCTTCAGGTTCTGGGCAACCTCCGGATGGTCGATCGCAGGCGATGCGCAGCCGATGATCTGGCCCGTCTCTGCGAGCTGCTGGCCATAGACGGCCGAGAAGCCTTTGTAGTGACGGCGGTCAATCAGCATATCCAGCGAATCGCCGGCCTTGCCGATCAGCGGCAGGCGCTTGGTGATGAAGGCCTGGTGGCGGACCGGATAGAGACCGGTCTCGATGCCCAGCTGGCGTGCGAACTTCTCGGCGCCGGCACCCATCGCGTTCACGAAGATCTCGGTGACATAGACGCGGTAGTCTCCGTCCGGGCCCTTGACCGTCACGCGGTACTCCTTGCCCTTGCGTTCGACGGCCACCAGCTCGGTGTCTTCGAACACGCGGCCGCCCTTGGCGATACCAATCTGGCGCACCGTGTCGATGGTCTTGCCCGGGGTAGCCTGCCAGCAGTCGTTGGAGATCAACGCGTGGCTGTAGATATCGAGTTTCGGATTGAAATACGGGGAAATCTCTCTCGCAAAGTCTTTGCGCTCAACCATATAGGCATCGCTCCAGGCGCGGGAAGCGTCGAGCGAACGGTAGGTGGCGTCGTCGTGGACGAAGTTCACGTAGCGCGTCATCTTCAGGTCGATGTTGCGCAGCGCCTGCACCTCGCGGAAGATTTCGAGGTTGTGGTCGGCGATGTCGGCCAGTGCGGGCAGCGAGAATGCGGGACGGCCGCCGGCGATGCAACGCCACGAGCTGCCGTGCTCCTTGTTGACCAGCACCGGTTTGAAGCCAGCTTCGGCCAGATAGCGGAAGAGAGCCGTTCCGGCCATACCGCCACCGGCCACGAAGGCGCCGACCTTCTCCTCTTTGGCAGCGGTATGGGCTGCGGAGGTGATCAGCGTGCAGCTGTCGGTCGGGTTGATTACGTTGCCGATCTCCACCAGGTTGGCCATCGGGCCGCGCGGGGTGAAGTCTCCGGTCACCTCGATGCCGTAGGGGCGGAGCGCCTGCTTGGCACGCGGGAGGCAGCGGCTGCCGCGGCACGGACCCATACCCAGACGGGAAATGTGCTTGAGCTCCTGTGCGGTGATGCTGGTACGGCCTTCCAACAGCTTGAGCAGGTCGGAGAGGCGGACATCCTCGCAGTGGCAGATATAAGCCGATTCGCCGTCGGGCTGGGCCGGCGTGAGCTGAAGCGGCTCCGGATAGTTTGCCTTGACAATGAATCCGCGGGCCTGCAGCAGCGCGTCGGTACCTTCGCCGGCGTAGAGCTTTTCTGCCTTCACCACGGCTACGTTGGTCTTGTTGGGTTTGGTGATCACGCGGCTGACGGTACCCTCGCCCACCTTGGCGCCGTTGTCGTCCACCAGGAAGACCTCGGCACCCGCCTCAACGGCCACCTCGACCGGCAGATAGAGTTCGCTGCGGTCCGGACGGTAGCCGAAAATGGCCAGACCCGGGCACTGCGAGACGCAATCCATACAGCCGATACACTTGTCGTAGTCGATCATCGGCGTGACGGACGTGGAGCTCTTGGTGATGGCGGCATGCTTGCAGGCGAACGAACAGGGGTTGCAGGCAAAACCGTAGAGGCAGTCGGCCACCACGAATCCGCCCTTGGCCATCCTCTCTGCGGAGGGTTTGCGCGGCTCCTGAAGCACGCGGACGGGGTGCTGCTGGGAGTCGATATACTCTTTGGAGAGGGTCAGGTATGCATCGTAGTCGATACGGCGGCCCAGCTCCTGCTGGATTTCATAGGCGCACTGGCGGCCGCGGAGTACGGCGGAGGTACCCTCACCGATCCGGACGGCGTCGCCCACACCGTGGCAGGCACGGCCGAACACCTCGGCGCCCTTGCGCATCAGCTGGCTGTCCGGCAGCAGGCCGGTGCAGATATTGATACAGTCGATTCCGTCGATACGGACCTCGGTCCCCGGAATCGGCTTGAAGTTTTCACATTTGGCAATGATGGCACCCACCACGCCGCTGCGGTCGGCGTTCGGAATGGCTTCCACCAGCGTGTAACCCGTCATGATGTGAATGCCCAGACGGCGGACACGGTTGGCCTGGACGGGGAAACCGCCTTCACGCGGCATCGCCTCGATGATGGCCTTGACGCGCGCGCCGGCCTGAACAGCCTGATAGGAAGTCAGGTAGCCGATGTTGCCGGCACCCACCGTGAGAATGTTCTTTCCGAGCAGGGTGAACTCCTTGTTCATCATGCGCTGAACGACCGCCGCGGTGTAGACGCCCGGAACGTCGTCGTTCTTGAAGGCCGGCATGAAGGGGAGCGCACCGGCTGCCACCACCAGCTGATCGGCCTCCACATAGAAGACCTCCTGGGTAGCGAGATTCTTGACAGCCAGGCGTTTGCCGGAGAGGATGTCCCATACCACGCAGTTGAGCATGATGCCCTCGTCGGAGTCGCCCGCCAGGGTCTTGGCGATATCGAAACCGCGCATGCCGCCGAAACGTTTCTCCTTCTCGAAGAAGAAGAACTGGTGGGTCTGCATCAGGAACTGACCGCCGATCTTGTCGTTGTTGTCGAGCACGATGTTGTCGATACCCGCCTTGCGGAGCTCTTCGCGGACTGCCAGGCCGGCAGGACCGGCACCCACGATAGCCACCGTGGTCTTGAAGATGCGCTTGGGCGCCTCGGCAGGCTGGTCGCAGGTCACCTGCGAGAAGCTCTCCGTACCGGTGCGGCGCACGCTCTTGACGTCGTCAACCTTGGTGATACAGATACGGCGGATGTGGCCGTCCACGATCATTTCGCAGGCACCGCATTTGCCGATACCGCACTCCATGGAGCGGTTGCGGTCTTTCAGACTGTGATGATGAACGGGAAAACCTGCCTGGTGCAGGGCGGCAGCGATGGTCTGGCCCTTCTGGCCCTTGACCTTTCTGCCTTCGAATTCGAATTCGACTAGATTCTCCTGGGGAACCTCGAGAATCGGGTGGGTTTTAATCTTATACATGGTGTTTTTGAATACTTTCCTCTAAAACAGCCCCAAAGTTACCATTTTTGTTCGTCAATGTGCAACTATTCTTTCGAAATAAAACGAGTCGCCCAGTTACGGTATCAGTTCGAAGTCCAATAGCTTCTGTTCGAGGGAGGCGCGGAGGACGCGGACGCGGATGCGGTCGCCCAGGGTATAGGATTTGCCGGTGGCGTGGCTGACGGTGCGGTAGTTTTCCGCGTCGAACGCCAGGTAGTCATCCTGAATGTCGCGCAGGGAGATCATTCCCTCAATATGGGTCGGCAGAATCTCCACGTAGATACCCCACTCCGTCAGGCCGGAAATCTCGCCGTCGAACTCCTGTCCGACCTTGTCCTGCATAAATTCGATCATCTTGTATTTCACGCTGGCGCGCTCGGCGTCGGTAGCCAGCTGCTCTCGCTGCGAAGCGTGGACGCAGCACTCTTCATAGTAGGCCTTGTCCTGTGAGCCGGCCCCGTTCAGGTAGAGGTCCAGCAGCCGGTGCACCATCATGTCCGGATAGCGGCGGATGGGCGAGGTAAAGTGAGTGTAGAAGGGGAAGGCCAGGCCGTAGTGGCCGATATTGTCGGTGCTGTAGCAGGCGCGGGCCATCGAACGCAGCGCCATCATCTGCACGGCACTCTCTTCGGGCGAACCCTTGATGCGAGCCATCAGGTCGTTGAGGCTGCGCGCGGTCTTCTTGGGATTGGAGGTGTCGCCCATCTCCTGCTTGAAGTTGCGCGCGAACTTGCGCAGTTCCTCGATCTTTTCCGGATTGGGGTTGTCGTGCACGCGGTAGACGAAGGTCGGATCTTTGGCCGTCATCTTGCGTGCCACGCTCTCCGCCACGTTGCGGTTGGCCAGCAGCATGAACTCCTCGATCAGCCAGTTGCTCTCGTGCGACTCCTTGCGGATCACGTCAATCGGCTTGCCGGCCGGATCTACGATCACCTTCATCTCGGGCCGCTCGAAACTGATGGCGCCCGCCTCGAAGCGCGCCTTGCGCAGGACCGTGGCCAGTTCGTGCAACTTGCCCAGTTCGCCGGCCAGCGGACCTTCGTGCGTCTCCAGATTCTGCTGGGCCTCTTCATAATCGAACCGCTGGTCCGAATTGATCACGGTGCGGCCGAACCAGCTGCGATGAACCTTGGCCTTGTCGTCCAGTTCGAAGACGGCGGAGTAGCAGAGTTTGTCTTCGTGCGGGCGGAGGGAACAGAGTTTGTTGCAGAGCTTTTCGGGCAGCATCGGCACTGTGCGGTCCACCAGGTAAACCGACGTTCCGCGCGCAAAGGCCTCTTTGTCCACCGCACTGCCGGGACGCACATAGAAAGTGACATCGGCAATGTGGATACCCACCTCGTAGCGCCCGCCGCCCAAGTCGCGGAACGAGAGGGCGTCGTCGAAATCCTTGGCGTCGGCCGGGTCAATCGTGAACGTGGTCACGCCGCGGAAGTCCTTGCGACGCGCGATCTCCGCCTCCGTGATGCGTTCCGAAATCTTGTCGGCAGCGGCCTCCACCTCCGGTTCAAAGCGGTACGGCAGGCCGTATTCCGCCAGGATGGAGTGCATTTCGGTCTCATTTTCACCGGGCTTGCCCAGCACGTCTACGATCTTGCCGAGCGGCTCGGGAACGCCTTTGGGCCATTCGGTTACCAGGACCGCCACCTTCACGCCGTCTTCCGCCTTGATGCCGCCGATCACGGGCAGCGCCTCCGGCGAAGCCACCTGGATGCGGATATCGTAGGGCATCACACGACTTTCCATGATGGCCCAGACCTTCTTGCCTACGATGTGCAGCGTGCCGATATGCGGCCGTTTCGAGCGTTCGAGCACCTCCACGATCTCGCCTTCCAGCCGGCCGTTGCGCGTGCGGTGATAGACCCCCACCTTCACGCGGTCGCCGTTCAGCGCGCCGCGCATCTTGTTCACCCCCACGAAGATGCTTTCCGGATACTCTTTGGTGGTGATGAAGCCCAGGCCGTCGCGGTTCATGGACACGATGCCTTCGACCTTGGTGGCGGCGTGGCCGCCATGGCCTTTGTGTTTGCGGGATCCACGCTGTTTGGTGCTATTTTTTCGGGAGTTTTTCGACATAAAATGATACCTTTGCTCCATATTGCAAAGTACGGAATACAAAGATAGAAATTATATGCAAAAACGCGTTTTACTGATGATTCTGGACGGTTGGGGCGAAGGGCCCGCGGACCGTTCCAATGCCATATATACGGCCGGTACGCCGGAAATTGACGCCCTGAGGGCAAAGTATCCCCACGGACTGCTCGACGCCTCCGGCGAAGATGTGGGACTGCCCGACGGACAGATGGGCAACAGCGAGGTGGGCCACCTCAACATCGGCGGCGGCCGGATCGTCTACCAGGACCTGGTCAAGATCAACCGCGCCTGCCGCGCCCACGCGCTGCTGGAGAACGACGATATCCGCCGCTGCTTCGAATATGTCCGCAGCAAGGGCTGCAAACTGCACTTCATGGGCCTCTGCTCGCACGGCGGCGTGCACAGCTCGCTCGAACATCTCTACGAATTCCTGGCGGAAGCCGCTCGGTTCGGCCTGAAAGATGTGTTCGTGCACTGCCTGATGGACGGCCGCGACACCGACCCGCACAGCGGCGAGGGTTTCCTGGCCGAGCTGGAGCAGAAAATGGCGGAAAGCACCGGAAAGATCGCCTCCGTCTGCGGCCGCTTCTACACGATGGACCGCGACAAGCGCTGGGAGCGCGTCAAGGCCGGCTACGACCTGCTGGTGAACGGAACCGGCACGCCGTTCCGTTCCGCCGCGGAGGCCATCCGCGCTTCGTATGCGGAAGGGGTGACCGATGAATTCGTGAAGCCCGCCTGCGTCACGGACGCCGACGGCAGGCCGCTGGCCACCCTGGAGCCGGGCGACGCCCTGATTTTCTTCAACTTCCGCAACGATCGCGCCCGCGAAATCACCACCGTCCTCACGCAGCGCGACATGCCCGAGGCCGGCATGCACACCCTGCCGCTCTACTACTGCTGCCTGACGCCGTACGACGACACTTTCACCGGGCTGCACATCCTCTTCGACAAGGAGAATGTCACTAAAACCCTGGGCGAGGTGGTCGCCGCCGCCGGCCGCACCCAGCTGCGAATCGCAGAAACGGAGAAATATGCCCACGTCACCTTCTTCTTCAACGGCGGCCGCGAGGCTCCGTTCGAGCGGGAAGACCGCATCCTGATCAACTCCCCCAAGGTGGCCACCTACGACCTCCAGCCGGAGATGAGCGCCCCGCAGGTCAAGGAGGCCCTCGTAGCCGATCTGGCCACGCACAAGCACGATATGATCATCCTGAACTTCGCCAACGGCGACATGGTGGGCCACACCGGCGTCTACGACGCGATCGTCAAGGCGGTGAAGTATATTGATTCCGCTGTCGGCGAGATTGTCCGCGCCGCCCGCGCCGCCGGCTACACGGTGCTCATCACCGCCGACCACGGCAACGCCGACCACGCCGTCAACGAAGACGGCACCCCCAACACGGCGCACTCGTTGAACAGGGTGCAGTTCCTGGTGGTGGATGACGAAGTTGAAAGTGTTGCTGACGGACGTCTGGCCGATATTGCCCCGACGATTCTCTCCCTGATGGGAATCCCCCAGCCCGCCGAAATGACCGGCCGCAGCCTGATATAAAAAAAGGACCGCAAAAAACGGTCCCGGCAAGGATGCACGACAAGAACAGTTTCAAATAGGATAAAAATTTCATTTAACGCGGATGTTTCACACTTTCGGACGAAGATAGTGGATATTTCGGAAAAAGACGACTGCCGGACACTCTCCCGGTGGCGGCTGACGGGCAAGATGATTATTTGCAAATAAACCAATTTCTTACTAGATTCGCAGAAAACGACGACACCCTATGAAAAAAAATCTCTCTTTGCTTTGCATTGCGATGGCGGCCATCGCCTGCGGAAATGACGGACCTGAGGGTACGGTCACCGGTGACATCGATTACATCGAAATCCAACAACTGGCAGGAAGTGGCGCTGACGCATTCGTGCATCACAATTACGTACTTAATCTCAGCAACGACGCGTCCGGACGCATAAACGGCATCACCGAGACTCATTACATTATATTTGATCCGGGTGCTAAGCCCGAACTCCACAGCACGGAATCCTTGACCATTACGTACAACGGCACATCCGGCACCATCGCCCGTCACTGCGACGGTACGGACTATGAGGACAGTTTCGTCCTGGACGATGCCGGCAACCTCAAGGAATTCAGCCAGGAAAAGTCGTACAAGAGTACCTACAAATATGACAATGGATATTTGGTCAAAATTCAGGGCTACGACAATTATTCCGGTATGGACATTAGCTGGAGCGGCGGAGACCTGGTCAAAGCCGGTGACACAGAATTGACATACTCCTCTGACCCGAATCCCTTTGCGGACACATTCGACCTCACTGTAAGGCCCCTGAATGAATGGTATCCCTCCCCGCTTTATTTCTACGCGGCGGGGTTCTTTGGCAAGCACTCAGCCCATCTGGTAAAAACCATCGGCGAGGGGGATTACGCCGTCACCTACAATTACTTCAAAGACAGTAAAGGCCGTATCGAGAAAATCACCGTCTCTTCCACATACGAAGGCGTAACTTCCATCGAGGAGCAGTATCTTATCCACTACAAATAAGCTGCGCTTTACGTTGCCACATTGTCGGCGGGGGTCTGGGGCAGTGCCCCGGTAACAAAAAGACCGCATCGGCGGTCTTAAAATGGTATCTGGTGGTCCCAGCAGGGCATGATCCTGCGACCCCCTGATTATGAGTCAGATGCTCTAACCAACTGAGCTATGGGACCAATGTGAACAGGGCCCTTTTCGAGGGCCCTGATTCATCACACTTTGATTTCAACCTCAACACCGCTCGGGAGCTCGAGTTTCATCAGGGCGTCCACGGTCTTGGAGGTGGAGCTGTAGATGTCGAGCAGGCGACGGAAAGAGTTGAGTTCAAACTGTTCGCGAGCCTTCTTGTTGACGAAGGTGGAGCGGTTGACCGTAAAGATCTTCTTGTCGGTCGGAAGCGGAATCGGACCGCTGACGACAGCACCGGTAGCCTTTACCGTCTTGACGATCTTGTCTGCCGACTTGTCGACGAGCGCGTGATCGTAAGATTTGAGTTTGATTCTGATTTTCTGGTTCATTATCTTGACAGTGTTATTATTCATTCTCATCGACAACTTTACGGCCGCCCTGTTTGCTGATGACCTCCTGCGCAATGTTACCGGGAACCTCCGCATATTCGGAGAACTCCATGGTGCTGGTTGCGCGGCCGGAGGAGAGCGTGCGGAGCACGGTCACATAACCGAACTGCTCTGCAAGGGGAACCTTGGCTTTGACGATGCGGGCATTGCCCTTGGAATCCATATCGACAATCTGTCCGCGACGACGGTTCAGGTCGCCCACGACGTCGCCCATGTAGTCTTCCGGGGTAACCACCTCGAGTGACATGATAGGCTCCATCAGGACCGGGCCGCACTTGGAAAGTGCGTGGCGGAAGGCCATCCGGGCGCAAATCTCGAACGACAGCTGGTCGGAGTCCACCGGGTGGAAGGAACCGTCCAGCAGGCGAACCTTGAGGGAGGTAACTTCGTAACCGGCGAGCACGCCGTTGGCCATTGCGGATTTGAAACCCTTCTCCACGGCCGGGATGAATTCGCGGGGGATGTTGCCACCCTTGACTTCGTCGATGAACTGAAGTCCGGTGACACCTTCGTCCGTAGGACCGATTTCGACAATGATATCGGCGAATTTACCGCGACCGCCCGTCTGTTTCTTGAAGACTTCACGGTGCTGGTACGACTTGGTGACGGCCTCTTTGTAGTTGACCTGCGGCGCACCCTGGTTGATCTCCACGCCGAATTCCCGGCGGAGACGGTCCACGATGATGTCGAGGTGAAGCTCGCCCATGCCGCTGATGACGGTCTGACCCGTCTCAGCATCGGAGCGTACGGTAAATGTCGGATCTTCTTCAGCAAGCTTGCCCAGTGCAATACCCAGCTTGTCGATGTCGGCCTGCGTCTTGGGCTCCACGGCGAGACCGATCACCGGATCCGGGAAGGTAATTGCCTCCAGGACGGTGGGATGGCTCTCTACGCAGATGGTATCGCCCGTACGCAGCTCCTTGAACCCGACAGCGGCGCAGATGTCGCCGGCTTCGACAAAGTCGATCGGGTTCTGTTTGTTGGAGTGCATCTGGTACAATCTTGCCACGCGCTCCTTCTTGCCCGTCCGGGCATTCAGCACGTACGATCCCGCATCCAGCCGGCCGGAGTAGGCGCGGAGGAATGCGAGACGGCCGACGAACGGATCGGTTGCGATCTTGAAGACCAGTGCGCAGAACGGGTCGCTGGCGACCGGTTTGCGCTCAACCTGCTGGTTCGTACGGAGGTCCGTGCCGAATACACTGCCCTTGTCGAGCGGAGAAGGAAGATAGCGGACAACAGCGTCAAGGAGGAACTGGACACCTTTATTCTTAAAGGAAGAACCGCAGCATGCCGGAACGACGGCCATGTCGATGGTCGCCTTGCGGAGTGCCGCGATGATCTCCTCTTCAGAGATGGAGTCCGGATTGTCGAAGAACTTTTCGAGCAGCGTGTCGTCGTATTCGGCGACCGCCTCGATCAGCTTCCCGCGCCATTCCTCAACCTCATCCACCATGTCTGCCGGGATCGGGCGCTCGTCGTAGTTGACGAGTTCCTTGCTCTCGGAGTCGTAGTAATACGCCTTCTTGGAGATGAGGTCCACGATGCCCTCGAACTTGTCCTCTGCTCCGATCGGGAGACAGACGGGCACGGCGTTGGCACCGAGCTTGTCGTGAATTTCCTCTACGACAGCAAGAAAATCTGCTCCCGTGCGGTCCATCTTGTTGACGTACGCAATCTTGGGAACGCGGTACTTGTCTGCCTGGCGCCAGACCGTTTCGGACTGGGGCTGGACGCGACCCACTGCGCAGAAGGTTGCGATGGTGCCGTCGAGCACGCGGAGCGAACGCTCCACCTCGACGGTAAAGTCAACGTGGCCGGGAGTGTCAATCAGGTTGATCTGGTAACGGTCCTTGCCATAGTGCCAGAAGGCGGTGGTGGCAGCAGAGGTGATGGTAATACCACGCTCCTGCTCCTGCACCATCCAGTCCATCGTAGCGGCACCGTCGTGCACCTCTCCGATCTTGTGGGTCTTGCCCGTATAGTAGAGGATGCGCTCCGACGTCGTCGTTTTGCCGGCGTCGATGTGGGCCATGATACCAATGTTCCTGGTGAATGTAAGATCTCTCGCCATTGTCTGATTACGCGATGATTAGAAACGGAAGTGAGCAAATGCCTTGTTGGCCTCGGCCATACGGTGCATTTCCTCTTTTCTCTTATAAGCTGCACCTTCGCAGTTGTATGCAGCCATGATTTCAGCAGCCAACTTTTCAGCCATGGAATGGCCGGCGCGCTTGCGGGAATAAAGTATCATATTCTTCATCGAAAGCGAGACTTTACGCTCCGGACGCACCTCTGTCGGGACCTGGAAGTTCGCACCACCCACCCTGCGGCTCTTTACTTCAACCTGCGGGGTGATATTTTCCAATGCTTTTTTCCAAATATCGAGAGGAGCCTCTTCAGAATCTTTCATCTTCTCGCCGATCATATCGATCGCATCGTAAAAAATAGAATAAGCGATACTCTTCTTCCCCTGCAACATAAGGTTATTCACGAAACGGGTAACCTCCACGTCGTGAAACTTAGGATCAGGAAGTAGAATCCTCTTTTTAGGCTTCGTTTTTCTCATTTTTTAAGGAATTTAAGTGAATTGATGTGGTTACTTCTTAGATTTCTTCGGCCTCTTGGCGCCGTAGAGCGAACGCGACTGCGTACGACCTTCTACGCCAGCGGTATCCAAAGCTCCTCTAAGGATGTGGTAGCGAACACCCGGAAGGTCCTTGACACGGCCGCCGCGAACCAGCACGATGCTGTGTTCCTGGAGGTTGTGTCCTTCGCCCGGGATGTATGCATTGACCTCTTTCTGGTTGGTAAGACGAACACGTGCAACCTTACGCATTGCAGAGTTCGGCTTCTTAGGGGTGGTCGTGTACACACGTACGCAAACACCTCTCCGCTGAGGGCAAGCATCCAGCGCGCGAGATTTGCTCTGTTCTTCGATAACCTCGCGTCCTTTGCGAACTAATTGTTGAATTGTCGGCATAAATAGTTGTAAATCTTTTATTTATGTGTTTAAAGCCGCTTTTTTGCGGGTTGCAAAGATACGGCATTATTTCCTATTTACCAACAAGTTCCCGACAATTTTTCCGGTAGAACACCGAAAAAAACGCGCGCTACGCGCCGGCCACGCGCGAGTAGACGTGCTTGCGCGCGAAGAGAGTCTGGTAGGCGGAGCGCCAGATGAGGTGCACGAAGTAGGCGATGTAGAGCGCCTGGATGCCCGCAACCGGAGCCAGCAGGAAAAAGGCCGCCAGAAAGGCGAGCGCCGACCCCACCGTGCCGTTGCGCAGCGCCGCCGAAGCGGTGGCGCCGATATAGATTCCGTCCCAGATGAAGGCGATGCAGCTGAAAACCGGCATCAGCAGGAGCCAGAAAAGGAAAGGACGGCAACCCGACAGGACCGCCGGGTCGTCCGTAATCAAACCGATCAGGGTCTCCGGAACGATGGCGTAAGCCAGCGTGGAGACCACGGCAATCCCGAATCCCCACCAGAAGAGCAACCGCACGACCCGGTGCAGCTGCGGAGCGTCCTGTTCGCCGATAAAGCGACCGGTGAGCGCCTCACCCGCATAGGCGAATCCGTCCACGAAGTAAGAGTAGAGCAGCAGCAGCTTCATCATCACCGCAGCCACGGCCAGCTGTACGTCGCCGTAGTAGGAGGCGATGATGGTGAATCCGTTGTAAACCACCAGCATCGAGAAGGAGCGGACCAGGAGGTCCAGGTTGATGCGGAAGAACGACCGGATGTGCCGCCATCGGACGGCGTGCCGGATATCGGCAAAGGCCAGCGTAGAGCGGTACCGGAAGAGCAGCAGAAGCGACGCGACCAGCAGGCCGGACCACTGGGCGACCAGCGTACCCACCGCCACGCCCTTGAGGCCCAGCGGCGTGTGGAAGGCCAGCAGCCAGGAGGCCACCATATTCACCACGTTCACCCAGATGTCGGTAATCATGGAGAAGACCGTGTTCTGCATGCCGATGAACCAGCCCTTGAAAACAAAGAGCGACATCGTGGCGGGCACGGCCCAGATGCGGATGAAGAAGTATTCGCGCGCCACCTTTTCCACCTCGGGCGTACAGTCCAGAACCAGGAAGGAGAGATCTACATAGACCCACTGGATAATCAAGCAGATGATCGCCAGCAGCCAGGCGGTGGCAATCCCTTGTACAAAGGTCTCGGAGGCGCATTTCCAGTCACGCCGGCCGAATGCCTGCGCCGTGATGCCGCCCGTACCGACCCGCAGGAAGCCCACGTTCCAGTAGAGCATGTCGAACAGCATGGTGCCGATGGCAATGCCGCCGATGGCCGCCGCGTCGCCCAGATGACCCGCGATGGCCAGGTCTACGATACCCACGAAAGGAACCGTGATGTTGGCCAGGATGCTGGGCAGGGCCAGTCCCAGTATTTGCCGGTTGAGGGAGCGGGAACGGGTCATGGAAGACTTAGCGGTACTTGGTTTCTTCTTCGAGCATGCCCAGGTAGGAGTTGTAGCGCTCGGGGGCGATCCGGCCTTCATCCACCGCCTGCTTGACTGCGCAGTCCGGTTCGTGGGTGTGCGTGCAGGGTTTGAAGCGGCAGTCGTCCATCACGCGGAGCATCTCCGGGAAGTAGGTGCTCAGCTCTTCCGGCGCGATATCCACCAGGCCGAAGCCGCGGATGCCGGGGGTGTCGATGATAAAACCGCCCGAGGCGAGCGGGTGCATCTCATAGAAAGTGGTGGTATGTTTGCCCTGCAGGTGGCTGAGGGAGATTTCGCCGGTGCGCAGGGAGAGCGACGGATCCATCGCGTTGATCAGGGAGGATTTTCCCACGCCCGAGATGCCCGAAATGAGCGATACGGCGCCGTGGCAGCGCTCCTTGAGCTGCTCCACCCCCTCGCCCGTGCGGGCCGAAACCTCCAGCACTTCGTAGCCGGCCTGGCGGTAGAGCGCCACGAAATCGGCCGTCTCCTCTTCCAGCGCCTCGGTGCGGATGTCGGTCTTGTTGACCACCACCGTGGTGGGGATGCGGTAGGCTTCGCAGGTCACCAGGAAGCGGTCCACGAAGGCCCGCTTGACCTCCGGGAAGGCGATGGTCACCACCAGGAAAACGCGGTCCAGGTTGGCAGCGATGATGTGCGATTCGCGCGACAGGTTCACGCTGCGGCGGATGATGTAGTTGCTGCGCGGATAGATACTGTCGATCACGGCCATCCCTTCCGGATCGTCGCTTTCAAGATGGTAGTCCACCCGGTCGCCCACCGCCACCGGGTTGGTGGCATGGCTGCCGGAGAGCCGCACCTTCCCGCGAATCACCGCCACAAAGGGCTCCCACGCGGGGAGTTCACTCAACAGGTAGTGACTTCCCGTATGCTTGACGACCGTGGCTGTTCCGCTCTTTTTCATACCGGCGCAAAGATAGCAAATTGTGCAAAATCCACTATCTTTGTATCCGTTCTAAACCGATTCTTACCATGCTCCAGCAGGAATCCGTCTCGGCCCTTGTAGAAAAGGCCATCCATTCGCTCGATTTCACCACCGAACCGCGCCAGCTGTACGAACCCGTCGGCTATATGTTCAGCATCGGCGGAAAGCACCTCCGCCCCCGGCTCTGCCTGATGACGTACGGCCTCTTCCACGACTCTGTGCCGCAGGAGGTTATCTGGCCGGCGCTGGCCCTCGAGACCTTCCATACCTTCACGCTGATCCACGATGACGTGATGGACCGTTCCGACACCCGCCGCGGCCATCCCACGGTGCACTGCAAGTGGGACGGCAACACGGCCATCCTCTCGGGCGACCTGATGTCCATCCTGGCCTACCGCTACCTGGCGATGGGGCCGGCCGACAAGCTGCCCGCCATGCTGAAGCTTTTCACCGACACGGCGGTGGCGGTGTGCGAGGGGCAGCAGCGCGATATGGATTTCGAGAAGAAACCCTTCATCACGATGGACGACTACCTGCTGATGATCGGACAGAAGACGGGCGTGCTGCTGGCGGCCGCTACCTGCATGGGCGGCATCCTGGCCGGCGCTTCGCAGGCCCAGTGCAAGGCGCTGTACGACTTTGGTTACCGGACCGGTCTGGCCTTCCAGATCACGGACGACTACCTGGACTGCTTCGGCAATGCGGCCACATTCGGCAAGCCTATCGGCGGCGATATCGCCGAGAACAAGAAGAGCTGGCTGCTGGTGGAGGCGCTCCGCCGCGCCGTCAGTGAGGCGGACAAACGCCGGATTGCAGAGATTATGGCCATGGGCGACGACCGCCGGGCGGAGAAGATTGCCGCCATGACGCAGCTCTACGTGGAACTCGGTGTCCGCGATGCGGCCGACGCCGCCATCCTCGAGTGCCACCGCAGTGCCATTGACGCGCTGACGCAGGCCGGATTCAATGACGCCCAGATCGGATGCCTCCGCGAGATGGCGGAAAAACTGCTGCACCGTGAAAAATAAGCTCGAGATCATGGCCCCGGCAGGCAACTTCGAGTGCCTGAGGGCCGCCATCCAGGGCGGTGCCGACTCCGTTTACTTCGGAGTGGGCCAGCTCAACATGCGCTCGCATTCGGCCAACAACTTCGCGCCGGAAGACCTGGCCGAAGTGTGCCGGATCTGCCGCGAAACCGGCGTCAAGTCCTACCTGACCCTCAACATCGTGCTTTACGACGAGGACCTGAGCGCCATGCGCGAAACGCTGCTGGCCGCCCGCGAGGCCGGCATCACCGCCGTGATCGCCTCCGATATGGCCGCCATCGCCTGTGCGCGCGAACTGGGGATCGAAGTGCATATCTCCACCCAGCTGAGCATCTCCAACCGGGAAAGCCTCCGCTTCTATGCGCAGTTCGCGGACGTGATTGTGCTGGCACGGGAGCTGAACCTGACGCAGGTGAAGGCCATCTCCGACTATATCCGCGACGAGGGTATCTGCGGTCCCGCCGGACGACCGCTGCAGATCGAAATGTTCTGCCACGGCGCCCTCTGCATGGCCATCTCCGGGAAGTGCTACCTGTCGCTCCACGAATACGGCGCCTCCGCCAACCGGGGCAGCTGCTACCAGCTCTGCCGCCGCGGCTACGAGGTCACCGACCTGGAAACCGGCATGCAGCTGGAGATCGACAACAAATACATCATGTCGCCCAAGGATCTCTGTACCATTGAATTCATGGACAAGATCATCGCCGCCGGCGTGACCGTTTTCAAGATCGAGGGACGCGCGCGGAGCAGCGAATATGTGCAGACCGTCACCCGCTGCTACCGGCAGGCGGCAAATGCGGTGCTCGCGGGAACCTACACGCAGGAACTGGCCGCTAAGTTGAAGGAAAAGCTCGCCACGGTATTCAACCGGGGGTTCTGGGACGGCTACTACCAGGGAGCCCGGCTCGGGGAATGGAGCGAAGTCTACGGCAACCGCGCCACCCGCACCAAAACCTATCTGGGCAAGGTGACCAACTGGTACGAAAAGCTGGGCGTGGCCGAAATCACCCTGGAAACCGGCTCGTTCAAGGTCGGGTCGCACCTGCTCTTCACGGGCGCCACCACGGGCGTCATCGAATGCGACGTTGCGGAAATCCGGCTGGATTCGGGCAGCGTCGCCCAAACAGAAAAGGGAGATGTCTGTTCCATCCCCCTTTCCGAAAAGGTGCGCCGAGGCGACAAGGTCTTTCTCTTCGAGTAAGCGCGCTTACTGAACGTTGATCACCTGGTAAATATTGTGGGTGACACTGCCGATCTTCGCGACCGCGCGGATCGTGTGCTGTCCGGAGGTCAGCGTGATGGAGGAAATGTCTTCCGGCAGTTTCTCCGAATCATAGTACCAGGTCAGCGGATTCGCGGCTTTCAAGTTATTGACCAGCTGTAAATCAAAGATATCGCCGGTCTTATAGGCTACGGTCGGATCGAACTGGATGGCGGGATAGTCGTAAGCGGGAATCGCATCGACCATATAGTTATAGTAATACGGGTCTCTCAGAACCGGCTTCCAATCGCCCTGGCCCTTGTAGCAGACCATCAGCCGGTCGCCGAATGCCGGGGTGTCGGTAATGGTGACCGAGATGGTGGCGTCGACGCCGTACTGGGACTCCAGTTCGAGAGGCTGCGCTTCGAAGACCTGTTTGATATTCCCCTTCCAGTCAACGACCGCCAGTGCGAACTGGCCGACGAAGGTTCCTTCGCCGTAATTGCACAGGTTGGTAGCCGTTACTTTTGCGGTCTTTCCTTTCTCGAACGAACCGCCGGTCAGCGTAAGACCGCCCTTGTAGCTGTTGTCCAGATAATAGAGCATACGCTCCACCGGTTTACCGCCGGCGTTTTTCTTCAGGTTGAAGATGGCGCTGCAGTGGAAACGGAAATCATAGTCCTTGTCGATCATCAGCGCGCTGATTTTGTAATAGGCGTTGTCCGATCCGTTCCAGCCCCAGTTGACATAGAAATAGTCTTCCGTCGCATAGCCGTCCAGCACGAATTCATGACCGCCGCCGTCGCCGTCGCCGCCATAGACGACCGGCAGGCCTGCATCGATGTCCTTCTTGATGAGGTCGCACCATTCACGATTCGTAAATTCTTCACGGTAAGCAAGATAGACCGATGAATCGTAGTCCATGTAGCGGATGAGCATCGTGGGGATCATCTCCGGATAGGCACCGGTTCCGGTGGGATTGTATTCCGACTGCAGCATCACGCCCACATCGTGCATCAGGGTTGCGATGGCCGTGGCTTCCGTTTCGGAGTAACTGCCCTTATAGGAACGCTTGATGCTTGTCCAGTTATAGGAGGTTGCCAGATTGTGGCCGGTAATCGTCTGCTTTTTGTTCTTGTCCGTGGTATAGGTGTAGTCATCCAGTTTCTCGCCATTTGTGGTAAGCGGCCACTGTTGGATGAACATTGCCTCGCAAAGCGCCGTGCTGACGCAGCCGGTCACGGAACGGCCACCGTCGACCGTAGGGCAGAGATTGTTGAACGGAGCGCCCTGCCCCCAGGACGGGGTCTCTACGCGTTTGACGGGGGAATACCTGCGGATGCCTTCACGGGTGGCCTTCTCCCAGAGGGCGGCGCCGGTAGCGCGCTGTTTTTCACCGATATTGCGCAGGTAATTGATTTGGGCGGTGTATCCGTCGAACCAGTGACGGATATTTTCCGGCATGTCTTCGGTCTGGAAAGCCCCCGTCTCGGAAAAGCCGAGAACCGGAACGGCCGCATCGTCACCGGCTATGATGACGAATCCGCCGCCTTCCCGGTTAAAGACGTAGAAAGCGGGGGTTGCGGCGCTGCGGGTCTGGCCGTCGGTACCGTCCCAGACCAGGGAAACCCTGGCTAGGGAACGTGTGTCGGTAAAGAAGGATGAGGCCATCGTGCGGGCCTTCTCGGGGGTTATG